>ENA-ORBV01003280-ORBV01003280.1-microbial-mat-metagenome-genome-assembly--contig:-NODE-3280-length-32683-cov-9.215206_pt1 | contig 32683 bp, 28 predicted proteins | sample MGYA00237777_ERZ505514 | MGnify/ENA primary metagenome ERZ505514 (study PRJEB26160, sample SAMN06269048) | microbial mat metagenome | isolation source: Oligotrophic lake microbial mat | place... | reverse complement strand
CATAGCTGCAGCTATGGCTGTGGTTTGCGCCTAGCCTGACGAACGAATGCATCAATTTCATTTGTAATCTCATTGACAGAACGGACTACTAGGTGTTTCAGCGGTCAGCAATGGCCAGCAGCTTTTCGCGTGACAGCACCACCAGCCGTGTCGGTTCGACACGCACTGCGCCCTCGCGCTCGAAGCCTTTCAGTTCCTGATTCACGCGCTGGCGTGAAGCGCCCAGCAGCTGCGCCAGGTCTTCCTGCGCCAGCGCCAGGCCGATGCGGATTTCTTCGCCCTGGGCGATGCCATAGCTGCGCGCCAGCAGCAAGATCTGCTTGGCCAGGCGCGCTTGCAATGGCCTGGTGTTGAGATCTTCGAACTGGTTGAACATCAGCCGCAGGCGCCGGCAGTTCAGGCGCAGCAGCGCGTCGTACAGCTCCACGTGCTGGCTCAGCAATTCCTTGAAGTCGGGTTTGCGAACGACCAGCATCGTGGTCGCACCATGAGCGTCCGCATCGTGGGTGCGTGGCAGGCCGTCGAAGAGTGCGATGTCGCCGAACCAGGTGCCGGGTTCGGCATAGGTCAGTGTGACCTGCTTGCCCGACAAGGAGACCGAGCTGATGCGCACCGCACCGCGCGCCACGCCGCACCATTCTTCTGCAGCCGTTCCGCGCGAAGCCAGCGGGTCGCCATCGGACAGCCGGCGCACGGCGGTTCGCGACAGGATCGCGCTCCGCAGCTTGGGTGAGAGCTTGCTGAACCACGCGCCTGACTCGATGTTGTGAAGCTCTTCGATTGTAAGAACGGGGGTATTCATGGCTTGTCTCTGACGCGACAGCAGCGCGACGATGGGGAAAACTTGTCCGAGCCATTCATTGTCCATCGCGTGGCCACCGCGTCCATTCGTCACAACCAGCCCCTTTGCCGCAAGGACCCTCATGCCCACCGCCGCCCTCAGCATCCCGCACCGCCGTGACCAGGTCAGCCCGCAGGAGTGGCGCCTGCGTGTCGACCTGGCCGCCGCTTACCGTCTGGTGGCGTTGTTTGGTTGGGACGACCTGGTGTTCACGCACATCAGCGCGCGCCTGCCGGGGCCGGGCGGTGAACACACGGGGCAGTTCCTGATCAACCCCTATGGCTTCATGTTCGAGGAGATCTGTGCCTCCAGCCTGGTGAAGGTGGACACACATGGCGTGAAGCTCGAGGACACCCCATTCGACGTCAACCCGGCCGGCTTCGTGATCCATAGCGCCGTGCACGAAGCGCGCCATGATGCGGGCTGCGTGATGCATGTGCATTCGCTCAACGGCATCGCGGTTTCGGCGCAAAAGGGCGGCGTGCTGCCGCTGTCGCAGCAGTCCATCTTCGTGCTGTCGTCGCTGGGCTATCACGACTATGAAGGTGTGGCTCTGCGCGACGAAGAAAAGCTTCGGCTGGTGGCCGACTTGGGTGACAAGTCCCATCTCATGCTGCGCAACCACGGTCTGCTGACGGTGGGGCGCACGGTGGCCGATGCCTTCTTGTCGATGTACCTGTTCGAGACCGTGTGCACGATCCAGGTCCGTGCCATGGCCGGAGGTGGTGAGCTGGTGACGGTGGACCCGCGCATCGTGGCCACCGCGCGCCAGCAGGCGGCGGCGGTGACCAAGGGCCTGGGCTCGCAGCTCACCTGGCCCGGACTGATGCGGCGGTTGGACCGCCGGTTGCCGGGTTACGACATCTGATCCGGTGCTTTTGCACAACTCGGCGGCGGCGCTGGCACTGGCCGCCGACGGCCGCGTTGATCGGCGCCTGCACCGTCTTTTGGGGGGTGCTCTTCTGCTAGAGTCTGCCGCGGTTGGGCTTACACGCACCACTTACCGCATGCAAACAAAACAGGCCTGGCTGGCGTTGGCGATTGGCAGTGTCTCGGCCCTGGCCGTGACAGTGGCCACGGCAGCCGGTTTGGGCTCGGGTTCAAGCTCAGCCGTGTTGGGCCAGCCGCTGGATTTTGCCGTGCAGGTGCGCCTGGACCCTGGCGAGACGATAGGCCCCGAATGTGTGTCGGCCGAAGTCACGTCCGGCGACCGCCGTGTGCCACCGTCGCAAGTCACGGCACTGGTCGAGATGACCGGGCCCGACACCGCTCGAGTTCGGGTCATCACCCAGCCGGCCATCGACGAGCCGGTGGTTGGCATCCAGCTGGCCGTGGGTTGTTCGGCGCGCATCACCCGCCGCTACGTGGTGCTGGCCGATCCGCCGGTCCTGACGGCTGCGGCACAGGCGCCGGCCTTTGCCGTCAATCCGGCCCCTGTGCAAGAAGGTCAAGCTGCAGTGGCCTTGCCAGCGGCAGCGGTTGGCGCCAGCGTCAGAACTGCCGGTTCTGCGGCTGGGCCGGATGCAGGCACAGCGGCTACTGTTCTGCGTCCGAGCACGGGGTTGTCAAGTTCTCGCGCTGCTGCGGCCCGCACGCAAGACACGGCCTCGGCTCAATTGACACAAGCCCCGATCGATCCCGCCGAAGCCGAGCGTCGGGCGCAGCGCCGCGCCGAGCGCCGCGCAGCGGCGCGTGCGGCGCGTGCGGAACGTTTGGCACGTCAAGAGCGCGCGGTTGCCGCGCGTGCAGCTGCTGCTGCCACCGCGCAGACCGGCGCCCTTGGCGCAGGGGGCACACCGGCTCGGCTGCGCCTGGACTTTGTGGATACACCGGCGCAAACCGCCCAAGCCGGTACTGCCACGGCAGTGGAAGAAGCGCTGGCCGCTGTTGCGCAGGCGGCGAGTGCGGCCCGTGCGGCTGCGTCTTCGGCATCGGCTTCCGCCGAGCGCATTTCGGTTCTCGAGCGCACGGTCGAACAGCTGCGGGAAGAGGCCAAGTCCAGCCGTGACCTGGCGGCCCAGTTCAAGCAGCGCCTGACAGATGCCGAAGGCTCCAGCTTCTTGGTGCTGCCGCTGATGGTGATGGCCGCGCTGTTGGCCGCTCTGGCGGCATGGCTGGCCTGGCGTCTGGGCCGTGTGCAGAGCGAACGCCAGCAGGTGTGGCGCGAGGCCGTTGCGCCACCGCGCGTGCCCGACCCCGTGACCGAGGCCACGCCCAGCCGCCAACCCACCGCACCCATTCCCTTTGTCACTTCCGAGCTCAGGCCGGCGTCCTCAGCCGCTGCTGCTGTGCGTGGTCGCAGTTCACCAGCCTGGCCACCGCCTGCACCGCCCGTGGCCTGGCCGCCGCCGGACAGCACGCTGGCACCTGATGACACCCGGCCGCCCGATCTTGCGACTGAGCGTGAGGGTGACCGCGAGCGCGCGCCCGAGCCGGAAACCCTGACCCAGCGCACCCTGCCGCTGATGCGCCCGGGCAGTGATGAGGGTGCGCCGCGTGATGTGTCCATTGAAGAGCTGATTGACCTCGAACAGCAGGCGGAATTTTTTGTCGTTCTGGGGCAGGACGACGCCGCCATCGACCTGCTGGTGGAGCACCTGCGCAGCACCGGCGGTGGCAGCCCGTTGCCCTACCTGAAGTTGCTGGAAATCCACCACCGGCGCGACGACCGAGAAGCCTACGACCGCATGCGCACGCGGTTCAACCACCGCTTCAACGCCTATGCGCCGGAGTGGGGCGTTGACCTGGGCCACGGCCGTTCGCTGGACGACTACTCGGGTGTCATCCCGCGCTTGCAGCAGGTGTGGCCGCGCCCGCTGGATGCGATGGCCGAGCTCGAGGCGCTGCTGTTTCGCAAGTCACGCGGCGAACTGTTTGATCTGCCGGCCTACCGCGAAGTGCTGTTCCTCTATTCACTGGCGCGTGACCTGCTGGACCGGGGCGCTGCCGACACCGGCAACGTCGACCTGCTGCTGCCCATGGCCGATGGCGGCGACTTCAGCAGCACCGCACCTTCGCCCTTTCAGAGGCTGGAGCGCGACGCCTTCCGCGACACGCAAGTGCCCGACGACAGGCCGACCGCCCCGGTGGACTTTGATGTGTCGGCCATCGACCGCCCGACCAGCATCTTCGACCTGCTGGACGACAAGCCGCCGACACCACCGCGGCACTGACGCGGCACTGACGCGGCCAGGACGCGGCGAGGACGCGGCGAGGACACGCTGCTGGGGCTCAGAGCCGGCGCAGCCGCTCCAGCGCCGACACCAGCGTGCTGTCTTGTTTGGCAAAACACAGCCGCGCCAGCCGTTGTTCGAAGCCGGCTTCGTAGAACACCGACAGCGGGATCGCGGCCACGCCCACTTCGCGTGTCAGCCACAGGCAGAAGTCGGCCTCGGGCAGGTCGCTCACGGCGCTGTAGTCCACCAGCTGGAAGTAACTGCCCTGACTGACCAGCGGCCGCAGCCGGGTTTGAGCCAGACCGTCGCGGAAGAGGTCGCGCTTGCGCTGGTAAAAGGCCGGCAACTCGCGGTAGGGCGCTGGGTCGGCCATGAAACGCGCCAGGCCATGCTGCACCGGTGTGTTGACGGTGAAGACGTTGAACTGGTGCACTTTGCGGAACTCGCCCATCAGCGACGCAGGTGCGGCCACCGTGCCCACCTTCCAGCCGGTGACATGGTAGGTCTTGCCAAAGCTGCTGACGACAAAACTGCGTGCTGCCAGCGCCGGCAATGACGAGGCGCTGACATGCGGCGCGCCGTCGAACACCATGTGTTCGTAGACCTCGTCGGAAATCAGCAGCACGTCGGTGGGTGCCAGCAGGTCGGATAGTTGCTGCATCTCCGATGCGGTCCACACCGTGGCACTGGGGTTGTGCGGGCTGTTGATGATGAGCAGTCGCGTGCGCGGGCTCATCGCCGCAGCGATGCGTGCAAAGTCGGGGCGGAAGGTGCCCGGTATCAGAGGCACACGCACCACGGTGCCACCAGCCAGTTCGATGTTGGGGCCGTAGCTGTCGTAGCAGGGCTCCAGCACGATGACTTCATCGCCCGGGTGCACGCAGGCCAGCACCGCTGTCAGGATGGCTTGCGTGGCGCCGGCCGTCACGGTGATCTCGGTAAGCGGGTCGTAGCGCCGGCCGTAAAGCGCCTGGATCTTTGCGGACATGGCCTGCCGCAGCTGCGGCACACCGGCCATGGGCGGGTACTGGTTCAGGCCTTCGTGCATGGCGTCGCTCACCTGCTTCAACAAAGCCGGGTCGCAGTTGAAGTCCGGAAAGCCTTGTCCCAGGTTGACAGCGCCAGTCTCCTGCGCCAGTGCGGACATCACCGTGAAGATGGTGGTGCCCACCTTGGGCAGGCGGCTTTCGATGGCGGGCGTGCGGTATGCGTCGATCGTGCTCATGGACATCGGAAGATCAAAGTTGGTAGTCGGAGCCTTGACCGTTCATCGCGCGCTGGATCAGTGACCCGGACAACCGAGGCGACAAGAGCTCGGCAAAGGCGATCACGAACTGGCGCAGGTAGGCGCCGCGCTTGAAGGCCAGGTGCGTGGTGTTGCTGCCGAACAGGTGGCCCAGCGGCTGCGACACCAGGTCGGGTTCGGGCGTGTGCATCGCCAGTTCGGTGACCACGCCCACGCCCAGGCCCAGTCGCACGTAGGTCTTGATGACATCAGAGTCGATGGCCTCCAGCGCCACCGTGGGCTTCAGCCGCGCACGTTCGAAAGCCTGATCGATGCGCGTGCGGCCGGTGACGGTGGGGTGGTACAGCACCAGCGGGTAAGCAGTCAGCTGTTCGAGCGTTGGCCTTTCCACCTGCGCCAGCGCGTGGTTGGCCGGCACCACCATCACGTGCTGCCATTCGTAGCAGGGCAGGGTGACCAGGCCTTCGTGCAAGGACAAGGCTTCAGTGGCCAGGCCGATTTCAGCCACGTCGTCCAGCAGCATGCGCGCCACCTGTTCCGGCATGCCCTGGTGCAGCACGACCTGGACCTTGGCGAATCGCTTGCGCAACTGAGCCACCGGTTCGGGCAGGAAGTAGCGCGCTTGCGTGTGGGTGGTGGCGATGGACAAAGTACCAGCGTCTTGCTTGGAGTATTCCTCGCCGATGCGCTTGAGGTTGGCGAGCTCGCGCATGATCAGCTCCACCGACTTCAGCACCAGCTGGCCCGGTTCGGTGACACGCTTGAGGCGCTTGCCGTGACGGGCAAAGATGTCCACGCCCAGCTCTTCTTCAAGTTCCAGGATGGCTTTGCTGATGCCAGGCTGCGACGTGTGCAGCGCCTTCGCTGTTTCTGTGAGGTTCAGGTTGCGCCGCACGGCCTCTTGCACAAAGCGGAACTGGTGCAGGTTCATGTCGCGGTATCGATCAGTTGCAGCGCGGCGGCAGCCATGGCCCGCGTCACGTCGTCCAGTTCACCGACTGCCGGGTGCAAGCTCACCTGCAGGCCCGGGTGCGCACTGCGCAGGCTGGCGATGAGCAGCGGCAAGTCCTTGCGCACATGGCCACCGGCGCCCAGAAACATCGGCAGCACTTGCAGTTGCGTGCAGCCGGCTGCTGCCAGTTCAGCGCCGGCTTGCGGCAGGGTGGGCGACATGAACTCAAGAAAAGCCAGCCGCACCAATACGCCGGGCCGCTGGGCACGCACCTGCCCGGCAACGGCCTCGAAAGGTGCAGCCCAGCGCGGGTCGCGCGCACCGTGGGCAAAGAGGATCAGACCTGGGCTCATGGCCCTAACGGTAGCGCACCAGCCAGGCAAAAGCCGCCATGGACATCAGCAGGTAGGCCAGGCTGGGCGCCGCTGCAGCCACCCACGGCGTCCAGCCGCGCAGCATGCCGACGTGGCCGGCCAGGTTGTTCAGCAACACAAAGCTGATGCCCAGCATGATGCCGCCAAAGACCTTCAGGCTCACGCTGCCCGCGCGAGCGTGCAGGTAGGCGAATGGCAGGGCCAGCGCCACCATCACCAGGCAGGCCAGCGGGTACAGCGCCTGGCGCCAGAAGCGGATCTGGTGGCCTTGTGCCGCTTGTTCCTGGGCGCTGAGATGTCTGCTGTAGCGCCACAGTTCAACCGTGCTCATGGTGCCCACGGGCAGCACGGCGGCGGCCACCACCTGGGCGCTGAGCGTGCTGGGCCAGATCAACTGGGCTTCGCGCCTGACTTGCACCGCGGGCGTGCCGGCCTCGCGGGCTGCTGGCCACTGCGTGACCTGCGCGTCGCTCAGGGTCCAGCTGCCGTCGTCGGCCACGCGGCCCTCGGGTGACTCGATGCGCGAGACCTGACGACCATCGCTGTCGAACTCGAAGATGCGGATGCCCGCCAGGCCACCGCCTGCGCTGGTGCCGGTCACGTTGACCGAGTAGCTGCGTTCACCTTGCGGCGTGCTGCGCCTTTCCTTCAACCAGGCGCCGCCGCCGCCCAGCGAAATGCCACCTGAAAAGCGGGCCTTCAGCAGCACACCTTCGCGCTTGGCGGCCGGTGACAGGTAGTCGCCGACGACAAAGGTCACCAGCCCGAACACCAGCCCCAGCACGGCCAGCAGAGACAGCGCCCGCCCAGGCCCCAGGCCGCCGGTGCGCAGGATGGTGAACTCCGAACTCTGCGCCATCCGCGCCAGCGAATAGATGGTGCCGATCAGCACCGCGATGGGCGCCAGTTCGTACAGATGCCCAGGAAGTTCGAGCAGCGCCGCCAACACCGCGTGCCAGGCGGTGCGTCCGCGGCTGCCCACACCTTCCAGCTGGTCGACGAAGTCGATGAAAAAAAACAGCGACAGAAAGGCCAACGCGACAAAGAGCACCGAGGCAACGATGTCGCGGTACAGCAAGCGCCGTATGGTCTTCATGCAGCACGCAGCCTGCGCCAACTGGCCACGGCCGCATGGTCGCGCCACCACAGCAAGGCCAGCGCCAGCAAGAACACGGCGCCGTGCAGGCCGGCCAGGGCCAGCCCCATGCCCATTCGTTCACCGGCCACCCAGGCCTGCGACAGGCTGATCAGGTTGTAGTAGATGCCAAAGGCCATCAGCGCAAACAACAGGTTCCAGTTGCTGGCGCGCCTGGGGTTGGTGGCCGACAGGCCGATGCCCAGCAGCAGCAGGTTGGCCGCACCCAGCAGCAGGCCGAAGCGCCAGCTCAGCTCACCCTGGTTGCGTGGCGTGGGTCGGTTGATCAGGTCCCAGGTGCTGACCACACGGGGCGGCTGGTTGTCGGCCGACCGCGCGGCGCGGTCGCTGGCCAGCACACGGTAGCTTTCGAAGCTGGACAAGGTGCGTTCATTGCTCTGGCTGTCAATGTCGTTGCGCTGGCCCCGCTCCAGCACCAGGAAGCGGCTGTCGCCAGCGGCTTCGAGGCGGCCCGATCGTGCCGAGGTGACCGACTCGCCCCGGTCGGTGTTGGCCAGGATGAAGACATTGCGCGCATTCACGCCGTCGGTGCTTTCACGTTCGACAAAAAACACGCTGCGACCGTCGCTGGAGGTCTGGAACACGCCCGGAGTCACCCGGGACAGGTCGCTGCGCTGCTGGTAGCGCTCGCGCAATTCCAGGCTGCTGCGGTTGCCCCATGGCCAGACGAAGATCAGCAACAGCGCCACCAGCAACAGCACCGGCCAGGCCATGCGCAGGACGGGGCGGACGAATCGCGACAGGCCGACGCCGCTGGCAAACCAGATGGCCATCTCGCTGTCACGGTACATGCGACCCAGGCCGACAACCACCGCGACAAAGAGCGACAGCGCCAGGATCATCGGCAGGTAGCCCAGGGCCAGATAGCCCAGCAGCAGCACCACATCCTGCGGAGCCACAGAGCCGCTGGCGGCGTCGCGCACGGTACGGATCAGGAAGTTCGTCAGCACGATGGTGAGCACCACCACGAGCGTGGCACCAAAGCCCCGCGCCAGCTCACGACGCACAGTTGAATCGAATAACATCCGCCGTTTTCTCAGGTTGGACGGAATTATGGACTTCAAGACGCAGGCGGTTCCCGCTGCTGGCCTGTCAGCATTGGCTGCAGACGGCTTGCTGGTGGTACTGGCAACGGCCGATGCCGCCAGCACTTTGGACCAGCCACTGGCCGATGAGCTGACACGTGCGCTGCGCGACGGTGACTTCGAATGCAAACCCGGACAGGCGCTGTATGCGCACCGGGTGTCCGGCGTCAAGGCGGCTCGAGTCGGATTTGTCTTTGCGGGTGACAACAGCGCCAAGGCCTTGCGCAAGGCCGTGGCGGCAGGATTGTCCCTGTTCAAGTCCGGCGGCACACGCAACCTGGCCGTGTGCTGTGCCGGATTTGGTGGGCTGAGCGCCGCGCACGGTGAAGCACTGGTTGCCGCTGTCAGCGACGGCCTTTACGTGTACCGCGACACCAAGCCCAGTGCGCCTGCGCCGGGCAAGCTGAAGGCCGTGAGTTTTTTGTGCGACAAGGCCGAGACCGCCGCTGCAGCCGAAGGCCTGCGCATCGGCCAGGCGCTGGCAGCAGGCACCACGCTGGCACGCGAGTGCGCCAACCGCCCGGCCAATCTGTGCACGCCCAGTCACTTGGCGCTGCAGGCGCGCAAGCTGGGCAAGGACCACGGCCTGAAGGTCGAAGTGCTGGACCGCAAGGACTGCGAAAAGCTCGGCATGGGTTCGTTCCTGGCCGTGGCGCAAGGATCGGATGAACCGCTGAAGTTCATCGTTGCGCGCTGGATGGGCGGCGCCAAGAACGAAGCACCGGTGGTGCTGGTGGGCAAGGGCATCACCTTCGACACCGGCGGCATCTCTATCAAGCCTGCGGCAGAGATGGATGAGATGAAGTACGACATGGGCGGTGCCGCCAGCGTGCTGGGCACCTTGCGCGCCGTGGCCGAGCTCAAGGCCAAGGTCAACCTGATCGGCATCATCCCGGCCTGCGAAAACATGCCCAGCGGCCGTGCCGTGAAGCCGGGTGACGTGGTCAAGAGCATGTCCGGCCAGACCATCGAGATCTTGAACACCGATGCCGAAGGCCGGCTGATCCTGTGCGACGCGCTGACCTACGCCGAGCGCTTCAAGCCCGCCGTGGTGGTGGACATCGCCACGCTCACCGGCGCCTGCGTCATTGCACTGGGCCACCACCGGTCAGGGCTCTTCAGCCCCGACGACGACCTGGCCGCCGAGTTGATGGCCGCCGGCGACAAGGCGCTGGACCCGGCCTGGCGCATGCCGCTGGACGACGAATACGACGAGGCCCTGAAGTCGCATTACGCCGACATGGGCAACGTGGGCGGCCGCGCGGGCGGCTCGATCACGGCGGCGATGTTCCTCAAGCGCTTCACGGCGCAGTTGCGCTGGGCGCACCTGGACATTGCCGGCACAGCCTGGAAGTCGGGCGTGGCCAAGGGGTCCACCGGGCGCCCGGTGCCTTTGCTGACGCACTTCGTGCTGGCACGCGCCAAGTGATGCTGCTGCGCCGCGCCTGCCGGACTGGGCGCGGCCTGATACCGGGTCCATGACAGAAGTGGAGTTCCATACCGGCGTGGCCGACCCCACGCTGTTTGCCTGCCGTCTGCTGCGCAAGGCGGCCCGTCAAGGCGTGCGTGTCCAGGTGACGGCGGCACCCGAGCGGCTGCGCGAACTGGACCGCGAGTTGTGGACCTTTGACGAGCGCGATTTTGTGCCCCACGTGCGCCAGCCCGGTGCGACTGCTGCGGTGGCCCAGCGCACGCCCATCTGGTTGACGGCCCAGGCGATCGAACACGATGCACCGCGGGTGCTGGTCAACCTGGGCGCCGCTGCGCCGGCCCGTTGGCAGGCACTGGACCGGCTGATCGAGATCGTATCGGCCGATCCCGACGAGGCGGCCAGCGGACGTGAACGTTGGCGAGCCTACAAGGCCCGGGGCCTGGCCATCAAGCACCATGCCGAGCCCGGCGCGGCGCTCGGCTGAGGTCGATGCTCGTCAACCCTGTCGGCCATCGCAGCCCGAGCCGCGTTGTGCTGGCGTGGGACTCCGATCACCGTGAGAGCCGGGGCGGGGAACCACCCCTTGGAAGCTGGATCTTTTCGGTTATCGTCCCGCGCTTCGTTCGTCCCCGAGTGTCGTTGCACGACACATCCTAACTGGAGGTTTTTGCATGCAAGTCAAGCTCAACGTGATCGTCGGTGCCACTGCCATCCTGCTGGGTGGTTCGGTCTTCGCACAAGACATGGTCGTCAAGATCGGCCACGTCGGTCCAACCAGCGGCGGCATCGCGCACCTGGGCAAGGACAATGAAAACGGCGCCCGCATGGCGATCGAAGAACTCAACGCCAAGGGTGTCACCATCGGCGGCAAGAAGGTCAAGCTGGAACTGCTGGCCGAAGACGACGCTGGCGACCCGAAACAAGGCGCGGCTGCCGCGCAGAAGCTGGTGGACAGCAAGGTCAACGGCGTCATCGGCCACTTGAACTCGGGCACCACGATTCCCGCTTCGCGCATCTACAGCGACGCCGGCATCCCGCAGATCAGCCCCTCGGCCACCAACCCCAAGTACACCCGTCAGGGCTACAAGACCACCTTCCGCGTGGTGGCTGACGACGTGCACCTGGGTGGCACGCTGGGCCGCTATGCCGTAAAGGACATGAAGGGCAAGAACATCGCCGTCATCGACGATCGCACGCCTTACGGCCAAGGTGTGGCTGACGAATTCGAAAAGGCGATCAACGCGGCTGGCACCAAGGCCGTGGCCCGCGAGTTCACCAACGACAAGGCGACGGATTTCACCGCCATCTTGACCAACATCAAGTCGAAGAAGCCCGACATCATCTTCTACGGCGGCATGGACGCGGTGGCCGGCCCCATGCTGCGCCAGATGAAGCAGTTGGGTATCACCGCCAAGTTTGTCGGCGGCGACGGCATCTGCACGGGCGAGTTGCCCAAGCTGGCTGCCGGCACCATGGCCGATGGCCAGGTGGTGTGTGCCGAAGCCGGTGGCGTTGAAGGCGCTGCCAAGAAGTCGATGGAGGACTTCTACGCGGCCTACAAGAAGAAGTACAACATCGATGTGCAGGTCTACGCACCGTACGTGTACGACGCCACCAACGTGATGGTGGCTGCAATGGTCAAGGCCGGTTCGGCCGACCCGGCCAAGTACCTGCCGGTGCTTGCCAAGACTTCGGGCTACAAGGGCGTGACGGGCACGATCTCGTTTGACGAGAAGGGCGACATCAAGAATGGCGCGCTCACGCTGTACACCTACAAGGGTGGCAAGCGCGACCAGATCGCCGTGGTGAGGTAAGCCCACGCCCTGAGCGGCTTCGCCGCTCCCCCTCAAGGGGGCAAACGCTAGCGGCCCGGCAAAGCCGGTTCCGCAGCGTTCACTTGATGGACAACAAAAAACCCGCCTAGGCGGGTTTTTTGCTGGTCGAGGCGACCTCTACTTGAGTTTGATCTCTTTGTAGAGCACGTGCTTGCGTGCTTTGGGGTCGAACTTCAGGAACTCGAGCTTTTCAGGCGTCGTCTTCTTGTTCTTGCTGGTGGTGTAGAAATGGCCGGTGCCCGCTGTGGACTCCAGCTTGATCTTTTCGCGTCCGCCTTTGCTGGCCATGATGCTCTCCTAGGCTTTCAGGGGTGGGTTCAGATTTCGCCGCGGGCGCGAAGGTCGGAAACGACCTTGTCGATGCCCACCTTGTCGATCAGGCGCAGCGCTGCATTGCTGATGCGCAGCCGCACCCAGCGGTTTTCAGTTTCCACCCAGAAACGGCGGTACTGCAGGTTGGGCAGGAAACGGCGCTTGGTCTTGTTGTTAGCGTGGCTAACGTTGTTGCCCACCATGGGGCCCTTGCCGGTGACTTGACAGACGCGTGCCATGACGCTCTCCACTAGGTTGATTCGTGGCCGGCAGCGCCGGGGTCTACCATCGTTATCAATGGCTACCCTCAGTCACATCCAGCAAAGCCCGCGATTATAGCCCGACTCGGCGCTTTCAGTCCGATTGCTGCTCCAGAAAGCGCTGGGCGTCCAGAGCCGCCATGCAGCCCGTGCCGGCGCTGGTGATGGCCTGGCGGTAGACATGGTCCTGCACGTCGCCAGCGGCAAACACGCCGGGTACGCTGGTCATGGTGGCCATGCCGTCCAGGCCGGTCTTGGTGATGATGTAGCCGTCCTTCATCTCCAACTGGCCCTTGAAGATGTCGGTGTTGGGCTGGTGGCCGATGGCGATGAAACAACCCTTCAGCGCCAACTCGGTCGTCGACTGGTTCCGCGTGTCGCGCAGGCGCACGCCAGTGACGCCGGTGTTGTCGCCCAGCACCTCGTCCAGCGTGTTCCACAGGTGCAGCTCGATCTTGCCGGCGTCAACCTTGGCATTGACCTTGTCGATGAGGATGGCCTCGGCGCGGAACTTGTCGCGCCTGTGCACCAGGTGCACCTTGCTGGCGATGTTGGAAAGATACAGCGTCTCTTCGATGGCCGTGTTGCCACCACCCACCACGCACACCGTGTCGCCGCGGTAGAAAAATCCGTCGCAGGTGGCGCAGCCGCTCACGCCCTTGCCCTGGAAGGCGGTTTCGCTGGGCAGGCCCAGGTATTTGGCACTGGCGCCCGTGGCGATGACCAGGCTGTCGCAGGTGTAGGTGCCGCTGTCGCCTGTCAGCGTGAAGGGGCGCTGGCTGAAGTCGACGCTGTGGATGTGGTCGAACACGATCTTCGTGTTGAAGCGCTCGGCATGCTGCAGGAACCGCTGCATCAGGTCCGGTCCTTGCACGCCAGCCACGTCGGCGGGCCAGTTGTCCACGTCGGTGGTGGTCATCAACTGGCCGCCCTGGGCGATGCCGGTGATGAGCATGGGTTGCAGGTTGGCGCGAGCGGCGTACAGCGCGGCGGTGTAGCCGGCAGGGCCTGAGCCAAGGATCAGGACGCGGGCATGTGAAGTGGATGGGGTCATGGGACAGGTGGCTGAGAGGGGATGGGCGTCGCGTCGATCCGACGCCCGATGTTCACATCGGGGCGCTACCGGGTGGTCGCAAGCCCCGCTATGGGCACAATAGCCGGATTCTTGCAGACCGTGCCTGCTGCGGATCTGACGGGAGCTTGATCACAACAAGAGGAGCACCTTCAATGTCGATGCTGTCCAATCTGGATCTGATTCGCCGCGTCCCACTGTTTTCCATGCTCACTGCAGACCAGGCGCAGGCCATTGCGGACAGCGTGGTCAAGCGCCGCTTCAGGCGTGGCGAACTGGTGGTGGAGCAGGGTCGCAAGAGCAACGCGCTGTTCATCCTGCTCAATGGCCGCGCACGTGTGCTCACCTCTGACAGCCGAGGCCGCGAGGTCATCCTGGCGGTGCTGGAGTCGGGTGACTATGTGGGCGAGATGAGCCTCATCGACAACGAACCGCACTCGGCCACCGTGCGCGCCGAGATCCAGACCGACATGCTGGTGTTGGCGCGTGCCGACTTTGCGCGCTGCCTGCCCGAAAACAGCACGCTCAGTTACGGCATCATGCGCGGCCTGGTCAAGCGCCTGCGCAATGCCGACCGCCAGATCGAAAGCCTGGCGCTGCTGGACGTCTACGGCCGTGTCGCGCGCACGCTGCTGGACATGGCCGAAGAGATCGACGGCGTGAAGATCATCCGCCACAAGGTCAGCCGCCAGGACATGGCCAAGGTGGTGGGCGCATCGCGCGAAATGGTCAGCCGCGTCATGAAGGACCTGGAAGACCGCGGTGTCATCGAGACACAAGAAAACGGCTCGGTGATCATCAAGGAACGTTTGCAGAACGACTGATGGATGGTCGGTTCCGCTGATCGGCCAGAATGCCGCTCATGAGTTTCCCCCTGGGTTCATTGACTGCCGAAGGCGCGGCTGCGGCGGCCGCCACACCCCAAGCCATCGCAGTGGCCTGGCGCCGCAAGGCGCTTGTGCTGGCCGGCGCACTGGCCTTCTTGCTTTTTTTGTTGGCCATGATCACGCACGATGCGGGTGACACGGCCTTCAGCACCTCGGGCACCGGCCAGAATCTGCAAAACAAGGTGGGGCTGCTGGGCGCGCGCGCGTCCGACCTGGTGCTCTTCCTCTTCGGGTTTTCGGCGTGGTGGCTGGTGCCGGTGGCTTTGCGCGCCTGGCTGTCGGCGCTGGCGGGCAGCCTGCGCACCGAGACGCCCGCCCCGAAGGCACCGCGCTGGATGTTCTGGCTGGGCCTGGCCATGCTGCTGTGTGCCAGTGCGTCGCTGGAATGGACACGCCTTTACCGCTGGGAAACGCATCTGCCTGGCCACGCGGGCGGTGTGCTGGGCTACACATTGGGGCCGCTGTCGATGCGCTGGCTGGGCTTTGCCGGGTCGGGTGTGTTGTGGATAACGCTGCTGGTGTTGGGTCTGTCGCTGTCCCTGCGTTTTTCCTGGCTGCGCCTGGCCGACGGCATCGGCGAGCGCCTGGACCGCTTGCGCGAGAAGCGGCAAGACCGGCGTGAGATCCAGGAAGACAAGCGCCTGGGCGAGATGGCCGCACGCGAACGCGAGCACGTGGTCGAAGAGCAACTGGCGGTGGTGGATGAGCACGTGCCTTTGGTGATCGCGCCCACCCTGAACGAAATCCCTATTTCGCAGCGCGTCGCCAAAGAGCGGCAGAAGCCCCTTTTTGCCGAGCTGGCCGATACCAAGCTGCCGCAGGTGGACCTGCTGGATGGTGTGCAACTGCACAAGGAAACGGTGACGCCCGAATCGCTGGAGATGACCAGCCGGCTGATCGAAAAGAAGCTCAAGGACTTTGGTGTCGAGGTGCGCGTGGTGGCGGCCTCGCCCGGCCCCGTGATCACCCGTTACGAGATCGAACCGGCCACCGGCGTGAAGGGCTCGCAGATCGTGGGCCTGGCACGCGACCTGGCGCGCAGCCTGTCGCTGGTGAGCATCCGCGTCGTCGAGGTCATTCCGGGCAAGAACTACATGGCGCTGGAGCTGCCCAACGCACGCCGCCAGACCATCAAGCTGTCCGAAATCCTGGGCTCCGAGGTCTACAACGACTCGGCGTCGATGTTGACGATGGGCCTGGGCAAGGACATCGTGGGCAACGCCGTGGTGGCCGACCTGGCCAAGATGCCGCACTGCCTGGTGGCGGGCACCACGGGTTCAGGCAAGAGCGTGGGCATCAACGCCATGATCCTGAGCCTGCTGTACAAGGCCGAAGCGCGGGATGTGCGGCTGATCCTCATCGACCCCAAGATGCTGGAGATGAGCGTCTACGAAGGCATCCCGCACCTGCTGGCGCCGGTGGTCACCGACATGAAGCAGGCCGCCAACGCGCTGAACTGGTGCGTGGGCGAGATGGAGCGCCGCTACAAGTTGATGAGCAAGCTGGGCGTGCGCAACCTGGGTGGCTACAACAAGAAGATCGCAGAAGCTGCCGATCGGGGCGAGAAGCTGGGCAACCCTTTCAGCCTGACGCCGGACGCGCCGGAGCCGCTGGAACGTCTGCCGCACATCGTGGTGGTGATCGACGAACTGGCCGACCTGATGATGGTGGTGGGCAAGAAGATCGAAGAGCTCATCGCCCGTCTGGCGCAGAAAGCGCGCGCCTGTGGCATGCACTTGATCCTGGCCACCCAACGGCCCAGCGTGGACGTGATCACGGGCCTCATCAAGGCCAACATCCCTACCCGTTTGTCCTTCCAGGTCAGCAGCAAGATCGACAGCCGCACGATCCTGGACCAGATGGGCGCAGAAGCGCTGCTCGGCCAGGGCGACATGCTGTACCTGGCACCAGGCACCGGCCTGCCAGTGCGGGTGCACGGCGCCTTTGTCAGCGACGACGAGGTGCACCGCGTTGTGGAGTATCTGCGGTCACAAGGCCAGGCCAACTATGTCGAAGGCATTCTTGAAGGTGGTGTTCTCGACGGCGATGCCGCCGGTGGCGAAGGCGGTGCCGTGGGCGGCCCCGCTGGCGAAGCCGACCCCATGTACGACCAGGCGGTAGGCGTGGTGCTGCAGCACCGCCGCGCGTCGATCTCGCTGGTGCAGCGCCACCTGCGCATTGGCTACAACCGCGCCGCGCGGCTGCTGGAACAGATGGAGCAAAGCGGCGTGGTCTCGGCCATGGGCCACAGCGGCAACCGCGACATCCTGGTGCCGAAAAGGGAAGAATGAAGACAGCCACCTTCCTCATTGCGGCCTTTACGGTCTTTGCGGGTGCGGCCCACGCCGACGCCGTGGACACCTTGCGCGAGTTCGTGCGCGACGTGAAAACCGGCCAGTCCGCCTTTACGCAGACCGTCACCTCGGCGGACGGTGCGCGCAAAAAAACCAGCAGCGGCGACTTCGAGTTCTTTCGCCCCAACCGATTCCGCTTCAGTTACACCAAGCCTTTCGAGCAGCTCATCGTGGCCGACGGACAGAAGGTGTGGATCTACGACACCGACCTCAACCAGGCCAGTTCACGCAAGGTGGCGCAGGCCCTGGGGTCCACACCAGCCGCCTTGCTGGCAGGGGCCGCGCTGGAGCCCGACTTCGTGCTCACGGCGGAAGCGCCGCGTGAGGGGCTGGAATGGGCGCTGGCCACGCCGCGGGCCAAGGACGGCGCCTTCCAGTCCATGCGGGTCGGCTTCAAGGGCAAGCAGCTGTCGGTGGTCGAGATCGTCGACAGCTTCGGTCAGCGTTCGCGCCTGGACTTCCAGCGCTTCACCTCCAACGCCACCGTGGCGCTCGAACGATTTCGCTTTGTGCCACCTGCCGGTGCGGACGTGATCGAGCAGTAGACGCCGCCGTGCAATGCCGACGCAGGACGCGCTCTTCAGCAGCCCCACACCACCCGAGGGCAGCGCCGCGAACTTCGGCGCACAAGCGTCCACGGTGCCGCTGGCCGAGCGCCTGCGGCCGCAGCAGATCGACGACGTGGTGGGCCAACGCCACCTGCTGGCACCGGGCCGGCCCTTGCGTGTGGCCTTCGATGCCGGGCGCCTGCCGTCGATGATCTTGTGGGGCCCGCCCGGTGTGGGCAAGACCACTCTTGCGCGCCTGCTGGCCGGTGCCACGGGTTCACACTTCATCGTGCTGTCGGCCGTGCTGTCGGGGGTGAAGGAAATCCGCGAGGCCGTTGAACAGGCCCAGGTGCTGCGCCGCGCCGGGCGCGCCACGGTGCTGTTCGTCGATGAGGTGCACCGCTTCAACAAGTCGCAGCAAGACGCCTTCTTGCCGCATGTGGAAGCGGGCCTGTTCAGCTTCATCGGCGCCACCACCGAAAACCCGTCGTTCGAAGTCAATTCGGCGCTCTTGTCGCGCGCCACCGTGTTTGTGCTCGAGCCGCTCGACGAAGCCGATCTGGGTTTGCTGATCGACCGCGCGCGCGCCGCCATGCAGGGCCCCGGATTGGACACGGCGGCTCGCGATCAGCTCATCAACTTTGCCGACGGCGACGGCCGTCGGCTGCTCAACGCCTACGAAAGTGCCGCAGCCGCCCACCCTGGGGTCGAACTGCTCAGCCCGGCCCAGCTGGAAGCGGCCATCGGCCGCATGATGCGGCGCGGCGACAAGGGCGGAGACGTCTTCTACGACCTGATCTCGGCCCTGCACAAGTCAGTGCGCGGTTCAAACCCTGACGCTGCGCTGTACTGGCTGGCGCGCATGCTGGATGCCGGCATGGACCCGCGTTATGCGGCGCGCCGCCTGGTGCGCATGGCCAGCGAAGACATCGGCCTGGCCGACACACGAGCGCTGCGCCTGGCGCTGGACGCAGCCGAGGTCTACGAGCGCCTGGGATCACCCGAAGGTGAACTGGCCCTGGCGCAAGCCGTGGTCTACCTGGCCGTGGCGCCCAAATCCAACGCTGTCTACAAGGCCTGGAACGAGGTGCGGGACATGGTGCGCCGGGACGGCACACGGCCGGTGCCGCCGCACCTGCGCAACGCGCCCACCCGGCTGATGAAGGACATCGGCGTGGGCAAAGACTACCGCTATGCGCACGACGAAGCCGACGGTTATGCGGCGGGCGAGGTCTATCTGCCAGCGGGCTTGTCCACGCAGCACTTCTACAGGCCCGCACCGCGCGGACTGGAGCAACGCATCGGTGAGCGCTTGGCCGAGCTGCGTCAACTTGACGAGCAGGCGAAGAAAGCACGCTGAGTCAGGCACGCTGCCGGGGCGATGGGCCGCCAGGGGGAAACTCCGGCCCTTTGTGCGCAGGGGCGCACCTAGAATGCGGCCGCCAGGCAGCGGGCGATTGTGGGGCTGCAGATGATCACAAGAACGGCCCCGGCCAGCTTCTTGGATGAGCTGCGAGACAACCGCATGCGTGCAGTCAGCGGTATGCAAAACAACAGGAGTTGCGCTCGATGGAAACCTTCTTCCAGCAAATCATCAACGGTCTGGTTCTCGGCAGCATGTACGCGCTGGTGGCGCTGGGCTACACGATGGTGTACGGCATCATCAACCTCATCAACTTCGCACATGGCGAGGTGCTGATGTTCGGTGCCCTGACCAGCTGGACCGTGGTCACCGCCATGGCCAACAGCGGCCTGCCCGGTTGGGTGATGTTGTTGATCTCGCTGGTGTGCGCCATCGTGGTGTGTTCTGCGCTCAACTTCAGCATCGAAAAGCTGGCCTACCGGCCCCTGCGCAACGCGCCTCGTTTGGCGCCGTTGATCACGGCCATGGGCGTGAGCCTGTTGTTGCAGACGGTGGCCATGATCATCTGGAAGCCCAACCCCAAGCCTTTCCCCATCCTGCTGCCCAGCGACCCCATCGACCTGGGCGGTCCGGTGATCTCGGTCACGCAGTGCCTGATCCTGGGCCTGACGGCGTCCATCCTGGCGGCTTTGATGTACCTGGTGAACAAGACCAAGCTGGGTCGCGCCATGCGCGCCACGGCCGAGAACCCGCGCGTGGCGGCGTTGATGGGCGTCAAGCCCGACTTCGTGATCTCGGCCACCTTCGTCATCGGCGCCACGCTGGCTGCGGTGGCCGGCATCATGTGGGCCGCCAACTACGGAACCGTTCAGCACACCATGGGCTTCCTGCCCGGCCTGAAGGCCTTCACCGCCGCGGTGCTCGGCGGCATCGGCAACCTGGCCGGCGCGGTGGTGGGCGGCATCCTGCTCGGTCTGGTGGAAGCGCTGGGAGCGGGCTATCTGGGCGACCTGACCGGCGGCGTGCTGGGCAGCCACTACGCCGACATCTTTGCCTTCGTGGCGCTGATCCTGGTGCTCACCTTGCGGCCGCAAGGTCTGCTGGGCGAACGGGTGGCCGACCGGGCCTAGCCGCAGGAGAGACAAGATGCAAAACACGCTGCAGAACAAGCTGGTCGTCTTTTTTCTCAGCGCGCTGGCGCTGATCGCACTGCCGCTGCTCATGCAGGTGGGTGGACTGGGTGCGGGCTGGGTGCGCATCCTGGCCATTGCGCTGCTGTACGTGCTGCTGGCGCTGGGCCTGAACATCGTGGTGGGCTATGCCGGCTTGCTGGACCTGGGTTTTGTCGCCTTCTACGCCGTGGGCGCTTACACGTACGCGCTGCTGTCCAGCCCGCATCTGTTCGAGAACTTCCCCTGGATTGCCGCGGCCTTCCCTGGCGGCTTGCACACGCCCATCTGGGTCGTCATCCCGCTGGTCGCAGGCATGGCCGGGCTGGTGGGCGTGATGCTGGGCACGCCAGTGCTGAAGCTGCGCGGTGACTACCTGGCCATCGTCACCTTGGGCTTTGGCGAAATCATCCGCGTGTTCTTGAACAACCTGGAACACCCGGTCAACATCACCAACGGGCCCAAGGGCCTGGACCGCATCGACCCCATGATCATCGGCCCCGTGGCCGACCCCTGGCTCAACTTCGGCAAGAAGCTGGAGATCGGCGACTTCACGATTCCCTCGGTCACGCTGTACTACTACCTGTTCCTGGTGCTGGTGGTGTTCAGCGTGGTCATCTGCCACCGCCTGGAAACCAGCCGCATCGGCCGCGCCTGGATGGCCATTCGCGAAGACGAAATCGCGGCCAAGGCCATGGGCATCAACACCCGCAACATGAAGTTGCTGGCCTTCGGCATGGGCGCCACGTTTGGTGGCGTCAGCGGTTCGATGTTTGCGGCCTTCCAGGGCTTTGTGTCGCCCGAATCGTTCAGCCTGATGGAAAGCGTGATGATCGTGGCCATGGTCGTGCTGGGTGGCATGGGCCATCTGCCAGGTGTCATTCTGGGCGCAGTGCTGCTGGCGGCCCTGCCCGAGGTGCTGCGCTACGTGGCCGGCCCGCTGCAGCAGATGACCGATGGCCGGCTGGATTCGTCCATCCTGCGCCAGCTGCTCATCGCCTCGGCCATGATCATCATCATGCTGCTGCGGCCGCGAGGCCTATGGCCTTCGCGTGAACACGGCAAGGCGGCGCCCCAGCCTGTCACGCCCAATGTGAACCCGGCAACCGGCACCCCGCCGGCCGGCGCCTGAATCTGGGGACGAGGCAGATGAGCGAAACCGTACTCAAGGTCGCTGGCGTCAGCAAGCGCTTCGGTGGCCTGCAGGCGCTGTCCGACGTCGGCATCAGCATCCAGGCCGGACAGGTGTATGGCTTGATCGGCCCCAACGGTGCTGGCAAGACCACTTTTTTCAACGTCATCACGGGGCTGTACACACCCGACTCCGGCACCTTCGAACTGGGCGGTGTGCCCTACAAACCGAGCGCGGTGCACGAGGTGGCCAAACAAGGCATCGCGCGCACCTTTCAGAACATCCGCCTCTTTGCCGAGATGACGGCGCTGGAAAACGTCATGGTCGGCCGCCACGTTCGCACGCACTCGGGCCTGCTCGGCGCCGTCTTCCGTACCTCGGGCTTCAAGGCCGAAGAAGCAGCGATCGTGCAGCGCGCGCAAGAACTGCTGGACTACGTGGGCATCGGACACTACGCCGGATTCCGCGCCCGCACGCTGAGCTATGGCGACCAGCGCCGGCTGGAGATCGCACGTGCCCTGGCCACCGACCCCAAGCTCATCGCGCTGGACGAACCCGCCGCCGGCATGAACGCCACCGAAAAGGTGGTGCTGCGCGAATTGATCGACCGCATCCGCAAGGACGGCCGCACGATCTTGCTGATCGAACACGATGTGAAGCTGGTGATGGGCCTTTGCGACCGCGTCACCGTGCTCGACTACGGCAAGCAGATCGCCGAAGGCAACCCGGCGGAAGTGCAGAAGAACGAAAAAGTGATCGAGGCCTACCTCGGAGTAGGACACAAGTGAAGGCAAGGCGGCGATGCGCACAACACTCCTGAAGGTCAGCGGTCTGAAGGTGGCCTACGGTGGCATCCAGGCCGTCAAGGGCGTCAGCTTCGAGGTGCACGAAGGCGAACTGGTCAGCCTGATCGGTGCCAACGGGGCTGGCAAGACCACCACGCTGAAGGCCATCACCGGCACGCAGACCGTTGCGGCGGGTGAGATCGAATACATGGGCAAGTCCATCAAGGGGCAGGGCGCCTGGGACCTGGTCAAGCAGGGCTTGGTGATGGTGCCCGAAGGCCGCGGCACCTTCACGCGCATGACGATCACCGAGAACCTGCAGATGGGTGCTTTCGTGCGCAACGACAAGGCCGGTATCGCGGCCGATATCGAGAAGATCTTTGGCATCTTCCCGCGCCTGAAAGAACGGGCGCGGCAACTGGCCGGCACCATGAGCGGCGGCGAACAGCAGATGTTGGCCATGGGCCGCGGGCTGATGGCCAACCCGAAGGTGTTGCTGCTGGACGAACCCAGCATGGGCTTGAGCCCGATCATGGTGGACAAGATCTTCGAGGTCGTGGCCGACATCCACAGCCGCGGCACCACGGTGCTGCTGGTGGAGCAGAACGCCAGCCGCGCGCTGAGCCTGGCCGACCGCGGCTATGTCATGGAGTCGGGCGAAGTCACGATGACGGGCGACGCGAAAGTCCTGCTCAAGGACCCGAAGGTTCGCGCCGCTTACCTGGGCGAATAGCCCGGCTGACAGACCTGAGAAGGGCGTGCCAAACGGCTGTCATCGGTCTGTCATAACCGCGAAGTGTGGGGGGACGGCCCTGTGACAGCATGTTTTTTGCGTCACACTCTGTCGCGACGCCGGTTCAGTCCCGAAGCCGAACCCGTCAGCGGTCGCGGTTGAGGCCTCGATGATTGGGCCCAGACACCACCGCGCACCCAGAAGAACTGGCACAACCCGAAGGACTCACATGATTCAACGCCGGGCCGGCCGCAGCCCTGTCGCGCGGCAAGACGGGAAGGCTGGCACTGGCGTGCAGCAAAGGCTCGTGCCCTGGCCCTTTCCGCTGCTGTCCGTGGTTGCCGGGCTGCTGTTGGCCGGTTGTGTCAGCGGTCCAGCGGGCACCAGCCGCGTGCTGGGTGGTGCCGCTGCTGCAGCCAACAACGTGGCCAACAGTTCTGCCGGCCGCGCTGCAGCAAGCGTGGTGGCATCCACGCTCACCAGCGACCCGGCGCCGGCCGATGCCGCGCCCCCAGAATCGACCCACGCGCAGGCCGAGGCTTCTGCCCGGTCGGCACCCGACAGCCTGCGCACGGCCGTCACCATGCAGGGTCTCTTTGCCAAGGGCACGGTCAACGGCGCCGAACTTCTGGTGGAACTGGTGGCCATGCGCACGCTGATGAAGGACCAGCGCTCGGCCGCTGCCGTGGGCGCGCTGCTGGGCCCGCAAGTGCCCGGCAGCAGTTCCTCGGCCTCCGATCCAGCAGCCGTGGCGCTGAAGTTCGCGCTCGATCGGGCCGAAAGCTCGATCAAGCCCTATGTCACGTCGATTGGCTTCGGGGCACTCGATCTGCACCTGACAAGCATGATCGACGACCCCAAGCTGCTGGCCAGCGAACGCATCAAGCTGCCGTCGCCACGCGGTATGACCCAGGCGCAGATGCGGCGCGTGATCAATATGGCCGCCATCGTGGTGGCCACCCGAGTCACCGCCAAGATCCTGAAGAAGGCGCAGGAGGACTTTGCCAATGTCGAGAACGACTACACGCAGCTGATCACCCGCCGCGAGGCTGCGGCGCAGGTGCTGTACGACCTGCTGCTGAGCGGCGGCAGCGGCGAAGCGGCCGGACTGGTTGAGGTCTACGGTGGCGACGACTTGCGTTACCTGCGCGACAACGTGCGCCGCATGTCGGTGAAGGACTTTGCCGACGACCTGGGCGCACAGAATCTGGCGTTGCGCCACCTGCGTCAGAGCAACCCCGGTGCCTGGGCCGACTACAAGGCGCGCTCGGACGGCTTGCTCAGTGTCACCAAGGGCTACATCCGCACCACCGCCGGCGTCACGGCCTTTGCTGCGCTGCTGGCCAATTTTGGCAACGAAACCATGGGTGCCATCAACAAGAACAAGGGCGCCGACATCGTCGGCGCACTGCCCTTTGCCTGGGAGTTCATCAAGGAAGTGCCACCGGTGCTGCGCTCGGCCTGGCAGGTGGGCGCGGCCGGTGTCGTCGAGTTGCCGATGAAGGCCAACAAGCGGTTCCGCGTGCTCGCGGGCACGGCGTCCACCGACCTGCCCCGCGCCAGCGACGTCTTCGACACGATGAAGAAGCAGGGTGCCGAGCCGCTGTTCAACGAAGCCCTGTTCCGCACCGGGGCCGACGGCCTGCTCTACAAGCTCTACCGATGCGACAAGTCCGAGGTGGGCCGCATGCTGGACGTGGCCGTGCCGATGGCCCAGCGCGAGAAGTTTGCGACCCAGGTGCTGCGCGGCGACAGCACCCGGTTTTCCTTTGCCAATGCCTTCAATGCCCCAGGACAGAACGCCCGGGTTCAGGAACTGGGTGACGAGCTGCTGCGCCGCGACCACCGCGAGCGCACCGACGCCGTCAACGGCGTGGCCTTGGGTGAAGCGCAACGTGCGGCCACCGTTGGTGCGCCCAAGTGGAACAACGATCAGCTGCTGCGCCTGATCCTGGCCAACCGCGAGGGTGTGGCCGCACACGCCACGCTGCAACTGGGTGACCTGATGGTGCGGCCGGTGCCGTCCATGCAGTCGGTCTACGCCTACGAGTCGCTGATCGACGAATGCAGCCAGCAGTTTGGCGGCGGCCCGAAGGCGGCGGCCGCCACAGCCACTGTGCCGACCACCCAGGTGAAGCCCGCCGCACTGAATCCGGCAACCAACCGCAATGCGCGGCCGCCGGCCGGCAAGGCCCCAGCAACTGCGAATTCACCCAGCCCGCCACAGAGCAGGCGCCCGAACAACTGATCCCGGAGGAACCGAACATGCCCGCATCACCTGTCGCCCGCAGCGCCCTGGCGCTGTCCCTGGCCAGCGCCCTGGTGCTGCTGACGGCTTGCAAGACCACGCCCGTGAGAGAAAGCCCGCATGCGGCGGTGGTTGAAAAGGTGGTGCTCGGCCCCATCCGCATGCCCGCCGGGGTCGACCACTCGCGTGCCAAGTACATCGCCGAGAACCGCCGCATCAAGCTCTACACCGAGTTGGTGGGCATCGGCGACCCCAGCAACGAAAAGCTGCTGTTCCCGGCCAAGATCGCGCAGGACATCGGTGTCACGCCTTCGCAGATGCGTCGCCGCTTCATGGACACCGTGGCCGCCAGTCGCCGTTTCGAGATCTACGACAGCACCAACACCGTCACCCAAGAAGCCAGCGACATCTATGTCGACTGCCAGGTGGTGGGCACCGAACAGGACCTGCAAAACCTGGAAGGGGGTGTGCGAGTGGTCGTGACGCGGGTCATGCTGTCTTTGCAGATGAAGGACCGCAGCGTGAAGGGCCAGGACAGGCTGATGTTCCCGGCGCCGGTGCGCGTCACCGGGCAAACCGGTCGCACCACGGGAGACCGCACGGTGATCGGCCCCGGCGAAAACCTGCAGTCGCCCGACGTGCAGCGGCGCCTGGGCCAGGACTATCAACGGGCCATGCAGCGCGCCTTTGACGACGCCTCCAAGCGCATCGATGCCATTGTGCGCCCCATGGGCCGGGTGCTGGCGGTGGACGGTACGCAGGTGGGCATCGTCGGCGGCTCCGTGCATGGGTTGCAGGGCAACGACGAACTGGTGATCTTCCGCGCCACCACGGCCAGGCTGGCTGGGGGTGAGGTGTTTGCCACCACGCGCCCTGTGGCCGTGGTGCGCTGTGACGGCGTGGGCACCGAGTCGAGCCAGTGCACGGTGTTCAGGCGCGACCCTGCCTACCAGCCGCAGGTGGGCGACTACGCGGTGCTGTCCGACTTCTCTGCCACCGGCATCCGTACGGAGTAGGGCCATGGACGACCGACCCGACAGCCAACGCCGAGCCGTGCTGGGTTTGATGGCCGGTGCGCCTCTGCTCCCGGCGTTGCTGGCGGCGCCGCTGGCGGTGCAGGCCGCCGTGCCCACCGACCGCGTGACGGTGCTGTACAGGCGTGAATCGCCGCAGGCGCCCAGCCGCCTGGAGCCCGTGGTGCAGGCCGCCACGTTGGCCCTGGAGCGTGAGTTCCGCAAAGAGCAATTCCGCGTCTTGCAACCCACGGCCGAGATTTACCAACTGCTGGACCAGGGCCAGGGCGTGGTCATCACCTTCGCCACCGACGCCGGTTTTTCGCTGGTGTTTTCGGCCTACGCCGACCTGCGGCCCATGGCCGGGCAAGACTCGGGCATGGCCGAAGTCCGGCTGGCAACACGCGTCTTTGTCGGCCGCCACATCCTGTTTGCCGACGAAGGCCGGGGCCAAATGGTGACGCGGCTGGAACCGGCCACGCGCGAGTTCGGCATCCGGCGTGCGCTGGAAGCTGCGGCGAGGCGAGCCGCCGCCGACGTGGCAGAAAAGGCTGTCGGCGAACTCAGGGCCTTGACGCCGCAACGCATCAACGAGATGGTGGGCGCCAATGCCACCAGCACGACCACGGCGCAGGCGGTGCAGGTGCCGGCAGCCGCACCGTCGGGCGGCAGCGTGGTGGCGCCGCCTCCGCTGCCCACGGGGGGCGGCACCGCCCCGGCGCCGGCCTCGGTGGCCCCAGCAGGCCCTGCTGCGCCGCCGCTGCTGGCCCCCTCCGCCGGGCCGCCCCCTGCCGCACCTGCTCCGGCCAGTGCCGATGCCACGCTGCCGGCACCGCGCAACCGCTACGCTGTGGTGGTGGGCATGTCCAACTACAGCGCGGTTCGTGAAGCCAACAAGGGCTGGGATATTGGCGACCTGGACGGCGTGGCCAAGGACGTGAATTTCGTCGTTGAATCGCTGGGAAAGCTGGGCTACAGCAACGACCGCATGAAGGTGCTGCGCGACCGCGAAGCCACCGGGGGCGCCGTGCGCGGCGCCATCAAGGACCTGGCGGGCAAGGTGCAAGCCGACGACGCCGTGCTGGTCTTCATTGCCGGCCATGGCGCCGACAAGGACGAAAGCACCTCGGGCTATGGCATGCCGGTGCTGGCCGATCACAAGAGCCGCGACCCCAACTCGCTGGACTTCTGGGAGCTGCAGAGCTTCATCAAGAACCTCAAGGGCCGGGTCGTGTGGATCAACGACACCTGCCATTCGGGCGGTGCGGTCAACAACATCGCATCGGTTGTGATGTCGTCCAGCGGCGTCACTTCGCAGATGGGCGTGAAGGGCCCGAATGCGCTCACCGTGGCCGGCAATGCAGCGGCGGGCCAGGATTTCGCCATCCTCACGGCGTGTGCGCCCAGCGAGGTGTCGCTGGAAGACGGTGGCGGCGGCCTCTTCACCACCGCACTGTTCAAGGAACTGGTGCGCACCGGCGGCCAGGTGCCGCTGGCGCAGGTCTTTGCCAACACGGTGGCGCGCCAGGTCATCGACAGGTCGATCAAGATGTGCCGGTCGGGCAACCTCTGTGCGTCCCACTCGCAGCAGACGCCCATGATGGCTTACAGCGGCAAAGGCGCGCAGTTCCGCGTATGAGCCCTGCCGCCGAAGTTGCCTCGAGCGGGCCGCCGCCTGCGCAGCCCAACCCCATGCCTCGATCCGCCAGGAGCTCCCCCATGACCCGCTTCAAGCGCGCCTGCCTGGCGCTGGTCCTGACTGCTTTGCCGCTGGCCGCGTGGTCCCAAAGCGGCACGTCGTGCCAGGTGCGCACGCCCGGGCTGCAGGGCAGCTACGTGGGCGACTGCATCGGCGGGTATGCCAGCGGCAAGGGCCGCGCCCGGGGCGCCGATGCTTACGAAGGCAGCTTCCGAGACGGCCAGCCCACCGGGTATGGCATCTACACCTTTGCCGACGGCCGCCGCTTTGAAGGCGAGTTCCTGGACGGCAAGGTCAACGGCCGTGCACGCTTTGTCTACACCAGCGGCGACGTGCTGGACGGCGTGTTCCGCGACAACGTGCTCACCGGCACCGGCCGCATGCAGCGTGCCAGTGGCGAAGCGCTGCTGGTGCAGATTCAGGGTACCGGCATGGTGGTGGTAGGGCCGGCACCTCCGATCAGCACTGCCGCACCGGCGGCTGCCCCTGTGCCCGCACCCACAGCCGCGCCGACAGTGCCTGCGCCCACCGCCACCGCCCCGGTGGCCCAGGACGCGCAGTGGGCTGCCCGGCTGGACTTCGATGACTTCTTCCCGTCCTACATCTTCGCCACGGCCACGCGAAAGGCGCCTGCGCCGGCTGCAGCCGGTGCCAGCCGCAGCGCATCGGCCACGCGGGGCGACCCGCTGTCCGACATCCAGGCTGCCGACTTTGTGCAAGGCAAGGACACCCCGCCTGGCGGCCGTTCGCGCTACGTCGGCAACGCGGGCAACGCCATTTACCTGGGCGACCCATGGGGCAAGGTGGGCATCCGCTTCAACAACACCGTGCCCGGCACCCAGGTCACGCTGCGTGTCAGCGTGGACGAGATCGTGGAGTCCGCCGACTTCACTTTCGACTTGCAGAAAACCGGTGAACACCTGCTCTACCCCAAGTTGAAGTACCGCTACGACAAGCTGCGCCTGGTGAATCAGCCCATGCCTGTCAACGTGAGCTGGACGGTTTTTGTCAACGGCCGCAACGCCGGCACGCAGTCCAGCGTGTCGCGGGTGCGGTCGGTTCAGGACGCACCGCTCTTCGTGCAGACCGCTCGCGGTCGCGAGTACCTGCTGTGGGTCATGACCGGCTTCGTGACCGAAGACGCGCAATGGATGGACGAACTGGTTCGCGACGCCTTTGCCGGCAGCAAGGACGGTGCCGTCGGCTACCAGGTGGACGGCGACGGGGTCGACCGCCAAGTGCAGGCCGTCTACCAGATGCTGCGCAAGCGCGGCGTGCGCTACTCCAGCATCCTGAGCAGCTCGGGTGCGTCGGACAAGGTGGCCAGCCAGATCGTGCGCTTCCCCAGTGACTCCATCCGCACGGCGCAGGCCAACTGCGTGGACGGCACCGTGCTGATGGCGTCGCTGCTGCGCAAGATCGGTGTCGAACCCATCATCGTCACCGGGCCCGGCCATGCACTGCTGGGCTACTTTCGCACCCAGGGCAGCAAGGAGAAAAAGGCCGAGCTGCGATTCGTCGAGACCACACTGATCGGCGACGCCGACTTCCCGGTGGCGCTGTCGGCTGGTGCCAAGCAGGTCAATCAGTGGGCCGAAAAGTCCGCTGACGACCCGCGCTTCCAGCTCATCCCGGTGTACTGGGCGCGTGAGCAGGGCGTGACCTCGATTCCCCGCTGACCGGCTGGCTTTCGGCTCACCTGCGGCTTCGCAGGCGGCAGCCCTGTGGCTGCCGTTGCCCCCGTTTCAAGATCCGCTTCACCCCGTTTGGCAGGCTGGCCCGTACAAGCCTGCACGCCCCAAACGGAGAAGCCCCATGTCTCGGATCCGACTGCTGCTGGCCTTGCTTGCCGGTCTTGCCCTGAGCCAGGCCCACGCCGCCGCCACGCTCAAGCCCTACCGCAGCGACGCCGAACTGGGCGCCGCGCTGGACCAATGGCGCCTGGCGGCGCAGGTGGCAGCGCAAGCGCAGGGCCGCCACCGCATGCAGGCGGGGTCGGCCATGAAGCAGTCCATGGCCCCGGCCGCCCCGGCCGCCGAAGCGTCGACGGCGCCCGCAGCCGCGGCCCAGGGCAACAAGGCCGACAGCGCGCGTGCCGAAACCGGCGCCGCCGACAGCATCACCAACCTGCAGACCGCCGGCGTGGACGAAGGTGGCATCGTCAAACGCGCGGGCGACCACCTCATCATCCTGCGCCGTGGCCGCTTGTTCACCGTGCGCGTGGGTGGTGATCAACTGCAGCCTGCGGCCATGGCCGACGCCTACGCGCCAGGCAGTGACCCGCGCGGCGCCTGGTACGACGAACTGCTGGTGTCGGGCCGTACGGTGGTGGTCGTGGGCTACAGCGTGGCCCGCGGCGGCACCGAGATCGGCCTCTTCGAGTTGGGCGACGATGGCTCGCTGGCCTACAAGTCCACCCACCACCTGCGCAGCTTCGACTACTACTCGGCGCGCAACTACGCCAGCCGGTTGGTGGGCCATCAGCTCATCTTCTACTCGCCCACCGTGCTGCAGCCCTGGGGCCAGCCCTGGGCGCAGATGATGCCGGCGCAGCGGCGCTGGGGCGGGCAGGCGGTGCCGGGTGACTTTGAGCGCATCCTGCCGGCCACACGGGTGTTCCGCACCGACGATGACTTCGACCCCGGCCAGCCACTGGCGCTGCACACCGTGACACGCTGTGATCTGGGCACCGCCACGCTGGACTGCACATCGTCGGCCGTGCTGGGCCCGGTGGGCCGTGTGTTCTACGTCTCGCAGGGTTCGGTCTATGTCTGGACGCAGGCCTCGCGTCGCGCCACCGGCGCAGAAGGCGGCCGCCACGATGCGGCGATGTCGTCGGCCGCCGTCTTTCGCCTGCCGCTGGACGGCGCCATGCCCACGGGCCTGAAGACCGCAGGCGTGCCCACCGACCAGATGTCGTTCCTGGAAGATCGTCAGGGCCACCTGAACGTGCTGCTCCGTGAACAAGGCAGCGGCGAAGGCATGTGGGGCGCAGACCGCAGCCGCGGGCGCACGGCACTGCTGCGGGTGCCGCTGTCGGCCTTTGGCGACGGCCACACGGCTGCTGCGCGTGACCATTACCGCCGTTTGCCCGGCCCGGCCCACAGCGCGTTGCACAACCGCTTTGTCGGCGACTGGCTGCTCTGGGGCGCCGGCCAGCAGGCCTGGGCGACACGCCATGCGTCGGACGCCGAAGCCGTGGCCCTGGACCCGGGCCACGCCGTCGAGCGCATCGAAGCGCTGGGCGACCATGCGCTGCTGATGGGCAACGACGGCAGCGAGCTGAACTTCAGCGCCGTGCGCCTGGCGCGCGGCACGGCGCGCATCGCCGGCCGCCACAGCCAGGCCGGTGCGCGCCAGGGCGAAACACGCAGCCACGGCTTTTTCTACCGCAGCACTGGCGCTGACGAAGGGCTGCTGGGCCTGCCCGTGGTGGCCGCGGATGGCCTGCGCAGCGACCGTGCTGACGGTCGACATGCCGTGGCGGCATCGGTGGTGGTGCTGCGCCAGCGCAGCTTGTCGTTCACCGCACTGGGCCAACTTGAAGCCCGCCCCGGCCGCCGCCTGGACGACCGCTGCAAGGCCTCGTGCGTGGACTGGTACGGCAACGCCAGGCCTATTTTCATCGGTGACCGCGTGCTGGCGTTGATGGGCTACGAACTGGTGGAGGGCCGTCTGCGCAGCGGTTTTCTGGGCGAGTCCATCGACGAGTTGCGGCGCGTGAACTTCACGCCGAGACCCAGCGCGCAGTGGTCCAACCGGCCGACGCCTTTCGAGTGAAGGGTCGGTGGCCCTGACAGCCGGGGGCCGCGCCCGCCGGTTCAGCCGTGTTTGTCGGCTTCCGAGGTGAAGGCATCAGCGTAGAACTCGTCGGCCGGCAGGCCACAGTGCTGCACGAAGTCATGCTGCGCCGATTCCACCATCACCGGCGCGCCGCAGGCGTAGACCTGGTGGGCCGACAGGTCGGGAAAGTCAGCCATCACCGCCTGGTGCACAAAGCCCGTGCGGCCGGTCCAGTGGTCGTCGGCCGTGGGTTCGGACAACACCGGCACGTAGCGCAGTTGCGGCATTTCGGCGGCGGCTTGCTGGCACCAGTCGTGCTGGTACAGATCGGACTTTCTGCGGCAGCCCCAGTACAGCACCATGGGTCGCTGCGAGCTCTTGTGCTGCAGCTGCTGGATCAGCGACTTGATGGGCGCAAAGCCAGTGCCGCTGGCCAGCAGCACCATGGGTTTGTCGGACGCCTCACGCAGGAAGAAGCTGCCAAATGGCCCTTCCATGCGCAGGATGTCCTTTTCCTTCATGGCCGAGAACACATGGTCCGTGAACTTGCCGCCGGGCATGTGGCGCAGATGCAGTTCGATGGCCGGCGGGCTGCCCAATTCGTGCGGCGCGTTGGCCATGCTGTAGCTGCGGCGTGCACCGTCGCGCAGGATGAATTCGACGTATTGGCCCGCGCGGTACTGAAGGTTCTGGTTGGCCGGCAGCTGCAGACGCAGCACGGCCACATCGGGCGCGGGCTTGTCGATGCTGATGACGCGGCTGGGCATCTTCAGCACCGGGTACTCGCCGGCACCCGGCACGCTGCGCGCTTCCACCACGCAGTCGGTCTGCGGCGTGGCGCAGCAGGTGAGGATGAAGCCGGCCTCCTCTTCGTCCACCGACAGTGCCTTCAATTGATGCGCGCCGTGGATGACGCGGCCTTCGACCAGCTTGCTCTTGCACGATCCACAAGCGCCGTCGCGGCAGCCATAGGGCAGCCCCACGCCCTGACGAATGGCCGCTGGCAGGATGGCTTCGTCGCGCTGCACTTCAAAGCTGCGGCCGGCGGGCTGAAGGGTAATCTGGAAGGTCATGGAAGTGGGTGTTTCCTGGCTTATGCCCGCAGCGAGAGGAGGCACGTAAACTGCGGCCGCCATTGTGCCCGTGCACCATGCGCCCGAGCCTGCAGGCCAATCAAGGCCCCTGTCCCCCCACTGAAGCCGCCATGCCCACGCCCGCCGCCCACCTG
>ENA-ORBV01003279-ORBV01003279.1-microbial-mat-metagenome-genome-assembly--contig:-NODE-3279-length-32685-cov-12.087433_pt1 | contig 32685 bp, 20 predicted proteins | sample MGYA00237777_ERZ505514 | MGnify/ENA primary metagenome ERZ505514 (study PRJEB26160, sample SAMN06269048) | microbial mat metagenome | isolation source: Oligotrophic lake microbial mat | place... | reverse complement strand
CCGCTCGACCGCGTCCGCCACCACCGCTCCATGCCCGGGGACCTGATCCAGATCCGCGGCGCCCGTCAGAACAACCTGAAGGGCGTCGATGTCGACCTGCCGCGCGGGCGGCTCATCGCGATCACCGGGGTTTCCGGCTCGGGGAAGAGCTCCCTCGCTTTCGACACCCTGTTTCGGGAGGGGCAACGGCGGTTCCTCGAGACCCTTTCGGCGTACGCGCGGCAGTTCCTCGGGCGAATGGAAAAACCCGACGTGGACCACGTCGAGGGGCTCTCACCCGCCATCGCCGTGGACCAAAAGGCCGTTCCGCGGGGTCCGCGGTCGACCGTTGGGACGTTGACCGAAGTCCACGACCACCTGCGCGTCCTGTACGCCCGGGCCGGCACGGCGCGCTGCCCCGACCACGGCACACCCCTTTCCGCGCAGACCCCCGAAGCGATCGTTCAGGCGGTGCTGGAACGGTATTCGGGCGAGGCGCTCCACGTACTGGCGCCGCTGGTGCGCGACCGCAAGGGCCAGCACCGAGCGATGTTCGAGGACCTTGCCCGACGCGGTTTTGTGCGCGTGCGGGTCGACGGTGTCGTGCAGCGCATCGAAGAGGTGGGTGAGCTCGAGCGCTACAAGCGCCACAAGGTCGAGCTCGTCGTCGACCGCATCAAAGTCAGCGCCGAAATCATCGCGCGCCTGCGCGAAGCCATCGGCCAGGCGCTCGAACACGGCAACGGCGACCTGATCGTCCAATCCGACCGATCTGAAACGGCGTATTCGACGCTGCGCGCGTGCCCGACCTGCGGCATCGAGGCACCGCCTCTTGAGCCGCGACTGTTTTCGTTCAATTCGCCCCACGGTGCGTGCGCCACGTGCGATGGACTGGGCACCCTACGCCGTCCGAGCGAAGCGCTGGTCGTGCGCGATCCCACGCTTTCCATCCGCGCTGGCGCGCTCGCGGTAACACGCGCGAGCGGCGGCGCGCTCCTGTTCCCACGTGTGGACTTCGATTTCCTCGCAGCGGTCGGGGAGGCCTTCGGCTTCGACCTCGACACCCCGTGGCAGGACATGGAAGCACGCGCGCGCAGGATCGTTCTGCGCGGCAGCGGCGAGGAGCGCTTCGAAGACGAAGCCACCTGGAACGGCAAGCGCTACAAGGGTTCGGTGCGCTGGCAACGGCGCTACAAGGGCGTGCTGCCGGCGATCGAGGAGGCATGGGAAAAGGGTGGCCGCCGGACGCAGCTCGAGCGGTTTCTCGGTGCGCTCTCCTGCCCCGACTGTGAGGGCAGTCGCCTCAACCGATTCGCGCGGGCCGTGACCGTGGGCGACGCGCCCATCGCGGAACTCCTCGGGTTGCCCATCGAAGGGTTCGCGCTGCGCATCGCCGGCCTCGAACTCACGCCCCGCGAAGGCCAGATCGCCGCGCCGCTGCTCGCGGAAATCCGGCGCCGGACAGCGTTCCTCGAAGGTGTCGGCCTTGCGTACCTGACACTGGACCGCGCGGCGGACACCCTCTCGGGTGGTGAAGCGCAGCGCATTCGCCTCGCCGCGCAGCTCGGCGCGGGGTTGCAGGGCGTCATGTACGTGCTCGACGAGCCGTCCATCGGCTTGCACTCGCGCGACCACGGCAAGCTGCTGAACGCGCTCAAAGCGCTGCGCGACCAGGGCAACACGGTGGTTGTCGTCGAGCACGACGAAGCGACGCTGCGCGCCGCCGACCACGTCGTCGATGTCGGTCCGGGCGCGGGCCGCCACGGCGGCCGCATCGTCGCCCAGGGAACTCCAGCCGAGGTCGCGCGTGCCGATTCGCCGACGGGGCGCATGCTGCGCGGCGAGCTGGCGGTGCCCGCGCCGTCGACGCGGCGCCCCGGCAACGGCAAGGTGCTGCGGCTCGTCGGCGCGCGCGGATTTAACCTGAAGGGTATCGACATCGAGATCCCCCTCGGCGCGTTCACCGCGGTCAGCGGGGTCAGCGGGTCGGGCAAATCGACATTGATCGAGCGCACGCTCGTGCGCGCCCTCGCGCGACGGCTCGGCCGCGAAAGCGCGGACCCCGCGCCCTACGACCGGCTCCTCGGCGCGGAGCACGTGGAGGACATGGTGGTCGTCGACGCGGCGCCGATCGGCCGCACGCCGCGCTCGAACCCGGCGACGTACACCGGGGCGTTCGGCCCGATCCGCGAGCTGTTTGCGGGGCTGCCCGAGTCCAAGTTGCGCGGTTGGAGTCCGGGACGCTTCTCGTTCAACGTCGAAGGCGGACGCTGCGAGGCGTGCCAAGGCGCGGGTGCGAAACTCATCGAGCTGCAGTTCCTCGCGCCGGTTACCGTGCCGTGCGAAGAGTGCGGCGGGCACCGTTTCCAGGCGCAAACCCTGGATGTGCGGTTCAAGGGGCTCGACATCGCGCAGGTGCTCGCGTTGACGGCTGAAGACGCACTCGAAGTGTTCGCGGACCTGCCGAAGATTGCCCAGGGATTGCGTGCGCTCGTCGAGGTGGGGGTGGGTTACCTGACGTTGGGCCAGCCTTCGACCACCCTGTCGGGCGGAGAGGCCCAGCGTGTGAAGCTGGCGAAGTACCTGCAAAAAAACCCCCGTGCGCACACGCTGTTCCTGCTCGACGAGCCCACCACGGGTTTGCACGGCCAGGATGTGGCGCGGCTCGTGGGAGCGCTCCAACGTCTCGTCGACCGCGGTCACTCGGTGGTCGTGATCGAGCACCACCTTGACGTGTTGCGCGCTGCGGATCGGCTCATCGATCTGGGGCCCGAGGGTGGTGTGCGCGGGGGCGAACTGCTCGCAAGCGGCAGTCCCGAAGACGTGATGGCGAACCCGCGCTCCGCGACCGGGGCTGCGTTGCGTGCCGAAAAGTCGCTCCTGGACGGCGAGGAAACCGACAGTCGACCGGGACCGATCGTCCCGCCGCCGGACGCGATCCGCGTGTTCGACGCCCGCACGCACAACCTCAAGGGTGTGAACGTCACGATCCCGCGCGATCGATTGACGGTCATCACAGGCCCCAGCGGTTCGGGCAAAAGTTCGCTCGCCCTCGACACGATCTACACCGCGGGTCGTCAGCGGTTTGTCGAGTCGCTTTCGACCTATGCGCGGCAGTTCCTCGCCTCGCGGGACCGCCCACCGGTCGAGCGCATCGAAGGCCTGGGGCCAGCGGTCGCCGTCGAAGCGCGGACTTCGACGGGGCATCCGCGCTCCACGGTGGCGACCACCACCGAGCTCCACGATCACCTGCGCGTGCTGTGGGCGCGCGCGGGCACACGGCACTGCCCGGAACACGGCGAAAAACTCGAACGACGGGACGCCAGCGCGCTCGCCAAGCGCATTCTCGCGGACTTTGCGGGCGCAAAGGGCTCGCTGCTCGCACCCTGGCGCGGCGCGCCCGCCGCGTTCCCCGCTGTCCTCGAAACCTGGCGTCAAGCGGGTTTTGCACGCGTTCTGATCGATGGCACCGAACAGCGCATCGAGTCCTTGAGCGCCGCAAGCGCAGCCGCCGAGCGCATCGACCTCGTGATCGACCGCCTGAACTTCGAACCCGAGATCCGCTCGCGCCTCGCGGAGGCGATCGAGCAGGCGGAAGCCGTCGCAGAGGGGCGCGTCAGCGTGCTCATACGCGAGGCGGGCGGGCGGCGGGCCGAGTACAGCACGCGCGGTGCGTGCACGGTGTGCGGCTTCTACATCGCCGACGACCTCGAGCCGCGGCACTTTTCGTTCAACACCCACGTCGGCGCGTGCCCCGCGTGCGACGGGTTGGGTCAAAGTTGGCAGTGCGACGGCGACCTTTTGATCGAATCGCCCGATCTCGCGCTGATCACCGCTGCGGGCGAGCCGTCGGCGATCGGCGGCAAACTCGGCCGCTATTTGACGAAGGGCAAGGGCTTCTACGAGCAGCTCCTGCGCACGGTGGCTAAAGTGCACCGTATCGAACTCGGCAAACCGTTTGCGAAGCTGTCTGAAGAGCAGCGCCGGCTTGTGCTCGTCGGCGAAGGCGCCAACGCGAGTTACGACGTCGTCGTCGAGAAGTCCGGCGAAACGTTCGAGATCACGGAGAACTTCTCCAGCAACTGGCCGGGCTTGTGTGGCCACGTGGACCGCTGGCACCAAAAGTCCGAGGATCCCGAATGGCGCGGCATCCTCGAGAAGGTGATGACACGCAAGCTGTGCCAAAGCTGCGCGGGCGAACGTCTTGCGCCTGCACCGCGGGCCGTCGTGGTGGGTAGAAAACGCCTCCCGCAAGTCCTCGCTATGCCCGTCGGCGATGCGCTTTCGTGGTTGCAGGCGCTGAAGCTTCCGGCCGCGGTCGACAAGGCCGTCGGCGCGGTCGTGATCGAACTGTGCTCGCGGCTCAAGCTCCTGGACCGTGTCGGACTCGACTACCTCGCACTCGACCGCGGGATGTCGACGCTTTCGGGCGGCGAGGCGCGCCGTGTGCGCCTTTCGGCTGCACTCGGCTCGCAGTTGGTTGGGGTGGTGTACGTCCTCGACGAGCCGACGGTCGGCCTGCACCCGCGGGACATCGATCGACTTGCTGGCGCGCTCACAGAACTGGCTGCGCGGGGCAACACGGTGCTCGTCGTCGAACACGACGAGGAAGTCATGCGCCGCGCGGACCACCTGATCGACATGGGGCCCGGCGCGGGCCGTTTGGGTGGCCAAGTGGTCGCCGCGGGGACCCCGCTCGAGATCGAACAGGGGGATTCACCGACCGGACGCGCGTTGCGCGGGGAGTTTGCTCTGCAGCGGCCGGAGCCCGACCCCACGTTCGAAGGGGAAGTGGTGGGCGTCATCGGCGCGAGTCTCAACAACCTGCAGAACCTGTCGCTCGAGGTTCGCTATGGCGAACTGACCGGGATCTGCGGGCCGAGCGGTTCCGGCAAGAGCACGCTCGTCCTCGACACCCTTGTGCCCGCGGTAGCAGGTGAGCCCGCGCGCGGCCGCTGGAAGCGGGTGGTCGGGGCCCGAGGTGGCGGCCGGCGTGTCGTTCTCGTCGACGCGAGCCCGCTGGGGCGCTCGCCGAGCAGTATCCCCGCCACGGCGGTTGGGCTGATGGAGCCCCTGCGCGAGCTTTTTGTGCGTTTGCCCGAAGCGCGTGTGCGCGGCTTCACCGCCAGCAACTTTTCGTTCAACAGCCCGCGCGGCCGTTGTCCGGCGTGCGAAGGCAAGGGCGTCGTGCAAGTTGAGATGCAGTTCCTCGCGGACCTGTGGCTTGTGTGCGAGGAGTGCGAGGGCAAGCGCTACCGCCCGGAAGTGCTGGAAGTGCGCTACCGCGGTCAATCCATCGCCGACATCCTTGCGCAACCCGCGGATGCGGTGCTCGAGCTGTTCGACGGTTTGCCCGGCCCAAGCCGTGTCCTGCGAACCCTGTGCGAAGTCGGACTCGGTTACTTGCCGCTCGGGCAGAGCTCGACCACGCTTTCAGGCGGTGAAGCGCAGCGTGTCAAACTGGCGGCCGAGCTGCTCGACGCCGACGCGGCGGGCCGAACGCTGCTCGTGCTCGATGAGCCCTCGACGGGTTTGCACGCGAGCGACGTTGTGCACCTTTACACCGCCCTGCGTCGCCTCGTCGCGCGCGGCGACGCCGTGGTCCTGATCGAACACCACACGGGCCTGCTCGCTGCGTGCGACCGCCTCATCGAACTCGGACCGGGTGGTGGTGCTGCGGGTGGCCGACGGGTGGCTAGCGGGTCGCCCGCGGAACTCGCCGCGAACCCCGAATCGCCGACCGGCCCGTTCCTGCGCGCCCACCTGGAGCGCTCCGCGGTCCGCGCCGCGGATGCGCTCGCATCCACCGCCGCACCCGCGCTGCGGGAACCGGACGGCGCGATCCCCGCGCGCGCACCGCGCAAACCCGCAACGAGCGGCCGCGCGGCTGCGCGCAATGTGTCCGTGCCCAAGACAAAGCCCGCGCCCAAAACCGCGAAGAAACGCGGTGAAGGGGATAAGGGCCGGGGCAAGCAGGGGGTCGAGCGATGAGCCTGGACCCCGACAATCCGTTGATCGTCCAGTCAGACCGCAGCCTGCTGTTGCACACGGTGCGTTCCGTCATGGGTGCCGATGGAAGACCGGCGAAGGATGACGAAGGGCGGCCGCTCACCGAAGAGCATCCGCGTTTCGCCGCCGCGCGCGACTCACTGAGCACGTTTGCCGAGCTCGAGAAGTCGCCCGATTACTTGCACTCCTACCGCATCACGCCGATCTCCATCTGGAACGCGGCGGCGCTCGGCCTGACCCCCACGGATGTGGAACGCGAGCTTGTCGGCTTCAGTTGTGTGCCGATCCCCCAGACGGTTTTGCACGCCATCCGCGAGTGGATGGGTCGTTACGGACTGTTGCGCATCGAACGCACGACCGATGGCAGCGCGGGGGGATTCGAGCTCGTTAGCGACGACGGCGAGGCGCTCGAGGAAGTTTTGAAATCGCGCTCCGTCGCGGACCTCGTCGTGCGCGCAGCGGGCCGCGTCACACTGGGCGAACTCGCGCGTGGACCGCTGAAGCAGGCGCTGATCCGCATCGGCTTTCCCGTCGACGACCGCGGTGGTTATCTCGAAGGGGATCCGTTCGGTATCGACCTCGCCGAGCGCCCCGCGGGCCCGCGGCCGTTCCAAGTGCGTGCGTACCAGCGCTCCGCCGCAGAGGCGTTCTACCGCGGTGGCAGCGTGCTGGGGGGCAGCGGGGTCGTGGTGCTGCCCTGCGGAGCGGGCAAGACCGTCGTCGCGCTCGCGGTGATGAGCTTAGTGCGGACAAAAACGCTGATCCTCACCACCAACACCATCGCGGTGCGGCAGTGGCGCGAGGAGATCCTCGACAAAACCCACCTCGGCCCGGACGACGTGGGCGAGTACACCGGCGAGACCAAATCCGTCCGCCCGGTCACGATCACGACCTATCAGATGCTGACATGGCGCCGCTCCAAAGCCGGCGAATTCGAGCATTTTGGATTGTTCCGCAGCCAGAACTGGGGCCTCGTCGTCTACGACGAAGTGCACCTGCTGCCGGCGCCGATCTTTCGCGTGACGGCAGAACTCCAAGCGCGGCGACGGCTCGGGTTGACCGCCACGCTGGTGCGCGAGGACGGCAAGGAGGACGAAGTTTTCTGCCTGATCGGACCGAAGCGCTATGACGTTCCCTGGAAGCTGCTCGAATCCCAGGGGTTCATCGCGACCGCGCGCTGCGTCGAACTGCGTGTTCCGTTGACACCCGAAACCAAACGCCGCTACGACGCGAGCGATGCACGCGGCAAGTACCGCGTGGCGTCGGAAAACCCACAAAAGATCGAGGTTGTCCAGCGCTTGCTCAAGCGCCACCCCGAGGGGCGTATTCTGGTGATCGGCCAGTACATCGACCAACTCGAGGCGCTTGCCCGCACGCTGCGTGTGCCCCTGATCACCGGCAAAACTCCCAATCAGGAGCGCGAGCGCCTCTACGGCGCGTTCCGCTCGGGCGACGAGCGTGTCCTGATCGTCTCCAAGGTCGGCAACTTCGCCATCGATCTGCCGGACGCCAACGTCGCGATCCAGGTGTCGGGCACATTCGGCTCGCGCCAGGAAGAAGCGCAACGTCTCGGTCGCATCCTGCGACCGAAGTCCGACGGTTCGGCCGCGGTGTTTTATGCGGTCGTGACGCTGGGGTCGCGCGATCAGGAGTTTGCGCAAAAACGCCAGTTGTTCCTGACCGAGCAAGGCTACTCCTACGAAATCGTGGAGGCCGAACCGAGTCACGAGGGCGCCTCCGCGGACGGAATCCGATGACAGACGAGATCGAATCGCGCCTGCCCGAAGAGCGCTTCCCCGCTGCGCCGGCCGGTGTCGAGACCAACGGGAATCCCCGTCCCAGCTTACGTGACGTGCTCGCCGCCAAGTCGGCGGCGGAGTTGCGCGAAGTGCTGCAGTTTTGGACCGCCAATCCGCGTCCCGAGGCGGAGCCCAATCCCGATGAAGCGCGCGCGCGTGTGGCGGCCGTTGCGGCCGAAGCCGCCGCCGTTGCGGAACGCATCGCAAGCCTCGGACGGCGCCTTGGAACCGTCGTCGAGGTGCTGCTCGAGGCGCCCGGTTACGCGCGCACCCTCGGTGAGCTCGCGGACGCGAAGTCGCTCGCGTACCTGTCGTCCTACGACCTCGAGGCCTGCCTGCAGGCACTGCAGCGGCGTGCGGTTGTCGTCGAAACCCGCTGCAACCGTGTCGCTGCGCCGGGCCTGCGGGCATTTGCTCTGCTGCGCGAGGTCGGGGACGGCCTCCTGATGAACCGTCGCGCGCAAGAGCGCGGCCTGTACGACGTGCTGACCCTGCGCGGCCACCTCGACCGCACGTGCTCGACTCCCGGCGCGACGTCGCGATCGACGCCCCAGCGCGTGCGCGAAATGTACAAGCTGTACTCGTCGGATTCCGCGGCGGTCGCGCGCATCGAGCGTTTGCCCGACGGGGTGCGCGAGCTGGTCGAAAAGGCGATCCTCGAGTTTGGCGGGCTTTTACCGCGCGGTGTGTTCGAGCGTCTCAAGCTCGAGTTGCCGCACTGGAACGGCAAGCGCTGGGCAATGATCCTTGAGTCGTCCCTCGTCGGAAGTGTGCAGCGCCTCGACTTGACGCCGTTTGGTATCAACCACGACGACGAAACGCTGATCGTTTTCACCGAGGTGGCGCTCTCCTGGCTGCGCAAGGTCGCCGTGCCGAGCGACCCCGACCGCCCGGACGAAGAACTGAGCCTGGGCGTGGACCTCGTCAGCAATATTTCGCGCTTCCTCGCGTTCGTGCACGAGAACGACGTGCGCTACACGGTGCGCGGCGAAATCTTCAAAACGACCGAAAAGAAGATTCTCCAGGAGCTGATCCCGAATCCCGGGCGCGAGCTTTCCCGCGAGGAAGTGCTCGACTTCATCTTCGACTACTGTCGCGCCACCGGTCTTGTCGAGGTGACCGGCGAGCGCACCTTCGCGGTGGCCTCCGCCGGGCGCGCTTTTGAGCAGTTGCCGTTGGTCGACAAGCTGCGCTCGCTGCTCGAATACGCGTTGGAGGACCGCAACCTGCCGGGCGATGCGCAGCACCAGTTGCGCATGCGACCGATCCTCATGCGTTGGATGAAGCGCATCGAGCCGGGCACGTGGTACGACCTCATGTACCTGCCGTTCATCGCGCGCAATCAGTATCTTTCCGACCTCGACGAGTCGGGCGGTGCAGAGGCGCTGCTTGAGCGCCCCGTCCTCGCGAGTGGCCCGATGGAGGACGCTCAGCGCCTCGCGTGGAGCCTCGTTCGCTGGGTCCGCCAGCGGCTTTACCTGATTGGCGTCGTCGACCTTGGATACGACGCGCAGAAGCGGCCCGTGGCGCTGCGCCTCAGCCCGCAGGGGGCGCGGCTGCTCGGCCTCGAAGTGGGTTCGATGGCCGGTGTGCACCGCCTGGGCACGCTCGTCGTGACACCCGACTTCGAAGTCGTGCTGTTTCCATCCGGGGACGACTCGGAGCTGATGCACGACCTCGACCGCTTTTGTGTGCGCGAGAAGACCGACGAACTGCGCCACCTGCGCATCCAGGAGCGCACGGTCCGGCGCGCCCTTGTGCAGGGCATGCGGCTCGATGAGATCCTGCGGACACTGGAGTTGCACTCGCGCACACCCGTGCCGCAAAACGTCGCATTCTCGATCCGCGATTGGGCCGTGCAAGCGGGCTTGATGGTGCTCAGCGACAACCTCGAGCTGACGAGCGACAACCCCGAAGTTCTGCGCCGCCTCAGCCAGGATCCGGGTGCACGGGGACATGTCGACCGCGTGGTTTCCCCGAACACCATCAAGCTGAAAGGTCGTATTACTCCGCGGCGCATGCGCGCGCTCCTGCGGGAACTGGGATACCTGGTCGAATTGGGTTCGTCCAACGCCGCGTGATGGACACGGCAAGCGCGCCGGCGACTTTTTCCCAGGCGCCCGGTGAGCGCCGGTCACCACGCGCGGTGGTCGGCTTCTCGCCGGGAACGCTCGCGGTTGAGGGGCTCGCGCCGTTCCTGCGTGCGGCGCAGGAAGCGCGCCGGGGCGGCCTCGCCGCTTTGGTGCTGCGCGAGCCCGGACTCGACGACGCCCCACTGCTCGCGTTTGCGCGGGCACTGCGCGCGGTGTTTGCGCGCAATGCGGCGTTCTTCGCGGTCCACGACCGCATCCACGTGGCGCTCGCCGCGGGTGCCGACGGAGCGCACCTGGGCTGGCGCTCGCTCGACATCACGACGGCGCGAGCCGCGGCGGATACCGCGCCCGGCGGCGACACACTCGCACTCAGCCGCTCGACCCACGCGGGCGACGGGCTGGAGTCCTTCGCCAGCGCGGACTGGGTTGTGCACGGTCCGGTGCACGCCGTGCCCGGCAAGGCCCTGGAGCCCATCGGTTTCGACGGACTCGCACGCTTTGTGAGCAGCGCGCCGTGCCCGGTGTTCGCGCTCGGCGGTCTGGGCGCGGCGGATGCTTCGCGCGCGCGCGCGGCGGGTGCACGCGGAATTGCGGTGCGGCGCGCGCTGTGGGACGCACCCGACGGGCCCGCGCAGGCGGCCGAGGCGCTGCTGCGCGCCTGGGGGACGACGTGAAGTCCCAGCCGCCCGCCACAGGCGATGACTTTGGCGAGCACCGGCGCAGCACACCGGCGGCCGCCGGGCCGCGCACCGGGCCGCGCACCGGGCCGCGCACCGGGCCGCGCATCGGGCCGCGTGACCTCCAGCGGATCGTGCGGCGCGTGGTGGTGCTCGCAACCGCCGGTTTTGCCCTCTATGGCCTGTGGCGCTACGACGTCGAGACCATGCCCGCCGAGGCCGTCTCGCCGCTGCACGCGGTGGGGGGTGGTGACCGTCTGCTCCTTGATCGACGTCCGCCCCGCGTGGAGCCGCGGGACATCGTGCTTTTCGATCGCGACGGCGCCCTCTACCTCGGCCGCATAGCCCCCTTGCCCGCACCCGCCGACCGCAGGTCGTGGCGCGCGCCGTGGGAGCACACCGCCGCGGCCCCCGGGGCGTTGTGGATCGAAGTGGATCGGCCGGGGCACCCCGCCTCCGCGGAGTTGGGGCCCATGCCCGCGGCGGCCGTTCGCGCGCGCGTGGTTGCCATCCTGTGACCGCGAGCTAACGCAGTGGTGTGCCACGGCTCCGGATTCGACGGCGCCGGTGCACACTCTTGCGATGGCATCCAAGCAACGGCGTGAATCCCAGGGCAGCGGCGGTTGGGACGAGGCCCGGCTGCTCGCATGGCTCGCGCGCCGCGGAGTTCCCCGCGGTGTGGTGGGCTCGGCGATGCACGACGCCGCGGTGCTCGGGGGTCAGTTCGTTTTTCCCGCGCGCGCTGCGCCCGGGCGGCTCGTCGTCTGCACAGACCAGGCGATCGTCGGAGTCCATGTGACCGCGGAGGCTTCACCCGCGCGCCTTGGGCGAAAAGCCATCGACCGCACAGCCAGCGACCTCGCGGCGACGGCGGCGATGCCGGTCGGTTTCCTCGTGACGCTGCGCTTGGGGGACGGCGCGAACGAGCACGGCGCGCGCGCCATCCTACGCGGTGCGATCGCGCGCGCACGTGCGCTCGGAGCGGACGTCGTCGGCGGCGACATCAGCGCGGGCCCCGGCGCGACAGGGGTCGCCGTCACGGCGCTCGGGCATATTCCCGGTGACCGTCGTCCGCCGGGGCGCGACCGCGCGCGGCCGGGCGACGTGGTGCTCGTCACCGGCCCCACGGGCGGAAGCGCGCTGGGACGCCATCTTGCGATCACCCCGCGCCTTGGTGCGGGGCGTGCCCTATGGAAAGCGGGCGCCCGCGCTCTGATGGACGTGTCCGACGGCCTGGGGATCGACCTCGAACGGCTGGCGCGGGCGTCGGGTGTCGCGATCCACCTGCGTCTCATCCCCGAGCACCGCGATGCACTCCGCGCGGCCCACGCAAGCGGGCGGTCGCCGCGGGACCACGCACTCGAAGACGGCGAGGACCACGAGCTCATCGCCTGCATGGCACCCGCCAAGGCCCGCGCCGCACTCGCCTCCGGGATCCCGGGTGCGCCCGCCGCGCGGCTCGTGGGGACGGTGGTAGCGGGCGACGGGTTGCATCTCGTCGGTGACGACGGCGTGCCCCGCCGGTGGCGCGGGTCCGGCTTTGTGCACCGCAGCCGCACCGGGAGGCAGCCGTGACCACACGCCGCTTTTCAAGCGCGTCGGAGGAAGCCACCGAGGCCCTGGGTGAAGCCCTGGGGGCTCGACTGCCGGCGGGCGCACTCGTCGCGCTCGACGGCGACCTTGGCGCTGGCAAAACGGCGTTCGTGCGCGGGTTAGGGCGCGGGCTAGGCTGCACGGACGAAGCCACGAGCCCCACGTTTGCGCTGCTGCATTCCTACGGAGCGCGGGCCGGCGGGCGCGAACTTTTGCACCTCGACGCCTGGGCCGTCCGGCGCGCCACAAGTTTCCTGCTGGACGGGGGCGCACAGATGCTGCTGGGCGGCGAGGACGGGCACGCGATCGCGGCCGTGGAATGGGCGAGCCGGCTCGCGGGCCTGCTGCCACGCCCCCGGATCGACATCCGGATCGTCCACCTCGCGCCCACCCGTCGGGGGATCGAAATCGCGTCGATCTTGGCTGCGGAAGGACGGGGCGGAGCGGAACCGTCCGCCGACGCCCTCGGCCAAGCCCTCAGCGCGGCCATCGGCGCGCTGCCGGCGGCCGCGACGGACCTGGAGGAAGTTCCGTGAACCGTTTGTCCCGGCGTGCGTTGGGGGCACAGGCGTGAAAGCAGACTGGAGCGCAGACCGGGACCCCCTGGCGGCGCTGCAGGCCGGCCGCAGTGACCTCTTCGCGGAGTTCGTTCTGGTGGAAACACCCGCGCTGCTCGGTTTTTTCCGGCGGCTCGGCGCCGGCATGGAGGAAGCCGAGGACCTGACCCAGGAACTTTTTGTGCGGCTCTACCGACTGGCCTCCCAATACAAAGCCTCGGAGCGCTTCGAGCCCCTGTGTTTCCGCGTCGCGCGGAACGCATGGATTGACGCCGAGCGGCGCAGGTCCGCGCGGCCGCGTGCCGCCTTGGGACCCGAGATGGACAACTTGGACGAACGCGAGTCCGACGGCCAATCTCCCCTGCGCGCCGCCGCCGGGTCGGAAACGTCGGCGCGGCTCGAGCGCGCGGTCGCCAGCCTGCCCGAGGGGCAGCGTTTGGTGTTCGAACTCGGGCTCGTGCAGGAGCTCGCCTACCCGGATGTCGCCGCCGCGCTCGGCATTCCCGTCGGGACGGTGAAGTCGCGCATGTTCCACGCGTTGCGGCGCCTGCGGGTCCTGTTGGGCGACACGCTCGACGGCGCAGACGGCGGCCCGTCGGAGCGCCAAACGGAGCGCCAAACGGGTGCACAGCACGACGGGCCCGCCGGCGGCGCAGGATCGGCCTCCAACGCAGGCCGCACAACGGATGGGGGATCGATCTTTGCCCGTGTGCACGGATTGGATTCCGCGCACCGCAACGCAGCGCCGCACTCGGAGGACCACCGATGAACCTCGCGGAAGAGGCGCAGCTCGCCGCGCTCGCGCGCGCCCTGCGCGCGGGCGCAGAGATCACCGCGGCCCGCGCGACGCAGCACGGTGCCGCTGAACACGGTGCCGCCGAACACGGTGCCGCTGAACACGGTGCCGCCGGTTTTGTTGTGGATGGTGCCGTCGACGCAGATGCCATCGGCACTGGCCACAGCGACGACGTCGATTGCGAGGATCTGGCTCGTTTTGGCTTGCGTGTGGCTGCGGTGTTGCGCGACGCCGAGTCTCGGCACGCGGTCGAACACGCAGCCGCAGACCGCGTGCGCGCGCGCACCATGGCCCGCCTCAACCTGCGCGCCGGTGTCGCCGCGCCGCGCCACCCCACCACGCTCGAACTGCTGCGCCGCTCGCCGCTCCTGCGCATCGCCGCGGCGAGTCTGCTCGTGCACCTGCTCGCACTGCCGGTGCTCGCGTGGTTTGCGTTCCGCCCTCCGGATCGAGCGCCCCTCGTCGTGCGTTTTTTGCCCCCCGACGAGGGCCCCGCGGACTTCGCTGAAGCCCCGCAGGCGTCACCGGTCGGGCGTGCCCGGCTGTGGGAACTCGAGCAGCGCCAACGCCTCGAGCGCCACGCCCTGTTCCAAATCTCCGCGCATTTGCGCGCAGGGAATCTGTTGCCCGACGCGCGCGAACGAGCCGAGGCCGCGCAGCGCGCCGATTGGTCGCTCGCGCTGGTCGCGGGACTCGACGTGTGGGCCGCAAACGACGGCGCCAGCGCCCAGCGCGTGCTGTCAGAGGTCCCCGTGGCGGCCCTTGATAGCGATCCCGTCGCGCGCGCCCTGCTGCTCGGAGCGGAGTTCGACGCCGCGCTCCGCGTCGGCACACCCGCCGGGTTGAGCGCCCTCGCGCCGCAGCTCGCCGCCCTGGAATCGTCGACCGCGCGCACCCACCTGGGTGACCACCTCCTCGGGCGGGCCCGCGCTCTCGGGTTGCTGCAGGATCGGCCAGGCGCCGCTGCGATCGGGCCCGCGGGGTCGTTCGATGGGGGGGCACCGGAACTGCCGCCGCCGACGGCGCCGATCGCGATCGACACCGTCTTCGAGCTCCTGCGCGTGGACCTGCGCTTTTACGGGGATGAAAACGCAGGCCCGCGCACCTTTGGCCCGCTCGAACGTTGGCAGAGCGCGCGCGGCTGACCGAATCCGTGGGTGCCAGGGTGGGGGACCCCAGCCGCGGCGCAGCCGATGGATCGGGCGGCACCACGGCTATGCTCAGCGCCCCATGACGCGCTCGGCCCCCCTGCCCAACCTCCGTCGACTCGCCGCCTTCGCCGTCCTGTGCTTGCTGATCCTGCATACGCCCCCCGCGGCCCAGGATGCGGGTGAACCGGCGCCGGCCCCGCAGGAGCCGCTGCCCGACGGCGGCACGGGTGACGGCCGCACGGGTGAAGGCGGAGCTGGTGACGGCGGAGCTGGGGCCGAAGCGCCCCAAGACGAGCCCTCGAACCCGACCGCACCGCCCGTCGCTCCGGACGCGCTCGAGCGCGCATCCGAGGGTGGCGACGACGCTTCGCCGCAGCCCGCGGTCGAGACGGAGTACGGCGCGGCCGCGCGCGACCCGCGCGACTTGAGCGGCAAGCAGCCGCTCGAGTTGACCCTCGCCGAAGCCCGACGCCTTGCGATCGACTCGAACATCGAGCTTGAGATCGCCGACGTCGGAGTCGAAGTCGCGCGGTTCAACGCGCGCGGAAGTTGGGGTGTGTTCGACCCGGTGTTCAACCTGTCGGTGCGCTACGAGGACGCCCAGACCCAACTTTCGAACCAGGTCTTCGCCGGAGTGCCCGTTCTCAAAGAAGAGCGGCTGTTGATCCAGTCCGGACTCGCTGTTCCCGTGACGACGGGCGGCAGTTTTTCGCTGGGTTACGTGACCGACCGCACCAAAACCAACTCGACGAACACGCCGCCGGAGCTGACCGCTGACGCGCTCAGCCTGGGGTTCACCCAACCGCTCCTGCGCGGCGCCTGGGACCGCGCGGCGACCGCGGACCAACGCGCCTTCGAGTTCCAAGCGCGCCGTCAAGAAGAACTCCTGCGCGAACAGCGCTTGCAGCTCCTGCTCGCGGTTGAAAACGCGTATTGGGACCTCGTTGCCGCGCTCGACCAACTGGAAGTGCGCGAACAATCGGTGCGCCTTTTCGAACGCCAGTCCGAAGAGGAGAGCGAGCGCCTGCGTGTCGGCGTGGGCACGGAGGTTGACCTTCTGCAGGCGGAAACCAACGTGGCCGTCGAGCGCGAGCGGCTGTTGTTCGCGCAGACCGACGTCGAAACCCGCAGCGACGCCCTGCGCCAGTTGATCCTGCGCCGGGAGGCCGAGGACACGTCTGGGCGTGTGCGCGAAAACAGCGGTTGGACCGCTTTCATCACCGCGTGGGACGCACCCATCGTCCCGCTGACCAAATTGCCCGAGCCCACCGCCGCGGGCGCGCCGCCGACCTGGGAGCGCAGCCTCGCGGACGCGTACGAGCGCCGGGCCGAACTCGCCGCGCAGCGCTGGGAGATCGAAGCGCGCCGCGCGCGCCTCGACCTAACCCGATCCCTGCGCAAGCCCGGCCTCGATCTCACGGTCGACACACGCAGCGCCGCGTTCGATACGAGCAGCTCCGGCGCGTTCGACAGCACGGCGGGATTCGATTCGCCGACCTACGGCATCGGACTCGCGTTCGAACTGCCGATCGGCAATCGGTCGGCGCGCTTCGCGGAACGCGCTGCACGCGCGGAGTTGCGCTCCGCGCACCTCGAACTGGAGCGCATCGAACGCACGGTCCTCTCCGAAGTCCGCGCGGCCGTCCGCGACGTGGTGTACCGCCGCGAGGCGGTGGAAGCGGCGCGCCGCAGCCGCGAACTCGCACAGCGCCAACTGGAATCCGAGGAAGTGCGCTACCGCGAGGGCCTTTCGACGACGTTCCAACTGCTGCAGTTCCAGCAGGACCTCGCCACGGCCCTTTCGAACGAGCGCTTCGCACTCGCGAACTACGCGAAGGCCGTTGCGGCGCTGCTGCGCGCCGAGGGTCGGATCGGCGAGGTCGAAGCGCGGTGATCGCCCGGCAACCCGGGTACCACTGGCGTCTTCGGGCGGCTGCAGGCCTGTCGTTCGCGGTCGTGCTTCTCATCGGCACACTCGGACTCGGCTGCCAACGGGAACCGCCGACGGCGGCCACGATCCCCGCCGACCTTTCGACCGACGACCGCATCGCGGGGCTGTTCGGTCCTTGCGTGCGCGACGACTATTACGACCGCGACACGAGCGATCTCGTCGACGTGCTCGTCCAAAAGCTCGAGCGCGGTGACCGCGACGTCCTAAGCCGTGCGATCGAGGAGCTGGGGGCTCTGGGTGCGCAATCCATCGAACCGCTGCGGCGCGCCATCGAGACCTGGGCAAACGACCGCGACCGCTTTGGTCCGCTGCAAAGCGCCCTGGCGGCCGCCGGGCTCAACCCGGACCCCGCTGCGCGCGAACTCCTTTGGATCGGCCTCGCGCATCCGTTCGAAAGTGTGCGCGGCCAGGCCATGCGGGCCTTCGGTTCGCGTCCGGCACATCCGGCCGACTTCGAACGCTTCGAAGCGCGCCTTTGGCTCGATCCGGCTCTGCGGTCCGCGGCCCTTGCCGCACTGGCGGCGAGCGATCCCGAGCGCTTCGCAGATCGCGCCCTCGACTGGATGGAGGAACAGTCCGCGGTCGCGCAGGATCCTGCGCTCCTGCGCCTGTTCGCGCGCCATGCGACGGACGCCCACACGGAGCGCGCCCTGCGCCTTGCAATCGATGCCCCGGACAACGTGCGTGCGTGGCTGCTCGCACCCGCCGCCGCACTCGGCGATCAAAGTGCGCGCGACGCATTCGCGGCCGAACTCGCGCATCCGGACATGGAAGTCCGCGGGCAGGCCCTCGGTGCGGCGCTGGAAGTGAACGCCTGGCGGCTCACCCTGGCAAACCTGCGCAGCGATCCGGCGGAAGAATGCCGCCTCCTCGCCGCGCAGTTGATCGCGCCCTTCGCGGGGGAAGAGCGCGCCGCCCGGGACGGGTTGGCCGGCGCGCTCGACGACCCGTCGCGCACCCTCGCCGACTTCGCGCTGGGCGCCCTGCTCGCCGCCGGCGACCCGGAAGCGATCAACCGCGCGCTGGTCGCCCTCGACGGACCCGCCGACGTGCTCGGACCGTTGATGCTCTCCCTGCGCGGGCCCATGCGCGAGCACGACGGGCTCGCCGAGCGGGTGCACGGCCGATTGCAGGAGCGCATCGAGCGCGAAAAAAACCTGCCGCTCGGCCAGCGCGCTCCCGCACTCCAGGCCCTCGGTCACGTGCCGCTCGCAGCCGTGGCACTGCTGCTGATCGAGGTCGGCGCCGCAGCGGCACCCGACGCGCGCATCGACGGGCTGCACCCGCACCGCTGGATGGCGATCCAAGCCGCCAACTCGGGCCCAACGGGCCGCGCCGCCCTCGCGCAGCGGCTGGCGGACGAGGAAGACCCCATCCGTCGCCTCGATCTGCTCTGGGCGATCGCCGCCGAACGGGATGCGGTGGCGAAGGCCGAGCTAGAAGCACGGGTCGAAGACGACAGCGCCGACGAACGGGAGCGCCTGTTTGCCGCCGCGCTCCTGATCCGCCACGGACCTTCGACGGAAGTGGCACCGCGGCTCAAGCGGGTGGCGCTGCGCCTCCAAACCGAAGCGCGGCGCGCGCTCCAGTGCCTCCTGTGGACCTGGTATTGACCGGCGGCCCTTGGCACTTGCACGGAACCGGCTGACCCGCGAAAAGGGGCCGGACGAGCCCACGTCGATCGGAGCGCAGAGAATCGGGACCGCCCGCGAGGGTTTCCGCAACTTCGTCGACGGCGCGCCTTTGCGCGACTGCGAACGCGACGCAGCGTGCGTTTTTCCTCCAGCAGGAAAGGCACCCTCAAACGCCGCCCTAGCCGTGCCGAGATCAGACGAATAGCGCACACCGCGATCCAAATCACGGCCGCTGTCGCGATGGAACCCAGCGGCACCGTGATCTCACGCGGGAGGAATCCCATGCCGCGCCGCTGCCCTGCCACCGTGTCGGGCGCGAGCACCGCGGGCAGCGGCCCGCCGAGGTTGACCCGCCGGGGGCGTGCAACAGGCGGTTAGGCCGTCATGGGCGCAGCGCGCGCGCCCAACCTTCGTCGTCGGGCTCGGGCAGCGCGCCGGGGCCCGCCAGGGAACCCGCCCGGTTGGGATGGGCAAGGAGTCCGCGTGTGGAGCACCAGGCGTAGGCGTTGCGGCCGCTGCGGCCGTGCTCCCACGGCCAGGCGGCGAGCCACATCCGCCCGTCGGCATCGCCGCGCAAGGAGAACAAGTAACCGTGGCGGCGCATGCGCCGGCCGTCCTCGAGCCAGTCCACGTCGCCCAGCCGGTCGAGCCGAACCGCGCTTAGCGCGGAGAGGCCACGCAGGCCCAGGCCTTCCGCGGGCACGGCCGCCGCCAGGTCCGGCGCACGGGGACCCCCAAACGCCTCAGCGCGCGCAGCGGCGAGGGCGGGCCCCAGGCGGCCGACCAGCGCGATCGCGTCGCGCTGATTCTCCTGGACCGCGAATGCCTGGAGCTGGACCAGCGTCACGACCGCCACGGAGGCGGCGATCGCAACCACGAGCGCCTGGCCGCGCAGCGACAACCCGATCGCGACCTCGAGGCGCTCCGCGAGGCCCACGCGGCGCCGCGGCTCGAGCGTCGCGCCGGTGACCGCGGCGCTCGACAGGGTTTCGGAGCGGGATTCGGCCAGGGTTTCGGTGAGGGGATTCAACGTGGCGGCAACCTCGTATTCGATGTTGCGCCGCGCGCGGTTACGCTTCAAGTGATGGGCCAAGTCTCGGTGCAAGCCCTCCCGGAAACAGCACGGCGCGCCGCGTTGCACTTCGCGCGTGTGCTCGCAGGCGCGGGCCACCGCGCGTGGCTGGTGGGCGGCATCGTGCGCGACCTCGCGCGCGGCGCGCAGGGCGGCGACTTGGACTTTGCGTCCGCGGCGCGTCCGGAGGAGATCGAAGCGCTGTTCCCGCGTGCGATCGGCGCGGGACGGCGCTTCGGTACCCTTGTGGTGCCGCTCGAAGACCACGCCATCGAACACACGACCTTTCGCACCGAAGGCAGCTACAGCGACGGCCGCCGCCCCGACGCGCTCGATTTTGGCGACCGGCTCGAGGACGACGCGGCGCGCAGGGACTTCACCTGCAACGCGATGTACCTCGACCCCCTCGACGACACGCTCGCGGACCCGTGCGGGGGTGGCGCGGACCTCGCGCATGGCGTCCTGCGCGCGGTCGGCGACGCCGAGCGGCGTTTTCGCGAGGACGGCCTGCGTTTGATGCGGCTCGCACGGTTTGCGGGCAAGCTCGGCCTCGAGCCCGATCCGCTCACCCTCGCGGGGGCGAAGGCCGCGCGCGCGGCGCTCCTTGGGCTGAGCGCCGAGCGGGTCCTCGCAGAGTGGACACGCATGTCGAACGCCCCCGGGCTCGGGCGCGCGCTGTGTGTCCTATGTGGCGCCGGCCTCCTGGAGGGCGCGCTCCCGGGGCTGCACCGCGCGGGGGTCGACACCTTGGAACTCGCACTGCGGGCCCGCGTCGCCGCCCAGCTCGCGCAGACCGGCCCCCCGGGCCCCGCCGGGCTGCTCGCGGCGCTCCACGACCCGGGGCCGCCCTGGGACCTGGCGCTGCGGGAGCGCGCCCTCGTCGCGCTGGACGCCCTGCGCCCCTCGCGCCACCTTCGGCGGGTGGTGGGGGAGCGCCTCGCCACCCTGGGTGCCCTCGTGGGGAGTCCGGATGAGGCGCCCTGGGAGGCCGTCGCGCGTCGGCGGTCGCAGCTCGGCGGCACGGAGGTAGAAGGACGGCTCGAACTTGCACGCGCGCGTTCCAAGGTGACGGGCACGCCCACGCCCGCGGAGGTGGAGGCCTTCGCCGAGCTTCTTGCATCAACACCGCCCGCGGAACGCGATCCGGCGCCGCTCGTCGCCGCGAAGGACCTGATCGAGCTCGGCCTCACGCCCGGCCCCGCGTTTGCGCTGTTCCTCGCGGACGCGCGCCGGCGACAACTCGGGGGTCAGCTCGCGAGCCGCGAACAGGCGCTGCAGTACGCCGCCGCCTACGCCAAGGGCCCGTGACACGGCGGAGCGCGGGCGCGACGCTCAGGACGGCGGAAAGCGCCGCCGCAGGCGGGCGCTCAGGGGGAAACCGATCAGGATCAAAAGGGCCGTTTGAGCGCCCTCACGGGGCGCTCCCACGGCGGCCCCCACGACGAGCGCGGACGCTCCCGTGAACACCATCAGTCTGCGCAGGGCGATGCCCATCGCGCGGACCACTTCCGCGTGCGTCCAAAGGGTGCGCGCGTTGGCCTCGCGCCACAGCGCACGCGCGCCAAAAACGGCGACCAAAGCCCCGGCGAAGGCGGCGACGTACTCGCCGAATCCGGGTTTGGGCACGGAATCCACCGCCGCCAAACCGATCGCGACGAGCGGCCCCAACGCCAGCAACACGGCCGCCGCGCGCAGCGGTGTGCGCGGGCGCGCACCAGGAGCCGTGCTCGGATCGTCCTCGAGGCGGCCGAGGCGCGACACCGCAAACACGTACAACCCATAACAGGCAGCGAGCGTCCACGCGGCGGGCGGTACGTTGAGTGTGTCCGGGTTGAAGAGCGCTCCCGCCGCCACCGCGGCCGCGGCAACGTTGCCCGCCCGCGCCAACCCGAGCAACACGGGCCCACGCAGGGGACCGCGGCCCGCGACGTCGTACAGCACCGCAATCAGCGCCACCGCCGCGTACGCAAGCGCCGCGCCCGGCGAGGCGAGCGCCGCGATCGCGGGCCCGGCCAGAAGCAAGACGAGCGCCAGCACCCATGCACCCCACAGGGGCACCGCTCCCGAGGGAACCGGACGGCCCGGACGTGTGCGACGGTCCTCCTCGCGGTCGACCAGGTCGTTCAGCGCGAGGCCACCGCAATACACACACAGCGACGCGGCGATGGGGATCAGCGCCGCGGGTCGCAGGGGCAACGTGCCCGCACCGAGCAACAGGCCGAGCCACGCGTCGCCTATCGCGCTGGGCGCGAGGGAGATGCGCATGAGCTGCCCCCACGCGACCCAGGTGGGGCGCGGCGCGCGCGCGGCGGCGATGTCGAGAGGCATTGGGGTGCGGGCCCTAGAACACCCAGCGCATGAGGTCCGAGTACGTCACGTAGACCATCAGGGTCACGATCAACACGAGCCCCACCATTTGGCTGTAACCAAACACTTTTTCGGAGACCGGCGAACCCTTGATCGCCTCGACACCGAGGAAAAACAACTGACCGCCGTCGAGCACAGGAATCGGCAACACGTTGAGGAACGCGAGGTTGATGCTCAAGAGGCACAGGAAAAACAGGAGCTTGGCCACACCCGCCTCAGCCCACGTGTAGCTGACGACGCTGATCGTGATCACACCCCCGAGGCTGTCGCTGGGAACCTCGCGCAGCACCAGCTTCTTCAGCGACAGCCACACGTCGGCCAGCATGCGCCAGGAACTGACCAAACCCACACGCACGGCGTCGCCGAAGCTCGCCGAGCGGTAGACGTACTGGTCGAGCATCAGCGCAAAACCGAAGTTCGGCACCGCCGCGGCCGCGGGCGTGACGTCGAGCCCAATCGACCCGGACTCACCCTCGCGCTGGACCTCAAAACGCAAACTGCCACTCGCGGCGCTGACCGCGCCTTCGATGTCCTTCCAAACCGCAACGGGCACACCGTCGATTCGCACAACACGGTCACCCGAGCGCAGTCCACCGACCGATCCGGCCTCGCCCGCGTAGACGGCGATGGTTCCACCCGCTTGGGATTGGTCGATGGCCACATCGGCGAGCCGCGCGAGCAACCCTGCGCGATCGAGTTCGGGCCACACAAGTTCCCGTTCGCTGCCGGCGCGTTCGACCCCCACGCGGAAGGCGTGGAAGGTCGCGTCGCCGAAGGCCACCAGCGCGTGGCGCACGACATCGCCCGCGCGCCAGACCCGTTGCCCGTCGATATGCAGGATGCGGTCGCCGACCTCGAGGCCGAGGTCGCGCACCGCGGTGCCGTGGCGCAGCTCGACCACGTGGTTGACGGGCGGAGCGATGCCAAGACGCGGCTTCGAAAGCACCGCGAGGTCGGGCTCGACGCGCACGCGGCGCACGGGGTCCGCGGGCTGCGGGCCGCGCACACGCAGCTCGATCGGTTCGCGCTCGGTGGTCGCCGCGGCGAACTGCTGGGCGAGGGACAATCCTGCGGGCGCGCCTTCGATGCCTTCCAGGCGATCGCCGGTGTTGAGCCCTGCGGCCGCCGCCGGGGAGTCGGGGGCCACCTGGATGCGTCCCTGCGGGTCGAGGGCCGGGCGCACTGCGATGGTGTACAGCCCCATCTGGTCCGACTTCTCGGGGCGCACGGTGATCGACTCTTCGCGCCCGTCGGGCAAACGCAGACGCAGCGTCGAACCTTCCGTCGGCCCCAGCGCCACCGCCGTCGGGATGTGGTTGAAGTCGTACACCGCGGAGCCGTTCACCGCGAGCACAGTCGTGCCCGCCTCCAGCCCGGCGTGCCACGCGGGCCCACCGGGGATCGGCTCGCCAAGGATGGGGCGCTCGAACGGCACACCGACCATGAAAATCAGCGGCAGCACGACGACGGCGAACGCGAGGTTCATCAACACGCCGCCCGAGTAGTACAAAAAGCGCTGTCCCACGCTCTTCGACGGCAGTTCGTCGGGCAGGGGAGCGCGCACCGACGGGTCTTCGCCCGCGACGGCCACGTAACCACCCATCGGGATGGCGGCGAGCTGATACAGCGTGCCACCGCGCACAAAACCCAGCAGCTTCGGACCAAAGCCCAGGCTGAAGACCTGCACGCGCACGCCTATCAGACGCGCCGCAAGGTAGTGGCCGGCCTCGTGCACGAAGATGACAAGCCCGATGCCAAAGGCCACGAGCAGCATGCGGAGGATCTGGTCCAAGGCGAGGGATTCCGTGGGGTCGAGGCGGAGCGGTGGGGATTTGCGCAGGCGCGCTCCCTAGGGACCAACATCGGCCGCGCGGGCGCCGGGGACAAGGGCGCCGGGGACAAGGGCGCCAGGGCCGGTGTTGCCCGGGCCGGTGTTGCCGGCGGCAGTCGCGGGAGGCGCGCAGCGGGCGATGGCGTCCCGCGCGGCGTCGCGGGCCTGTGCGTCGGACGCGAGGATGCCCGCGAGGCCAGACGCAGGGGCCGGACGGTTGTCGAGCACCGCGCTGCTGATGGCTGCGATGTCGCAAAAACCGATGGAGCCGGCGAGGAAGGCCTCGACGGCCACTTCATCTGCGGCGTTGAGCACACAACCCGCGTCGCCGCCCTCACGCAGGCAGCGGAATCCGAGGTCCAGCGCGGGAAAACGATGGTGGTCGGGCGCTTCGAACGTGAGCTCGCGGAACAGCCCGAGGTCGAACCCCTTCAGCGTCGACGCGCCGCGGTCGGGATAGTGCAGCGCGTAGTGGATCGGCCCGCGCATGTCCGGCGGGCCCATCTGCGCGATGACCGAACCGTCGATGAACTCGACCATCGAATGGACCACTGACTGGCGGTGCACCACCACTTCGATGCGGTCCGCGTCGAGGCCAAAAAGGTGGTGCGCTTCGATCACCTCAAGCGCTTTGTTCATCAACGTCGCGGAACCCACCGTGATGCGCGGCCCCATCTCCCAATTCGGGTGGCGCAGGGCCTGAGCGGGCCCGACACGCGCGATCTCGTCCGCGGACAGATCGCGGAACGGTCCGCCGGACGCCGTCAGCAGGATGCGGCGCACGCGCCCGATGTCCTCGCCGCGCAGGCACTGGTGGATCGCGCTGTGTTCCGAATCGACAGGCAGGATGGGCGCGCCGTAGCGGCGGGAGAGCTCGAGCAACTCGCGCCCCGCCGCGACGAGGGATTCCTTGTTGGCAAGCGCGAGCGGCCGCCCGCGCTCCAGCACCGCCGCCGATGGCAAAATCCCAGCCGCGCCCACGACACCGTGCACGGCGAGGTCGAAGTCCGCGGCGGCGATCAGCTCGAGCAACGCGTCGGGTCCCCGGAAAAGGTGGGTTCCCGGGGGGAGTTCGGACTCGATGACCTCCGCTGCCCGGGGGCTGATCAGCGCCGCGAACCGCGGACGGTGCCGCAACACCTGCGCCAGCAACTCGCGGCCCGAGCTGCGCGCAGCCAGCCCCGCGATCCGGAAAAGATCGGGACGGGACTCCACCAGGTCGAGGGTCTGCCGACCGATGGACCCGGTGCTCCCCAGGACGAGCAGTGATTTCATGGACAGGCGGGCAGCCCGGGTTCGCCGAGCGGGTCCGAGTCTAACCAAAAAGCGCCCCAGCCACAGACGCCAACGTGGGTTGGAACCGCGCGCGAACCCGGCGCGCGACGGACCCCGCGCACGGGCTGGTGCCGCGGACGGGCGAATCCCGCCCGCGTCCCTGGATTCCCACGCGGAGCGCGCACAGGATGGGCGCCTCCCAACCCGCCCCCTCGAGCCACGAGCCCCGACTCCCGTGACGAGCGACCCCCTCACTTACAAGCGCGCCGGCGTCAACATCGACGCCGCCGACAAGGCCCTTGCGAGCGCGCGCAGCGCGATCCGCGCCACCTTTACGCCCGGCGTGGTTTCCGACGTCGGATTGTTCGGCGGCCTGTTCGACATGGAGCGCGCGGGTGTCGGCGGCGAAATCCTCGTTGCGAGCGCGGACGGTGTCGGCACGAAGCTCGACGTCGCAAAACGCGCCGGCATCCACATCACGGTCGGGCGCGACCTCGTCCAGCACTGCATCAACGACATCCTGTGCCAGGGCGCACGGCCGTTGTTTTTCCTCGATTACGTCGGAACGGGGGTCCTTGAACCCAACGTCGTGGCCGACCTGATCCGAGGTTGCGCGCTTGCGTGCAAGGACCACGGCCTCGCGCTGCTCGGCGGGGAAACCGCCGAAATGCCCGGCCTCTACGCACGCGGGGATTTCGACCTCGTGGGGTTCATCGTCGGTTCGGTGCGCCGCGACCGCATGCTCGACGGAAGCCGCGTGAAACCCGGCCAAAAGCTGATCGGACTCGGTTCGGACGGCCTGCACACCAACGGCTATTCCCTGGCGCGGCTCGTCGCGTTTGAGCAGCTTGGCCTCGCCCTCGATGCGCGTCCCAAAGCGCTCGGCGGACGGACACTGCAGGACGCGCTCCTTGCGCCGCACCGCTGTTACCTCGACCCGCTTTGGCCCCTGCTCGAAGCGGGCCGCATCGCGGGAATCGCGCACATCACCGGCGGCGGATTGCCGGGCAACGTCAACCGCATCCTCAAGAACGCGGATGCGCGCATCGACCTTGGCGCGTGGGACGTTCCGGGGCTCTTCCGCATGCTGGTCGAGGAAGGCGGCGTGCCCGCCGCCGAGGCCTACCGCGCATTCAACATGGGCGTGGGCATCGTCCTCGCGGTCGAAGCCGCGGATGCGGAACCGATCCGCGCGCAGCTCGCGGCCGCGGGCGAAACCGCGTTCCACCTCGGCGAAGTGGTCGCCGGATCCGGCCGTGTGCGCCTCGAGGGTCGCCCCGTGGGCACGGGACCCGCACAGGTCGAACCCGGCCCAGCGCGCGGATGATGTGCGTGGCGAAGCGCGCCGCAGTGGCGCTCACCGCCCTTTGGATCTGCCTCGCGCCCTGTGCGCGCGGCCAGCACACAACTCCGTCGAACGCCGAGCGCGATCGATGGGACGCGGCCCGCGCGGCGGGAACGTCGCTCGAAGCGGCGCGCATCGCCCTCGATGCACTGAGGCTTGGTTCCGCGCCCCCGGCCACGCTGGACCAGCGTTTTGCGTTCGAGCTCGGCGTCGCCCTCATCCGCGCAGGGGACGATGCGCGCGCGCTGGAACTCCAGGCCGCGCTCCACCGACGGGTGGATGCACCCTGGAGCGCGTTCGACCTCGCCCAGACGTTGGCGCGCGTCGGAGATCCGGCGGGCGCCGACCGAGTGCTCGCGGACCACCTGTTTGAGCATCCGGACGACAGTGCGTTCTGGAACGCCCGCGGCCTCGTTTGGCTCGGCGCGGGCGACCGCGAACGGGCGCTGGCGCACCTTGGCGCCGCGCTCCGCACGGGTTCGGCGGACACTCGCATGACCCTGGCGCGCCTCGCCCTCGCAGCGGGCGAGCGGGACATCGCCCGGGCCGGTTTCCGACGGCGGGTCGCCCCGCGGACCGGCGACGCAAGCGCGGGCGACGGCGGGGGAAGCCGGGGCCCGAGCGATTGGGGGCTGCGCGGATGGGGACTGACCCTGCTGCCGCCCCCCGCGCGTCGCGGGCCCCCACTGGCCGCCCCGTTGCGCGCCGAATCGTCCGCCGGGCGGATTCCCTTGGAGTAGCCACGCGCATCGGGGATCCTAGAGACTCTCGTCGAAACGTCGAAACCAACGGTCTGCTGCGCCCCGCTCGTTCGCCGGCCCCCTGCCCCGTAGTTGCCGCATGATGTTCCTTGCCCTGCGCGTCGCGCCCTTGATTGCCGCCCTCGCGCTCACCCCGGCTTCGGCCTTCGAACCCGCGGGTCGCGCGGCGCGGCTCTGCGCCCCCGCAGCCGAGGGCGCCCCCGCAGCCCAGAACGCGCCCAAGGCCAAAGCGGGAGCCGAAGCCGAAGCCGAAGCAAACGGGGACCTCAAACCCGTCCTCTCGACGAGTGACCTGCGCAAGCTCACCGCCATCTTCGAAGACATTTTCGAGGCCCGTCGCGAGGGTGAATCGGACCTCAAGCCCCGCCAAGGACTCGAGGAGTTCATCAACGGTTTCGAGGGCAAGCGGGGCGAGACACGCAGCTTCCTGTCCCTCGTGCCCGACATCGAACTCGCTCTGCGCGGCGCCACGACCTACAAGGACAGCGGTGTCCAAAAAGGCCGCGTCAAGCAGGAGAAGAAGACGGAGAGCTTCGGCGGTGAGATCCAGTACGCCGTGCTGGCTCCCGGCCGCTACAGCTCCAAGACCGCCTACCCCCTGATCCTGTCGATCCCCGCGCTGGGGGAGACGCTCGACGAGCACCTCAAAACCCACTGGACGGACACCGCGCTGCGCGACGGCGCAATCATCGCCGCCGTCGGCATGCCGTCCGACCTGGAGATGTGGGACACGATGGGCTCCGCGGAAAACGGCGGAGGCGTGGTGCGCGCGATGCACGTCTTCCGCGAAGTCCGCAACGCCTACAACGTCGACATCGAACGTGTGTTCATCGCGGGGAAAGGCGACGGGGTTGCCGCCGCCCTGACAATCGCGAGCCTGTTCCCGGACCGCTTCGCGGGTGTGATTGGCCGCAACGGCGATGCCTCGGACCTTTCCCCGCTCAACTTCAAGAACCTGCCGGTGATGTTTGCCGGAGCCGGGGAGAAGGCCTCCGCGTTTGCCAAAGCGGCGGAGGGGATGTCCAACGCCCCGGTCGCGATTGCGCCCGACGCCACCGACACCGACGTTTGGTCGTGGATGGCCGATCGGCGCCGCGCGGCAAATCCCAGTTCCGTCGCGCTGCGTCCGACACTCTGGCAGGGCAACAAGGCCTATTGGCTGGAAGTCATCGGCGTCGACCCCAACAACCTGCGGCCCGCCGAGGCGACGATCGACCGCGCGACCAACACCGTCACCGTCAAGGCCGACGGTGTGTTAGAGGTGCGCGTTTACTTCAACGACCGCCTGGTAGACATGAGCGCGCCCGTGCGTGTGATCGTCAACGGCGTCGAGCACGAACACACCATCGAACGGCGCCTGCGCACCATGCTCGACCTCGCTTGGCAGACGGGCGACTTCGGGCGTGTGTACACCTCCGAGCGTGTGTACGACGTGCCTGTCGTGACCGGCGGGGACGGCAGTTGAGCCGAGGCCCCACCGGCAGGGCTCCGGCGGCGCGTGCAGGATCGAGCGTTTGAAGGCGCAGCTTGACAGCCCTTTGGATGATTCCGTCGTCGCCGCCGAGAGCCCGCCGCCGGCGTTGATCCTGTGCGCCGCGGCCGCCGGCGGCATCTCCGTCATGACCGTGGAGCTCGCCGCGGTGCGGCTTCTTGCGCCGTGGTTCGGCACCAGCCAAACGGTCTGGACGAACGTGATCGGCGTTGTGCTGCTCGCGCTGGCGATCGGCTACCTGCTGGGTGCGCGCTGGGCCGTTGGCCCCAACCCCGCGCGGCGCTTTGGTGCGCTCCTGTTGATCAGCGGCGCCATCGTCGCCGCGCTGCCGCTCGCCGCGCGCGTGCTTGGCGCCGCGCTGGTGCCGCGCGGCCTCACGCTCGAGGAAGCGGCGGGACTCGTCACCCTGGGCAGCCTGGGTGCGGCCCTAGCCCTCTTCCTCCTGCCGGCAACCCTGCTCGGCGCGGCGGGCCCACTCGCTCTGGAATCCCTCGCACGCCGCCGCGGAGGGCACGCGGGAACCGCCGGGGGCCATGTCCTCGCGGCGTCCACGCTCGCAAGCCTCGTGGGTGCGTTCGGGACGAGCCACTTCGGCCTGCCGCATTTAGGAGTCAGCGGCACCTTCCTGTGCGCAGCCGCGCTGCTTGCCACGGCCGGCAGCGCGCTGCTCGTCGCGACCCGAAGCGGACGCCCGCGCAATGCGCCGGACCCGGCGAGCGCACGCCGCGACATCGGCTTAGGCGCGCTCATCCTCCTTTGCTGGGTCGCCGTAGTGGCCGCGGCAACACACAGCGCCGCCCCACAGCCGCGCCTCGCTGAAGGGCGCAGACTCCTCGCTTTTGTGGAGTCGAAGTACCAACTCGTGATGGCCGTCGAGGAGGGCGAAGGCGACACACGCGTCCGCTTCCTGCAGGTCAACGAAGGTGTCGATTCGTTCCAATCCGTGTGGCGACCCGCTCCCGGCCTATTGGGCGAGGGTTATTACTACGACCACTTCGCGCTGCCCGCGTTTTTTGACCCCGAGCCCGATTCGGCCCGTGGAGGTGTACCCATAGGGGCGTCCGACGTGCGGCCCTGGCGAACCCTTGTGCTCGGACTTGGAGCGGGAACCGTCTGGCGCATCCTCGACGGCGTAATGCCTCCCGAACGGCGTGCGACGGGAGCGGGCGCCGAGATCGACGCGGCCGTGGTGGACGTGGGGCGCCGCTGGTTCGACCTGCCGGGCGAGGATGATCCCCGCTGGCGTGTGCACGCGGGATTGGACGCGCGGCTCGCGCTGCGGGTGGAGCGCGGCCCCTTCGACCTGATCGCGATCGACGCCTACACCAATCAGCACCAATTGCCACCGCACCTCGTGACGGTCGAGTTTTTCCGCGAGGTGCGCGCCGCGCTCGCGCCGGGTGGATATGCCGCGCTCAACGTCGGCGCCTTCGACCTCACCGATCCACTCTTGCCCGCCATCGCGGAAACCGTCGCGGTTGCGTTCGAAGCCGACGTGCTCGCGACTCTGGTGCCGAACTCGCGCAACGCGGCCGTGTTCGCGCGCAACGGGGGCCCGCTGCCGCAGCCCGGTGCGCCACTCGCGCAAGGTGCACCGGCCGAGCTCGTCTCCCGGTGGGCCAAAGCCGCCCTCCCTGGTGCCGCGCGCATCTTCAGCCCCCCGGCCACAGCGCCCATGACCGACGACCGCACGCCGCTCGAACCCCTCGAGCGTGCATCCTTGGCCCACGGCCGCGCGCGCCGTGCGGCGAGCGGGGATGGCCCTTTCCCGGAGAACCCGTGATCGCAATGCCCGCCGTGTTCGCGCTCGTGTGTGCTCTCCAGGGTGCGGCTACGGCGTGGGAGCGCCTCGCAGTGGGCGATCTTTACGGTGCACTCGAACTCGCGGAAGACGTCGCGGAGCCGCTCGAGCGCGCGCGACTTGAGTCCGAGATTTTCTACTTGGGTCGGCGGTTTGAACGCGCCCGTTCGGCCGCGATCGGTGGTTTGACACTCGAGCCCGCAGACCCGCGCCTTGCGCTGCGCGCGCTCCAATCGTCCCTTTGGCTGCGGGCGCCCGCACTCGCGTCCGCAGATCTCGTGCGCCTCGCTGCCGCAGTCGCAATCGGTGTCGAGCCGGAGCACCGCGCGGCGTGGGGGGCGCTGGTCGAGCAGCATGCGCGTGACGTTGCCGCGCTTGAAGATCGGGCCGATGCTCTGGTTTCCGCCCAGGGCCGCGCGCGGACGCTCGTGGTGGGGCTCGGCGCGCTCGCGGCCCTTGTCCTAGGTTTCGGGCTGTGGGGCGCGTACACCCCCGCCCGCGATGCACGCAAAGCCGTCAGGGCAGCAGGTTGAGCAAGCCGCCGCCGTTGGTGAGCGCGCCCATGAACTGCGCCTGATCTAAGCCGGCGCGCAGGGTCTGCGCCGAGAGCAAGGTCGGTGGCGTGTCGAGCAGCGCCACGAGGCGCGCGAGGTCCTGGAGGAAAAACGCCGGGCGGGGATCGGCGATCCGTCCGAGGGCTTGGTTGATGCTCGCGCGCACGGCGGACGTTGCGTTGTCGCTTGAAAGTGCGGCGAGCAGCGGCTCGACCGCCTGCGGTTCGCCGATCGCGCCAAGGGCGTGGGCGGCCGCCTGGAGTTCCTGGCTGCGGAGCCCGGCCAGCGAACTCGCAAGTTCCGTGGCAAACGCATGGTCTCCGCTCATCACGAGCGCCTCGGCGGCCGCGCGCAGGTCGCGCGAGCGCGGGGCGGAAGCCGCGGCGTACGTGCGCAGGATGGGCCGCACGGTCGGTTCACCGAGCAGCCCGAGGGCGAGCGCGACCTGGGAGCGCTCCCATCCGACGGGGCTGCGGTCGAACGCCGCGAGGACACCCGCCACGAGGCCGTTTTCGCCCGCGAGGCCGATGGCCACGCAGCTTGCGACGAGTTCTTCGGGGCTGCCCGCGTCCTCGAGCGCGCGCGCGAGGGCGGCGCTCCATTCCGCAGGTGGCGTGATCCCCTGGTCGCGCATGCTGCGCATCGCCAGGGCGACGGCCGTCACCGCAAACGGCCCGGCGGCGGCGCGACCGCGCTCGAGCTCGCCAAATAGGGGTGCCATCAGCGCGTCGCGTGCGCGCCCCGGCATGCTGCCAAGCCCCGGCCGCGCAGCGATTTCCCCGAGGGCGAGCAGCGCCGCGTAGCGCGTCAACACATCCGAGTCCCCTGCGAGTTGGATCACGGCTTCGCGCACCCGCACGTCGAGGGGATCCGCGTCCCCGTCGCCGAGTGCACCCAACGCGCTCGCGAGGGCACGCGTGACCTCGGCGCCCTCGCGCCGCACCCGCGGCATCGCCGCGAGCAGCGGTTCGGCGAGCCATGCCTTGAGCTCGTCCAAACGCTGCATCGGCAAGTCGGCGGCCATGCGCCCAAACGCGATCGGGACGTGGGCGCGCACGTCGAGACGCAGTCCGCGGCGCGCGCCCAGCATCTCTTCGAGTCGACGCACGACCGCGATACGCGATGCGCTCGTGGGCTCGGGAACCCCGCCGGGATCGCGCACGACGATCTGTTCCAGGGGCACGAGCCCGAGGGCGAGCACACATGCGATCTGAGTGTCCGAGTGGGTGCGATCGGATTCGTCGAGCTGCCGCGCGAGCGCTCCGACGGCAAAACGCCGCACGTCCTCCCGTGTGGACGTCCGCGCGATCGCGCCGAGACCGTACGCGGCAAACGCGCGTTGGCGCTCGGGCACGGCTCCCGCAGCCAACTCGCGCCCGCGGGAGTTGTCGGACAGCAGCGCGGCGAGGACCGGCACGGCGGAGTCCTTCGCAGTCGCGCCCAGGGCAATGGTCGCGGCCTCGGCGATCGGCCGATTGCCCTCGCCCAGGCGCGACTCGAGCGCGGCCTGAACGGGGACGAACTCCGCGCGCGTCAACCCGGGTGCGAGCCGCCCGAGCGCAAGCAACGCCTCGATCGTGGCGTCTGGCCCACCGGGGCGCTGGAGCTCGGCGAGCAGCGCGGGGACGATGCGCTCGCGCACGAGCGCGGGTGCGATCCGACGGGCTTCCGGAAGGCGCTCGTCGGCGTCGTCCTCACCCAGGAAGAAGTCCGCGCTTCCGGTGGTGGCGCCATCCCGGCGCACGGCCGTCTTGGGCTGCACGAACTCGCCCTTCGAAAGCTCCCACCAGATCGCCCAGGGGTGGCGCGGCACGTCGAGCACCGCGCTGCCGGGGGTCGCAACGAAGGGGGTCGCCCCGGGGATCGGCGGTGTCGCGCTGGAACCCGCGGGCGCACCCCCGCCCGTTCCATTACCGCCCTGCCCCTGTCTCTTATACACATCTCCGAG
>ENA-ORBV01003278-ORBV01003278.1-microbial-mat-metagenome-genome-assembly--contig:-NODE-3278-length-32687-cov-7.662833_pt1 | contig 32687 bp, 21 predicted proteins | sample MGYA00237777_ERZ505514 | MGnify/ENA primary metagenome ERZ505514 (study PRJEB26160, sample SAMN06269048) | microbial mat metagenome | isolation source: Oligotrophic lake microbial mat | place... | reverse complement strand
TCAACCGGCAAATCGACCAGCTCAACATCCGCATCGCCCGTCTCGAACGCCGCCTCAAATTCATTCGCGCCAATTTCGCCCAAGAAGTCCCGCTACGAGGCGAAGACACAACCATCGACGGCGAGAATAACCGGGAAACCGAAGAACCTATCGTCGTCAAAGATTCCTGCCCCGAAACGATAGCCTTCTATCGACGGTACTACCCGAAAAGCCCAATCATCATCTCGCCGCCGGAGGCCGTCCCCAAGGCTCCTGTCTGCTAAACCCGGGCGCAAAAAACGGAAAACCGCAGTTCCTCCGCGACGCCGATCTTGGCTCATCCCATCGTCAGCCGTCCGGAATCGATCTTTGAAAATTACATATCAAGGAGGCTCGCGACCGGCAATTGAGCCCCCGCGGATTGCCGGGAATTGCTCTAGTGCCGCGACCGTAACAAAGCGTTTTTCGCGGTCAAGGCTCTAGCCGAGCAGTTCCACGGTGATGCGCTTGTGCTCCGCGTCGAGCGAAACAATTTTCAAAGTCCGCAACATGCCGGGCTTCAGCGTATTGGCTTTCGGAGCGGGATCGACGCCCTTGCCTTCCTTCCAACGCCCTTTGAGCAAAGCCGCCATTGAACCAATGTCGGCTGAGCCGGCCGACTCGGCGGTGGCCGCCTTGGCCTCTTCTTTTTTCGGCTCGGCCAGCTTGCATTCGGCCAGCACGCCTTCGGCTACTTCGAACTTCAAGTTGTTACCGCGCATCTCGGTGAGCAGGCCGCTGATGGTCTCCCCCGCCTGATGCTCGGTGATGAAGCTGTCCACCTTCGTGGGCTGGAGTTGCTTCAGACCCATGCGAATCCGGCGGCGGTCTTTATCGATATCGAGTACGACGGCGCGGACGACTTCGCCTTCTTTAACGACATCGCGGGGATGATCGATGCGCTTGTCGTTGGCCATGTCGCCGATGTGGATCATGCCGTCGATGCCGTCACCGAGATCGACAAATGCGCCGAAGGCCTGAATCGAGGTAACCGGCGCTTCCACCACCGTACCGGGCTTGTACTTCTCCATTGCTTCGGTAAAGGGATCGCCGAGCGCGTTCTTCAGGCTCAGTTCAATGCGTTTATCGCCGAGCTTTACGCCGAGTACGACCACTTCCACGCGGTCGCCAACTTTTAACAGATCGGACGGCTTGCGCACCTTTTTCGACCAGGACATCTGGGACAGATGCACTAGGCCGTCTACGCCGGGAGAGAGTTCCACGAAGGCGCCGAAATCCGTGAGGCGCGCAACGGAGCCGATGACTTTCTGGCCAGGCTGGAACTGTTGCGAAGCGACGGTCCACGGATCCGGCTGCATCTGCTTCAGGCCCAGGGACACCTTGCGGGTGTTGGCGTTCAGTTTCAGGATTTTGACTTCGAGTTCATCGCCGATGTTGACGACATCGGCGGGCTTGCCAACGCGGTGCCAGCTCATGTCGGCGACGTGCAGGAGGCCGTCCACGCCGCCAAGATCGAGGAACGCGCCGAAATCGGTCACGCTCCGCACGCGGCCCTTCAGAACGTCGCCTTCTTTGAGCGACTGGAAGCGCTCGTCCTTCTTCTTCGCGCCCTCTTCTTCCAGCACCACGCGGCGGTCGACGACGATGTCTTCCTTCTCCACATCAATCGAAAGAATACGGACTTCAACGTCCTGGCCAACCAGCTTTTGCAGCTCAAACGCATCGCGCGTGCCGGAGCGGGATGCAGGCATAAAGGCCCGGCCGCCAATATCCACGCGCACGCCGCCCTTCACGGTCTCGGTCACTTTACCGGCGATGTTCCGCTTTTCCTCAAATGCGGCGAGCAGCGCGCTCCAATCCTTGGGCTTTTCTACTTTGATTACCGAGAGCAGCGCCTGCCCTTCCTCGCCCCTGCCGGTGATGGTGACTTCCACAATGTCACCCACGGCGATATCGGACATCTCCGGAGTTAGGGCCGATTTCGGCAGAATCCCGTCCGCTTTGCCTTTAATATCGACAAAAATGGAATCTTCCGCGATCGCGAGCACCTTGCCTTTAATCGGACCCGGCGCGGCCGCCGTCCGGGGGGCCGGAGTGACATGCTGCTCCTGCTCAAACTGGCGAAGGATATCGCCGAAAGAGGATTCGGTGGACTGTAATGCCGACTCCTCAATGGGGTCGTCGACTGGATTTACTGGGTTCATGAGGACAAGACGCGAGGCCTTCCCAATTGTGGCACAAAGCCCGTTAGTATGGGCGGAATGGGTATTGTCTGGCTGTTGCTGTTCGCCGCGATGGCAGTCGCCAGTCCGGTGCAGGATGCGCCGAGTCTCACGATGTTGACCGGGCTGGGAATCTTTCAATTCCTGGAGCGCCGGCTCGCTGTGTTTCAGACGCCGCGCGGGATGTTGGCCGCGGCCGGTATCAAGCTGATTCTCTGTTACCTGCTGATCGGTTATACCGGAGCGCTGAACTCGTCCTTCTTTTTGATTCTTCTCCTCCCGGTGGTGGGTGCGGCTACGACGATGGGGGGATGGCGAACGCTGCTCGTGACCGCGCTCGCGGTCGCTTTCTACATAAGTCTTCTGTTGTTCTTGGACCTGAAAGATTTGGGCCGCTACCTCTTTGATTGGAAAGAGTTTTCGTTGCGCATACTGTTTTTGCCAGTGGTGGGTCTGGCGGCCTTCCAATTGGCGCGGGATAACCGGCTGGAGGCACAAAAGAGCCGGGAAACGGCGCAGGAGTTAGCGCGCGCCAACGCGGAACTGGTGAAGGCCGAGGCGGCGGTACGGCGGTCGGAACGGCTGGCGGCGTTGGGCCAGTTGACGGCTGGATTGGCGCATGAGTTGCGCAACCCGCTGGGCACCATTCGCGCGTCGGCGGAGATGTTGAAGAAGGTTTCCGGCCCCGGTAACGAAGTGGGCCAGGAAATGACCGGGTACATTACGTCCGAAGTGGACCGGGCCAATTCCCTGGTGACGCGGTTCCTGGAGTTCGCGCGCCCGCTGCCCATGAAGCCGGCGGAGACTGATGTTCATGAAGTGATTGACCGCGCCGTAGGGCAGTATGAACGCAGCGCCGACCGGCCGGAAGTCAGGGTTTACAAGAACTACGATCCCGCGGTGCGGCCGGTATCGCTAGACGGTGAATGGATGGAGCGGGTGTTCTACAATCTGTTGCGCAACGCGGCCGAGGCGAGCCCGGCGGGCGGCAGCATCACCGTGAAGACGCGGCCGGTGGCGGGATATGTTGAGGTGGCGGTGATTGACCGGGGCAGCGGCATTACGCCCGAGCACCGCGAGAGTATTTTCAATCCGTTCTTCACCACGAAGACGAGCGGCGTCGGGCTGGGGCTGGCCATCGTCTCCAAGATTATCGATGAGCATGGCGGGCGAATCACGGTGGAGAGCGAGCCCGGGCAGGGCGCGGTGTTCCGGGTGTTGTTGCCGGTGTAAGTGGGATCATGTAGAAATGAGTCGACGAGTCCTCGTCATTGAGGACGAAGAAAAACTGCGGCGGGTGGTCCAATTGCAACTCCGGGCCTCGGGCTACGAAGTGGAACTGGCGGCGACGGCGGAGGAGGGGCTGTCCGCGGTGGAGCGAGCCGATCTGGTGCTGACCGATCTGCGTTTGCCCGGTATGAGCGGACTGGATTTTCTGGAGAAAATGCACGCGCTGCGGCCCGGTCTGCCGGTGGTAATGATGACGGCGTTCGGCAGCGTCGAGACGGCTGTCGAAGCAATGAAAAAAGGCGCGGCGGACTTCCTCGTCAAGCTGTTTTCGCTGGACCATTTGAGCGCCGTCGTCGACAAAGCACTGGAACTGCAGGCGCTGCGCGAAGAGAACAAGCGGCTGAAAGCGGAGCTGGGCGGGCGTTACCAGTTGGACAGCATTATCGGCCGCAGTTCCCCCATGCAGGATGTTTTCGCCATGGTTTTGCGCGCGGCGCCGACACGGGCAACTGTACTGCTCGCCGGTGAGAGCGGCGTCGGCAAGGACATGATCGCGCGGGCGATTCACTATCACTCGCCGCGGAAAGACAAGCCGTTTATCAAGATCAACTGTACGGCGATTCCCGAAAATCTGATGGAGAGCGAACTCTTCGGCTATGAAAAAGGCGCATTCACCGGCGCCAATATGACCAAGCCGGGCAAGTTCGAACTGGCCGATACCGGCACCGTTTTCCTGGATGAGATCGGCGACGTGCCGATGGCGGTTCAGGTGAAGCTGCTGCGGATTCTGCAGGAGCGGGAGTTTGAACGGCTGGGCAGCAACAAGACGCGGCACATTGATGTCCGCGTGGTGGCGGCGACCAATGTCGATCTGCGCCGGGCGCTGGAGGAAGGCACGTTTCGCGAGGACCTCTACTACCGGCTGAACGTGCTGCCCATCAACATTCCGGCGTTGCGCGAGCGGCGCGACGACATTCCTTATCTGGCCGACCATTTCATCCGCAAGCACGCGGCGGAGTTGGGCGCGGCGGAGCTGGAATTAAGCGCCGACGCCACCGGTAAGCTGATGGCCTATCATTGGCCGGGCAACGTCCGGGAGCTGGAGAATGTGATTGAGCGTTCGCTGGTGTTGGCGAACGGCGGACGGCTGGAAGCGGCGGACATTCGGCTGGATATGGCGCCGCGGTCGCGCGCCGCCGCTGGCGGCGAGACGCTGTTTCTGCCCGACGGGATGACGCTCGATCAGTACGAGGAGACCATCATCAAGGAAGCAATGCGCCGGGCCCAAGGCAACAAGAGCCAGGCGGCGCGGCTGCTTGGTTTAACGCGGAATGCGCTGCGCTACCGGCTGGGACAGATGGGTATGGAGACGGGCGGCGAAACCGACAGTTAATTCGCCCGCATGCCAAGCTCCTTCAGGCAGCGGTCAATCCACAGCTTGGTCAATTTTTCCTGGGTGGAGTTCTGCGAAAGCCGCTGGCGGAGGCTGGCCCAATCCACATGATCGAGCGATTGATCCTGGTTGAAGCAGGAAAACACCACCGTCTCTTTACCCGTCTCCGGATCGCGGTGCAGTTGGAGACACTGCGCGCAAATCTCCTTCATCATGCACTGCATCGGCGAGTTGATGGACCCGATTCCCTGCGGCTTTTTGGTGAGATACGGCGCCAAAACGGTATGGCGGGCTCTGGCCACGGCGGCCATCATGCCATCGGAACCAATGGCGATTACCCGGTCCACATCCTGCATCAGCAGCAGCGGATCCTCGAGTTCCCCATGCAGCGCCCCTTTGCCGTAAGCCTCCATGGCGGCAACGATATTGCCGACGAAGGCGCGGTCCAGCGCGCGCGTGGGAGTAAACCCCGGCGCCTCGTCGCAGCACCACACGATGACGTCCGCGGCGCGCTCGATCTCCTCGATCTTGTAGCGGTCAACTACTTTCTTGTACCCGGCGAAGTAGATCACATGGCTGCCGTTGGCGCGCAGCGTCTGGCCAATAGAGAACAACACCGCATTGCCCAAACCGCCGCCAGCCAGCAACACCGTCTCCGTGCCCGGCGTCTCCGTTGGCGTCCCCGTCGGCCCCATCAGCACCACCGGCTCGCCATCCCGCAGCAGCGAGCACAGATCCGACGACCCGCCCATCTCCAGCACGATGGTTGATAGCGTTCCCGCCTCCCGATCCACCGATGCTCCGGTGAGCGCCAAACCCTCCATAGCCAACACCGTTTCCGGCGTCCGCGGGGCAATCGTCTCAAAGTTCTGTAAGCGATAAAACTGGCCGGGATGGAAGGCCCGCGCGGCCATCGGCGCTTTGACAACGATCTCAATAATCGTCGGCGTCAGGCGAATAACCTCCGCCACTACAGCCCGCATTTCGCCGTTCAACCGTTCGATCAGATCCAGGCCCGTGATCCCTTCCGGCTTCCGCCGGGCAGCCAGGATGCGGCTCACCACGGGGTAGCCCTGCTTGGCGCTGCCCATCGCTTTCACCACGTTGCCGCTAAACGAAGGATGCAGGTCGCCGAAGAAGCTGATGGCCTTTCCATCGGCGCGCAGCGAGGTCAGCACGCGGGTTTCATTCGGTTTGGCGACACGCTCCGGCTTCACTGGATCGCCGTTGTCATCCAGCGCCTGGAAGTACTTCCCGTCCAAGATGAAATTGGTGCTGTCTTCGCGTTCCAGCACGGTGTTCGGCTGTGTACCGGCGGCGACCAGGATTGACTTGGCGGGCAGCGTGGCCGTCTCGCCGGTGTTCACCAGCTTCTGCTTTTCAACGTCGAAGGCCAGCTTTGACAGCGTGATCGAGAATGCATGACCAAAGCGGTCCACGCCGACTTCTTCGGGCGAGAGGCATTCGGCAAAATGGATGCCCTCTTCCAGCGCCTTGGCCACTTCCTCGTGGTTCAGCGTGTAGGACGGCGAATCGATCATGCGCCGGCGATAAGCCAACGTGACGCCGCCCCAGGACTGCAACAGCCGCAGATAAACCGGATTGCGGCCCTCGGTCGCGGCTGCCTCATCCTCCGCGCGAATGGCGCGGGCGTGGGTGAGAAACTCGTCGGCGATCAGGTTCTCTTCTTCGTTCCAAACCGCGCGAACCGCGGCCTCGCCGTTCAAAGCCGACAACGCCTCATACCGCTCCAGAAACTTGCGGACTTGCACCGGATAATACGCCAGCGATTCCGTGGCCGTATCGACCGCGGTCAGACCGCCGCCAATCACGACAGCGGGCAAACGAAGCTGCAGATTTGCAATCGAATTCCCGCGCGCGGCGCCAGTCAACTGCAGCGCCATCAGGAAATCCGAAGCCTGCCGCACGCCGCGCGCCAGGCCATTCTTCATCGGAATCACGGTCGGCCGGCCGGCGCCGGCGCAAAGCGCAATGTGGTCAAAACCAAGCTCGAACGCGCTATCAACGGTGATCGACCCGCCGAATCGCACGCCGCCAAACATGGCGAAATGGCGGCGCCGCTCGATTAGCAAGCGAATGATCTTCAGGAAGTTCTTGTCCCAGCGGACCGTAATTCCGTATTCGGCGACGCCGCCGAAGCCCGCCATAACGCGGTCGTCCAGCGACTCATAGATTTCATGAATTTCGCGAATGGCGCGGAAGGGCACGCGGCCGCCATGCGCGTCAACGCCGGACAGGTGTGAAGGCAGCGGCTCGATTTTCAAACCATCAATGGCGCAGACCGTATGCCCGTCATTCAACAAATGATGGGCCAGCGAGTAACCGGCAGGCCCCAGGCCAACCACCAAAATCTTGTAACCGGTGTCGGCTAACGGCAGCGGACGCACAAAGTTCAGCGGATTCCAACGCGTGAGCAGCGAGTAGATTTCGAAGCCCCATGTGAGGTTCAAGACTTCTTTCAGCGCCCGCGTTTCGGCTTGCGGAATGTTCACCGGCTCCTGTTTCTGGAAAATGCAGGACTTCATGCAGTCGTTGCAAATGCGGTGGCCGGTACCGGCGCACATCGGGTTATCGATGGTGATAATTCCCAACGCGCCGACGGTATGGCCCCTAGTCATCGCCGCATGGAATTCGGAAATTTTCTCTTCCAGCGGGCAGCCGTTGAGCGTTACGCCGAAATGCGATTTTTTGAACTCGCCGGTCTTTTCGCGGAGGCCGGTGGAGCAGGAGTCTTTGCCTTGATTGTGGCAGTGAATGCAGTAGTTGGCTTCGTCGAGCGCGCCGGTCAGATCGGTACCGGGATCGGTGAGGCCGAAGCCTTCGCGGTGCCGCCATTCGTGTTCATGAAACGCGAAGCGCGGCGCGTTGTTCTCGGTGATCGACTCGACCGAAATCAGATTCTCGAACTCCATTTTGTGCGGCTTCTTGAACAAAATGCCGGACTTGTGCCGTTCCTTCCCGGGCTTGGAATAGTGCGCCCAAGCGGCGTATTTCGCCGCGATTTCCAGGTGATGGGCGTGCCCGGCGGGATCGTCGAGCCACTTGGTCACGGCGCGCGCGTACGCCAGTTCCGAAAGCGGCTCGCCCATGTAAGTTTCAAGTTCGACGCGCAGCGTCTTGCCATGCAAGTGCTGGGCGTCGGCTTCCTTGATCGCCGTCAATGCTTTGCGTTGGACGAAATTGCGCTTCACCGAATAGAGCGGCGCCAGTTCTTCGTGCTGATGCTGCAGTTCGCGGATCTCTTTCTGGATCTGAAACAACTCGCCCAGAAAGTCTTCCAAATGCGGGGCGATGGCCAGGATAAGTTCCGACTCGGCCTTGCGGGCGAGCGCCTTCGGATCGACCCGCGCGGCGAGCAACTGCGGCGGCAACGCCCCATCGCCGGTTTCGAGGTACCGCTGAAAAGCTACGTCGACCTTGGCCAGCCCCTCCGACGTGTAGAGGTCTTCAAACTGCAGGCCAAAGGAGAGAGAAAGCGTATCGCCAGACTTCATTTGATGGGAGAGGGCGGAGAGAGTCCAGCCCAATGAACTATTTTGCCACGTTCGAGCGGGCGGCAAAGCAGGCCGCATGAAACTCGATACTTTTCGATCCCAGAAAATTGTAGACGCCGCGCGCATCGTGCTTCACGCCGGGGACGATTGTTTTCTCGTACGGAATCGAGAGCGAATCAAGGAACGCCATCCAGTGCAGGTTGGGCTGATAGTTTTGGTCTTCCGTGCCAACGGCGATCATGAGCTTCGGCTTGTGCTCGCGGCGGGCGGCATGGCGGCGGGCCAGGTCATAGGTATTGAACTTCGGGGCGAACAGATAGTTTGACGGCGGACCTTCGTGGCCGTTGTGTTCAAAGGCGTGGCGTTCATATTGGTGGCCGCCTCCGAAGGCGGCGGCGGAGCAGAAGAGTTCGGGATGCGCGAAGGCGATGCGCGCGGAGCCGCGCCCGCCCTGGGAGAAGCCTTCGATGCCGCGTCCGGTCCAATTGGCGATGGTTCGATACGTGTTGTCAATGTGTGGAATCAGCTCTTCGATCAGCGTGCGTTCGCCGTAGGATTTGTACGCCGGATAGTCGTAGTGGCTAACGGCGCCGCCGTTCGAAAAGACGTAGATCATCGGCCGTTCGTGGATGAACTTTTCAAAATGAGCGGCCATGCCGACGCTCTTCGACTCGCTGCCCGAGCGGCCGCCGTGAAGATAATAAACGACGGGAAAACGCGTGGCGCCGCTGTCGTAGCCTGGCGGCAGATAGATCGCGTACCCGATCGCGGCGTTATGGATCTTCGATTGGTACGTCGCATGGCGCACGCGCGGGGAGGCAGTTTCCGGTAAGGCGTTTACCCACCGAAAATCGGCGGGCAGCGCCGGATGCTCCTGCGCGAAGCCAGGGAGAAGAGACAGGATAAGAAGGAGGCGTGACATTTCAATTGCAAAGGATATCAGCGGGCATGGAACGTTTAAAGGGCAAGAACGTACTGATCACGGGAGCTTCTTCGGGCATCGGGCAGGCGGTGGCCATTCGATTCGCGAAGGAAGGCGCCAATGTCGCCATCAACTATTTCCGCGGCGCCGATGGCGCGGAGGAGACTCGCAAGCAGGCCGAGGCGGCGCGCGTCAGCGACGGCAAGCAGGTCACGCTCCAGGCCGATGTTTCCGATGAGGCGCAAGTGAAGACGATGTTTGAGAAGTTCATCGCCGAGTTCGGATCCATTGACGTTCTGGTGAATAATGCCGGGATTCAGAAACCCTGCCCGTCCCATGAAATGGAGGCCGCCGACTTCGACCGCGTTCTGGGCGTGAACCTGCGCGGGCCGTTTCTGTGCTCGCGCGAGGCGTTGCGGCATTTCCTGAAGCAAGGCCGCGGCGGTGTGATTCTCAACAACTCCTCGGTCCACGAAATCATTCCAAAACCCAAGTACTTGAGCTATTCCATCTCCAAGGGCGGCATGGAAAATCTCACCAGGACGCTGGCGCTGGAGTACGCCGATCGCGGGATTCGGGTGAACGCGGTGGCTCCCGGCGCGATTGTCACGCCGATCAATATGGCGTGGATAAACGACGACGCGGCGCGCGGCGAAGTGGAAAGCCATATCCCGATGGGGCGCGCCGGGGCGTCTGAGGAGATCGCCACCGTGTTCGCGTTTCTGGCCTCCTCGGAGGCGACGTATATTACCGGTCAGACCATTTTCGCGTGCGGCGGATTGACGCTGTTTCCGGAGTTTAGAACCGGCTGGGCGTCGGGGGGGTAGGGGCCTTCGGCAAGCGATCATGAACTTATGATCGACGCAATTACACGCGACGCTGAGACGATGCACGGACTCCCCGTCTTTCGGGGGACTCGCGTTCCGGTACAGACCTTGATTTGACTATCTGGAGGCGGCGATTCACTCGAGGACTTTCTGAATGGATTTCCCACGGTTAGCCGTGAGTTGGCGGTGCAGGTTCTGGCGCAACGAATGGACCTCCTACGCGCGCTCTCACGAATGTCAATCCGCCCGCTATGCGGGGTGGGCCGGGCTGAAGAATGGCGGGCTGTTGTCGGCCGCCGAGGGCGCGGGATTTGAAGCCGCTCGTACCCGCCGTGCTTCGAGCGCTTGACGCGATCGGTCCTGGTCAGGTGATTGCGATTCGTAGTGGAGGCTGACATCTCAACGCCGGCCCGCCTCAGCGCGCCGCCAAAACCCGCCGCTCCCCCGCGGCCTGCAAGCCGTTAAACGCCGTCACCTCCAACCTCCGCCCATCGGTTAAAAACCGAATCTGCCCACCCCGATCGGTCCGCAAAATGCGAACACCGCGCTCCTCCAGCCGCGCCACAACATCCGGGTGCGGATGGCGATAGAGGTTGTCAAGCCCGGCCGAAACGACCGCGAATTTCGGCCGGGCTAAGTCCAGGAAGCCGGCCGTGGAGGAAGTACGGCTTCCATGATGACCGAGTTTCAGCACGTCCACCGGTTCCACCGCGCGTTCATCGGTCAGCCGCCACTCGACCTCTTTTTCCGCGTCGCCGGTTAACAGAAACGCCCGCGATCCGAGGCTCACAGTCATCACCAGCGAGTCGTTATTGCGCGGAATGACGTCCGGCACATAGTCCGCAAACGGCGCCAGGACGCGGAACTGCGCGCCGCCCAGCGTGAACGATTCGCCGGCTTTCTTAGACACAATCCGCACGCCGTGCCGCTCCGCCACGGCACGAACGCGCTGCCAAACGGCGCTCTCGCCCATCGCCCCCACCCACAACTCGCGCGGATGAAAATTGGCGATCAGCGCGTCCAAGCCGCCGCTGTGATCCTCATGCGCGTGCGTCAACGCCAGCGCGTCGATGCGCTGGAACGACCGCGTCCACAAGTACGTCGACACCACATCCTCGCCGATATCCAGTTTCGGCTTCGTTCGGCCTTTAAATCCCGGAACTCCGCCGGCATCGACGATCACGGTGCGCCCATCCGGCGTCACCACCAAGACGCTATCCCCTTGCCCCACATCCACTACCGTCACTTCCAATTGCCCGGCTTCCATCGCCGGCGCGAATGGGTGGAGCACCAATATCCCGAACAGAACGCACACCGTCGCAAACGCAACCCACCGCAGGCGCGACTTCCGCCGCGCGACCAGCGCCAACAGAATCAACGCGCCCGTGAACGCCAACGCCAGCCACAACGGCGGATCGGGAATGCGCCAGTCCGGCTCCAGACGCGAGAAGAACTCGGCCACGCGGCGAGAGAATTCCAGCAGTCCGCCAGCCACCCAGGCGAGCGGCGACAGCTTCGTCAACACCGCCATAAATCCGATCACCACCACCGCGTTCATCACCGGCACAATCAGCACGTTCGCCGCCATGCCGCTGAGCGAAACGCGGTGGAAGAATAACGCCATTGGCAGCGCCAGCGCCACTTGCACTACCGCCGACAGCATGAAGATTTCATAGAGTTGGAAGAATGTCCGCACGCCCAGCGCCACCGCCGTGAGGCAGTGTTTTTCCGGAATGCGCGTCCACACGGCCACCGTCTGCGCCACCAGCCGAGCCTCCACGCGCAGGGAGCAGACGCGCCACTCCAGATCGACGTCGTGCTGTTCCCGCCCGAGGTCGCGGAAGCCCATCACCACCGGCCGCGTGTAGGCCTCAAATAGCGGCCCGGCCAATGCGCCAATCGCCAGCACACTCAGTACGCTCAGCAGGAAACTGCCTTCGAACAGTTGCCCCGGGTCCACCAGCAGGAAGCAAAAGACCACCGTCGCCAGCGAATTCAAAATGTGCGTTTGCCGGTGCCAGAAACGGCTCATTAGAAATAGGGTGAATCCGCCCGCGGCGCGGCCGATGGGCGCGGTCATTCCGCTGGCTCCGGCGTAGATCCACGCCGCCAGAAAGGCGAGCACCAGCGACAGTCCCGGCCTTCCCGTCGAGTATCGCAACACCACCAGCAAGTACCCGGCCAGCACCGTTAAATGCAGGCCGCTAATGACCAGCGCGTGATACGTCCCGGTGCGGCGGTAATGCTCCGTCCAGGCTTTCTCCAGCCGCGTATTCTCGCCGGTCAGCACCGCTTGCATCATGATCGTTTTGTAGGCGTCGCCGGCGTAAAGCGCTTCCAGCCGTTCCAGTGCCTCCGACCGCAATCCGAACAGCCAGCCAGCCAACTTCGACCCGCACTCGCCCGGCAGCACTGTCACCTCCGCCCCCGTCCGCGTGGAAATACTCCAGTAAATCTGCCGGCGCGCCGAGTACCCCTCAAAATCGAAGGCCCCGGGGTTGCCGAAATTGTGCGGCGGCCGGACGCGGCCCTCCAGCTCCACGCGCTGGCCGTAGCGCAGTCGCGGCGCTGTCTGCCCTTCGCGTAAATTCAGTGACACTCGCCCGCGCGCCCCCGGCGCCAGTTCCAATGTAAACTGCTCGCGATTTTCGGAGAAGACCGATGGCTCTACCACGCAGCCTTCCAGAATCACCGCTTCCGATGCTGACGCTTCGATCACTGGCGCTGGCCCAGGCCGGTGCCACACGGCCGCTCCCAGGCCCAGCGCGCAGCACGCCAGGCCCGCGCAAACTCGCCTTCGCACGACCAGCCCGGGCGCCAGCGCGAGCAGCGCGAATGCGGTCGCGGCCACGCCCGCCTCCAGCAAAGTGAATGGCGCCAGCCGTTCCAGCAGAACGCCCGCCGCCAATCCGATCGCCGGGATCAGCATGGGCTCGTTCCATACGACCCGTTTTTCCGGCGGCGCGACAGCCATACAAGAGGTAGTGGCCGCCGGAGCCGAAACCTCTCAGGTAAGTACACTGGAATGGTGAAGTATCCGCTTTTGCTCTTTGCATTGTCGGCGTTCTCCCAGGTCACCACCGGCACGCTGACCGGTCGCGTCCTGGACCCTTCCGGAGCGGCGGTTCCGTCCGCTGCCGTTTCCATCACTGACGCCCAACACGGATTCCGCCGCGAAACGGTTTCCGGTCCCGATGGCCTCTACCGCTTCCCGCAACTTCCGCCCAATTCCTACGTAATCACCAGCACCGTCCCGAGCTTCGCGCCCTTTTCCAGGGTTAAAGTCGCCATCGCGCCCGGACAAACCCGGCGCGAGGATCTCAATCTCACCATCGCCGGCGCCCAAATCGAACTGGACGTTGCCGCCACCGCCCGCACGGCGTCCGAATCGGCCCAACAGGGCTTGACGCTCGACGCCGAACGCATCGCGAGCCTCCCATTAAACCGCCGCGACTTCCTGCAACTCGCATTATTGGCTCCCGGCATCACGCCGCCCGTTCAGGATTCCGAACTCTCCTCCCGTGGCGCGTTCGCCATGCACGCCTCCGGCGGCCGCGAAGAGTTCAATCAATACCTGCTCGACGGCGTCGACAATAACGATCCCTATAACAACCGTTTCATCCTTCAGCCGCCCGTCGAAACCATCCAGGAGTTCCGCGTCGAATCGAACAGTTATGGCGCTGAATTCGGTCGCTCCGCAGGCGGCCAGATCAACATCATCACACGCGGCGGGTCCAACTTCTGGCATGGCGAGGCGTTTGAATATTTCCGTAATCGCGAGCTCGACGCGCGCAATTTCTTTGAAGCGCCAACGGAAAAGGCACGCTATCAGCGCAACCAGTTCGGCGGCGCGCTCAGCGGTCCGATCCAAGCGGACAAGACTTTCTTCTACGCCAATTTCGGCGGCCTGGCCGAGCGCCGCGGCTTTTCGCGTCTAGGCGTCGTGCCCTCAGCCGCTCTGCGCTCCGGCGACCTGACAAGCCTCGGCAAACCGGTCATCGATCCGTTCGCGCAGCACCCCTTCCCCGGCAACATCATCCCCGCCAGCCGCATTCATCCGCTGTCCGCGCGCGTCCTGGATTTATTCCCAAGCACGAACCTCTTCCAACCCGTCCTCCGCGATACGCTCCCGCAAGGCAGCGGACGCCTGGACACCAAGGAATTCAATTTCCGCTATAGCTACGGCACGCAAAATCTGTTCGAGCCCTACGCCGAGGAGGCCCAGTCCATTCCCGGCTTCGGCAACAAAGTGCGTAATTCCGGCCACAATACGATGGGGCATCACACCCGCGCGTTCACGCCCAAGATTCTGCACTCCCTCCGCGCCGGTTTCTCCCGCAGTTTCCGCCAAGTCCGGCCTGAAAATAGTGATCGCGATATCGGCCGGGAATGGGGTGTCAACTGGCTGCACGTCCGCCCGCGCGATTACGGCTTCCCGCTGTTCAACATCCAGGGCTTTTCGTCCGTTGGCGACGCCGTGCCCCTCCCCATTGAGCGTTACTCCAATACCTATCAGCTCACCGAAAGCGTGCAGATTCAGCGCGGCCGGCATCTGTTCAAACTCGGCGGCGACGTCCGCCGGCAAGAGGTCAACGGCTATCTCGATTATTTCGCCCGCGGCCAGTTGACGTTCGGCGGCGCGCTTACCGGGTCCGGTATCGGCGACCTATTGCTCGGCTTCCCGCAAACCGCAATCCAGTCTCAATTCGACAACCCGCAAACGCTGAAAAGTTACTTCACCGGCGTGTGGGTTCAGGATGACTGGAAATTGTCCCCACGACTAACTCTCAACCTCGGCCTGCGCTACGAATACTTCATGCCGCCCGTTGACCGTTTTGACCGCATGGCCGCGTTTGACCCCGCCACCGGGCGGCTCTCGCAGGTTGGCCAAAACGGCGTCCGCCGCAGTGTCATGGCGCCCGATCGCAACAACTTCGCGCCGCGCCTGGGCCTGGCTTATTCCGTGGACGCCAATACCGTTCTCCGCGCCGGTTATGGCCTGTTCTATGACGCCGGCATGTTCGTCGTCAACTCCTCGCAGTACTTCAATCCGCCCTACTTTTCCATCCGCGTGTGGTTCCCCACAGCCACCGTTTTCCCATCGTTGACAAACCCGTTCCCATCGAACGGCGGCATCGTTCCTCCCGCGACTTTGAACACCGTCAGCCCCGATGCCAAGACGACCAATCTTCAACATTGGAGCTTCTCTGTCGAGCGCCAACTCGGCCAGGCGACAACTCTTTCCCTCGGCTACATCGGCTCCAAAGGAACCAATCTCGTCCGCTCCCGCGACCTCAATCAGCCGCTCCCGCAAGCCGGCAATCCGCAAGCCAATCGCCCGCGCCCCGCCTTCGGCGGCATCTTCTTCATTGAGACCGGCGCTAACTCCAACTACCACTCGCTGCAAGCCAATTTGAATCGCCGACTCGCCCGCGGCCTCTCGATCCTGGCGTCATACACCGGCAGCAAATCCATCGACGATACGTCCAGTTTCATCACCAGCGGCCCCGACAAAAATTTCCCCCAGAACAGCCGCAACTACGCCGCGGAACGCGCCCTGTCCAGTTTCGACATGCGCCAGCGCCTCACCGCCACCGCCGCCTGGACCATTCCCCATACCCGCAACCTCGAAGTGCGCGGCATCTTCACCGCCCAGTCCGGCCAGCCGTTCTCGCCGTACTTGCGCTTCGACAATTCCAATACCGGCAACACAGGCGGCACTTTTGGCTATGACCGTCCCAACGTCAACGGCGATCCGAACTTGAGCAACCCTTCCCCCAACCGCTGGTTCCGCACGGAGGCGTTTGCATTGCCGGACCGCTACAGTTTCGGCAACGCCGGACGAAACGTGCTTACCGGCCCCGCACTGGCGACCGTCGACAGTTCCCTGGCTCGCGTTTTCTACATCAAGGAGCACTACCGGCTGACCGCGTCCGTCGAGGCCTTCAACCTCCTCAATCGCACAAATTTCGAACTCCCGGAGCGCTTCCTCGACGAGCCGTCGACGTTCGGCCGGGTGCTCTCGGCCAAATCCCCCCGCCAGGTGCAACTCTCGCTGAGGCTGCAATTCTAGTGCCCACTAACTCACGGCCCGCCGAACGGATCGCTTTCCTCTCCCTGATCACCATCATCGCCCTGGTCATCCGCGGTTGGGAACCGGTTCGCAAGGTCCACCTGCAGACGCACAACACGCTCGGCTCTACGAACGTCCACGTCCCCACATCCGACCTGTTCCTGTGGGCCGCCTGCGCGCTCATCTTCTATTTCGGAACAAAAATGTGGGCCGGCTTCGCGCCGCATGTTTTCGCGCTATCCCCGGAACGGGCCACCGTCTGGCGCGACCGCCTCCGCTGGGTTCGCCTGGGGACCACACTCCTCTTCCTGGCCCTCACTCTCATCACGCTCTACCGCTACGGCTACAATTTCAGTAAGCCCTTTTCGGTCTAATTCCCGCACATGCTGGTTGAACTCCACATCGAGAACTTCGCCGTCGTCGAACGCCTTCGCCTGCGTTTCCACCACGGATTGAACCTCCTCACCGGCGAAACCGGCAGCGGCAAGTCGATCATCGTCGACTCGCTCGGCCTCCTCTTCGGCGGCCGCGCCTCGGCCGACTTCGTGCGCTCCGGCACCGAACGCGCCCGGATCAGCGGCATCTTCGACCTCCCCGAATCTCCAGCGATTCGCGTGCTGCTGGAAGAGGCCGGCATCGCCCTCGAAGAGAGCGAACTGCTTATCGAACGGGAAATTCTCGCCAACGGTAAATCCCGCGCCTTCGCCGCCAGCCGTCCCGTCACCGCCGCCCTGCTCAAACAACTTTCCCCCTGGCTCGGCGATATCCATGGACAAAACGAGCAGCAACAGCTCTACGACGCCACCGCGCAGCGCGGCATTCTCGACGATTTCGCCGCTGCCCAATCCGCCAAAGAACCCGTCGCCAAATTCTTCCACGCCTGGAAAGACTGTGACCGTGAACTGGACGAAATCGCCCAGCGTGAGCAGGAGCAGCTCCGCCTCGCCGACCTCTGGACCTTTCAACGGAAAGAGATTGAATCGTTGGATTTGAAACCCGGCGAAGACGGCGAGCTCGAAAACGAAAAGCGCGTCCTGCAAAACGTCACTCGCCTAACTGAGCATGCTGAGGCCGCCTTCACGGCCCTATACGACGCGCCCGAATCGGCATTGGCCCAGGCCCGCACGGCCCAACGCCGTGTCGATGAACTCGTTCGTATCGACAGTCAATTTGCCGAAGTCGTTGACTTGCTCAAGCCCGCCGTCATCGCCCTCGAAGAAGCTAGCTTCACGCTCCGCGACTATTTGAGCCACCTCGAAGCCGATCCCTCCCGCCTGGAAACCGTCGAAACCCGCCTCGCCGCCATCGATAAGCTGAAGCGGAAATACGGCGGGTCGATTGACGAAATCCTCAGTTTTCTCGCCGCCGTTCAGGCAAAAATGCGGACCGTCGAAACCGCCTCCGAACTCCGTGCCGCCATTGAGGCGCGCCGCAAGAAACTCGCCATTGAATACGAGGCCGCCACCACTAATTTGACAGCCGTTCGCAAACAGGCCGCCCTTCAACTCGAAAAGCGCGTCGAACAGGAACTCGGCGCCCTCGCCATGGCCGGTACCACCTTCCGGGTTGCGTTTTCCGAGTCGCAATGGACCGAAGACGGCCGCGACGCCGTTGTCTTTCTCGTGTCCGCCAACAAGGGAGAAGAGCCGCGCGAACTTTCCAAAGTCGCCAGCGGCGGCGAAGTCTCCCGTATCGCTCTCGCCATCAAGACCTGTGTCGAACGTGAGCGCCCCGGCGGCACTCAGCATTTATTGGTGTTTGACGAAGTCGACGCCGGCATCGGCGGCGAAGCGGCGGAAGCCGTCGGGCGCCGCCTCAAAGAGCTCAGCCGCGGCTATCAAGTCCTTTGCGTCACCCACCAGGCGCAAATTGCCTCCTTCGCCGACTTCCACTATCGGGTAGAGAAGAAGGAGTCTAAAGGCCGCACGGTCGCGACTGTCATCGAACTCGACGGCCCCGAGCGGACCAAGGAAATCGGCCGGATGCTCAGCGGCCAGCGTTTGACGCCGGAAGCCCTTAAACACGCCGAACAACTCATCCGCGCCGGTTCGCTTTTCTAAGTCCTAAGGTACGCTGTTTCAGAAGGTCGCTCAAACATTTGGTCAGGTCCTGGCAGCGTTCGGGAAGGCAAACGGGAACAGTCCTAGCGGAATTTCAACACTTCGGAATGAGGGGCGATCTCTCGGTGCAAGCCACAAATCGGCAATGGGCGTTTATCCGGCCAATCCTCAATCCTCATGCCCGCGCGGCGCTAACTTCTTCTGAATGTGGCGCGTGCAGAGATTGGACCGGATAATCGCGCAAAAACCAAGCCAATCCGGTGATTCTAAATCGCTTGCGCTGAAAATTATGGAGCACACAGATTGGCCGGTTTTTTAGGTTATCCGTCCAGAAAGGTGTGTGGCGACGTTCTTCGGGAGGGTGACAATTCTTGTGTCTTCGGGCGATCCCGTGCCCGCGGATGAGTCGGAAGTTGCCGTTGAAGAGCGCCTAGAGAGGGAAGCCCTTCGCTCTGACACCAAGATCAACCGTGATTTGAAGCTGGCAGAGGTCCTTTTCCTCGACGGTGATGGCAACATTAAGTCAGAAATGAAGCCGGGGTTTATTGTTGAGCGGCTCACGTTTGATAAATTGGGTGGAATCGAGCTTGTCTTGTCAAACAGATGTTCGATATCAATAACGATTTCAAGTTGTGTTGCCGACTCGTGGTTTTTTTACTGTCCAGACGGAAAGATAGTGAGTTATTACAAATCCCATCTAAGTCTACATTCTCGTTAGCGGCGCTAACTCCATTTTCCATCGGAGCGTGAGATGCGCTCAGGCCGCAAGCTGCCTGGGATCGAGTTGGTCGAGCATCCGGTGGGCATGGTCCTTCAACTCCCATTCCGATGCGGAAATAGGCGGGATTCCCGGCGTGGGCACTTACAATGTCGTGGAAGGCGCCAAGATCAATATCGCCATCGGTGAACTGGTTATCGAGCAGGAGGCGTTCATCCGGCATCATCTTCAAAAGGCTGAGCAGCGATGTGTTGCCGGAACTGTTTTCGCCGACGAGAAAGTTACTATTCGAAAGTGGAACGCGCGCGTCCTTGAATCCACGAATTTGTCGACGTACAGGACGTGCTGTCCGAATCTGTCCACTTGGCCCTTGCTTTTACTTGCGAGCCGCCTTACTCTTTCTAGCGGTAGCGGTAGCGGGAGCCGGTTCGATCTTCCGCAGTACTTCTTCAGCAAAATCGAAGAACGACACTGACTGTGCCGGGCCGATTCCGAGAGTATTCTATCATCGGCTTAATGAACAGCCACCGTAAGTCCCGCCTGACTGGTGAAGGATCCGATCGTCACCGTGATCGGCAATTCCCCGTCCGGTAGATTCGGCGGAAGAACGACGTTAATTTGAAATACACCGGCGACCAGATTCGGCGCCGCGCCGTAATATGCCAGCTCCGTAATCCGAGTGTTTCCGATCGTTACCGACACCGGCAGAACCGGTTTCGGGAATATGGCCGACGCCAACCGGCCATCCACACCTTGCGGATTTGTTTGTCCTTCGCCCGTCCCGAAAAGCACGATTACGCTTCCCCGGAATGCCGGATTGAAATTGGTGTTGACCGATCCATCCTGATTAAGAATGGCACCCTGCCCCCGCCCGGAGGAGTTCGCCGAAAATAGCGCGGGCTTCGCAGCCACCACCGGGACCATGATCGCAGGCGATCGATTGCCCCGTTGCTCAACGACGACACTCACCGACTGCTTCGTAGCGACATCGTAGGGGACAATCGCGCTCGATTGGGCCGCCGATACGTACACCAGCGGAGCCGGCGTATTGTCAAACAGAATCCGCGTGTCGGCAAGCGTCCGCGAGACCTCGCCTTGGGGCGTTAGCAGCGCCGTCGTCAGCGCCGCCGGGCCAATTGCCGTCCCCGCCAGTATTATGATTTCTCCAGGCGCCACGGAACCGCCCGCATAGCTGGCCGCGCTCGCAATGCCGGCAACCGAAACCGGGCTCGTCTGCGCGCCGAGTTTGGCGACGAAGCCATCGCCAACGGGAACGCCAATCCCCGTCGTACCGAAATAGCTGCGTTGATAAGCGCCGGTAGTTACAGGCAGATTACTCGAGGACGTGATACCCGCCACGTACACCACGTCTCCGGGAAGTACCACAATGCTCGTTCCCGCTTCCCCTCCATTCCCCGCCAAATAGGAGGATGATTTCAACGTCCGGCCCGTCGCGTCGAGTTGAGATACAAACGCGTCGCCCATGATAAAAAGATCGCTGCTGGGCTGGCCCTGATAGGCCTTTTGGAACGCATCGAATGTCGTGGGAAAGTCGCTGGAAAGGGTGTTGCCCGTGATCCACGCATTGCCTGCGGAATCCACCGCGATCGCCGTGCCCCGGTCGTCGCGCGAGCCGCCCAGAAAGGTAGAGTAGGCGAAGCCGCTGCCCGCGGGATTCAGCTTGGTGACGAAAATATCGCCGGCCACAACGCGCGGTTCCCCACCAGCGCCCTTAAACGTCGTCTGGTATGCCTGCGTCGTGGTTGGGAAATCCTGCGAATTTGTACTTCCGGTGATATACGCGCTGCCTTGCCCGTCAATCGCCAGTCCCAGCGTCACTTCGTTCTGCCGGCCGCCGACATAGGTGCTGTAGACGGCGGCCGTCCCCGTCGGATTAACTTTCAGAACGAATGCGTCGCCGATGACAAAGTCGGTCTGACCAAGCCCGCCGCCGTATACCGTCTGGGCCGCCCCGGGCGTCACCGGAAGATTCGTTGAATTCGTCAGACCGGCAACATATGCGTTTCCCTGCGCATCGACGGCGATTGCCATCCCGGCCTCGTTCTGGGACCCGCCGTAGAAGGTAGAGTAAACGATCGCCGAGCCGGAAGGATTTAGCTTCGTCACAAACGCGTCACCCGCGCGGAACGCCAGTTGGGGGTCCACCGGTTCCGCTGGCGGAACCCCTCCCCGATAGTTCCTCTGCATCGCGTCTTCGCTCGTGGGAAAATCAGTCGAGTTTGTCCTCCCAGTCACAAACGCGTTGCCCCGGCCATCCACCGCGATCCCGTAGCAGCGCTCCGCCCCCCGGCCTCCGAGAAACGTCGAGTAGACCAGCGCGTTCCCCGCCGCGTTCAGCTTCGTGACAAAACAGTGCGAAGAGCCGGGGTTCTGAGACGTAAACGCCGTTTTCAGCGCTCCCGGAGTTACCGGAAAATCCGTGCTGTCGGTGTACCCGGCCAAGTGAACATTTCCCGCTTCGTCGACCGCCACGCTTGCCCCGAAATCGATCGTGGCGCCGCCGAAATGTGATATGTAGGTCGCCGCGGTACCGGCCGCATTGAGCTTCGCCACCACCACGTTGCCATTCACGGCACCGTTCGGATTTTGTTGGTACGCCCCAGGCGACAGCGGGAAGTTCGCGTCCTGCGTGAAGCCGGTCAGATAGAGATTCCCGTTCGAGTCGGCCGCAACTCGCGTCACCGCGTCCAAATTGGCGCGGCCAATGTATGTCAGGTATTGAACGATCGGATCGATGACAAGCGGTTTCGAATTGTCATACGGCCCTACTTCTATCCCCGCCGTCCCTCTCGACAGGATTCGATACGATCCAGCCACCGAACGCCGGACGCCCTCGCTGTCTTGATACAGCACAGGCTTGCGCCAACTCAGCCTTTCGCCACCGGCGGATATTTCCAGGTTTCCATCATTGTCCAAACGCACGGAATCGGCCCCTCGAAACGACATCCGGATCTGGGAAGGATCGGCCCGCGGCGCAACGATAAAGTCATGTTCGAAACTGCCGCTCCCCCCGTGGTACTCCACATCGATACCCTTATACACGTCGTGATAGCGAACGCTCGAGTACACCGGAATATCGGTGATCCACTTGCTCGAATCCGCACCGATGAAGTAATTGGCGAGCGTATCGGGCGCTCGACCCATTTGGGGCGCCGCCTTCGAGTTGGCCCCGTCGAGCACCGCGTGGATCACGCCGGCGCTGCGGCCCTGCCAATTGTAAATATCGACCACCGATTCGGCCGGCGCCAGGTACAGCGTCATTCCCGCCCCACGCGCGATGAATTGATACCGCCGGTCCGCTTGCCCCAGATTCCATTCATAGGAAATGGGAACCCCTTTTTTCACGTTCTGTCCGATGGCCGCCGAGACGTACGACGAATAAGTTTTAGTGCAGCCGTCGTCGGGCAGCCCACGCCCACCCCAACAGCCGATGGTCAGCAGCGACAGCATTAGAACGATGACTTTAGCGGCGATCATAGAGCCTCCTCGGAGCCAGAGTTGCGGAGAAAAGGTAGGAACACGAGTCCCAAAGACAGCAGGAGCAGCGCATTGATCTGGTCGACGCTCCAGCCATAATAACGCGGCGTGTCAACCTGCAGCCGGTCCATCCAAAATCGAAATACCCCTACAAAGATACAAGCCAAAACAACGAAAAATCCGTCGGGCCGGGGCCGCCGGTCCAGCAATCTGAAAAATGTCCCGAGTAGTATAAGGAATAGCATACCCAGCAGTCCTAAATCGTACCTCGGCCAATCGGGATACCTCACGGCCAGCCAGCTATCGGAGCGAATGCCGGGATGATCGTGGACCAGCGCGCAACCCAGCCGCCCGATCGCCCACGAGAAAGGCACAACATACGCGGCCACGTCGAGCACGCGAACCATTTCGCGCGCCGGCACGCCCCGCCGTGCCAGGTTCAAGTACAGACCTAAGAGTCCCCCGAATACCCCGCCAAACGAGGAGATGCCCCGAAAGCGAAATACTTCCGCGAGTGGCTGCGATTCAAATAGGTACGGATAGTAAACCAGTTTGAGGAGCACCGCGCCCGTGAGGCCTCCGGCCACTATCCAAAGTACGAACGTCCCCCGCATCAAGTGCCAGACGCCTTTTTCTCTCGCGCGCCAGACGCCTCGAAGCATTCCCGAACCCAGCGCGACGAGTCCAAGCAGCGAGAAAACCGGGATCCAGATTGGGCCCAGAGTGATGGCGCGGAGCTCAATATAGGGGATCACGGTGACAGGGGCGGTAACGATCATTATAGCACGACAGGGATTCCAACTGCCCCAGCGGGCGCCCCCAGTTTTCTATAACTAAGTATGTACACGCCCTCATACTTCCGGGAGGATCGCCCCGAAATTCTCCACGCCTTCGTAAGCGAATTCCCCCTGGCCACGCTCGTGACGGCAACGACGGCCGGTCTCGAAGCCACGCACATTCCGTTCCTGCTCGAAAACGGCGTTCTTCGCGGTCACGTTGCCCGCGCCAATCCGATCGCTAACGCCGCCAATACTCCCGCCATCGCCATATTCCACGGCCCTCAACACTACATCTCCCCCGCCTGGTATGAATCCAAGAAAACTGACCACCGCGTCGTCCCCACCTGGAACTTCATCGCCGTCCATGCTCACGGTCCCATCCGGACCTTCACCGATAAAACCCGCCTGCTGCAAATCGTCGCCGACCTCACCGCGCATTTTGAAAACCGCCATCCCAACCCGTGGTCCATCCGCGACGCGCCTCGGGAATATATCGACAAACTATTGAACGCCATCACCGGGATTGAAATCCCCGTCGAGCGCCCTGGAAGGTAAATGGAAGGTCAGCCAGAATCGGCCCGCTGAGGACCGGGCCAGCGTCATCGACGCGCTCGCCGGTCACCCCATGGCCGCCGCGATCAAGGCAGCTCTTTGATTCGCAAATTCCGAAATTCAACATGTGCCTGATGACCCAGCAGCACAATGTGCCCGGACTTTCGCAACAGCCCCGGATGCTTCTTTAACACCTCCGGCTCTTTCACCTCGTCCAGGTTCGCATCCAGGATCAGAACCCCGTTCAACCGAATGGTGACCCGGCTTCTATCGGCCCGGATCTCCTGCTCATTCCACTCTCCTGGCCTTTTCAAGTACCCCGTCCGCGCCGGCCAAACATCGTAAATCGAGCCATGATACTGCTCCGGCTTCAGCTTCATCGCCTTATACTTTGGCCCTGTCTGATCCAGTATCTGAATCTCCATGCCATGTACCGAGGTCTGACCGTCGCGCGGCGCGCGAATGCCGATACCGTTGTTTGAATCGGCTTCCAACTTGTATTCCAGGCGCAGCACGAAGTTCGCGTATTCCTTCTCCGTCATCAGTTTCTGGCCGCCTTCAAACGGACAGACAATCATCCCGTCCCGGGCCAAAAATCCCGGGCCCATCTTATTCACGAGGAACCAGCCGTTCAGCGTCTTCCCGTCAAACAGCGATACAAAGCCTTCTTCGGCCGCCAATGGCAGCGCCGCCAGCAGCAACAGACGGCTAAGCGATGTCAAAGCCATGCTGCTTGCGATGATGCGGCCCGTCATACATCTTCGCCGATTTGAACAACTCGTGCCGTCCGTCGCTGGCTTCGTCGCGGACCTTGCTCAACAGCGCCTCGCGCTCCGCCGCAGCCATTGGCTTGAAGCTGCGCGCCATCGCCACGTCGGCCTTCAACTGCTCCATCGTGGTAATGCCCACCACCTGCGTACTCACCGGCAGGCTTAAACAGTAGCGGTAACAGTCTTCGGCGCGCATCCCCAACTTCTCAATCAACCGCCCTTCCGTACCGCCCCCGGCCAGCCCCTTCATGCCGATCACGCCGACATTCTTCTTCAAACACACCGGCAGCACTTCCTGCTGAAAGCTCCGGTAGAACCGGTCCAGCACATTGATCGGCATCTGGGCGGTATCCCAATCAAACGGCTTGCCTAGCATCTTCAAATGAATGCGCGGATCCTTGTGTCCCGTGAACCCGATATGGCGAACCTTCCCGGCCTTCTTCGCCTCCAGCGCGGCCTTCATTCCCCCCTTATCGAAAACCCAATCGGGATCGTTGTCGTAGACCATTTCATGAAACTGCCACAGGTCCAAATGGTCCGTCCCCAGGCGGCGCAGCGAGTCATCCAGATTCTTCATCGAGCCGGCGTAATCTCGCTCGCAGTTCTTCGACATCAGGAAGACTTTCTGGCGTTTCCCGCCCGCCAGCGCCTTTCCCATCACCTCTTCCGAACCGCCATCGTGATAGTCCCAGGCATTGTCAAAAAACGTCAGCCCCTCATCGATCGCCGCGTGCATGATGCGCACGGCTTCGCCTGCGTCTTTCACCGAGCCGATGTGCCATCCCCCTAAACAGAGGATGGAAACGCGCTGACCCGTGCGGCCCAACACGCGGGTTGGCAGGCCCGTCGCGCTTGCCGCCGATGTCTGGGCCAGCACTTGCTTCGCTAGCGCCGCCGCCGATAGGACTTGCGCTCCGCCCTGCAGAAATTTCCGTCGCGATTCAGCCATAATGCCTCCGTTATATCCAATTTCCGGTTCACTGTACAGGTACCGTGACTTGCATCCTATCCAAGCTGCCATTTCTCGCGGTCGCCGTCAAAACATAATTGGTGGTTTTCACCGGCGATACCGCCACGCACTGGTTCCGCCCCAGCGTCAACGGCGCGCCGACATCCGGCAGGATCGATACGCCCACCGCGCTTTCGGTCGAATAACAAAGTTGCACGCGTCCCCCCGCCCGGACCGGCGTGTTTCCCAGCACCTGGAAATTCCGGATCAAAACCCGTTCCTTCCGCTCCACCGGTCCCACGCGAATCGAGAACGTCGCCGCAGTCTCCCCGCCCGGCCCCTGCGCCGTCAGCGTGTACGTTGTGTCCTTGACGGGAGTATCTGCCACGCAACGATTAAACGATGGTCGCAACTCGCTGTCTTCATGCGGCTGCAGCGTCAACTTGTCGACATTCTCCGTACCGTAGCAAAGGGTAAGGCTACCGCCCTTTGGCACCACGGTTGCATTGCCGTAGAAATGCGTGATCCGCGGCAGCCGCGGCGGCGCCTGTTTCGGCGTTTCCGGGGTCTTCTCCGCGCAACTGGACAGTAGGGCCAGAAATCCAAAAGCGATGACGCGCATACTCTCTCCGATTATTCTGCCACTCTCCCAAGGTTGTAGGGCCCGCCCGCCGAGCGGCCCCGCTGGTGTTCCGCGGTCTCATAACGCCCGGGCGACAGTATTCCCGCCGGGTCGATGGCGTCTTTAATCTTTCGCATCAGAGCGCCATAACTTTCCGGCGTATCCATCTCCGCCATGGATTGAATTCCAAGACGATACGAATAGTAACCCAAGGAATTGACGTGAGCGGCCAGACGCTTATAACAGGCAAGCGCGCGCGCGTCTTCGCCGGCCACGGCGCGGTCATACGAAATGGAGATGACGCAGGCAATCGCACGGCCATTGATCAGGCTGAGAGAAATAATCGGTTCGAAGCCCGCGGCGAGCAATATTTCCGCCGTCGCCGCACGCACCTTCGCCACATCCTCGCCATCGGCCGGCAGTATGGGAGCAAACCAAAGCAGTCCGCAACCGTCCCGGTCGGGATCCATTTCGGCCGGTATGGGCGTCCGCTTCCGCCAATAGGCGCTGGTCAAATGTTGGTCCGAAGGGATTCCTTTGAGCAGACCGTACAGCGGTTGCAGCAAGGTTAGCAACTTTGACAGATCCCATCCCGTGAAGAATTTAACCGGCCTCGCGTATTGGATGGAAAGCGCTAACATACGGTCATCCAGGAAGCTCAACCGGTTCACCTTTCCCTTCAGCGCGGCCCGAATCAGCCGGCGGGATTCGGCGACCTGATTCTTTGTCCCATACAGCCCCCCGGATCCATTCCAGGCCCCAATGTGGCTCTTCGTCTGGAACGCCGCCATCTTCGCGGCGGGCAATGGCGTTTTGCCGTGCATTTCCTTCCACGGATACCGCCGCGATCCGGAAAGCACTTTATAATCGTTCCCGATGTGAACTGTACTCTGCAACGCTCCGGCCAGCCGCAGACGGCTCAATGCATCAATAACATCGCCCAGTTGCCGCTCTTCATCGCAGCGGAAAAAGAACGCCTGAAAATACTCCGGCGCCGGCATAAGCCAAATGCTCATTCTGGTGACGACTCCCATATTCGACTGGGAGAACAGACCGTCAAGGGAAGGTCCTACGCCCCACCGGTGAAGCGGGCCGGTCAGCGCATTGGGAAATCGGCTGTAACCGGTCTCGATGCATTCGCCCGAAGGCAAGACAACCTCAAGGCCGCAAGAGTGAGCAAAATGGTCGCCGTACGGCGTGTGCCCGAATCCGCGTTCCATCGTGTTTCCAATTAGGCTGGAGAGCGGGCTGGAGCCGGTCGCATCCATCCAAAGCCGCGATTTCTCTTTGGTTAGAAATTCATATACCTGGCGCTGCGTGACTCCCGGTTCTACGGTTATGTGCGCCAGCTTTTCACTAAACCCGACAATTCGGTTCATTCTTCCCAAGTCGAGAATCGCCGTGCCGGTGCGCGCGGGAACGCCCGAACCATAGCCCCAATTCTTTCCGGTGCTGACGGGATATACGGCGACCCGAAATCGAGTCGCTATGCGCAGGCATTCCTGTACTTCCTGGCGGCAAGACGGCCGCAGAATCGCCGGGATCACCTGATCTGTCGAAAATGTAGTAGTTTCAGCCAGGTTGAGGGCTGAGCGGTCGGTAATTACGTATTCGGCGCCAAGTGCGCCGATCCACCCGGTAAGAGCCGATTTCCAATTTGCCTCGATCATTGCCTGAGGGAATTCAATAGACCGAAGGAGTAACAACACAACGTGCCGACGGTCTCCTCCGAGGAACCGCCGGCACGTTGTGTTGTTAAATTCGGTCTTAGTTGGAACTGGACCGGTGTTTGGCGCGCAGTCCGCCCAGCAGCATCGCAATCAGGCCGAGACCAAGCAGCGTCGCCGTCTCCGGCTCCGGGATTTCTGAAGCCGAGATTGCGCCGCTATAGGAATCCGCGGTAATTCCGTTAGTAGAATTCGCCGCGTTGAACACCCCCAGCACACTGTTATTCAGGAACTGGGCGGTGATCGTTCCGGTGAAGGGACTAGAGTCGGGGCCGTTCAGGACCTGCCCGAGGATGTTGATGGAGACGGAAACATGAGCACCGTTCTGTAGTAACTGAAACGGACCCGAGCATGTCCCACCGCCACTGCAATCGGCGAGCGGTAGAAAAGTCAAGCGTATGTTGGTAGTTGGAAGACTAGCAAAGGTGAGGAAGTTGTCGATTGACACCATCGTGGCCACCGGCACAAACGCATAAGGCGGGTTGTTCATGCTGGACATGTCCCGGATAGTGCCAGGATCGTTGTTCGGCACAACGGTGAAGAAGCCGGTCCGGTTGTCGGCGTCAATCTCACCCGTGCCTCCAGCGACCGGGGCCTGGAAGTCGATGAATCCATTCCCAGGGCCCATCGTGAAAGTCATCAGCCTGGTGCCGCTAAAGCCGATGATTCCGTTTACAGGCAGAGCAAAAGCCGGCATTCCCAGGGCCAGCAACGATCCAACGAACAATGTATTCCTCAGAGCCATCCCGTTTTTTAATTTCATTCGAATTCTCCTATTTATTCGCGGCATACGCGTAGCCGGCATAATCGTTTCTATCCACTCCGATTCTTTCGCGCAAACGAAGAGCGCGCTCTCCGTAAACCCCCATCGAATTGTAGATAGTGCTATGTGGTTGAGCGACGTTCCAGTGAATGCTGCTCAATCGCCACAAAAATGCGAGTAAAACGGGCTTTATTGCCTCTTTTTTAAACTTCTGAGGAAACCGATTCGCCATGTCTGACTGAATTGTTCTCGAGCTTTTGGACGGCTATCCCTGCCGCCGCTGTAACAAGCCTTGCAATCGGGCTTCCATCGTAGCCTTTAGGGGAATGGTACCTGACTTCTCGGCAAAATAATACTCAAAGAACGCGCGCTTTTTGACACATACGTACTGGTACGCGCGTCTGCGGCACAAATATAATCAACGACTTACCAAGAACCAGGGAATTTATGGTTTTGGCAAGGGCAGTTCCCCCAGAATACCGGGCCAAGCGGCACGGCGACAGCAAGTGACGATATACGGTCACTAAAAGAGAGAGATATATGTAACGGGCTTAGGCAAATTCGACTTTTTCGTCTCGAGGGATAGGAAATTTGGAACTTGGGTGATACGAATTTTTGGGACAGTTGGGCGAGGACTAATGCGGTTGCGGCAGCAGGTGGGTTTCAAACTGCCCCGCTGGGCTCAGCGCTTTCAAAAGCGCCGTCAGCGACGGAATGCACGTTGGAGCCGCGTGTTGACAACAGATTACCCGCATTTCAGTCTTCATCATGGCGCAGTACTCGGCCACTTGAGGGGCGTACCGCTCAGCCGGGTGCAGCGAATCGAACTGTAACAGTTCCATTTCGCAATCGAACTGGGGATCGAAGTAGGCCGGGAGGACTTCGCCATTGAGGCCGGCCCTTCGGGCGCCGAGGCGCTGCAGGATCGACGAGGACGAGTGGCGCTTGGTGGCGGTGCTGAGACCGACCGTGCCGCCTAGGACTTCCCCTAGGGCGTACATCAGTAAAACAGTGTTCAACGCCTGGGCGGAATTCCGCAATGACTTGGCAATGCACCACCCCCCCAGCTCCGCGAACGTCGCTCCGCGTTTTGACGCGCGGTTTATGGAGTGTTCGACAACTCCCCTAACCTTTGCCCGCCACTCCGGAGAATTAGCCAAGGCCGACTTTGAAGCGACCGTCGCTTCGAATCTCGGTTCCGGAATTGGATAATAGCGGGCACAACTGACGACCTCACCCATTTCATCCTGAGAAATCAACTGCCAACTGTTATTATCCATCGGCTGACAGTAACGGCCATCGGCCGTTAACTGGCTGGCGTGAAGCGCGCCGTCTTCAAGGTACGAGTTGCCGCGGAAACGTTGTACGGCGCCAATCAGGTCTTCATGCGCCGAGGGGTCAACGACGAGATCCCGGAAGCGATGCTCCTGATGCCATGAGAGGGGGGCAAGCAGCGTGTGATTGCGTAACTGGCGTTTCCGGCGGCCTGACAAACGATGGAGAGCAGACTTCATGATAGCTTCCGTTCTTTTACAGATTTTGATAGGCAAACGGAGATTCCGTCACGCCGCACGGACCGTACAATGTGCTGGTAGCAGCCAAGATGCCGCCGCCGGAGCGGTTCGCGGAAAGGCCGCAAGCAACAGAGAGCGGGAAATTGAGAATACCGGTATTAGCTCAATCGGCGGAATCGCCAGGAACTTTAGCGCAAATTTTTCTTGCCCTGGCGGCCCCTCGGGGGCCGGCATCATCCGCGTCAACGGTGCCCGCCCGTCGAGAATTCGCAGTAGCTCACGACCGCAAGGGTAGGGATGTCCGTGATTTGAAGACTGAGGCCATTAAACGTCGAGATTGTCATTGATTCCACTGTGCCGGGCCGAAAATGTTCTTCCATCCAAACGGGCTAACGAAAAATCGAGGTGCCCCCAGAGGCGGTACGGCTCCAACTGGTGCTCCAGGTAAGATTTTCCGTTTTATGAAACGCTTGACCGTTTTCGACGATCTACTTGACTGCGCGGTGCTGGCAAGCAAATCTGGTAGCAATTCAGCGACCATCGGCAACGGTCAATTCCGGCTTTCTGCGAAGCGCTGTAAGCCCCTTGGAATGAGCAAGATGACAGATGTTAATTGCTTTCCATTTCCGGTGTCCGGCGGCGCAACGTAAGAATGCCCGGTATGTTTTTCAAACCGGTAAAATCGGTACGCGCGCCATGGCTTTGGTTTGTTCACCAAAAATAACTTCTGAAACCGGCCTACCGTTTTCGAGCGTTGAACGTCACAAGAGAAGTTGGTGATCAAGCAAACTATTTCGGCGGCTGCGCTACCATCGCCCTCTCTCATGGACGAAGCGTCTCTTATACGTGCGGCGCAGCAGGGCGATCAGGACGCCTTCGCGTCTTTGGTCCAGTCGTACGACCAAAACGTTCTCCGCATCGCCATCAACCTCCTCCGTTCGCCGGAAGAAGCCAAAGATGTCTATCAGGAAGCCTTTCTCCGCGTTTACCGTAACCTCGACAGCTTCCGCTTCGATTGCAGTTTTCCCACCTGGCTCTACCGCATTGTCACGAATATCTGTTTAGACCACCTCCGCAAGCGCAGAGTACGCAAAGAAGAACCGGCCGTCGCCGAATCCGGGAACGGCGAATACAACCTTCTCGAAGCAGTCCAGGAGCAACGGGCCGATAACGATCCTCAGCGCCGCCTCCTGACCGGCGAACTCCGCGCCCGTATCGACCGTGCGGTCTCCGATCTCACACCCCGCGAACGCATGGTCTTCGAAATGCGCCACTACCAGGGCCTCCGTCTCCGCGCCATTGGCGATTCCCTCGGTACCACTGAAGAAGCGGCGAAAAACTGTCTCTTCCGCGCCACTCAGAAAATGCGCGCCGCCCTCGGCGACTACGCCTGAAACCAAATGAGGCCGAACATGTCCTGTGACGAAATCCGCAATCTTCTGGTCCTTTACGCCTACGGCGAACTGACCTTTGACCAGGAAGAGAATGTCGACGCGCATCTTGCCGCCTGCCCTGTCTGCCGGCGGCAACGCGCCGCCCTGGCCGCGCTGCACAATACCGCCGATGAAGCCGCCATCGAGCCATCTTTCGATCTTCTCTCCGCCTGCCGCCAGGATCTTCGCAAACAAGTCGCCGTAATCGCCGCCGCTTCCGGTTCTCGATCCTCTTGGCGGAAGTGGTTCAGTCCCGCGGCGAATTGGAACTGGGCCGCCAAACCGGCCATGGCTCTGACACTTGTCGCCATCGGTTTCGCCGGAGCGCGCTTCGTCGCGCTCCCGGCGCCGTCCGCGCCAACCGCGCGAAACGTACGTTTTATCGAGCCCTCCGCCGATGGCCGCGTTCGCATAGTCTACGACGAAGTGAAACAAAAGGAACTCGCCGGTCGCGTCGACGATCATCTTATTCGTGAAATGCTTCTCTCCGCCACGCGAGATCCCGACGACCCCGCTCTCCGAGTCGACTCGGTTGAATACCTCAAGACCCGTTGCGAGCGCGAAGAGGTTCGCACGGCGTTCGTTCGCGCGCTGGAATCGGATCCCAACGAAGGTGTTCGCCTTAAGGCGTTGGAAGCGCTGAAGCCGTACGCCACTGAAGTCGAAGTCCGCGGCGCGCTGACGAAGGTTCTCCTTGCCGATCAGAGCGCCGCCGTTCGCACGCAGACAATCGACCTGCTGGTGAACACCCGCCGCAACGAGTCCGAACTCGCCGGCGTTCTTCAGCACATGATGCGCCGCGAACAGAATAGTTATATTCGGCAACGCGGCCAATCCGCCCTCCGCGCGATGAATGCTTCGCTCGAAACGTTTTAACGCGGAGATCCCGGCCTCTGTCCTTAAAAACATTGACGCGGGCGTGACAAAACAGCCGCCATGCCGTCTGAATTAGGGAGACGGCTCATCACCGGCCGCGTGAAGAGAGCGCTCTCCAAATCGCGACCGCGCGCGCACCACGCGTCGCGGCCATCCCCGGCGAGACCGCCGGAATCGAACTCCGGGAGAATCTAAAACCTGTCTCTTATACACATCTCCGAGCCCACGAGACTAAGGCGAATCTCGTATGCCGTCTTCTGCTTGA
>ENA-ORBV01003277-ORBV01003277.1-microbial-mat-metagenome-genome-assembly--contig:-NODE-3277-length-32688-cov-6.809543_pt1 | contig 32688 bp, 27 predicted proteins | sample MGYA00237777_ERZ505514 | MGnify/ENA primary metagenome ERZ505514 (study PRJEB26160, sample SAMN06269048) | microbial mat metagenome | isolation source: Oligotrophic lake microbial mat | place... | reverse complement strand
TATTTTTATTTCGGTCATAATTTTCAATCTGTTCGTTTATGCTGTGCCGGTCGTTATGCTTACCGCTAACGTTTTGCGGCTTGGCGAAGGTGGCGATATTTACCACAAATGTTGATGCGGAGAACAAATGTTTGATTAACCACAAATGTGTCTGCGGAGCACTGAACCGCCACTTTTGCCAAACCGCTGTTATGCGTTCGCCCTTCTTCTTCGGTCGTTATTTGTTTGTCAGTTGTAGGCATTCTCTATTATTAGTGTCAAACTTAGTAAAAATTTCTATTTTTGCCATTATTTGAATTTTGCAATAATGAAAAACATAAGCATTATAGAATTTTACAAGAATATATTTGGCGACAATAGTGGTCAGCTTGGTAATTTTTTGGATAGTAAAGGCACAAAGGATTTTGGTCATTTTAATGTGTTTGATACTGCAAAATTTTATTTCAGTGGAGGTAAAAAGCCTCAAATGACTTACAACAGAAGGTTGTACTACAAAATCAGTTTGATTAAAGGAGAAAATCTTGTTGAGTTTGCTGGCAAAACGGTGCATATAGAAAAGCAAGGAATTTTGTTTGCTACCCCCAAAATACCATACCGATACATTGCACAAACCAAAGAGCAGACAGGCTTTTTCTGTGTTTTTACGAAAGAGTTTTTGTCTAAATCAAAAACAGGTTTAATGATAGATGATTTGCCGATTTATCTGCCCGAAAGTGATTTTGTATATCAATTGAGTGATGAGCAATACATAGAAATGGAAATGATTTTTAAGAAAATGGATGCAGAATTGTCGTCCGACTATAAGTATAAATATGACTTGCTTCGCAATTATGTAATTGAACTCATTCATATAGGTCAGAAGTTGAAACCAATGGAAAGTTTACAAACGGTTACTAATGCTGCCAGCAGAATTTCTTCCCTGTTTATAGAATTGTTGGAAAGACAGTTCCCGATTGAAAATAATGCACAAATGATACAACTTAAATCCCCCATTGATTTTGCCAAAACTTTAGGTGTACATATCAATCACTTAAATAAAGTATTGAAGGAAACCACAGGACAAAGCACAACGGAAATTATCAATGGCAGAATAGTTGAAGAAGCCAAAATATTGCTGAAACAAACTCAATGGAATGTGTCTGAAATTGCTTTTTCTTTGGGATTTGACGAAGTGGCTCATTTTTCTAATTTTTTCAAAAAACATTCAGGTCTGTCGCCATTAAAGTTTCGTGATTGATTGAAATTTGCAAATATTGGATTGTTATTTGCAAATGCCGTATTTCCAAAATGAATGACCTTTGTGGTTCAAATAAATAAAATGAAGAAAGCAACAATATTAGGAAACAGCACACTAAATGTGAATCGAATAGGTCTCGGCTGTATGGGTATGTCAGAGTTTTACGGTTCTTTTGATGAAACGGAATCTATTAGTACTTTGCATAAAGCCATTGATTTGGAAGTCAATTTTTTTGATACTGCTGATATGTATGGTAGTGGAGCCAATGAAAAGTTAATTGGAAAAGCTTTCAAAGGCAAATGGGATAAAGTTGTTTTAGCGACAAAATTTGCTGTTATGAGAGGCCCTAATGGTGAATGGCTAGGACTTAACGGACAACCTGATTATATTAAAAAAGCTTGTGAACAAAGTCTTTTAAATTTGGGAACAGAGGCTATTGATTTGTATTATATGCACCGCCAAGCACCTGATGTTGAAATTGAAGTTATAGTAGCTGCAATGTCAGATTTGATAAAACAAGGAAAAGTAAAATACATAGGGTTATCAGAAGTTGATGCTAAAACAATAAGAAGAGCCCACAAAGTTCATCCAATAACAGCCATTCAAACCGAATATTCTTTGTGGAGTCGTGAACCAGAACAAGAAGTATTTGAAGTTTGTAAAGAACTCGGAATCACTTTTGTTTCATACAGCCCATTGGGTAGAGGTTTTTTAACCGGAGCAATTAAAAGTCGTGCAGATTTTGAAGCTGGAGATTTCAGATTAAACAATCCACGATTTACCGATGAAGCAATTAAAGAAAACATCAAATTTGTTGAAGTCATTGATCAATTAGCAAAAGACAAAGGTGTAACCAAAGCACAGATAGCTTTGTCTTGGATATTGTCTCAAAATGATGAAATCACAGCCATTCCTGGTACAAGAAAAATTCACCGACTCAAAGAAAATTTAGGAGCATATAATGTAGAACTTTCTCAATCTGATTTTAATCTTATAGAAGCATCAATTCCTAAAATGACTGTTGGGAATCGGTATTAAAAATAGAAATAGTTGGTATGTCAGTCTTTATGTAGTTGGTCGGTCATAGGGTGACGCATAACGGCAGTCTGTCTAAAAACTACGTTTTATGATGTTTGTATTCGGGGACCCATCTTGATGATTTTTCATTTAAGCGATTCTCAGCGTATTCGTTTTAGTTCTTAGACAGTTTGACGGTTTGCAGCTACAAGAAGTTGGCGATTTCGGAGCACTGAACTGTCTGCCAGCACGGAACTTGATACGAAGCACGAAGCTTCATTTAACCACTGAACCGCCAATTTTTTGTAGGTGTTGTTAGCTGTAGTGCTTTTTTGTCACTCCGTTTTTGTTATTGAATACGCACTTTTATTTGTTTAACAAACTAGAAAAATAGCAATGCAAGGATAGAGAAATACAAAAAGCACCAAAAATTAAAGTTATTTAAATCAAGTATTTCTGTTGTCAGTAAAAGTAATATGAGGTTAGCAAATACAAAACAAAGAGATAACCCAAAACTTCTGATAGTCATTTTTTTAATTGTGTCGTATTGAATTTGGTTATGTTCAGTGTTTTGGAAATCAAAAGTAAATTCGTTAAATTGAGAGTGTAATCGACGTTTGTCAATTAAACCTTTTAAAATTTGCACACCGTCTAAATTTCTATAATAAATTTTTTCGAGTAAATGATAATCATCGTTTTTTATGTAGTCGTTAAGTGTTTTTTCATTAGCTACTTTTTCTGCCAAAACAAATTCTTTCAAAAAGCCAGTTTCTGAACTAATATTTTGCGAACGAAAAGTTGCAAAAGCTCCGATTAAACCTGTAACGGTTGCCACAATAGTAGCAACCGTTGCAAATAGAAATTCTAAAATGTCTGCGTTTGGCATTTCTATGCGTTAACTAATCCAATTCTGGTTTTGCTAAACTTGTTTTCTACAATTTCTTGAGCAATAAAGTGTCCAACATTACCTGCAAAAATTTGTTTGGCTTCACTTTTCGGAAAGTAATTTTCTTGTGAAAGATAATTTCCATCTGCATCGCTTTCTACTACCATTGTTGGGCAAACAAAAAGATAATTAATGTCTAAAGGTGCAATGTTGGTGTAGGCTTCCCAATGGTCGGCTCGTTGGTTTTTTAAAAACTCGGGCTGTCCTGCCAAATCTCTGCGTAAGGTTTTGTTGTCGTGTAAAGTAAGTCCTGAACCACCAACTAAAATTAAACGTTGATTGCTTGAAATCAATTTTGATAATAGTTTTCCAACTGGTGCAACTACCATTGTTGGGTCTTCATAATTTCGGTTTCCTACTGCTGAAACTACAATATCAAAACCTTTTATTGTTTCTGCAATTTTTATTTCATCACTCAATTCGCCTGTAATGAAGTTTACATTTTCAGGATATTCTGTTTGGCGGATATAAACAGAAACTTCATTTCCCAGTTTTAAATTTTCTTTTACAATTTGTTTTCCCATTAAGCCTGTGGCTCCGAAAACGATTATTTTTTTGGACATTCTCTTTATTTTAAAAATTTAATAATTTCTGCTACCGCTTTGTCTATAGTAATACTTTCTTCATAAAATTGAAATTGAAATTGCGAGCCTAACCAAACTAATTTTTTCTTTTTTGCAGGAATAATTTCAAATAATTTTTTAGGAATATCTTGACCTGTTGCGGCTTTATCTGAGTGCACAACTAACGTAGGCAATTTCAAATTTTTCATATCATCGCCAATATTGGTTGTCCACAATTCCAACTCGCTCATTTGTGTAATTCGGTTTTCCCACAAACCTCTAAATGCAAAATAAGGTTGATGATTTGCCCAAGGCAAATACCATTCGGCAATAGGTTTGGCGTTTAGTAAAGCCGTATCGTTTTCCTTTTCTTTTACAATTTTCATATAATCTACTTCGCCAGTTTTCTGAAATTTTTCTTTTGAAATTTTTGCTTTTTCAATTCTTAAATCGGTTTGTTCTCCGCCGCCATTGTACATATCTGCTGTTTCACGAGTGAGGTAATGCCCTGCTACAATCGACAAAGTTTTAATTCTTTTATCTTGATTGCTTGCTTTTATTGCCCAATTGGCACCTTGGCAAATACCCAACATATTGATATTGTTTTTATCAACTTCTTTTCGAGTTTCCAAATAATCAATAGAGGCAAAAATGTCTTCTACTTTGGCTTTGCCACTTTCAAAACGTCTTGGTTCGCCCGCACTTTCTCCGTGAAAACGTGGGTCGTAAATCAACACCACAAAACCTGCTTTAGCCAAACGAGTGGCATATTGCATTGGGCTTTGCTCTTTTACAAAAGCCACCGGACCCAAAACTGTAAAGGCTGGCAAAGGTTTTGAAGCATTTTCGGGGATAAATAAAATGCCTTTTATTTCGGTGCCGTTGCTTTTAAAACTTACTTTTTCTGTGTTGTAATTCATTGTTTTACTTTGGCTAAATGAAAAAGTAACAGCCGAGAAAATGACGATTACAGTTAATAATAATTGCTTCATTATTTTCTTGATTTTAAATATTTGATAACTAATTGTGCCGTTTCTGCACCGCTGCTGCCCTGTTGTCCGCTTATTAAATTTTTATCTGCTACCGCAAAAGATTTGTAAGCATTAGCGCTGGTTACATATTTTGTATTCAATTTTTTGGCTTCATCTTCTATACGAAAAGGTTGCATTTTTTTCTTTGCCATTTTATCTACAATGTCTTCTTCGGCATTGCAGAAACCTGTCCATTTTTTGCCTTCGGCCAAAAGTTTTCCATTGCTCAATTTTGTTTTTAGTAAAATGGCCGAACCGTGGCAAATAGTTGCCGATGCTTTTCCTGCTTCGTAAAACTGTACAAATAGTTTGTGCAACTTTTCATTATTGTAAAAAGTTTGCATTGGTCCAAGTCCGCCAACTACAAAAATGCCATCAAAGTTTTCTGCTTTTATTTCGTCTAATTTTACAGTACTGTCCATCAACGCCACGGTTTTTGGGTTGTGTTTAAACCCTGTACTCACCAAGTCTAACTCTCTTGCATTGGGGCTTTCAGGGTCGCTCCAACTATCAAAAATAATTTTTCCGCCATCAGGCGATGCTATCGAAACGTCATAACCTGCTTCTTTAAAAGCGTAAAAAGGTTGTGCCAATTCGCTTAACCAAAACCCGATAAGGTAACCTGTTGTTTCAGATTTTACTTGATTGGAAACTACAAACACTATTTTTATTTGTTTGTTTATTTTAGGTTGATTTTTTGTTTGTGCAAAGCCAAATGTAGCTAATAGGGTAAATGCGGTTGTTGTGATGATATTTTTCATTTTATTAATTGATTTTGTGATTTTCTATTTTAGAAATTAATGTTTCAATTGAAAGCCCCATCAGTCTTTCATAATTTAATTGAAATAGCCAGATTGCTTGCATAGCATCACTTTCAGATGTGATTTTGAATTGTACCCAACCTTCATACTCTCCACCGTATGGAAATTTTTTGGCAAGATTATTTTGGAGTAATGGAATCTTCAATTCATTTATGGTTGCCAAATGCACCGAACCATCTAAATGAATGTGTCCTAATTCTTTTTTACCTACATAAAAATCCGCTCCATCTACTTTGGTGTTGTCGTATAAATCCCAATGCGTTGCAGAAATCACTTTTTCCCACTGTTGAATGGCAATACTTACCATTTGTGGGTAAATTGTCATTATTGGAGGTGGTGCTAATTTGCCTTTTTCTTCGAGTGTCATTATTATAAATTTTTATAATGCAAAGATGAAGGCTTTATGTAGGAAGATGTTAGGACTATTCGTGAGTTTGTCGGTACTTTTACGATTTATTTCTAAAATCTATAGGTGAAAGTCCATTTTTTTTTTTGAAATATCTTGCAAAATAACTGCTGTCTTCAAAACCTAATTTGTCTGCGATTTGGCTCACTGTAAATTCTGAAAATTGCAGCAATTGTTGTGCTTCTAAAATAATTCTTTCTTGGATTATTTCGGTGGTTGTCTTTCCGCTTATTGCTTTTACAAATGTGTTTAACTGATTTGTAGAAACATTTAATTGAGAAGCATAATTTGAAACAGAAATATTTTTAGCAAAATACAATTCAACCATTTTTTTAAATTGCTTAAAAATTACAATTTGTTGATTGTTATTATTTTGATGGCTTTTTTGCGAAAATAGTTTTTGAATACGTCTTAATAAAACCAACAATAATGCTTGAATTGTTTCGGTTGATTTTTCGCTGCTGTTGCTTTCTTCGTAAATCAAAACAATAATGGGCTGAATAATAATTGCGTCTTCTTTGGTAAGTTGCAAAAAAGGGTTTTCGTAAAGGTTGTCTAAGTAGGAAAGCTCAAAAAGTATATTTTTATTTTGAAATATTTGTAGAAAAAAAGTTTCAGTAAATAGAATTACATAGCCTTCAATATCGTTCCATTCTTCAAACAAATGCAGTTGTCCTGGCGAAATAAAAAACAAGGTGTTTTCAGAAATTGAATAATTTTTAAAGTCAATATTCTGTTTGCTTTTGCCTTTTGTAATCCACAAAAGTTCATAGAAATTATGTTTGTGTGGAAATTCAATATTATCGGGTTCAACCATTTCTTCAAATCTGTCCACCAAAAAGTCAACCTGTTTTTTAGGTTGGTTTATAAGGTCAGCAATTGAAATGGTTTTGAACATTTGTCTATGGTATTAATGTGATTTATTTTGTCAAGTTGTCGAGTTTGCAGGGGGTGTCTCATAGCATTACCGCTAACTCATAAATACCCGCATGTTTCCTCCCTCACTCATTTTGTCAATTCCATGTAAAACAGTGATATATGATTTTGATAACAAAAATACGCATGGCTAATGGTGGGCCGAAGATAACGGAAATGCGCATGTGTCATAAACTGTCCTATGGGCTTTTTGCTTTCTAGATGTCGCGGTGTTTTTCCGGCTTTCGAAATACGGTGGGTTAACCCTCCCCCAGTTTTTTCTTCACCTCTTCCAAATTCATTTTGCCCACCAGTTCGTCCAGTTTTGGAAGGTCTTTTTTGCGGATGGCTTGCAGGGGGTTTTCAGGTCGGTCTTCCCCTTTGTCGTTTGGTGTCCATGCAAAAAGGTCGTTGGGAGTGCAGCGCAACAGGGTGCACAATTGCTCTATGTAGTGCAGGTGTATGCGGTGCTGCTTGCTGGTAATGATTCGCTTAAAGATGCTGGGGCTTAGCTTCATGCGCCTCGCAAGTTTATAGGGATGGAGCAGGCCCAGGGCTTCGAACAAGGGTCTTATCTGGAACTCTAACATGATTTTCAGGGAGTTATGTTTGTTTTATCATTGGTTTTGTTCATTCAAACACTGGGAGCATTGATTTAAGGCTTTGAATGAACCGTCCACAGCACGGAATGAACCACAGAGCGCACTGAATGAACCACGTGGCGCACTGAATGAACCACGTGGCTCATTCAACGCTATAAACCTTTGATTTACTGCATTATACATCTTGCAGTCCGGCCCTCACGCTCACCACTTCGGGGTTTGGGTTGGTGAAGATGATCTTTGTACCATAGGGCGGTGTGAAGCTCATGTCTTGCAAGGCAATTTTGCGTGTAGTGCTTACGCCCGGCTGGTAGCCGGCTGCGCAGGGGTTTGTGGCATTGGGGGCTATACACACGTTGATGGTGGCGGCCCCGTTGAGCTGGCGCATATATATAAGGCGGGCTGCATCGGCAGGGGTATCGGTAAAAAGCAGAGTGGCGCCCGGCTGCAATTCGTAAAGAGCCACGTGTAGCCGTTGGTGCCGGAGCCTCCGCCACTGTTGTCAATCATACGTGCTGTAAGATATTGGCTATAAAGAACAGGATTGATGAACCAGCGGTTTCAGAAGCTGGCAGAAGGAACAAAAACAACAAAGCATCCCTACATGTTGTCTTAAACTCAAAACCCACTCGCATTACTTTAGCCCTATGTGCAAAATCAGAATCAGCATCATCCTCTTTGCCTGCTGTCTTGCAGCGTGGGCGATAAATGCACAGCCCATTCGCAGTGGAGTAGGGAGGGAGGGCAGCACTGTGCATCCCTTCATCGAAAACCGCGGCCAGTGGCCCTCGCAGGTTTCTCATTGCGCATCCATCGAAGGCGGAAAAATGTTTCTTGAAAACGATGGATTCACCTATCACTTCTTCGATCTCAGCAGCATCTCCACATCACACGCAGCCCGTAAATCAGACGCCAACGGAAAAATTCATGGCCACGTTTACAAAGTCAAATTCATTAACTCCAACCCAGAAGCCATGCCTGCCAACTGCGGATTGCAGCCTACCTACTATAATTACTTCTTGGGTGATGATGAATCGAAACATGCCGGTGGTTGCCGCGCATTTTCCAGCATAGAAAGAAAAAACATCTACAATGGAATTGATCTCGTCAATTACAGCAACAACTTCTTCATGAAGTACGATTTCATCGTCCACCCCAGTGCCGATGTTTCCGCAATCAAACTCAAAATTGATTTTGCCGATGAAGTCAAACTCGAAAACGGAAAGTTGGTCATTAAAACTTCAATCGGAGAAACATGGGAACAAAAACCCATCGCGTATCAAATCATCAACGGAGAGAAAAAATGGGTGGAATGCAACTACCAGTTGAACACCAACGAAGTCAGTTTTATTTTCCCAAAGGGATTTTCAGAACAACATGATTTAATCATTGACCCCGAACTTGTCTTCTCCACCTACTCCGGTTCTTTCAGCGACAACTTCGGCTACAGTGCCACTTTCGATAACGATGGCTACCTCTACAGCGGCAGCAGCGCGTTCGGAAATCTTTATCCCACCACCAACGGTGCTTACCAAACCGAACACGGTGGTGGCGATGGACTGGGTGATGGCATTGACATGGCACTTTCCAAGTATGATATAAGCGGAACCTTCATGCAGTGGTCCACTTTTCTTGGCGGCAATGGTGACGACCTCCCCCACAGCCTTGTTGTAAATGAACAGGATGAACTTTGCGTTTACGGTTGCACAGGTTCCGATAATTTTCCTGCAACCAACGGAGCAATCCAGGAATTTTATATCGGTGGGTCAACGGTAAGTCCGCAAGGCACCGGTGCCACATTTCCCGATGGCACCGATATCGTAGTTGCACACTTCAATGCATCATGTACTGATTTGATTGGTGCCACTTACATAGGTGGAACCGCCAATGACGGAGTGAATACATCCGCCACTTTAAAGTTCAACTATGCCGATGAATTCCGCGGTGAAATTTCTTTGGATGATGATGGAAATATCTTAGTAGTGTCAAGCACATACTCCGTTGATTTTCCAGTGGAGAACGCTGTGCAATCCACATACAGCGGAATGCAGGATGCGGTGCTTATGAAACTCAATCCTGAACTCACCGATATTTTTTGGTGTACTTACCTGGGAGGTGCACAGGATGATTCTGGTCTCTCCATTACTGAAAACAGTCTCGGAGAAATTTATGTCAGCGGAGGAACACTATCTTCCAGTTGGCCTGCAACCACTGGTTCAGTTCAGGAAAACCAGGCTGGCGATGCCGATGGTTTTGTGGCCAAGTATGCAGCGGATGGTCAATCACTTCTTGCCGCAACTTTTTGGGGAAGCAGTGAATACGACCAACTTTATTTCATAGAAATTGACAGCGATGATTTTGTGTATGTCTATGGACAGACCAATGCTGACAATTCATTCTTCATACAAGATGCGACCTATGGCACACCCGACAGCGGAATGCTTCTCACCAAGTTCGAATCAGATTTGAGTGATGTGGTTTGGTCCACCGTTTTCGGAACTGGTGATGGAAAACCTAACCTCTCCCCCACTGCATTTCTTGTGGACTATTGCAACCGTGTTTATGTTTCGGGTTGGGGTGTTTTCCAGGCAAACAGCACGTTGAATCCAGGCCAGCACTTGTGGCCGATGCAGAACATGGACATCTCACCGGATGCTTATGACAATGCTTGTACAACAGGAGACTTCTACATGGCCGTGTTTGATGAAAACATGACACTTATGGAATACGCAACATTTTTTGGTGGCGGCACAAGCAGCGAACATGTGGATGGTGGCACATCGCGCTTTGACCGCAAAGGAGTGATTTATCAAAGCGTGTGTGCAGGCTGCGGAAGCAACGATGACTTCCCGATTTTTCCTTCCGATGCAGTTTCATCCACCAACAATTCTTCGAACTGCAACAACGGTGTTTTCAAATTTGATTTTCAGTTGCCACTCACCGTTGCCGATTTTCTTGTTCCTCCCACAGCATGTGTAAACGTGCCGCTTCAATTCCTGAACACCAGCACCTGGAACGACACCAACTTCTGGGACTTTGATGATGGAACCACATCCACACAAGTAAGTCCTTTTCATGAATTCGAAGACCCCGGCTTGTATGATGTGATGTTGATTGTAACTCATCCCGGAACGTGCAATGCCGCAGATACTGTTATCAAACAAATTGAAATTGTTCTTCCCACTGTCAGCTCACTGGAAGATGCTGTGGCATGTGCGGAACAACCCATAGAAATAGGCCCCGATGATGTTGACCCGACTTATGAATTCACATGGACACCCTCAACTTTTTTGTCTGATGCAACCGAACCGAATCCCATCTTCACTCCGGGAGTGGATACCGATTACGTTCTGTTGATTGCACATGGCGGCTGTGTGGACACCGTGTTTCAAAGTGTAAATGTGATTTCACTTTCTCTTGAAGTACCCAATGACACCACATTGTGTGATGATTTTTCACTCACGCTTAATGCTGAAGTCAGTCCACCGGAAACTGAAATAACGTGGAGTGAAGTTTCTGATTTCTCAACGATGTTGAATGACGGGCCGGATGATTCCGACATTGAAGTTTCCGTGACACAGCCAACGACATTTTATGTTCAGGCAATGATTGCAGGCTGCATTCTTACCGATGAAGTTGTCGTGAACCTGGTTTCATTTCAAACAACAGTTCAGGGAGATTTTACTGCCTGTGAAGAAGACACGGTGTTGCTTTCCATCGAAAACCCTAATCCTGATTTTGCTTACTCATGGTCGCCCGATGAACTGATTATTTCCGGACAAAACACACCACAAGTTGAAGTTGTAGTGAATGCAACAACGGAGTTTTTCGTGTTCAGTGAAACACCCTTCGATTGCACGGCAACCGATTCAGTAACTGTGTCTGTTTCCATTCTCACAAGCTTTGCTGTGAATGCAAGTGCAACTCCTGAAACAATAGTGCAGGGACAATCAGCACAACTGCTCGCGCAACCGGATGGATATAGTTATTCATGGACTCCCCCATCCACACTCAGCAATTCACAGATTCAAAATCCAATTGCAACACCGCTGGTCACCACCACTTATTATGTATCCGTTGCAGATGGGGAATGTGTGCTTACTGATTCTGTTATTGTGAAGGTGGTTGATTTTGTGTGCGGCCCTCCGTCCATTTATGTTCCCAATGCATTCACACCGAACGCTGACGATCGCAACGAAAAAATGTACGTGCGGGCAAACAACATTACCGATCTCTACTTCGTGATTTATGATCGCTGGGGTGAAAAGATTTTTGAAACAGAAAGCCTCACTACTGGTTGGGACGCCACCTTCCGGGGCCGAAATGTTGACCCCGATGTGTACGTGTATTACCTCGAAGCCACCTGCGCTGGAGGTGCGGAGTATTTTGAAAAGGGAAATATCACTGTTATACGATAATTTGAAGATGGCTCATCTCATTCAAAGAAATATCTCGTTACTGAATCGCATCATCATTTATTGCGCATTGCCAATTGCTTGTTGCCAATTGCAAATTGCATTCAGCCAGGACATCCACTTCTCTCAATTCTATGCTTCGCCATTCAATCTCAACCCTGCACTTGCAGGACAATTTGATGGTGACTACCGCTTTATATTGAACCAGCGTACGCAATGGCGCAGTGTCACAATTCCCTACAACACGTGGGCACTTTCGGTAGATTCCAAAGACCTTGCATTACCAATAGACGGCATGCCGTCATTAAAAAATTTGGGTCTCGGACTTTCCTTTTTTACGGACAAGACAGGAGATTCAAAACTCAAGACGACATCATTCCAACTTGCATCTAGTTATCTGGTTAATCTGGAAGAGGGCAAGCCTCATTACATCTCCCCTGGAATCCAACTCGGGTTGGTGGGAACAAGCATTGACTACACCGGGCTGAATTATGACAACCAATGGAATGGATATGTGTTCGACCCCGGAATTAATCCGGAGGAGAGTTTTGCCCGTGATGCCCGAACTTATTTCAGCATTGCGATGGGTATCGCATATTTCAACAAACCGGATTCGAGAAAACAGGTTCAGGTAGGAATCAGTTTTTACAACTTCAACGCTGCAAGGCAATCCTGGTTCGATAACAGTGCAGTGCAACTCGACCCGCGTCTTAATATCCATGCACAGTATCAATTTCCTGTTCGTGAAGTGGTGGACCTTGAACCGAGTTTGTTATTTATGACGCAAGGAACCTACATCGAATTTGATGTTGGTGCAAAAGGCAATTACATCCTGCTGAACGAAAAAGGTCTTTATCGTTCCGTTTACGCAGGTCTTTTTATGCGAGCGAAGGATGCAGGATTTGTTGTTGGTGGAATTAAATATGATGCGTGGAATGTGGGAGTGAGTTATGACATAAACACTTCCAATTTGCGACCGGCAAGCAACGGTCGAGGGGGATTTGAGTTTTCAGTCATCTACATTCTCAATCATCCTTCAATTATTGTTCGTCCCCCGAAAGTTTGCCCGGACTACATCTAATTTTTATTGCGCACAGAAATATGTGAGGCCACAAAAACTCGAAGTCACCAAGCCTCACAAAGCCTTCGTGAACCGTAAAGTCTTTGAGCCTTTGTGGTCTCGAGCCAGGTTTCGCAAAATGACTACCACCATTGTTGAACTGTGCGGATGAATTTTCTCACATTTACATTCGCCCCATGCACAACGAACAAAACAAGTCTGGGGGAATTCTCATCATTGCCACCTTCATCATCCTAATCATTTACAACATCTTTTATGCTTCCGGAAAATTTTTAAGCGAGGCTGCTCCTGCATTTGTACAAAACATCTACTCAGGAATAAAAACATCGTGGGGTTTGTTCACGTTTCTTGAATTCCTTGCAGTGGCTTCGCTCTTTGTTGACCTTATTGTGAAGTACGATCTCTTCGAAAAACGACAGCGTAACTTCAGGTTGCTTCTGACGGTGATTCTTTTCGTTTCATTTGGTTTCCATTTCATTGTCGGGTTGATGGAGAAATACATTACCGGGGAAGTGCATTGAAAAAGAAAACCCTTCCGCAATTTCTCGCAGAAGGGTTCACTAAATTTTCTGGTTTCGAATCAAGAAAGCAGTATTGCTTCCATTTTTTCTGTCAGCACGTTTTTGGGAACTGCTCCCACTGATTTGTCAACCACCACTCCGCCTTTCACAAAGATGATGGTGGGGATATTGCGAATGCCATATTTGGCCGAGATGTCTGGATTTTCGTCCACGTTCACCTTTCCAACTACCGCTTTGCCTTCGTAGTCATGCGACATTTCTTCTACAATGGGACCCACCATGCGGCAGGGGCCACACCATTCGGCCCAAAAGTCCAGCAGTACCGGTTTTTCGCTGTTCATTACTACTTCATTGAAATTTGCATCTGTGATTTCTAAAGCCATTTTTATTTAATTTTTAAGTTTGTGTTTCAACTGATTTTCTGGGGCGCCAGTACTCAAGAATCCGTCCATGATAGTCATCCTGTCTTTTCGTCACTTTATCCCGTGATAAGGGAGGTCAAATGTAGCAGTTTTCCACGAATGTAACTCTTGACCAATAGCCAATAAAGCCTATGCTTCTTTCAAGTTTCGGTAACATCAAATTCCACCTCGGGAATTTTATCTAGTTGCGCCAATACATCGTGGGTTATGCTGATGCGATTGAACGCAGTGCTTGGCATTTTCAATTCTCCTTCATCGATTTTTACCTGAACACGCACCTGGGTTTTGCCCGTTCCGTTTTTGAAAGATGATGCAAGCTGTTCCACTAGTGCATTGTTCAATTGTTCCAGTGAAAAGCGGATATTGAGGTATCGTCCAAATTTTTCGCGCACCTCAAAAAGCAGTTCAACGCGTGTGATGCGAAACTCCCATCCCTGGGTGTCGGCTCCAAATCTTCGCTGTTGCACTTTTCCAAGTAACCATAGTTTTTCGCCCGCCTGTAAAAAATGTTTGAACTTGAGGTAGTCCTCGCCAAAGAGGATGAACTCGAAGCTGGAATCATAGTCTTCCAGTTTAAAAGTGCCGAAAGGTTTATTGCTTGCGCGTGAAATTTTATGGTTAAAATCGGTGACCATGCCCGCCACTTTCAGGTCGCGGTTTTTATTTACCTCAAGGTCTTGCAACAATGAAAGATTTCCTTTGGTACAAAAACTTTTAAGTTCAAGCGCAAAGTCATCGAGTGGATGTCCGCTGATATACATGCCTACAACTTCCTTCTCTTTGGAAAGTTGAGTGAGGGTGTCCCACGGCTCCACTGCGGGTGGCTTGGGTTCTGCAAAAACAGTTTCACCGGCATCCCCAAAAAGAGAAACCTGGTTTGAATTTTTACTGTCGCGCGATGATGTTCCATAACGCACCAGCGTTTCGGCAAAGGTTTCGTTTCTGCCATCAGGAGCGAAGTAGGCCGCACGGGGAATTTTAAATACATCGAATGCTCCGGCAAGTGCACATCCTTCCACCACTTTTTTTCCCGCAGCTTTGGTGTCCACTCGCTTGAGGTAGTCAAACACATTTTTGAACTTGCCATTTTTCTGTTCGGCCACGATGCTTTCCACTGCACTTTCGCCCATTCCCTTTATGGCAGCCAGGCCAAATCGGATTTCACCTTTTTCATTTACGCTGAACAGCGCTTTCGATTCGTTGACATCGGGACCCAGTACAGGTATATTTTGCTTCCTGCATTCCTGCATGAAAAAGCTCACGGATTTTATGTCACTCATGTTGTTGCTCAACACAGCAGCCATGTACTCTGCCGGATAATGCGCCTTGAGATAAGCGGTGTGATATCCGATAAGTGCATAACAAGTAGAGTGAGATTTGTTGAATGCGTAACTGGCAAAAGCTTCCCAATCAGTCCATATTTTTTCGAGTTTGTCTTCGGGGTGTCCAATTGCTTTTGCGCCTTCAATGAATTTATTTTTCATCTTGTCCAGCGTATCGCGCTGTTTTTTTCCCATCGCCTTGCGCAGAATATCAGCTTCGCCCTTTGTGAAGCCTGCGAGTTTTTGCGAGAGCAACATCACCTGCTCCTGATAAACGGCAATTCCATAAGTCTCCTTCAGAAATTCTTCCATTTCAGGAAGATCATAACTAATGGGATCCACACCATTTTTCCTTCGAATGAATTGTGGGATATAGTCAAGAGGCCCCGGGCGATACAGTGCGTTCATTGCGATGAGGTCATCGAGAACATTCGGTTTCAGCTCGCGCAGGTATTTCTGCATGCCTTCACTTTCATATTGGAATATGCCTACGGTATGACCCCGCTGAAAAAGTTTGTAGGTCTCTTCATCATCCAGCGGAATTTCATCCATGTCGAGCAGGATTCCGTGCCTTTGTTGAATTACTTTGATTGCATCTTTCAGGATGGTCAGTGTTTTCAAACCGAGAAAATCCATCTTCAACAGCCCAGCATGTTCCACCACATCCACATCGAATTGCACTGCGGTGCCGTGGCTGTCTTTTGCTGAAACCACAGGAACGAAATTGGTGACGTCATCAGGAGTGATGATGACGCCACAGGCGTGAATTCCGGTGTTTCGCACCGAGCCTTCCAGCAATGCAGCCATTTGCAGAACCTTGGCTTCTTTCGAATCTTGTTTCGCAATTTCCCGCAAGAGTGAAACGTTCCTGAGCGTGTCACCATTCAATTCATCGCGCAACTTTTTTTCATCCCAATTGAGGTAGTCACGAAGTAAACCATCGCCCATCAGTTTTGCAAGGCGATCAGTATCGGGCAATGGCAATTCAAACACTCGACCAGCATCGCGGATGGCACTCTTGCCGCCCATGGTTCCGTAAGTGATAATCTGTGCCACCTGCGTATCACCATATTTTTTACGGACGTAGTCAATCACTTTGTCACGTCCAAGATCATCAAAGTCAATATCAATATCGGGCATGCTCACGCGCTCCGGATTGAGAAAACGCTCGAACAGCAACTTGTAGCGAATGGGCTCGCAGTTGGTGATGCCTAAACAATAGGCTACACAACTTCCGGCAGCACTTCCCCGGCCGGGGCCAACGCTCACATCCATCTGGCGGGCTTTGGCACAGAAGTCCTGCACAATTAAAAAATATCCCGGGTAATTTGTATTGGCAATGGTGGCAAGTTCAAAGTCGAGGCGCTCGCGCAGTTCGTCTGTGATTTCTCCATAACGTTTTATCGCGCCTTCATAAGTGAGATGTTGCAGGTACGAATTTTCACCGCGTTTACCCGCATCAACAGAATCTTCTGCATCAATGAATTTTTCCGGAATATCAAATTTTGGAAGTAGCACTTCGCGCGTGAGTTCGAATGATTCGCACTTTGCTGCAATGTCAACTGTGGTGGAAATGGCTTCGGGCAAATCGGAAAACAGTGCGCACATTTCTTCGGGCGACTTCAGGTAGAAGTTGTCGTTCGGTAAACCAAACCGGAATTCGCGTCCACGTTTGCCGATGTATTTTTTAGGTTTCGAGATGTACTCACCTTCTTTCACACACACCAGCGCGTCCTGGGCTTCGGCTTCCTCTTGAGTGGTGTAATAACTGTTGTTCGATGCGAAATACTTCGCTTGGTGTTTTTCGCAAAAACGAAGCAGGACTTTGTTTACCACATCTTCCTCTTCCAAATCGTGACGATTGAGCTCCACATAAAAATCAGCGCCAAAATTTTCTTTCCACCACAAAAAACTTTCCTCAGCTTTTTCTTCTCCCTCGTTCAGGATTTTTGAAGAAACTTCGCCCCACAATCCTCCACTAAGGACAAGCAAATCCTCCTTGAATTTCAACACTGTTTCGCGGTCAATGCGGGGTACATAATAAAAACCTTCTGTGTGGGCAATGCTGGAAAGTTTTGCGAGGTTGTGATAGCCATTCTTGTTTTTGGCGAGAAATACCATCTGGTATCCGTTGTCTTGAGTGGTGCGGTCAATCCGATTGCGGCACACATTCAATTCGCATCCGACAATGGGTTTGATTTCATTTTCCAATGCAGCACTCACGAATTTGAATGCAGCCATCATGTTGCCATGGTCAGTTATGGCAATGGCTGGAAGATTCCACTCCTTTGCTTTTTTAATGATGCTGTTGATTTCTGAAGTGGATTGAAGAACGGAGTATTGAGAGTGGACGTGGAGATGAATGAATTCCTCGCTGGGTCCTGTGGGCAAATTTGAAATTTCAGTCCCGGTAACTAACGGGGCCAAATTGTCGCCCGGCTCTGTGTCGCTTATAATTGATTGATGAGGTAAAGAATCTTCAACTTGCTCTTGAAAGATAACAGGGGTGGATTTTTGAATTGACAAATCTGGTGCTTCATAGAAGACATCAATTTCATTCGCTTCTGAAACCTGAATGACGCTGCGTTTGATGAGCTCGAAAAAACATTTGGCGGTTGCACTTACATCATAAGCCGCATCGTGTGCTTCCTCGAAAGGTTGGCCATAAAGTTTTTCATGAAGCTCGGTAAGAGTTGGCCACTTGTATTTACCACCCTTGCCACCGGGAAGTGCGCAGTAGTTTGTCCCAAGTTCTTTGGTGTCTAGCGTTTTCTTTTTGGCAAGGATATTTTCCATGCCCACGCGCAGCAATTCGCATCCCATCACACTCAAATCAAATTCAATGTTGTGACCCGCGAGATAGGTACAGCGACTTACATCTTCAAGAAATTTAGAGATCACAACATTCAAATCTGTTCCATCACGTTGTGCGCGTTCAGTTGAAATGCCGTGAACTTTTTCAGACAGATAAGGAATTGAAAAACCATCGGGACTGATAATGAAACTGCTATTCGAAATGAGTTTGCCAGTTACATCATGAAGTTGCCACGCCAACTGCACACAGCGCGGCCAGTTATCGAAATCAGTAAGCGGTGCTTTGTAGTTGCGGGGAAGGCCAGTGGTTTCGGTATCGAAAATGAGGAACATGGAATACAGAATTGAAAATGGATATTTGATAATGCGAAGTAGACTTCACAATCCGAATCAAATTTAAAATTTGAAGAAGGTCAAAACTGAAGATGTTGATTGAATGTGGAGAAAGGTTCCGCCATGAGTATGAACGAACCATGGGCGTGGATGAAAAAGGAGACGAGGTGAATCAGATTTTCCCGTAGAGTTTTTCGTACTCTTCTTTAAGAAGGATGCGGCCATCGGGCATTTCGCAATATGAATGACCATTGATTGCATAGACGTTTGGGATGCCTAGTGCGCGATTTTCATCCTGCGCATCTTTCACAGCTTTGTACATCATTTTTTTCATGTACGCTGCAAATTCGAATGTTTCAATATCCACTTTAGACTTCATGCTTAATATGATATAGAAAAACGTTGAACAATTGTTCCTCGAACACTTTGTGATCAGATTCATTGCCAATAGCAACCTCCATGGGAATCGCATTTCCATTGTAGTAGAGTACCCATTCATCTGCCAAAGGTCGGTAAAGTTGCCAGAAGTTCGACAGGCTTCTGCTACCGAATTTTCTTCTCACTGCTTAATCTGGAACATGATGACCACCGGCTTTAACCCTCGAAGCAATCCGATCAATACTCATTTCAGCATCTTTTACGAAAACAAAAAGCAGGTTGATTCGGAAACCAGCCTGCTTCAAATCCCGAATCATTTGAACGTAAGTCTTGCCGGAAAGTGTGCTTTCCCAAACAAAATTTTCCCGACTCAAAATTTTCTGTTGAATTCTCGACAGTATTAGCCTGCCAGCCGTGATGATGTCAGATGAAGAAGTGTTGGTGGTTTCGTCACGTTGAATTTCATCCGCATTGAGGAAAAAATAAAGTTTGTTACCCAAAACAGATTTTGCACATGTGGTCTTCCCGCTCCCATTTGGTCCACCCAGTATGATGACTTCTTTTTTCTTCAATTCAATTTTGTGATGTTCACGAAAACATCTCCTTCACTTTCTGAAAAAATGTTTTCTCCTTATCTGGAGATGGTTGAAAATTGGGTGCTTCCCGGAGTTTTTCCATGATGCGTTTTTCTTCATCAGTGAGGCGTTGTGGTGTCCACACATTGATGTTAACGAGTAGGTCGCCATGCGCGTAGCCATTTACTTCAGGAATTCCTTTGCCGCGCAACCGAAGAATTTTTCCGGCTTGTGTTCCGGGCTCAATTTTCACTTGTGCTTTGCCGCGAACCAATGGAATTTCGGTAGTGGTTCCCAAAGCTGCATTAGCAAAATTGAGGAAGAGATCATAGTATAGATTAAGTCCCTCACGTTTCAGATGTGGGTGTTCTTCTTCTTCGATCTGTACAAGTAAGTCACCCGGCACTCCGCCAAATGGCCCCGCATTTCCTTTTCCCGAAACGTTTAGTTGCATACCGTCCTGCACACCCGCGGGGATATTTAATTCAATGAGTTCTTCCTGGCGTTTCTGGCCATGCTCATCGGAATCCTTTGGCTTATTCTTAATCGTTTTTCCGGTGCCATGGCATTCAGGACAAGTGGAAGATGTGGCCATCTGGCCCAGAATAGTGTTAGTGACCCTGCGCACCTGTCCTGCACCGCGGCAGGTGTGGCAGGTATCGTGCTGCACCCCTTCTGCGTTCACTAGCTTGAATACTTTTAGCTTTTTGGAAGTTCCGTGAACAATTTCTTCCAGAGTAAGTTTCACCTTGATACGAAGGTTCGAGCCTTTCACCCTGCGGTTGGCATTCCCGCTAAAACCACCTCCGCCAAAAGAACCACCAAAAGCACTTCCGAAGACATCTCCAAAATGGGAGAAGATATCATCCATTGACATTCCACCTCCACCAAATCCGCTGTTGCCGCCCACACCGGCATGACCGAATTGATCATACCGCTGTTTTTTTTCAGGAGTGCTGAGCACATCATAAGCTTCGGCTGCTTCTTTAAATTTTTCCTCAGCCGCTTTATCGCCCGGATTTTTGTCAGGATGATATTTTAAGGCAAGTTGGCGGTAGGCCTTTTTTATTTGAGCCACCGTTGCGTTTTTGGAAACACCCAGTATGTCGTAATAATCTCTTTTAGCCAACTTAGTTATGGAAAATTGAATCCGGATTGCTATCGGGAGCAAAATTGAAAATTCACCCGACCCTCCGTGTTCATTATGAAAAATTTGCTTTTATTGCCCAATCACAACTTTCGAAAAGCGAATCACTTTATCATTCAGCAAATAGCCTTTTTCAACTTCATCTACCACTTTGCCTTTCAGTTCTTTGGTGGGTGCCGGTATTTGTGTGATTGCTTCGTGAAAATCCGTATCGAAAATATTCCCTTTTGCCTCAATGGGTTTCAGTCCTTTTGATTCCAGGCGTTTGTAAAGTTTTTGTTGGATGAGCACGAATCCTTCTTTCACAGCGTTTATGTCCTCGACAATTTCATTGGCTTTTACAGCCCTTTCAAAATCATCTATTATAGGAAGTAATTCTTTAATAATCTCTGTTGAAGCTGAGCCCAGTAATTCAATTCTTTCTCGCGATGTGCGCTTTCTGGAATTGTCGAAATCCGCATAAAGCCGGAAATATTTATCTCTCCATTCTCCAGTTTCTCGTTGCGCTTTTTCAAGGTCATTCTCACTTTCCGGTATTGCAACCGGCTCGTCCGGTGTGCCAAGATCAGGGTTATGACCTTCGGGGAGAGATTCCCCTCCTCTTGCTTTTTGCTGTGCTTCTTCAGCAGGATTTATAGTTTCATTCAATTCCTCTTCTTTCATAGGTGAAAAAATTTTGCGAAGGCGGTTAGTCAATCTTTTTGCCATTGGGAGGCGGTTGGACATTATGGCATAAAAAAGCCCGCCTCTTTTAAAAAAGGCGGGCAAAAGTATCAGGTTCGCAGCGCGGGGATTTAGAAACTCTTCACATGAGCATCAATTGCCTTGTGCAATTCAAGCCCGCGAAGTCCTTTGCCCACGATAATTCCATTTTCGTCAAGTAGAAAACTCATTGGAATACTATTGACTCCGTAAGCATTGGCTGGTGCGCTGTCCCATTTCTTAAGGTCACTTACATGGTATTTCCATTTAAGTCCATCTGCTTCAACAGCTTTTTTCCACGCATCAACATTACTGTCCAGCGAAACGCTATAAACCTCGAAGCCTTTGGCCGATTTGAACTTAGCTTTTTTGTATTTTTCGTAAGCTCCCACCACACTGGGATTTTCTTTACGACATGGACCACACCACGATGCCCAGAAATCAACCAACACCATTTTTCCGCGTAAGTCTGAGAGTTTGTAGGTGGCACCATCAAGCGCGGTAAGGCTAATGTCTGGGGCTATGTCGCCAATATTGGTTCCAACTGAAACCACGATGCCGCTTGCATCTTTTACCACAGGTTGTTCGTGATAATAAGTGAAGCTAAGTGCTGCGATGCCTACCACCGCGATGCATGAATAAATCAGGAATTTCTTGAAGTTCATTGTTTAAGTTTTTTTGAATTGAGTTGCAAAAATGAGAAAATTAATTGGGTCGCGCTTGCCAAAGATTCTGCCAAAGCGGGAATGCTCAGTCCAGTCTCTTGATTTCAGCGCCCAATGCTTTGAGGCGTCCATCAATGTTTTGATAACCGCGATCAATTTGTTCGATGTTGTTTATCATGCTCTTTCCATTAGCGGCCAGTGCCGCTATAAGCATAGACACACCAGCACGAATGTCAGGTGATGACATGGTAATGCCCCGAAGTTTCGTTTCGCGGTTGGAGCCAATGACCACGGCCCGGTGTGGGTCGCAAAGAATAATTTTCGCACCCATATCAATGAGGTTATCCACAAAAAACAGGCGGCTTTCGAACATCCATTGATGAATGAGGACGCTGCCCTTTGCCTGTGTTGCTGTGACTAGCGCAACTGAAATAAGGTCAGGAGTGAATGCCGGCCAAATGCCATCGCGAATGGTGATAATGGAACCGTCAATAAGGCTTTGGATTTTAAAGCTTTCCTGGGCCGGAAGAAAAATATCGTCACCGCGAAACTCCATTTCAATTCCCATTTTTTTGAATACCGATGGTATGACACCGAGTTCGGGAATGTTGCAATTTTTTATGGTGATTTCGGATTGTGTGGTCGCTGCCAGCCCGATGAAACTTCCTATTTCAATCATGTCCGGCAACATCCGGTGGGCGCAACCTCCAAGCGATTCAACACCCTGCACTATCAGTTTGTTGGAGCCGATGCCGGAAATTTTTCCACCCATGGAGTTGATCATGCGGCACAACTGCTGAACGTAAGGTTCGCAGGCTGCATTGTAGATTGTGCTTTCGCCTTTGGCAAGGGAAGCGGCCATCACAATGTTCGCAGTTCCGGTAACCGATGCTTCATCAAGCACCATGTAAGCGCCTTTCAGATCCTTCGCGTTGATTTTGTAAAACCTCTCGTCTTTCAGGTGTTCGAATGTTGCCCCAAGATTTTCGAAACCGCGCAGGTGGGTATCCACCGGGCGCCTGCCTATTTTATCGCCACCAGGTTCAGGAATGTAAGCCGCCCCAAAACGAGCAAGCATTGGCCCAATGATCATGATGCTTCCGCGGAGTGCGCCACCTCTTTTCTTGAATTCATCGGTAAGCAGGTATTCCAGGTTTACATTTTTGGCTTCGAATGAAAATGTGCCTTCGGAAATTTTGTTTACGTCAACACCCATTGCGCCCAGCAGTTCAATGAGTTTCATCACATCGCGGATATCCGGGATGTTCGACAGGGTGACTTGCTCCTCTGTAAGAAGCACAGCAGAGATGATTTGCAGTGCCTCGTTTTTCGCGCCCTGCGGCACAAGTTCACCTCTCAGCTTTTTGCCCCCGGTTATTTCAAAAGATGCCATTCGGAAATTTTGTTGCAAGAGAATTCAGCATCCGGCACAAGAGAGGCAGGTGATGAAGAAATTATTGACATTGATGAGAGAATAGCAGTAGAAAGTTTTGATATTGAATTTCCGTCTGGCAGGTGACAGTTGTCAATTTTTCTTCTTGAAATTCTTTTTGAAGTTGCCTTTGTTCTTGAAATTTTTCTTGCCCTTGAAATTTTTCTTGCCGCTATATTCAGTATCAAACTCAGCAAACTTGTTTACAGGTCCAAGGGTTTTCACTGCATGAATTTCTGTCGAGTCATCCAGTTTCAGTTTGCCTTTTGAGAGTAAATTGAGATCTTTAATTATCACATCATCTGTAACAGTATTGCGGTTCCAGTTGAGTGCGTTTTGTTTCATGACTGTGGCGATGGCGAGCGTAAATGCCTTCTTATCTTCTCCTTCCTCCATATCAATACATTTTGCAACGAACTTTTCCACGTAGCGACCATAGTGCCCAAAACGTAAATCAGCTTGTGGATACTCCATGCGGTTAGGCGGGCTGTCCAACTCCGCAGGATTGGGAACAGGATATGGACTGTCCACATCCAGTTTGAAATTGGACATGATGTGGAGGTGATCCCACAATTTGTGGTTGTAATCTTCCACATCGCGCAGGTAGGGAAAGAGTTGGCCCATTACGGAAAGTATAGCCTTACAGCACATGTTGCGTTCCTCGCGGTTTTCCAGTGTTATGGCATACTCCACCATTTTCTGGATGTTGCGGCCGTACTCAGGTATGGTGAGATCGGGGCGGTTGCTGTTGTAGGGTTGAAAGTCGAGTATGCTGTTGATTCTTTCGCTCATGTGAATTTGTTCTTGCTGAAGGTTGTCTTATTAAGTGCTGGAGGAGCATGATGTTGAGAGGTGTCAAAAGTAGCGTTGTACTTTTCTATCGCAATTTTATGTTCCAATAGCTTCTTCAGTACACCTCGTCATGTTTGCCAACATCAATCAAAACCGCTTTCCTGGGTTTGTCACTTGTAAAGAAAAATACTACCCGTAAATCATACTCGAGCGAGAAACTCCAGTAATCCTTTAGTTTTCCAGAAAGCTTGTGAGTTCTTAGCTAGTTGTTGAGCGGGTTTTTAATGAACAATTGCAACTTAGACCAGAAGTCTACTTCGGCAGGGCTTCCTTTAATTCGTTTCCGGAATGATTTTGTGAATGAGGAACTGAATGCAACTTCCATCAATCTGATTTCTTCAAATTCCTGATTTCAGACGAGAATTTAAGTTTGCCGGCTGCATGTTCTTTTTTAGCCTGAATCCCGTTTTCGAATATTTCATTCCTTCGGGCCTCTGCGATATTGTGTTCCAGCAGGTTTTTTAGTTCCTCCCTTTCTTCAATAGGAAGTTTGTAGGCAGCGTCCACAAGTTTATCGAATGACTTTTCCATCTTTGAAAGTTTTCTTAACAAAAGTAATGGGGCATATCACCCCACCCTCAATTTCGCGAATTTGAGCAGCAATTGTTTTTGTCCTGCTGACGGAAAAAAAATAGTGGCCTTGATATCGGGCGCAGTGCCTTCCACTTTGAGCACTTTGCCCTTGCCAAATTTTTCATGTTGCACTTCCACTCCTTCTTGTATCTGGTCTGGCGTTGCATAATTCCCCTCATCCATAATTGCCGGAGAGGTTGTGGCATTCAACCGGCTGAAACCAGGCGGTGGGGCAGCGTGTGTGCTGGGCACATTGGGTTTCGATACAGGGGAGAATGGTCTACGCCTGGGAGCATCCTTTCCAAAAAACCCACTGCGCTCGCTGTTGAAATCGAAACCCTTGGGTTGTTGTTTTTCCTGCGAGGGCATGTCAAGGTACTGTGCATCTATCTCCTCGATGAAACGCGAAGGCTCGCAGTATTGCAATTGCCCCCAGCGGTAGCGTGTGTCGGCATAACTCAATATCACACGCTTCTCGGCACGGGTGAGTGCGACATAAAAGAGCCTGCGCTCTTCTTCCAGGTCGGCCCGGTCATTCAATGATAGTTGCGATGGAAAAAGATTTTCCTCCAATCCCACAATGTTCACGTACGGAAATTCCAGACCCTTGGCTGCATGAATGGTCATCAGGCTCACCTTGCCTTCGTCCGATTCATCTTCGTTATCGGCATCGGTGAGCAGTGCCACGTCTATGAGGAAATCGCTGAGGGTGTTGATGTGTTCCGGATGTTCAGGGTCTTCGCGGTCGCTGAATTCTTTCATGCCGTTGAGCAATTCCTGGATGTTGTCGTATCGCGCCACGCCCTCCGGTGTTCTGTCCGTATAAAGGTCTTTGAGCAATCCGCTTTCGCTGGCTATCTGGTGACCCATGTCGTAGGCATTCTTCAGTTCAAGATTCACCTGGAAGTTGCGGATGAGCATCACAAATTCATTGACCCTGGAAAGTGCCGCTCCGGTGAGTCCAATTTCATAGGCCCGCGGAATCATCTCCCACACGCTGATGTTTTTTTCATTGGCACCCACCACCAATTTCTGTATCGTGGTATCGCCAATTCCCCTGCGCGGGTAATTGATGATACGCTTCAGCGATTCTTCATCGTTGGGATTGCAGGCAAGGCGGAAATACCCCAGCAAATCCTTTATTTCCTTTCGCTGGTAAAAACTCTGTCCACCATAAATTTTGTAAGGGATATTGAGCTTGCGCAAACTTTCCTCGAAGGCGCGGCTCTGTGCATTGGTGCGATATAGAATGGCGAAATCGGCAGGGGTGGCTCCATGTTCCTGCTTGATGTCAAAAATGAGGTTCGCTACAAAATTCCCTTCATCATTATCGGAAAGCGCGCGGTGGACTTTTATTACATGGCCATCTTCATTGTGTGTCCACACTTTTTTCTGTATCTGGTCCTTGTTGTTGGCAATAATGCTGTTGGCTGCTTCCACAATGGTTTTGGTGGAGCGGTAATTCTGTTCGAGTTTATACAATGAATACTCCGGGTAATCTTTCCTGAAGTTGAGGATGTTCTGGATGTTGGCTCCGCGAAAGCCATAGATGCTCTGTGCATCATCCCCCACCACGCACACATTTTCATGCACCGCTGCCAGTTGTTTTATGATGAGGTATTGCGAAAAATTGGTGTCCTGATACTCATCTACCAATATGAACTGGAACTTGTGCTGGTACTTGTGGAGCACATCGGGAAAATCGCGCAGGAGGACGTTGGTCTTGAACAGAAGGTCGTCAAAATCCATGGCGCTTGCCTTGAACATGCGCAGGTCGTAAGCCGCATAAATTTCTGCCATGCGCGGCTTGCCGGTGCTGTGGTCTTCGGACACTATGTCGGTGCTGTCGGCATATTCACGGGCCGAAATCAAATTGTTCTTGCAGGAAGATATGCGGTGATGCACCACTCCGGGTTTGTATATTTTATCATCCAGCCCCATTTCCTTTATGATATCTCGCAGCAGGTTTTTGGAATCTGCTGTATCGTAAATGGAGAAATTGCGGGGGTAGTTGAGTTTGTCGCACTCTATGCGCAGTATGCGTGCGAAAATGCTGTGGAATGTTCCCATCCAGATGTTTCGCGCTTCCTGCTCGCCCACCAGTTTGCCTATGCGCCCTTTCATTTCGCGCGCTGCCTTATTGGTAAAAGTGAGGGCGAGAATGTGGAAGGCATCCACTCCTTTTTCTATAAGGTTGGCTATGCGATAAGTGAGTGCGCGGGTTTTGCCGGAACCCGCACCGGCTATCACCATCATGGGGCCGTTTATGTGCGATGCTGCCGCACGTTGGGGGGGGTTCAGTTCTTCAAGAAAATTCACGGGGGCGAAGGTAGGTGTGGCGTATTGGCAAAAAGCAAAACTCAATAAAGGCTGTCTCAAACCTGAAAAGAATATTTCATCCCGATGCTGCGGGATGAGATTTATTGCTTTTGAGAAAGCCTCGACTTTCTTTGAATTATAAATATCAAACCCATCAGAACAAAAAAAGGATTACCATGCTGAGCTGGTTCGCCTTGATGATATCTTCGATTCGAAACGGGGTTCATGATATGTATTGCTTTTGAGGCCGTAGCTTATTCGGATTGACGTTTTTCGTTCATGGCTCTTTTACGATAAACCCAAATCCCGCAAACATTTTCCATTGTAAAAAATCTAATGCGCAGTGCGGGATAAATAAAAGGAGTTGTTTATAACCAACAACCAAAATCACTCATCCAAAAATGTAAAGAAGAGAGCAGGTTGAAAGGATTGTCATCTTGCTAATAAGAAAAGGATGACTCTTGGAATGTACGTTGGGAAATGATAAATTCGCCACTTTCTAACCAATATCAAATCTTACTACCATGAAAAAATTTTTATTTGTATGCCTTGGCTGCATTGCTGCCCTGGCTAGTTCTGCACAGGAAACACCATTTGTTGATGGCGACCTGATTGTGATGTTCGCACCAGCCGGTACACCACAATCCCTACTTGAAAAGACTAAGGTTGTAAACGGAATCAGTACCAAGATGGAAATGGTTCAGCCATTGAGTAAAGGTGCGGGCATCTACCTCTTTCATTTCGATCCGACCACATTTGACCAGTACGAATTGCTTCGCAGGGTGCAGGAAATTCCTGAAGTGCTTGCCGCGCAGTTTAACCATTTGGTGGAAATGAGGGCGGTGCCCACCGATCCTCAATTCGGTTCGCAGTGGCACCACATTGATCCATCGGACAATGACATTGACAGTGATCTTGCATGGAACACGACCACGGGCGGCAACACCGGTGATGGTCACAACATTGTGGCAGCTATCACCGAGTCTGGCGGAATAAATTGGGCTCACGCTGATCTCATTGCCAACCACTGGACCAACTCACATGAAGTAAACAACAACGGAATTGATGATGATGGCAATGGCCGCATTGATGATTTTGACGGATGGAACTCTACCGGCAACAACGACAATATTCCCTCAGCCGCGCATGGCACTGCCTGCATGGGTATGATGGGTGCCACCGCCAACAATGGTAACGGTGGGGCAGGAGTGTGCTGGAATACTGACCTCATGGCTGTGTCATTTACAGGAGGTGCTACCGAAGCCAACGTAATTGCATGTTACGATTATCCTTATGACATGCGCGTGCAGTACAACAACACGGGTGGAGCCTTGGGTGCGTTTGTCACAGTAACAAGTTCTTCATGGGGTATTGATAATGCCAACCCCGCTTCATTCCCGGTATGGTGTGCATTTTACAACACCATGGGCGCTGCTGGTATTCTCAGTGTTTGTGCTACCACTAATAATAATGTGAACGTGGATGTAGTTGGAGATATGCCTACAGGATGCTCAAGCGGATACATGATTTCAGTTACTGCTACTAACAGCAATGATGTGCGGACTTTCTCAGGTTTCGGCCCCGTTCGGGTTGACCTTGGTGCACCTGGCGAATCCGTTTGGATACCCAACCTGGCTGGCTATTCTTTTCAAAGCGGAACAAGTTTCGCCACACCGTGCGTGGCAGGTGCAGTCGCTCTAATGTATTCGTTGCCATGCGCCAATTTTGGTGCAGATGGTATTGCAAGTCCCGGAGCTACAGCCCTACTAATAAGAGATGCAATTTTTAACGGAGTGGATGTAGTGGCAGATCTTGTTGGCGATGTAGCCACCAACGGCCGCCTCAATGTGAACAATTCCCTGAACCTGCTTATTGCACAATGCGGCCCGGCACCGGGTTGTTTCGATGTGGATATGACGGATTCCTTTGGTGACGGATGGAACGGTGCCGTTTACAACATCTATAATTCAATAGGAACACTGGTGGCCAGCGGGAGCCTTGCAAACGTAGGTTCAGGTTCTAACTCTCATTGCCTGGGCGATGGCTGTTTTACATTTGAAGTTACCGGTGGTACATTTCCCAGCGAAGTGGGCTGGACACTGGTAGGTGTAAATGGCGGCCCTTTGTCAGGCGGTGCGAATACCACCATTTCATTCAACATGGGAACAGTAGTAATTGGCTGTACCAACTCTACTGCCGCCAACTACAACGCTGCTGCCAATTGCGATGATGGCTCCTGCGTATTTTGCTCTCCGGCAACCGGGTATTGTGATGCATCAGGTTATTCTGAACCAGGTGGAGACTGTGCCACCTCAGTGTGCAGTTATGATTCATTTTGCTGCGACACTTTTTGGGATAGCATTTGCGCCAGCGAAGCGGCTAACGACTCCAACTGCACGTATTGCTTAACACCCATAGGCATTTTTGGTTGTAACCACCCCGCTGCTGCCAACTACGATCCTGCTGCCAGTTGCGATGATGGTTCCTGCCTTTTCTGTGCTCCCGCAAGTGGCTATTGTGATGCTTCGGGATATTCAGAACCAGGAGGAGCCTGTGCCAACTCTGTTTGCAGTTATGATTCATTTTGCTGCACCACTTTTTGGGATAGCATTTGTGCCAGTGAAGCTGCATCGGATGGCAATTGTGCTTACTGCCTAACGCCCATTGGAATTTTTGGTTGTACCCATTCTGCTGCTGCCAATTACAATCCTTCTGCGGTTTGTGATGATGGCTCCTGCGTTTTCTGTACAGCAGGGCAATTTGGTTATTGCGATGGAACAGATTATACTGACCTGGGTGGCCCTTGTGCCGCATCGGTTTGCGCCAGCGATTCCTTCTGCTGCAATGTATTCTGGGATAGCATTTGCGCCAACTCCGCTGCGGTGAATCCCAGTTGTGGGTACTGTGCTACACCCATAGGCACATTTGCTTGTACTGATCCTAATGCCTGTAACTTTGATTTTACCGCCAATTGTGAGGACGGCTCCTGCGTCTATTGCCCGAACTTCTGCCTCGCTATTACCATGACAGACGCTTTCGGTGACAATTGGAACGGTGCTTCTTACCTGGTATATGACGCTTTTGGAAACCTCGTAGCCAATGGAACAATGGATGGTGCAGACGGTTCCCTGGATGTAAACCCTATTTGCCTTGACGCTGGTTGTTACACTATGGAAGTAACCGGTGGTTCGTTCCCCAGCGAAGTGGGCTGGACACTGAACGGTGCCAATGAAGGTGCCTTTAGTGGTGGAGCAAATGTCGCCATTTCATTCACTGTAGGCAATATCATTAACGGTTGTCTTAACTTTTTTGCCTGCAACTACAATCCGCTGGCAAACTGCGATGAGGGCTCCTGTGTTTTTTGCCTTAACAATTGCCTCAGCATAGACATGACGGATAGTTACGGTGACGGATGGAACAGTGCAGTATATAATGTGTATGATGCATTTGGAAATCTGGTAACCTCCGGAACAATGGACAATGGTTTCTCCACATCGGATGTAAATGCCATCTGCCTTGACGATGGTTGTTATACTATGGAAGTAACCGGTGGTTCGTTCCCCAGCGAAGTGGGCTGGACACTGAACGGTGCCAATGAAGGCGCGATGAGTGGTGGAGCAAATGCCACGGTTTCGTTCACAGTTGGTTCTCCGGTATATGGTTGTATTGATCCGGCTGCTGGGAATTATGATTCGCTAGCCACCTGCGATGATGGTTCCTGTAACTACAGTTGCCTTGGTGATTTTGACAACAACGGAGTGGTGAACACAGGGGATTTACTTCTCCTGATGGCCACTTTCGGCTGCCCAAGTGCTTGCGGCCAATATGACCTTGATGGCAACGGAGTGGTAAACACAGCTGACCTGCTTCTGTTCATGTCCGTGTTTGGTACTATTTGCCCATGAACATGGTGATTTAAATGATTCTTTAAAAGAAAAGAGGCCGTCTCCAAAAGAGACGGCCTCTTTGTTTTTCAGGCAGTGAACCAGTCCGCAGACTTGCAGATCAGGGAGGCGGTCTCCAATGCAATAAATCTCATCCCGATGCTTCGGGATGAGATATTTTTTTCAGGTGCTGTTGAGACAACCTCGAGTGGGGTTATAAATTGATTTTGGCGAATGGTAGGGAAAAACGACAGGCGAAATCAAGTGCCTGACCAGGGCGATCGAAATGTATAATGGTCAAAAAGGGCCGCAATGCCTTGTCAGCATTGAGTTATGGTCCGTGAGCCTCAAACTGCATTTCCCGTAATAATACCTGGATGCAAGGAGAAATAGCTACACTTTATTTTCAATGTTATCAATTGGCTTTTGACCTTGCCAAAAAAGCAGAGAAAACCTATAAATATGAATTAGGCATTAAACAATCTGATTTTATCCAGTTTGGCAGTTGGGATAGTTTTCGCAAAGGTTTATTATCCGGAGAAAAACTTTATCTGCAATTAAAACAATTGGAAAAAGCCTACATGGATCAAAACAAGCGGGAGTATGAAATTACAAAACATATTTCCTTAGCGCAATTAGATCCATTGGCATTGATAAAATTGAGATCAACCGGTATTGCAGATTTTGAAATTCCTGAAGTATTGTATAGCATGGATTTTCCAAGTCATTATTTTAGAAGAATAAAATCGGTGAGTATAAGTATCCCTTGCATTGTAGGGCCTTATACTTCAGTAAGTGCACAGTTGTTTTTACTGAAAAGTTCTTATGCAAAGAAAGCAAAATTGAATCCAACAGAGGATGAGATTGTTAGGACTTTTGGAGCCATACAATCCATAGCTACAAGTCATGGTCAAAACGACAGCGGTATGTTTGAACTGAATTTCAGAGATGAATGTTACCTGCCCTTTGAAGGAAGTGGCGCAGACAGTTCATGGCGTTTGGAATTACCAATAGAAATAAGGCAGTTTGATTACAACAGTATATCTGATGTGATAATGCATGTGAAATATACCGCAAGAGAAGGCGGGGCCATACTCAAAGAAGCTATCAACACGGCCCTCAAAGGCAAATTAGATCAGATTCAACAAGGCCTTAAACAAGAAGGCTTGCATCTTGCTATTGACATAAAACATGATATGCCGAATGAATGGAACTTGTTGAAAAAAGGCCCAATTGAATTCAAAATTGAAACCTCCAGATTGCCATATATTGCTCAAAGCTTAAAAGCTACAATTGAGAATGTGATTTTTATTGCAAAAACCAGCACTAATACTGTGAAAATAAGTATTGAAAGCAATCCGGTTTTGCTTACTCAAATAACCAATACGGATTTATGCATGAAAGAGGTTCAAGGAATTTTTAAATTGGATATTCCTTATACTTTGGCTTTAAGTGCAACAGAATATGCCAAACTAAAAGATTTAATTATTGTGGTTAAATATAAGTTTTAATGCGTTGGAACCAATTCCCAATCACACACTTGGTAGCACATTTGCATTTTTCCTGTCGCACAAGACCTGACAAAAATGCAAAAGAGCTACCAAGCCAGCGCACCAAGACAATACACAATAGACAGGCTGAAGGCTCCCCCTTTTATGCTACGATAAAAAGTAAAGGTTTAAAAATATCGTATTCATCATCGCATTCCTGTTGAA
>ENA-ORBV01003271-ORBV01003271.1-microbial-mat-metagenome-genome-assembly--contig:-NODE-3271-length-32749-cov-7.068193_pt1 | contig 32749 bp, 32 predicted proteins | sample MGYA00237777_ERZ505514 | MGnify/ENA primary metagenome ERZ505514 (study PRJEB26160, sample SAMN06269048) | microbial mat metagenome | isolation source: Oligotrophic lake microbial mat | place... | reverse complement strand
CCGAACCGAGCAGGGCATCGACAATCAGCGTGGGCCCGTGCGCGAAGCCAAAGGGCACCTCAGCCGCCCGCAACATACGGCGTTGGGCGGCTGCATCCGGGCTGAGCTCTTCCGAAACCAGGATGACGTCCACCTGGGCGCGTTCCACCACCGAAAGCAAACGCGCAATCGCCAGGCCGTCGCCGCCGTTGTTGCCCTTGCCGCAGTAGATGGCGATGCGATGGTGGCTGAGCGGACCGAAGCGCTGGCGCATGCACTCAACGACACGGTGGGCCGCATTCTCCATCAGAATCAGACCCGGAATGCCTAGCGCCATGGTGTCCTGGTCCACTTGGCGCATCTGAGCTGCCGTAAGCACCTGCATCGGGCTCTATCCTTTCGGCCACTCGAACTTGAGGTTGGCCTTGCTGATCTGGTCCAGCGGGATGCTGAAGGTCTCCTCCTCAACGGTGAGCGCGACCACGCCGTCGGCGAATCCCGCCAGGCGCCCGATAAGCGTCTTGTGCTTGCCGATCGGCTCGCGCAGCACGAGCTTAGCCAGTTGGCCAGCGAAGCGCGTATAGTCGCGCGGCGTGGACAGAGCGCGCTCAATGCCCGGCGAGCCCACCTCCAGTTGATAGCCTTCTTCGCCCGGAATCAGCGCCTCGGCGTCCAGCACGGCGGAGACCTGGTGCGAGACGGCCTCGCATTCGTCGAGCGACACCCCGCCTTCCACGTCCTTGTCGAGCGTGATGCGCAGCAAGCGATGTTTGCCGCCGCCCACCATCTCCACTTGCATCGCTTCCAGGCCCAGGCTGGTGGCGGCTTGGTCCACGATCTCTTTCAAACGGCTGAGTACGGCTTCGCGCAAAAAGTCCTCCAGTGTCACCGTAGCAGAAGACTGTAACCAAAATGCTGCGTGGGCCCTCGGATGATTCGTTAAACTGAAGTTGGAGCCGGGCTACGCGATGCCCATCCGCTACCTTGCGAGGACTTGAAACCATTGAGCCTGAAACTGAACGATGCCCCAGCCACGTTTGAACCGAACGAGCGTTGGTCCACGGTGGACGCCAACGAGCTCTACGACGTCAGCCGTTGGGGCAAAGGCTATTTTTCGGTGGGCCAAAATGGCCACCTGTGGGTACACCCGTCGAAGGAGCCCGGCCGGCAGATCGACCTCAAGAACCTGATCGACACCCTGCGCCTCCGCGGCATTCAGACGCCGATTCTGATCCGCTTCGGCGAAGTATTGCGTCATCAGTTGAGCGAAATCAACGACGCTTTTCAAGTGGCAATGAAAGACAGCGGTTATCAGGGCAAGTATTGCTGCGTTTACCCGATTAAGGTGAATCAGCAACGGCACGTCGTCGAAGAGGTGCTGGCTTACGGTAAGCAGTATGGCTTTGGTTTGGAAGCGGGCTCGAAGCCGGAGTTGATGGCCGTGCTGGGCATTACGGACGGCTCGACGCCCATTGTCTGCAACGGCTTCAAGGACGACGAATATATCGAAATGGTGATGCTGGCCAAGAAGATTGGCCGCAACATCACGCCGATCATCGAAAAATACACGGAACTCGACCTGATTCTGAAGTATGCCGAGAAGGTGGGCGTGCGGCCGACCATCGGCTTGCGGGTAAAGCTGGCGGCACGCGGTTCGGGCCGTTGGAAGAGTTCGGGCGGCTACCGCTCGAAGTTCGGCTTGACGGTGAGCGAAGCGCTGAAGGTGTTGGCGGAGTTGAAATCACGTGGCATGGAAGATTGCCTCGACTTATTGCATTTCCACTTAGGCAGCCAGATTACGAATATTCGCCAGATTAAAGGCGCGGTGACCGAACTGGCGCGCATTTACGCCGACCTCAAAAAACAAGGCGCGGGCTTGAAACTCCTGGACGTAGGCGGCGGCTTGGGCATCGACTACGACGGTTCGCAGACCGATTTCGAGTCGAGCGTCAATTACTCGCTGCAGGAGTACGCCAACGACGTCGTGCACCATATCCAGCAAGTCTGCGACGAAGAGAGCGTGCCGCATCCCACGATCGTGACCGAGAGCGGCCGCGCTATTGCGGCTTATCACAGCGTCCTGGTCTTTAACGTAGTCGGCGTATCCGGCTTTGGGGACGAAGAGCTGAAAGAAGTCACTGAAGAAGCCGAGCAGCCGCTGATCGACTTACAAGAGACGCATCGTACTTTGACGATGAAGAATTTACTCGAAGGCTTCCACGACGCGCAGCAGGCGCTCGATTCGGCCTTGAATCTCTTTTCGCTCGGCTATATGTCGCTCGAACAGCGCAGCATGGCCGAAAACTACTACTGGACCATCTGCCGCCGGATTCTGAACATGGCGCGCAGCATGGATGTGTTTCCGGAAGAACTCGAAGGTCTGGAGAGCTTACTCGCCGATACTTACTTCTGTAACTTCAGCCTGTTTCAATCGATGCCCGATAGCTGGGCGATCAAGCAGCTTTTCCCGGTAATGCCGATTCATCGCTTGAATGAGCGGCCCATGCGCAAGGGCGTCCTCGGCGACGTCTCCTGCGATTCGGACGGTAAGATCGACCAGTTTATTGACCGGCGCGACGTCAAGAAGACCCTGCCGCTGCATGCCTACGGCGACGGCGAATATTATCTGGGTGCGTTCCTGGTGGGTGCCTACCAGGAAATTCTTGGCGACTTACACAACCTGTTCGGCGATACGAACGCCGTACATATCAAGCTGAGCGACACCGGCACCTATGAGCTGGAGCACTATGTGCCCGGCGATACGGTGCGCGAGGTGCTCGACTATGTGCAGTTCTCGGCGAAGGCACTCCTGGAACAATTCCGGCGCGATGTCGAGGGCGCGCTGCGCGATGGGAAGATCGGCTACGAAGAATCCGGCCGCTTGCTTCGGTTCTACGAAGACGGCCTGCAGGGCTACACTTACTTGGAAGACGCCCACGTTAAGTAAGGTCCATGTCGTTTTAGTCTCGCCGCGCAACCCGCTAAATATCGGTGCGGCGGCCCGGGCGGTGAGTAACTTCGGCTTCGATAGTTTGCGCCTGGTGGACCCCTACCGCGTGGCGATCGACGAAGCGCGCAGCGCGCCCGGAGCGGGTGCGATCCTCACCGCGGCGCGCGAGTTTCCTACGGTGCGCGAAGCCGTGGCCGATAGCGAGTTAGTCATCGGCACGGCCTCTATGGACCTACGCGAAGCCAAGTTGCCGCTCGACCGCCTGGAAGACGCGGCGCCTTTGGTACGCGGCACTCGGGGCCACGTCACCTTGATGTTCGGCTCCGAAAAATACGGCCTATCGAACGACGACTTGAGTTTCTGCCACCGCCTGGTGCGCATTCCCACGCGGCCCGAGCATGGCTCAATGAATTTGGGCCAGGCCGTCGCGGTCTGCCTTTACGAATTGATCCGCGAGGCGGGCACCTATCCGCCGGCGGTGCGGCATCAGGCGCCGGCGGAGCAGTTGGATCGCCTGGCGGATGGCTTGCAGCAGGTGCTGACCGGCGTCGAATACGCCCAGGTGCCCACCACCTTGATCAAGTTGCGGCGGCTGTTGCGCCGGCTGCATCTGTCGCCCAAGGACGCCGAAGCCGTGCAGGGAATGGTGCGGCAGGTGCTTTGGAAACTCGGAAGCAAGATATCCTGGAGGTAACATGACGAAATGCGAACGCACTTACGAGTTGGCCCGGCCACTCGATGACGCTTTGCTCGGGCAAGTAAGCTCCTTGCTGGGCATGCACGGGATCCAAAAATTGCGCGTGGCCTCGCAGTTAGACGCGATCACGGTGGGCTGGGACGCCGCGCGGCTGTCGATTCCGCAACTCGAGAGCCTGCTGGCGCAGCACGGCTTCGCGCTAAAACCCTTTGTCCGGCCGGAGCCGCCCCCCAAGCCTGAGCCCGTGCCGGCATGAGGATCGCGCTAGCCCAATTTAACCCGACGATTGGGGCCTTGGCGGCCAATGTCGACCGGATGGCGGCGATGGCGCAAGAGGCTGCGGCACGCGACGCGGACATCGTCGCGTTCCCTGAACTCTCCATCTGCGGTTACCCGCCCCGCGACTTGCTCGAGAAGCCCAGCTTCATCGCCGGCTGCGCGCGGGAAGTTGCCCGTCTGGCTGTGCTGACCAAAGACTTGCCCTTGGCCATCATCGTCGGCACCGTCGTCCCCAACGTCTGGACCGCCGGCAAGCAACTCGCCAACGCCGCGCAGGTGCTCGCCGAAGGAAAAGTGATCTTCGAACAGCGCAAGATGCTGTTGCCCACTTACGACGTCTTCGACGAAAGCCGTTACTTCGTGCCCGGCGACCGGCAGACCATCTGGGAGTTCCGCGGGCAGAGGATTGCCCTCACCATTTGCGAAGATGCCTGGAATGACAAACAATATTGGGACCGTCCGCTTTACTCGCGCGATCCGGTGGCCGAGTTAGCCGCCGCCGGGGCGTCGGTTCTGATTTCCATTAACGGGTCGCCCTATCACCTGGGTAAACGTACCCAGCGGCGCCAAATGTTCGCGGCTCTGGCGGCCCATCACCGGATGCCGGTCTACTATGTGAATCAGACCGGCGGGAACGACCAGTTAGTCTTCGATGGGTCCAGCTTTGCCTTGGATTCTGATGGCCGTGAAATCGCTTCCGCCGTGTCCTTCGCCGAGGACTTAGTGCTGCCCGGCGACCATCATGCCAACTTAGCCGAGGAAACCGAAGCCGTTTACGACGCGCTCGTGCTCGGCACCCGCGACTATATCCGGAAATGCGGCTTCAAGAAAGTGCTAATCGGCTTATCCGGCGGCATTGACTCTTCGATCACCGCCGCCATCGCCGTCGATGCCGTGGGGGCGGAGAACGTGATAGGCGTTTCGATGCCAGGCCCTTATTCCTCAGAGCATTCGCTCACCGACGCCCGCGAAATGGCCCAGAGTTTGGGCGTGCGCTACGAAGTATCGCCGATCACCGAAGTCTGTGCCACTTTTGAACAGGTGCTGGCACCGTTGTTCGCCGGCTATCCGGTAGATGTCACGGAAGAGAACTTACAGTCCCGCTTGCGCGGAGTTACGCTGATGGCCTTGTCGAATAAGTTCGGTGCCATGGTACTCACCACGGGAAATAAGAGCGAGTTAGCCGTGGGTTACTGCACCTTATACGGCGACATGTGCGGCGGACTCGCCGTAATTAGTGACGTCCCCAAGACGCTGGTTTATCGAATCTCCCGTGTCGCCAATCGCCGTCATCCAGGGGCCATTCCCGAGAATGTATTTATCAAGCCGCCGTCTGCAGAACTGCGGCCCGACCAAAAGGACTCGGACTCCTTGCCCGAGTACGACATTCTGGACGCCATCCTCAAACGCTACGTGGAAGAAAGCCAAAGTCCCGCGGCCATCGCCGAGTCCTTGCACTTACCGTTAGCTTTAGTGCGCGATATCGCCAACAAAGTGGACCGTAACGAATACAAGCGCCAACAGGCCGCGCCGGGGCTGAAAGTAACTACCAAGGCCTTCGGCATCGGGCGCCGTTTCCCCATTGCGCAGCGATTCTCGGAATGAGAAAACTCTTCGGCGCCATCGCTGAGAGTTTACGCGGCGGTCATCACGACTACACCGCCGGCTCGCTATCGCGGGCCATCCTCCTGCTCTCGGTGCCGATGGTGCTGGAGATGGCGATGGAGTCGCTCTTTGTCGTGGTCGACATCTTCTGGGTGGCGCACTTGGGCGAACAGGCGATCTCCGCGGTGGGCATTACGGAAGCGATGTTTGCCATCGTCTTCGCCGCGGCGATGGGGCTGAGTGCCGCGGCCACGGCCACCGTCGCGCGCCGCATTGGCGAAAAGAACCCCGCAGCCGCCAGCCACGCCGGCGCACAGGCCATCATCCTGGGCGTGATCGTCGCCTTGGCCTTTGCCATTCCGGGCGCGATCTACGGCCATGAGTTACTCGCCTGGATGTCCGGCTCCCAAGAACTCGCCACCTATGGCGGACTATTTACCACCATCATGTTGGCGGGCACGCCCGGCGTCATCTTACTCTTCCTCAACAACGCCATCTTCCGCGGCGCGGGCAACGCTACCATCGCCATGCACGCGCTGTGGCTGGCCAACGCTTGCAATATGATTTTGGATCCGCTCTTCATCTTCGGATGGGGCCCCATCCCGGCGATGGGTGTTACTGGCGCCGCCATCGCCACCACTACGGGCCGCTCCATCGGCGCCCTCTACGGCTTTTGGCGCCTTTACGAAGGCCGCGGCGAGTTAAAGCTCCGCCGCCAGCATTTTACCTGGGACGCGCCGCTGATGCGCCAAATGGTCGGCATCGCCGCGCCGGCGGGCTTTCAATATCTGGTGCCCACGGCGAGTTGGCTGGGGCTCATGCGCATCGTCGCCGTCTTTGGCGGGGCGGCCATCGCCGGCTACACGATTGCCATTCGCATCATCGTCTTCGTATTGCTGCCGGCCTGGGGACTGTCGAATGCCGCCGCCACGCTCGTTGGGCAGAACCTGGGCGCGAAACAGCCGGAGCGCGCCGAGAAGAGCGTCATGGCTTGCGGCTTCTACAACATGGCCTTTCTGATGACCCTCTCGGTCGGCCTCATTCTCTTCGCCGAACCGCTGGTGCGCGTCTTTACGCACGAAGAGCCCGTAGTGCGCGTCGCCGTCGAGTGCCTGCGTATCCTAAGCTATGGGTATGGCTTCTATGCTTGGGGCATGGTCCTGATCCAGGCATTCAATGGCGCGGGCGATACGCGCATTCCCACATTAGTAAACTTTGGTTGCTACTGGCTCTTTCAACTACCCCTAGCCTACGCTTGGGCTCGCTGGTGGGGCGGCGGCACGACGGGTGTATTTTGGGCCGTTCCATTGGCTGAACTGCTGCTCGCCATCATCGCCTACGTGCTGTTCCGACGAGGATCCTGGAAGAAAGCGATCGTTTAGATGAACGTCCTGTTGGTGAACACCTACGATCTGGGCCATCAGCCCTTTGGCCTCGCGTCCCCCGCGGCCTGGCTGCTGCGCGGCGGCCACCAGGTGGTTTGCGCGGACCTAGCCATTGACCGCTGGCCCGACAACCTGGCCGCATTCGACTGTGTCGCCTTCCACCTGCCCATGCACACCGCCACCCGCCTGGCCGCGCCGCTCATCCGCCGCCTGCGCGGCAAAGCGCGCGTAGCCTGTTATGGACTCTACGCGCCGCTCAACGCCGACTACTTGCGTTCGCTCGGCGCCGAAGCCATCATCGGCGGCGAATTTGAGGCGGCGCTGCTCGCTTGGGTGAATGGCGAGGAGGTGAACGGTGCGTCGTTCGACCGGCTGGCCTTCGTTCCGCCCCAGCGCCACCTGCTGCCGGTATTGGGCTCCTACGCGAAGCTGCACGTGGGCGATCACCAGCGCATCGTCGGCTACACCGAAGCCAGTCGCGGCTGCAAACATCTCTGCCGCCATTGTCCGGTGGTGCCGGTGTATGAAGGCCGCTTTCGCGTGGTGCCGGCCGAGATAGTGCTCGAAGATATCCGCCGCCAAGTGGCCGCCGGCGCGCAGCACATCACTTTTGGCGACCCCGACTTCTGGAACGGCCCCACCCACGCCCAGCGCATCGTGCGGGCCTTGCACGCTGAGTTTCCCGCGCTCACTTACGACGTCATCATCAAGATCGAGCACCTCTTGCAACGTCGCGACTTACTGGCCGAACTGCGCGAAACCAGTTGCCTGATGGTAACCAGCGCCGTCGAAAGTCTTGATGACGCCGTGTTGGCCAAGCTCGACAAAGGCCACACTCGCGCGGACTTCCTGCTGGCCGTCAGTTTGCTGCGCGAAGCCGGCCTGACGCTCGCCCCCACCTTCATCGCCTTCACTCCCTGGACCACTCGCGCCAGCTATCTCCACTTACTCCGCACCCTCGCCGAGCTCGACCTGGTGGGCCACGTCTCGCCCGTGCAGTGGGCTTTGCGACTGCTGATTCCGGCCGGGTCGCGCATGTTGGAGCTCGAAGAAGTGCAGGCCTTGGTGACCGGCTTCGACGAAGAGGCGCTGCTGCATCGCTGGCAGCATGCCGATCCGGCGATGGACACTTTGGCGGCCGCGGCGATCCGGTCTGCCGGGCACCCGGGCACCCGCGAGGAGATCTTTGCGCGCCTCTGGGAGTTGGCGGCAGAGGGCGAGTATGAGACGCCGGCGCTTCAGGCCCGGGCAGCGATCCCCTATCTCGATGAGCCCTGGTACTGTTGAGCCGAACCGACTGACGACCAGTTGGCCGTCTTATAGTGGGGTGCCATGGCCGTAAAACCTGGCCTACAGGCGAAGGACGAAGACGACGAACGAGGCGAGGCCGGAGAAGATCGCGATGCTACCCCAGGTCCGAAGGGCCGGAAGCGACCACCACATGTAAAGGCCAGAGGCGATCCAGAGGAGGAAGGCGAGGCAAACCAAGTCGATCAGGACGGCCCAAAGCACGGGAAACCAGCGTTCATCTTCGAAGCCGCCGCGGGCGTGCATGCCGGTAAGAAAATGCTCCCAGCGAAACCGCCTGTTTTCGGCGACGAGGCGCTTCTCTTCGATAAAGTACTGAAACTGCGTGGCTTTCCAGAACGTATGTGCGTAGATGTTCAGCTGTTTGGGCCCGGCGCGATAAACGCCGTAGGCCCGGTCTTCCAAATGGAAGTCGCGCAAGACCTTAGCGCCCAGGGGTTTGAGGGCGCCGGTGGCCGGAATCGGGCCCAGGTCGTAATGCCCTTCGAAGGTCCTGGTCCAGAGGGGGAGTCCTTGCGCCTTGTCGCGAGCCTCGAAAAAATCGCCGTGGGAGAAGGGGACCGAAGAGAGGGCATAGAGCAGTACCCAAGGGGTGAGGAAGAGGCCTAAATACAGGTGGCTGCGGCGATTGAGCTGGGAGAATTTCATCGCTACATCGACCCCAGAAAGAGGGCAAACAGCGCACACCCGGACACCAGGGACACCGCGCCCCAAGCGCGGGTGACGCGGAGTTCCCACCACATCCACAGGCCTGTAAGGGCGAGCAAGAGTAAGGCCACAATGGTTAGGTCAACGGTGGCGGCCCAAAGGTCCTCACCGAGGTAAGGGTGCTGAAAGCCGCGGCGGCGATGGAGGCGCTCGAGGAAACCTGCGCCGGCGAAGACCATCCGCTCGACAGTTACCCTCTTCTCGGCCGCCCGGTACGTGATGCGGCGGGGAGTGATCGGATGGAGTCGGTTGATGACTACCTTCTCCGGCGAGAATGGACGCGCGACCGTATGCGTGCCATCGAGTTGAAGCATCGCCAGCACTTGGAGCGCGATCTGGGACGCAGTGGCGCCGACAGGAAATTCGCCCGGATACACCAACTCCCGCTCCAGCTCAAATTGCGGCGGAGGCGAGGGCGGAGGGCCTTGGAAGAGGTCGCGATGGTTCATGACAAACGTGGAGACCGCGTACATCGAGATCCACGGAGCCAGAAACAGCGCTAAGTAAAGGTGAGTTCGCCGGAGCCAGAGAGACATAGACGAGAGTCTACACCCGCGGGATTGCGGCGGAGGGACCCAGTGCGGTATTCAAGGTAAGTGCTCTCTCTTTTATTCCTCGCCGTCACTTTGGCCCAGGCGCCCGAAGGCTTGCGGTCGAGCGGAGTGCGCGACCCCAACCTCCCCTTCCAACTCGCCGCCGGACTCGTCGATGGCCTCGTCATCACCGCAGAGCCCGACCGCGCTCTGGCCCTATGGTCCCTCCTGCTCGACCATGGCCATCGCCTCGCGCCCCTGCCCGGCCCCGGCGCCACGCGGGATAACTTCGTCGTCTCCACCGGACCCGGCCTCGCCGTCACCCGCGAGGGCTCCAGCCTCAAAGTGAAAGTCTGGGGCGACGACCTCCAGCGCATCGAGCTCTGGTCGCACAACCGTGTCATCCTCACCAAAAGCGCGGCCGACCAGGACATCGCCTGGACGCCAACCAACCCCCAGGACTGGGTGGCCGTCCGCCTCGTCGCCAAAAATGGCTGGGCGATCTCCCCGGCATTCACCGACATGACGTCACCCGCGCCCCTCATGAGCGACGTCAAACTCGTCTTCCCCGAGATCTCCTCCCAGCAGCAAGCCGGCGGGCGCGCCAGCATTTGGGACGGCGAAAAGCTCCTCCGCGAAATCGATATGGAACGCAACGAACTCGCCGTCACCGTGCCCGTGCAAGCCACCATCCGCATCGAGATGGGCGATGGCCGCCGTGTCGACGTGCGGCCCTTCATCGCCAGCGGCGTGCGGACGATGCTGCGGGAACTGCCGCCCGACGCGCTACTCGATTGGGCCACCTACGAAGAGGTCCGCCGCCGCCTCCGCCGCATCGCCATCGAATCACATTTCTAGAGTTGAAACGGATCTGTCATTCCCTCGTGCGTCTGGGCCGTGTACCATATCAACCATGAAACGCATCGCCGTTGCTGTAATTCTCATCGTCGGGGCCGGCGCCGCCTGGACCGCCGCCGAAAAGTTCCGCATGAAGCACGCCGTCAGCGGTCAGGACATTAGCGTTCCTGGCCAATCCGGGGCCGATGCCCTGTTAGTCAGCGGTTGGAAGACCACTCCCGCCGGCCGTCATCTGCCCTCCGGCGACATGATCCTCAGCGGTCAAGTCAGCCCGGACGGCAAGCTCTTCGCCTTCACCAATACCGGCTACACCCGCCACGCACTCCACCTGGTGGACTTGGCGACCGAAAAAGAAGTCGCCACCTTCCCCGTGGAGCAAGGCTGGAGCGGGCTCGCCTTCTCGCCCGACAGCAAGCGCATCTTCCTCTCCGCCGGCGCCGGCTACGCCCACGCCGACATTCTCTACTTCGATAATTGGGACAACGGTGGCTGGAAGGAAGGCCGCGCGGGCTTCTCGCTTTTTGGCGCCGCCAAGGATCGGACCGCCGTTTCGTCGCTCACTGTGTCGAACGACGGCAAGCTCCTCTACGCCCTCAACAATTCCGACCATCAGCTCTACGTCCTCGAAACCCACGGCGGCCGCGGCGTCGCGCGCCTTAAGGTGGGCGATCATCCCTGGAGCGCCGCGCTCTCGAAGGACGGCAAGACGCTCTACGTCGCCAACCTCGGCGATGCCTCCGTCGCCATGGTCGACGTGAGCGACTCGGCCCATCCGTCGCTCACCGGCAAGCTCGCCACCGAGCCGCATCCCAACTCGATCGCCCTCACCGCTGACGATCGCCTCTTCGTCTCCTGCGGCCAAACCAACAACGTCCTTTCCTTTGATCTCAAAACCAAGCAGCGCCTCGAAGTAGTCAGCCTCGCCCTGGGCCCCAAGGCCCCGGCCGGCACCACGCCCAACTCGATTGCCCTTTCGCCCAACGGTGAGTTCTTGTATGTCGCCAATGCCGACAATAACTCGGTCGGCGTCATTGAAGTGGAAGATCGCGGCAAAAGCAAAGTGCAAGGCTTCCTGCCCACCGGCTGGTACCCCACCTTCGTCACCACCACGCGCGACGGCAAGCGCATCCTGGTGGCCAGCGGAAAGGGTAACGGCACCGGCCCCAATCGCGTTAAGCGCCCCATCGATCCCACTGCCCCCTCCGTCAGCTTCCAGCACATGGGCAATCAAATGAACGGCATGATCTCCTTCGTCGACCTGCCGGACGCCAAGAAACTCTCGGCTTACTCGAAGCAGGTTTACGACAATTCGTTGTACAAGGACATTCAGTTGGAGCAGTCGGGTGCCGTGGGCACGGTGATTCCGGCCCGCGTCGGCGAAAAGTCGCCGATTGAGCATGTGCTGTTTATCATGAAAGAGAACCGCACTTACGACCAGGTCTTCGGCGACTTGAAGCAAGGCAATGGCGACCCCAGCCTAACCATCTTCGGCCGCGATGTTACTCCCAATCAACACGCCCTCGCCGAGCAATTCGTCTTACTCGATAATCTCTATTCCAGCGGCGAAGTTTCGCAGGATGGCCAACCCTGGACGACGTCCGCTTATGTAAATGAATTTACACAACGCGCCTGGACCTTGAGTTACTCGCGCCACGGCCGTGTCAACGTCAGCGGCGGCATTGCCGACCAGTCCACGCCCTATATCTGGGAACTCGCCGTGCAAAAGGGCCTGAAGACCAAGACCTTCGGCATGGGCAATCGCCGCGGCGTGGCCCCCATCCGCAGCGCCATGTTTGACCGCGCCGCCGCCGACGGCACGCTCCGCGCCCGCGATACCGACCGCGCTGACCGCTTCGTGAAAGAGTTCCAGGAGATGGATGCGGCGGGCACCGTGCCGAACTTCATGATGATGGGGTTGGGCGAGAACCACACCAGCGGCACGGCGCCGGGGGCCTACACCCCCAAGGCCCAGGTCGCCTCGAACGACGTGGCGGTCGGCAAGATAGTGGAAGCCATCACGAAGAGCAAAGCCTGGAGTAAGTTCGCTATCTTCATTATCGAAGACGACGCGCAAAACGGCCCCGATCACGTCGACTCGCACCGCACCGCCGGCCTGGTCATCAGCCCCTATGTGAAGCGCAAAGTAGTGGATAGCTCAATGTATTCGACGGTGTCGATGTTACGCACCATCGAGTTACTCCTCGGCCTGCCGCCCATGACCCAACACGACGCCGCCGCATCGCCCATGGTGAATAGCTTCATGGCCAAAGCGGACCTCTCCACCTTCACCGCCATGCCCGCCAAAATCGACCTCTTGTCGAAGAATCCGGCCCAAGGCTACGGCGCCACCGAAAGCGCCCGCATGGACTTCCGCGAATACGACCGCATCGACGAAGATGCCCTCAACCGCATCCTCTGGCACAGCATCAAGGGCGAAAACGTACCGTATCCCGCCCCCGTCCGCCGTGCGTTACCGACCCCGTTCGGGATGTTCAAGTTCCGCGAAGAAGCCGAGTAGCTTGTAAAATCCTCCATCGGCGATAAGAATTGCTGCGGGCGATTGTCCTAAATTCGTAACCGATCTCGCTATATACCGTGGAGGCACTTCAGTGCCCCTCCGGATAGTGAGGTTTTTACAAATATGGACGCGATCCTTTTTTGGAACCAAGTCAGCTTGGATGCCAACAAAACGGACTTTTCTTCGGATAAGCCCGAGACGCCAATTAATTCCGAGCAAGGCGGTCCCACGCGGACGTCTCGCGCCTTGGCCATTGTTCATTTGGCCATGTATGACGCATATGTCGGAGTGACGGGCGCGGCGGCGACTTACTTGACTTACGCTCCCACCGCCGGCACCACGAACGTCGATGCGGCCCGCGCCGCGGTTTCGGCGGCGGCTTGCGAAACGTTGAGCGCTTTGTATATTGGCCAACGTGCCACATTCCAGAAGAAACATCTGGAGTTCGTCTCGATGCTCACCACCGGCAGCGATCCCGACGTCGAATTGGGCCTGAATTGGGGCCGCCTGGTGGCCGTAGCGATGCTCGATTCGCGCAAAGGCGATGGCTCGGACGTTTCTGACGACCTCTACGTGCCCAGCGCCGAACCGGGCCGCCACCGCGTCGATCCCCAAAATCCCGGCCAAGGCAATCTCGGGCCCCATTGGGGCAAAGTGAAGCCGTTCGGCATCAATCACCTCACTACAGTGATTCCGGCCATGCCACATTACGCGCTTAACTCGGCGGCCTACAAGCTTGCCTTCGACGAAGTGAAAGCCAAGGGCGCGCTGACCGGAGTGACCCGCGCCCCGGATGAGACCGTGGTGGGCGTCTACTGGGCCTACGACGGCGCGCGGAACATCGGTGTTCCCCCGCGCCTCTACAATCAGGCCGTTCGTGCCATTGCCATCAAGCAGGCCACCACGGAAGCGGCGAACGCCCGCCTCTTCGCCATGGCGAACGTGGCCATGGCTGACGCCGGGATCCTTGCCTGGCACGTCAAGTATCAGTTCAACCTTTGGCGTCCCGTAGTGGGCATTCGCGAATCCGACGTCGGCTGGGGCCCCACCGGTAAGGGCGACGGCAACAGTACCGCTGGCGATCCCTTCTGGGTGCCCCTCGGCGCCCCGCGCACGAATCAGCCCGGCTTCCCCGGCGCCACGCCCAATTTCCCGGCGTACCCGTCCGGCCATGCCACCTTCGGCGCCGCCGCCCTCCGCGTGGTTGAGAGCGAATTGGGCCTGCTCAACACTTTCGAGTTCGGCTTCATTTCGGATGAATTGAACGGTGAAAGCATCGACCGCGACGGCACGGCTCGTGCGCGCTTCCTGCCCAACATGACGATCGACAAGGCCATCCAGGACAACCTCGATAGCCGGGTCTGGCTCGGCGTCCACTGGCGGTTTGACGGCACCGAAGGCGTCCGACTGGGCAGCGAAATCGCTACCCGCATCCAGACGGCCTTCCCGGCCAAAGCCTAGGCTTCAAACACGACGGCGGGTGGACGGTTCACCCGCCGGTGGCCTACTGGTGAGCGTTTCGTGCGGTAGTGACTTGATGTACTTCTAACCTGGCTTGGTTTTCCTGCCACCCTGGGGCCTCTTCGGGCGAATGGCCGCGGTGTACATACGCTGTATGTATTTTCGGATTCGTTTTGTACCCCACCTCACCTGGCTTAACCTAGGCAAATGCTTCGAGCTTTCGTATTCCTGCTAGGCTCCCTCGCCTGGGCCCAGGATCCCTGGCCGCCGGTCGCGACTTTCTCCATCCTCGGTTATGACCCCGCCACGGGCGAAGTCGGCGGGGCGGTGCAGTCGCGGGTGTTTTCGGTGGGCAACGGTGTCCTCTGGGCCGAAGCCGGCGTCGGTGTCGCGGCCACTCAAGCCATCGTCGACGTCAGTTACGGAAACCAAGCCTTGGCTTTGCTAAAGCTGGGCTACCGGCCGGCCAAGATCCTCACGGCCATCCACGAAGCCGACCCGGACCCTCAGCCTGAGCGCTGGTCGAAGCAAGGCCGCCAGTTCGCCGTCATGAACGCCCAGGGCGAATACGCCGCCTTCACCGGGCCCAAAGCCAGCGTCTGGGCCGGCCACCAAGGGGGCAAGTTCTGCACCGCGCAAGGCAACATCCTGGCCGGCGAAGCCGTCGTCAGCAGCATGGTGGAGGCCTTTGAGAAAACCACCGGCCACCTGTCGGTCCGGCTGCTGGCGGCCCTCGAAGCCGGGCAGAAGGCCGGCGGCGATAAGCGCGGCATGCAGTCGGCGGCGATGTTGATCGTCAAAAAGGACGGCGGCGTTTGGCTGCACAACGACGTCGTTCTGCGTTTGCAGGTGGACGATCACCCGGAGCCCATTGTCGAGCTACGCCGGCTGGTCGAATCCGCGGGCAAGCGCTTCCGGTTGGGCGCGAAGTAAGTTCTCGCCCTGGCCTTGGTATATTCAGATTTCGTACCTATGAAACGTCTTGCGTTGGTAATCTCGCTGGCCCTAACGGCCTTCGCCCAAAAGAAGCTCTCTCCCGCCGCCGCCGCTTGGTGGGCGCATATCGAGTTTCTCGCCGATGACCGGCAGGAGGGCCGCGCCTCGGGTTCGCCAGGACACAAGCGAGCAGCGGACTACATCGCCCAGCAGTTTCGCGCCGCGGGCCTCGAACCGATGCTGCCCGGCGGCTTTCTCCAGCCGGTGGAGTTTCGCTCCCGGACCCTGGTGGAGAAAGACAGCCTGGTCGACTTAGTCAGCAAAAGCGGCGCCCGGCGGCTCGACTTTGGCGCGGACCTCATTATGGCCAAGGTAGGCACTTCGGGCGCCACCATCGAGGCTGGCATCGTGTTCATCGGCTATGGGTTGCACTTGCCCGAAGCGGGTCACGATGACTTGGCTAATGTCGACCTGAAGGGCAAAGTCGCGTTCCTCGTCTCCGGGGCGCCGAAGCGAATTCCCGGCGCTCTGGCCGCCCATGCCCAAGGCACCGAACGCTGGGAGGCGCTGCGGATGGCCGGGGCCATCGGCGTCATCATCTTCGCCAATCCCCGCACCAGCGATGTTCCCTGGGAGCGCGCCGCCGCCATGCGTGAGCGCCCGACATTGCAATTGACAGTGCCCGAACTGCAGGAAGGCAACGGTAACCGCGTATCGCTTACCCTCAGCCCGGCCGGCGCGGAAAAGTTACTCGCCGGCAGCGGCCACACGGTGGCCGAGTTGCTCGCGAAGATGGACGCTGACCAGGCTCTGCCTCAGTTCCCGTTGCCGGCGAAACTGCGGGCGAAGGCCGTCTTCGCTGAGTCCACCATTGGGTCGCAGAACGTGGCTGGTTTGAAGAAGGGGTCCGACGCGCAGTTGCAAAAAGAGTACGTCGTGCTCTCGGCGCATCTCGATCATTTGGGCAAGGGCTTCAACGGCGCCATGGACAATGCGTCGGGGGTCGCGTCGTTGATTGAGATCGCCAAGGACCTGAAAGGGAAGAAAACAAAACGGAGCGTAATTGTTTTGGCCGTGACGGGCGAGGAGAACGGGCTCTTGGGGTCGAAATACTTCGCCAATCGTCCGCCGGTGCCCAAGGCCAACCTGGTCGCCGACTTCAATATGGACATGTTTCTGCCCCTGGTGCCGCTCAAAGGCATCATGGTGCTGGGCCTCGACGAAAGCGACCTCGGCGACCGCTTCCGCAAGGCCGCCGCGGCCCAGGGGATTCCCGTGGTCGCGGATCGGGAGCCCCTGCGGCGGCGATTCACCCGCAGTGACCAGTACAGCTTCATCCGCAACGGCGTGCCGTCCTTGGCCTTTAAGTTTGACGCCGCACCCGGCACGCCCGAAGACCAGATCATGAAAGATTGGACCCGCGACCGCTACCACGGCGTCAAAGACAACCTCGGCCAACCCGTCGAACACGAAGAGGCCGTGCGATTTACCCGCATTCTGCAGGCGGCCATCGAAGAAACGGCGAACGAAGCGGCGCGGCCGCGCTGGAAAGAGTCGAGCTTCTTCCGGCGATTTACTTCAGCTCCATAGTACCGATAGCTCTAAGCAATATCCCCCTTCCCGCCGATAGGGTATCGAGAGTTATTGCCTTATGAACATGTGTGAAAAGTGCGGCCAGCGCTATCAGCCGACCCTATCGGTATTAGATCGCGGCCTCTGCCATAATTGCAGTAGCGAAGGCTTACTAACTCCGGGGCTTCGGGACCCGGGAACGCAGTTGGAAGATGCCGAACCGGTAACTCACAACCCGCCCGAGTGGGGGGATTTCTTTATCAGTTATTACTCGGCGCAAGAGGCGCAAGCTGCGCGGATTGATGAAATTGTGCGCGGCATGGGGAAGAGCACTTGGTTTTTCTCGGGCGGCGGAGGATCGGGGAAGTTTCTCCGGGAGATCCAGGACGCGCTCACCCGGTCCCACCGGATGATTTGTGTGTTGTCCCCTGGTTACTTTCACTCCGCCCATTGCTCCGATGAGTTGAAGGCAATGTGGCACGCCTTCGAACGGGATGAGGATGGCCGCATTATATTTCTGGAAGTAGGCCCGTGTCAGGTGCCGCATATGTATCAGAGTATCCGGCGGACCAGCCTAAGGGAGACGACGCCGGAAGAGTTCGAAGGCAAGGTGCAAGAGGCGATCGAAGGCACTGAGCGGCTGTATGTGGATTACTCGAAGCCGCTCGACCAGCTAGACGAGCCTCGGGCGAAATTAGTGCCTCCCTCCAGCCACAAGATACCGCCCCGGCTGCTGATGGCGGCAGTCGCGATGCTGGTGCTGGGACTCTATTTTCTGACTTACTTCCGCTTCGGCCCGCAGGGAGTTTGGGATCTGCGCGAAGCGGCCACTTATGCCACGTTGGGGCGCGATATCTCGTTGCCGTGGGACTGGGCGATGGCGCCGGCGAATTGGAAAGAGTATGTGTTCGCTGGGGAATCAGAGGCGCTAAACCATTGGCGCCGCCCGGGTGGCCTGCCGTCGCAGTTCGAAAGCGCGGGACAGTTTCTGCGGCCGGTGGGCGTTTCGTTCTTACGGTCGACTCTGCCGGAGGCGGGCCGGATTGAGCGAGGCATCGCCCAGTACCGGGCGGTCTTCGCGGGCCAATCGATTCGGCTGGTGGCCGACGCGCGTCCGGACGGCAAGGCCTATCGTGGCTTTCGGCTCGATAACGACTTCCGCGGGAGTTTACAAGCGACTTACTTTGAAAAGACCCCGAGCGGTGTAGAAACGACGCTGAAAACTTATCCGCGCAAACCAGTGAGCGCGTCCACCACGCTGCACGATATTGGCGTGAGTAAGCAGGACGGATTCTACACGCTCTATCACAATCGCGAAGTGCTGGGGACCTGGCCGCCGAAGGATACGACGGTGGCGCGCGGTTGGAAGGGCGGCGCGTTTGGCTTGGCCGTGGACGGATCGAGCGCGGTGCGGCTGTTCCGCTGGTCGCTGTCGCTCACCCGGACCCTCGATGGCTCGGTTTCGGTGGCGAAAGTCACCCCGCTGCGTCCGCAACTGGTAAGTTACTTCGCGATGCCCGGAAACCCGCGCGTGACCGAAGCGGAAGACGCCTGGGAAGACTAAGGCCGCCGCACCTGCGCTATACTTTGCCTTCTGTGATCTTTTCCTACAGGAGGCAGTCTTTTGACCGAATGGAAGTTTGCGCACGCCGACAAGGCGGAGCGATTTGCCCAAGTCCATTATTTTTCGATCGTGCAGAAGGTGGGCGACCGGGATGTGGAGTTCATCATCAGCGTGAAGGAGTATGTCACTCCCGAAGATCCGGCGATGGTCTTCTTCGCCGTGGCCGACAAGCAGACCAATCAGAAAACGATGCCCTTTACGCCGGTAGGTTGGGGTAACTCCTTACTCAAGGCGCTTTCCGAGTGCATGCGCGCGGTGCGCCGTTTCCCGTATGAGGGCGACTAGCCCTCGGCTTCTGCTTCTGCTTCCTCTTCTTCTTCTTTGTATTCGCCGGCCGCCGCTTCGGCCTGACGGGCTAACTCTTCGTCGGAGATTTCGGAATTGAGCAACAGTTGGGCCTGCTCCAAAAACGCGGCGGGCGTGAGCAGTTCTAGCGCGGCGAGCGGATCGGTATCGCCCTTGCGGACCTGCAGTTCGCCCGCGAACCAGCAGGGGATTTGTTCGTTACGCAGCAGATCGCGGGCGAAGCGCCCTTCTTCTATCGAGTCGTACTTGCCCAACGAAACTAGCCCGCCACCGTGCTCCGCGGCTTCGGCGGCCTCGGCATCTTCATCGACGATAGTTTCCTCGGGCCAAGCCAGGCCGCGGCGTTCGAGTTCGGCTTCGTAGATCGCCTGCGCGGCTTCGGTGAGGTCTTCGCGCTTTACCTCCAGCAGGGCATCATCCGGCAGCATCTCCGCGTGGCGGCGTACGCCTTCTAAGTTCGGTTCCAAGAGCTTTGTTCTTCCTTCGGTTTGAAAGTAACACGGATTATGCCAGTTCCACCTCTTGCAACGTGATGGCGCTGGACTTTACCAGTATGTTCCACCTTCATAAAGGTGGCGTCGGAACTTGCCTCCCATCGCGATATTGGCGACGTCGCGAGGGGATACGGCTGCCCCTCGCCAGGGGATCGGGTGCGGACCGGGGATAGACTAAGGAGGAGGAACCTCGGCGAATGACTTGGCTCAGTTTGGCGTTGGCCGCGCAGTTGGTGATTCCCTCCACGCCGCTCCCCCCTCCGGACACGGCGCCGAAAGCCGTGCCCGCTCCGGCACCCGCTCCGCAACTGAAACTGGAATATGCGGGCAAGCCGCTGGTGCTCGATACTCCCGCTTGTACCGACGAAGAGATTCAAGGTCTCGGCCTCTCCTGCACGCGCGAGGACCCCTGCCCGGTCTACCTGGAACTGGCCGCGCACGAAGTCGCCGGCAACACCATCATCCTCACCGGCAACACGCATAGCCGTGAGGCCACTTTCGCTTCGGTGCTCTTGCTGAGCGAGGACCTGGGGAAAACCTGGGTGGAGCCGCATGCCCGCATCAAAAGCGCCGTGCTCGACCAGGCGCAGTTCATCGACTTTCAGAACGGATGGGTGGCGGGCCAGATCATCCAACAATTGCCGCGTGACCCGTTCCTGCTGATCACCAACGACGGCGGACGCACCTGGCGGAGGCGGCCTTTGTACGAAGATGCCCGCGTGGGGTCAATCGAACAGTTTTGGTTCGAAACCAAAAATAACGGCGGTCTCATCGTCGACCGTACCCGGGCGGGCGACCCCCGCGCCAAGTTCGAGTTTTACGAAAGCCAAACCGGCGGCTCCAGTTGGACCTTGCGCGAAGTGAACAGCAAGCCCATCCAGCCCAAGCGCGCCAAACTGCCCGTCCCCAACGGCGATTTCCGCTTGCGTGCCGACGGCAAACTGAACGCCTATCGCCTGGAGCGCCGCCAAGGCGCCCAGTGGCAAACCTTGGCCGCCTTCGCCCTCAACCTGTCACCGTGCATGCCCCCCAAGCCGCCCGAGCCCGCAGCGCCGCCGCCGGAGGCGACGCCTGAACCGGAGCCCGCCCCGGCTCCCGCTACTCCGGCCCCGGCTCCGGCCCGCGCCAAGCGCCTTCCTCCCTCGCTCAAAAAGAAGCCCCTCTAAACCAACTGAGGAGGCGTTACGTTTTTTTCGCTCGGCTACATTTACAACTTACTCAACACGCCTCGCTTTTCCGCTTGGACGACACGGCGAGAATGTTACAATTTTCCTTCCGATACGTGTTTTAATACCAGCGTGTACCTCTTCGCGCTCCTGCTCGCTGTAGATCCGCTCTGGACAGCCAAGCCCCTCACCGCCGCCCATAGCTTTACGAAGGAAATCGAGGGCCCCGCCGTCGATCGTGCCGGCAACATCTACGCCGTCAGCTTCGCTCGCACGCCCACCATCGGCAAGGTGAATCCGCAAGGCGACGGCCAAGTGTGGCTCGAACTGCCCAACGGCTCCCTCGCCAACGGTATCCGCTTCGACCGCGCTGGCAACATGTACATTGCCGACTACACCAACCACAACATCCTCCGCGTCCGGCCGAAGTCGACCAACGTGGAGTTGTTCGCCCATGAAGCGAACATGCACCAGCCGAACGACATCGCCCTCGGCCCGGGCGACACCCTCTATGCGAGCGACCCTGACTGGCAGAACGGCACCGGGCAAGTCTGGCACATCGACCGCGCGGGCAAGGTCCGCAAGGTGGCGGAAAACATGGGCACGACTAATGGCATCGAGGTCAGCCCCAATGGCAAGATTCTCTACGTCAACGAAAGCGTCCAGCGCAAAGTGTGGGCCTTCGACATCGCGCCCAACTATAGCCTGTCGAACAAGCGCCTGCTGATCGAATTCCCTGACCATGGCTTCGACGGCATGCGCGCCGACAGCAAGGGCAACCTCTATATCACGCGTTACGGCAAAGGCGTCGTGGCCATCGTCTCGCCGGCCGGCAAGCTACTGCGCGAAGTGCCGGTGCTGGGCAACAAGCCGAGTAACCTCTGCTTCGGCGGTCCCGACGGCAAGACGGTCTACGTGACGGAAGTCGAGAACGAACGCCTGGTCGCCTTCCGTGCCGACACCCCGGGCCTTGAGTTCACGCGCTGGCCGAAGGCGGGCAAGGGCAAAACGGCGGTCCGCAAAAAGCGCCGTAAGTAAGGCCATGGCTCGCTGTTCACCGTAAGTGCGCCGGGCTCACCGTGCCTTGCTGCGTTTCGTATTCTGGTTGGGTATGAGCATTGAACTCAACGGGTCGCCCTTGATGGTGCCAATGCATCATCCTCCATTGGAATGGGACGCGCCGGTGTACTTTCATTCGGGGGCTGACCCACGTGCCAATTTCATCGGGCACCACGGATGGCTGGATCAAGCGCGAATGGGCTTGGTTCACTATGAGGAGACAATATATCTCTCGAGTTATGGAGCGTAACCGTTACCCGGACGCGATGCTGGCCCGCGGGGAGAGCCAGCACCCGCGCTCCCTCGTCAATCCACTCCGGCGTCGTGCGTTTGCCGTCGATTTCCAAGGTGCTGATGGGGGCGCTGAATTGAGCCAGGGCACGGGCAGTGGAGCGGTATTCGAAGTCAACGCCATCGCGGCGGGCTTGGGCGGAGAGTAACTCGGCGTTTAAATCTAAGATCCGCAATTCGGGTTGACGAGTGGCGGGGGCGATGGCGAGTTTTCCGGCGGGGAGCCAGGCTGTTTCGCCGTCGGTGACGGGCCATGGCTCGCCGTTCACTGTAAGTGCGCCAGAGTGCGAAAGGCCGAAGGGACGCTCGGCTTCGAAGCGGTTTTCGGTAAGTCGTTTGGGTTTGATGGCGGAGGCGGCGGAGAGTAACGGATAGTCCGGGGCGAGAATGGACTTCTCAAAATAGAGCGCCACACGGGGGAAGGATTGGGCGGCGTGGTGAATTAATCCGAATAACTCGGCACCGGTTTGTTGCTTGGTGGGGTAGACGTCCTGATAGCGTTCCACGATGTTGAGATCAATCGCCAGGCGGGCGTCACGCGGATAGCGCTTGGCGATTTCGATGTAACGGCGGGGGCCTAAGTGCCAGACGGTGGCGGGATCCTCGATTAAGAAGGTGGCGGCGTATTGTTTGGCCAACGGTAGAGCGCGGCCGCTGTCGGCGCCGAGTAAGTCGCGCATGCGGGTGTCGAAGCGGTCGTCGATGTGGGTCCAGGTGAGGTCGAAACCACCGGGCTTTTGTTTGCGCATGGCGGCGAGGCGCTCGAGCCACTCGGTTTGTAACTTAGTGGCGAGGGAGGCCCGGTATTCAAGAAAGGCCGGAACGCGATCGGGGTTGGTGAAGATCGTGATGGGGTCGTGCCCTTTGAGCGTCGCATATTCCTTGCGAACTGTCGCATTCATGGGGGTGAAACGAGCCGGGTTCCCTACCCCTTCGAGCGACTCGAAGTATAACTCGGCTAAGTTGGCGCCATCCCAATCGAAGCGGGTAAGCATTTGTCCGATGCCCTGGGCGACGGCGGTGGCGCAATTCGGATCGTGTAAGTTGACTAACTTACGCCAATCGAGTTGCGCGTCCTGGCCATTACCGGTTTGCTCGCGCCACTCCGGGTGTTGTTGCCAGAAGCGCTCGCTGACGTGGGGTAACTCGATCCAGGCATAGACTAAGATGCGTTGGCGGTGGCAGGCTTGGATCAGTCGCGCCAGTTCAGCACCCTTCTCTTCCGTTGCCTCGAAGTAATGCCAGGAGGCGACGTGCAGTGCGGCGATACCCGCCCGGCGCCACTGGGCCGCCAGATAGTCGAAGTCAGCTCGGGCGCGGTAGCCGGAGTCAAAGAAGGCCCATAAGTCGCGGCCCCGGTAAGGCGGCGCGAAGCCCAACTCCACCATGGCCTGGGCTAAGTAGGGGAATTTCTCATAGCCATGTTCGCCCAACGAGGTGGCGAGCCAAAGGATGGTTTGCCGGTCCTGTTTCCAACTGGCGACCAACGGGGCCTTGGTCCAGCGCTCCCACGTGTAAACCTTGGCGCCTTCGGGCAAAGTATATACGGGTAAGTTCTCTTCGCGCTCCCAGACAATTTCGAGGCTCGGCCGTAGCCGGTCGACGGCGGAGCGAACCCGCACTTTCTTCTCGCCGGCGGTTACTCCCAAAGCCGCGCCGGTGATGATTTGGAGCGGCGCGGAGCTCTTCGTATTTTGCACCGCGATGGCGGGCGAAAGCTGCGATTCCTGAAAGCCGAGGCTTAAGAAGAAGTCACGAAAGCCGGGAACATCGGCGGGCTCCAGGCGATAGGTCTGCGCGACAGCAGGCAGTGTCAGCAGGAATAAGAAGTTAGTAAGTCGCAGCATACCAGAGAGAAACTCGCAAATCGTAGTAAGTAGGGGCAAAAGGAATGCCGTTGGTGACTAAGTGCCGGCCCCGAAGCGCGTCGACGGACAGAGCTAGTTTGGGCGCCAGTTGCATTTTCACGCCTGGACCGAATTCAATAAAATTGCCCCACCAGAAGCGCTTGGCGTCGAAGGTGAAATTGGAATTCCAGCCCAGTTGCGCCCGGCCCCAGGAGTAACCCAGGCGACTCAAAGAATAAACCAACGTGTCGCGGTCGAAGCGGCTGACAAAGACGGCGTCAGCGTTGGTGGTGACGAACCAGCCCACGCCCGGCAGGGGCCGCCCGAAGACTTTGCCATAAGAGGCGCCACCGCGATAATCGGCGCGGAGGGGACCGTTACTAAAGGGGACCGTGAGGCCGGCTTCGGCCCACAGAGTAACCGGGCCCAGACGTGAGCTGAGCCCGGCAGCCGGGATGACGGCTCGTTCGGACAGCGCTCCATTTACTACCGAGGCTTGCCGTAACAACGTGCCGGTATCCCCGACAAGGCGGAGAGAAAGATAAGGCCGGATGGGGCGCGTGCCCCAGCGGAATTCGCTTTTGAGCTGGCCATAGGAGAAGCCTGCGCGCCAACGGGTGGAGTACATGGGGAGGCTCCAAAGAGTGAAACGGACGGGGGCGAATTGGGGGCGCAGGTTGCGGTACGCGCGCTCGGCCTCGGCGGCGATCTTCGGGTCGCCGGCGTGGCGGGCCTGGCCGAACCAGGCGAGCGCTTCCTCGTCGCGCTTCAGCAGGTTCAGGGTCCAGCCGAGGCGCAGTTGAAGGGTGGCGTCGTCGGGTTCGCGCTCCTGGGCGATCCGGTAGAGCCGCAGTGCGTCGTTCAGGTAGCCTTTGGCGTAGCTTTGGTCGGCGGCGAGGCGGTTCATGGAGCGGGCCGAGCCGAGCACTTCGCTCACTTTGGCCTTCAATTCGACGTCGGGGCAACTGGCGAGGACGCGGGAGAGCAGGGCCTTGGCGGCGGTGGCCTCCTCCTCGTTGCGGGCGCGTTTCATTCGGAGCATGCCGAGTTGGGCGAGGGAGGGCCAATCGTCCTTGGCGCGCTCCAGCAGTTGGCCGAAGACGATTTCGGCCTGCAAGGGCTCCTTCATGGCGAGCAGCAGGAAGCCGAGTTCGCGGCGCAGGCTGACGTTGTCCGGGTCAAGCCCGAGGGCGGCGCCGAATTCATAGACGTAGGGGTAGCGGTTGGGAAGCAGGCCGCGGGCGCGTTCGGCGATGCGAGGTTCGGTGGCGTGGCTGGCGGCGAGCAGGGCAGTGAAGGCGGGTTCGGGGTGGTTGGCGAGCGTGTGTACGCGGCCGAGGTCGAGGAGGAATTCGCGCATGTCGGGGCGCAGTTTCCAGGCGATGAAATAGTGCTCGGCGGCCAGGTCAAGCTGGTCGCGCTCTTCGGCGAGGTGGGCGATCTCCTGATGAATGCTGAACTTACCGGGGGAAGCGTGGGCGGCAGCGAGCCACCGGTTCAGGCCGGCTTCGAGCTCGCCGTCGATGTTGGCGAAGGCGGTTTGGGCGGTGGCTTGGTTGGCGGGGTCGCCTTGGCGCCGAACGCGGTCGAAGATGAGGCGGGCTGCGCGGCGCTCTTTGGCCTCAAAACACAGGAAAGCGTACTCGAGGGCGAGGTGGTGGTCGGCTGGGGCGTGCTGAAGGGCGAGGCCGAATTGCTCGCGGGCACCATCGGTGTCGCCGGTTTTGAGCATAGTATAAGCGAGGTCCTTACGGGGAGCGACGGCGGCGGGATTGTCGGCTAAGCCTTTTTGAAACAGGGCGATAGCGGCGTCGTAACGGTTGGCGCGCAGTTCGGCGTAGGCCGCATCGAGGGGGTTGGCTTGAGCCAGCCAGAGAGTTAATAACAGTGGGTGCACACTTCGTCCTACTTAATAGTGGGATTTGGAGGCCATTATTCTCATTTATTTTTTATTTTCGCGAAAGATTTTGGGCGAGTCTTTATAGACGAGCCTGGTGTGACTGTCCAGGTGCTGGAGGTAGGCGCGAATTTGGTCCCGAACGCGACGGAAGGCTGGGAGAGCGTCGGGGCCGGTTTGGCTGGCGGGGTCTTCGAACGCGTGGTGCAGACGGCTCGCATGGCCCGGGTAAATCGGGCAACTCTCCTTGACGTTGTCGCATACAGTGAGCACGAGGTCAAAGGACTCACCGGCAAACTCGTCCACCACCTTGGACCGATGCTGCGAAATGTCGATGCCGATTTCGGCCATTACCTCGATCGCTTCGGGCCGCACAAGCGTGGCCCGAGTCCCGGCGCTTTCCACCTCGAACCGGTCACCGTGGTCATGCCGCAGCAGGCCTTCAGCCATTTGGCTGCGCGCGGAGTTAGCGGTGCAGAGAATCAGCACCCGTTGACGGGTCAAGCAGGGCCGCAGCAAGTGGTGGCGGCAGGTTTGGTCGCCCGGACGAAGGCGCTCATAAACTTGCCGTCCACTTGCGGGGCAATAGCGTCGACATCGATGCCTTGGCCGCTCAAAAAGGCGCGGGCGTCTTCGAGGTGGTAAACGCGGGTGGGCTGGAGGTCGACGTCCGTGAAGCCGGCGGCGACAAGGCGAGAGCGATAGTCGTTCTCTTCGAGTGCCCCGGCGATACAGCCGACCCACAGCAGGACTTTCTCGCGAATTTCGGGCAGCATCTCGCCTTTGGTCACCACGTCAGAGACCGCAAGTCGGCCGCCCGGCTTCAACACCCGGAAAGCCTCGCGCAACACCTGGTCCTTGTCGGTTGACAGGTTGATGACGCAGTTCGAAATGATGACGTCGACGGAGTTGTCGGGCAGCGGGATGTGCTCGATTTCGCCCTTCAGGAATTCGACGTTTAGGATGCCGGACTTCCGCTGGTTCTCGCGGGCCAAGGCGAGCATCTCGTCGGTCATGTCGAGGCCGTAAGCCTTGCCAGTAGGGCCGACGCGCTTAGCGGAGAGCAGGACGTCGATGCCGCCGCCGGAGCCTAGGTCCAGCACAGTCTGCCCAGGTTCGAGGGCGGCGAGCGCGGTGGGATTGCCGCAACCAAGCGAAGCCAAGACGGCTTCGGCGGGCAGGCCGCTCTTTTGCGCCTCGTCGTAGAGGTTCGACGTGATCGGGTCGATGCCCGCGCCACCGGCCGACTCAGTACCGCACGCCGACTCGGCGCCGCAGCAGGAGTTACCGCCCGAAACGACCCGGAGGGCGGCCTGGCCGTAGCGTTCTTTCACGACTTCCTGGATGTTCATATTTGCTCCTATTTACAAAGGGTGGTGATCTTTTCGGGGGCGATGGCTTGGTTGCGGGTGCAGCACTCGGCGTAGAGGAACGCCAGCAGATCCTGGAGGGTGTCGGTGTTGGCCGAATACCAAAGAAAGCTGCTCTCGCGGCGGACACGGACCAAGTCCTCGTGCTTGAGCTTTTCGAGGTGATGGGACAGCGTCGACCCCGGAATGCCGAGTTCGGCGGCGATGTCGCCCACGGTCATGCCGTCGGGATGGGCCGACAGCAGCAGGCGCAGAATCCGGAGGCGCGCTTCGGTGCCGATGGCGGAGAAGCGGTCGGCGTGCCGGGCGATTTGGTCTTCACTAGGCATCATTTCTATATTTCTATGTTTATCGAAATGTGGAATCGTGTCAAGCAAAATCTTCGGCCTAGAGGGATGAATCCCAGGCCGAATGGGATGTTCCTGCAGGTCTTATGAAAACCACCAATAACTTCGGCGCTCGCATGATCGACGAGTTTCAGATACTCTCGATGGTGGACGCGGGATTGTTAACCGGGCCGGGTGGAGCCAAGTATGGCTCAGTAGGCATCATCATCGACTGCCCGATGGTGTTCCGCTTCCTCTAAAAGATGCCCGCACCTGATCGCTTGCCGGAATTCGAAAGTGTGGCCTTGCCGCTGCTGCCCGATCTCTATCGAACGGCGGCGGCCATGCTGCGCAATGAAACGGAGGCGAAGGACCTGGTGCAGGACGTTTATCTGCACGCCTGGAAGTCGTTTCACCGCTTTGCGGCGGGAACCAATTGCCGGGGCTGGATGTTCCAAATCCTCTTTCACCGGTTGCACCACACGCGGAGGAAGTTACTCCGCTTCCGGCTGCTGAGCGAGGACGAGCAATTCCGCGAGGACCACTTAGTGGCGGAGACGCCGGTGCCGACGCGGTTGTCTAGCGAAGAGGTGTTGGCGGCATTAGACGAACTGTCGCCGGAACACCGGGAAGTAGTGTTGTTGGCGGATGTGGAAGAGTTGACTTGCCGGGAGGTTTCTGAAGTGCTGGGAATACCCATGGGTACCGTTATGTCGCGTCTGAGCCGCGCGCGCACGAAGTTGCGCGTGACGTTGGCGGGCCCCGCGGCGGACCTTGGGATCGGCCAAGCGCGGGGGTCGCAATGAACTTCGACTGTTCCCAAGTGCGGCCGCTGCTCGATTCCTACCTGACGAATGAGTTGCAGGTGGAAACGCTGCACGCCGTTAATCAGCATCTGCAGTCGTGTGCCGGCTGCCGGGTCGCCTTACAGTCGCGCGAACGGACGCGGGCGGCGCTGCAGGCCACCGTGCGTGGATTGCTGCCTGGCGACGAAGTGATGGCGCTGGTACGTGATTCCGTTCGGGCGGAAGCGGCTCGCCGTGTCGGCGTCCGCTGGGTATGGATGGCCGTGGCGGTGGCTGCGGCGCTTACGCTGGTATTGAATTTGGGCTGGAAGGAATTCCGCGCCGAACAGGCGCAGATTCTTGCCCGTCTCGGTTTGGGAAAAGGCGACCATATTTTCTGCGCTCGTGGCGGCTTTTTCCCGGACGACCTACCCACTCCCGCCGTCATGCGGGAGCAGGTAGGTGCCGAGTACGCACCGCTGGTGGATCAGGTGATTGCGCGGGCCAAGGGTTACGTTATCCGCGACGGGCACTTGTGCCACTGGCAGGATCGTGAGTTCGTCCACTTCATCCTGGAGCGCGAAAATAAGCTGATTTCGCTGGTGATCGTGCGAAAACATTCGCCCGACGAAGTGTTTCCGCGCCAGGCCCTGCTGGCCACGATGCGGGTTCAGGGGCATCCGGTATATGCCACCGAGGATAACGGCATGGCCATCGCCGGTCTCGATACGGGCCGACATCTGGCGTTCACGGTGAGTGAGCGTGGCCCGGCGGAAGGCTTGACTTTGCTGGCCGCATTGACGCCGTCGTTGCCGCGGTAAGTCTTTATGCGTAGCGCATCAGCAAGGGGCCTAGCAGGTAGGCGCTGAAGAGGCCGGTGGCGTAAAGGCCGGCCGAAATCCAGAGGATCACGCGGCTCAACCGGCCGGTTTCCTGACAGGGTTCCGGCGCATCGGTAGGGCAGGCCTGTAGTTGCGGGGCCAGCCAATAGCTATAGGCAAAGTTGGCACCGATCAGCACTCCCGACACCAGGAACACCCAGCCTTTGTGATGCGAAAGGCTAACCAGCCAAGGGAGTGCCGATAGGAAACTGGCGACCGTGGCTCCCAGACCGATCAGGACGAGCAGCGATGGAAGGGCGCAACAAAGCAGGGTGCCCACTGACGTGAAGAGCGAGAAGAAGTTGAGCAGAGTGCGGCGCATGATCAGTTGCGATTCTGGACGCCGCGCACTACCAGGGGCACAGCGGCTTTCAGGTCCTTGAGGGGAGTGAGGCTGCCCCGGACGGTTTGAGCCTGAGCCGAAGGAAGACCCGGTGGCAACAGGTCGAAGAGTTGCTGCGTGCCACTCACCTTGAACCTGCCGGCTTGCACCTCTCCCCGCACGACGACTTTGGTTTCCTTGGGCGTGAAGCCGTTCTTGCGAACGGCGTCCCAAAGTTCATCGGGCCGAAGGATGTTTCCCGGTTTGAGTTTGACGGTCGCGAGCCCCCGGTTGAGGCTGACTTCTACTGACTCAACGCCGGGGAATTTCTTGAGTGCTCCGCGCACGGCGAAGGCGCAGGTCATTCAATCCATGCCGAAGATGGAGAGGTCCATTTGCAGGAACTCGGCACGGAGCGGGATGAGGACGGCGAGGGTGAGAATAAGGGCTTTCATATCGGAGACTCCTTTAGAAAAAATAGGCGAAATTGAGGGCGAAGCGTACCCGTTCCGTCGGCCAAAGTGGCGGATAGACGGGTGACGTGGCGCGGTAAACGGGGAACTGGACTCCGGCGGAAACGGCGATGTTTTTGTATACGCCGAGCGTCGTGGGTCCCAGGAAGACTTGGTGACTTTGGCTGTTTGGCCGCAGGATGCCGGCCCGTTGAAACTGGCCGGACCTTTGAAACCCACCGGAGCGTTCGCCGGTGAGCTCGCCGAAGATGCGCCAGTCCCAGCCACTGTCGGTGCGCCACGAGGGGGGCCGGTAGGCGTAGGCGAGGGAGTAGAAGAGGATGTCGGGACGGCGATCGAGGGCGCCGCCCGAATAGCGCTGATAAGTGCTGCCGGCCCAGGCGTAGTGGCTACGCGAGGCAATGCCGGTGACACCGCCGACTATCACGCCGACCCCACCGCTAAGACCTTTCAGCGCGCCGCCGGCGTCCTGCGGGCCAGGGAAGAGCAGGCCGCCGATCGCCGCGCTTTCAAAGCGGGAGCCAACGCCCGTATCCTGGCGATGAAAGCGCCAGATGCCCAGCGCTTCGACGTCTCCGCTCATGGAGGTGAAGGCGGACAACCGCGAAGGCGCGAACGGTTCCGCGCGCAGGATGACGGGTGCGGAGATGGAAACCTTCAGGTTCTCGGTGATGCCGTAACCGAGGGCCGGCCGAAACATGAAGCCGGATCCCGATCCGCCCCGGCCCATCAGGTTGAGATCGAGGCTCCAACCGCCACGGGGATTGGTGGGGGTGGCCAAGCCAAAGACGGGTCCGTGCCCGGAGGCGGTGAGGTTGGTCGGGGTGGTGCCCAGGACGATGAGGACCGTGGGCCATATGGCACGTTGCATAAACTGCTCCTTCTTGTTCTTACGCATAGCTATGGAAGCCGCGACGGAGAGCGAGTAGCAGCGAAGGTTAGATCAGGAAGGTGGAGTGGAGCACGAGACGGTCGGGCGGGGAATCGTCGGCGGGCGCGGCTTGGGTGCGAGCCACGGCCAGCGGCAGTGCTGGGGTCGGAAGGGGCGCGAAGGAAGGAGGCAGGTCCACCGCAAGTTCGATGGGCGCCGAGGCTGGTTCGAGAGAGATGCGCTTGCATTCCTTGGCCGTAGTCTTGGGGGCCGGCTTCTGGTTCTTACAGGAGCCATCCTTACGGCAGCAGGCTTTGGCCCCAGTGGCCGCGGTAGGGAACATAAAGAACTGCGGGCAGGAGATGCAGCCGCCCCAGAGAAGGGTGAGCACCATGAGGGCGGAAAGGACGAGACTGGAGACTGCGCGCACTACCCTGAGGCTACCACTGCGATAGCCGCTATATGATGGTGGTGATGACCTCGCCCGCATTTTTATTGCTCCTCGCCTTGCCCCTGTTGGCCCAAGATCAGACCGCCGGACAAAAAGCTTACGAAAGCCGCTGTGGCCGCTGCCATGGGGGCGATGGACGAGGCAGCGACATGGCGCCTTCCATCTTTCGCGGCCTCGGCACGCGCGACGACGCCCAACTAACGGCTTTGATCCGGATCGGGATTCCCGGGAAGATGCCAGGCAGCAATGTCGGCGAGGATGAACTGAAGGCCCTGATGGGCCACGCGCGCATGTTGCGGGTGCGGGCCATGCGGCGTCCGGTGGTACGGGAGACGGTGACCTTGACCGATGGCCGGACAATGGAAGGCGAGTTACTGGGCCAAGGATTTACCGACAAGCAATTGCGCAGTAACGGCAAGGTGTACTTACTCCGGCGTGTAGCCGGCGAGAAATATCGCGAGGTAACTTCGTCGGTAGATTGGCCAGGTTATAACGGCGATCCGCGGGGCAATCGATACACGGCGATGACTCAGATTACGAAGGCGAATGTCGGCGGGATGACCGCCAAGTGGGTTTTTCCCATTCCCAATGGCGCGCGGCTGCAAGGGACGCCGGTGGTGGTGAACGGCATGATGTTCGTGACGAACGTGAACCAATGCTTTGCGCTCGACGCGGGCACGGGGCGGCAGATTTGGCATTGGCAGCGCCCGATTACTCCGGGGACCGTGGGTGCCGGCTCCAACCGCGGTGTGGCCGTAATTGGTGACCGGGTATTTATTGCCACCGACCATGCGCACTTAGTTGCCTTGAATCGGCACACGGGCGAAGAGATCTGGGATACAGAGACGGCGGACTATCGGCAGAATTATTTCGCGACGGGCGCGCCCTTGGCCATCGGCAACTTAGTCCTAACCGGCGTGGGCGGCGGTGAGCATGGCGCGCGCGGCTTTGTGGCGGCTTACGACGCACAAACCGGCAAAGAGGCCTGGCGCTTCTGGACCATCCCCGCTCGCGGCGAGCCGGGCGCCGAAACCTGGCAGGGCAAGGACCTCGAACATGGCGGCGCGCCCACTTGGCTGACGGGCACTTACGATCCGGAACTGGACACCATCTACTGGCCGATCGGCAATCCGGCCAAGGAGTATGACGGCACCGACCGCGGCGGAGATAACCTTTACTCCGACTCCGTGGTCGCGCTCGATCCGAAGACCGGTAAGTTGAAATGGCATTTCCAATTTACTCCGCATGACTTATGGGATTGGGACGCGACCGAAACGCCCGTCTTAGTCAACGCGGATTGGGAAGGGAAGCCGCGCAAGTTACTCTTGCATGGTAATCGCAATGGCTTCTTCTATGTGCTCGATCGCACCAACGGCAAAGTCCTGTTAGTGAAGCAGTTTGTGAAGAAACTCACGTGGGCCACCGGCATGACGCCCGAGGGGCGGCCAATTAAGGCGCCCAATCAGGAACCTTCGGCGGCGGGCACGTATGTTTGCCCCTCCCAGGACGGAGCCTCGAATTTCTACTCGCCCTCTTACATTCCCGCCACGGGACTTTTCTATTTTCAGACCTTTGAGAAGTGCAGCACTTACACCAAGCGCGACCAGGGCGATTGGACGCCGGGCAAGACTTATCTGGGCGGCGTACAGCAGACCGCGCCCGGTGTGGCCGAACATTATTTGCGCGCGCTCGACATCAAGACCGGCAAGACCGTCTGGGAGTTGCCCCAGCCCGGACCCGCCCAGGGTTGGGGCGGCACAATCGCGACGGCGACCGGGCTGATTTTCTTTGGCGAAG
>ENA-ORBV01003269-ORBV01003269.1-microbial-mat-metagenome-genome-assembly--contig:-NODE-3269-length-32755-cov-4.460585_pt1 | contig 32755 bp, 28 predicted proteins | sample MGYA00237777_ERZ505514 | MGnify/ENA primary metagenome ERZ505514 (study PRJEB26160, sample SAMN06269048) | microbial mat metagenome | isolation source: Oligotrophic lake microbial mat | place... | reverse complement strand
GATCTGGAGGCGGCGCGCGATGCGGTGACGGATAGCGGCGTGGATCGGGCGCTGGCTCGGGCGGAGCTGGGTGGGATGATCGAGGTGCTGCAGGGGCGGCTGGTGGAGTTCAATCGCCGGGTGCGGGCGGATTTCGCGGGGTCGGCTTACGAGCGTTCGCTGTCGGTGGCGTTTACCATCGGCGATGCGGAGTCGGCGGTGCGCGAGGCGCTGCGCTACATGGCGCGGCTCTGGGAGCGGATCGATGCGCTGCCGGCGCGGCCGGGGGTGACGCTGCCGCTGGTGCTGCTGGAAAACTACAAGCGCACGGAGTTTAACTCGGATCGCGACGCGCTGCGCCGGGGCTACCGGACGCTGAGTGAGGCGGAGGTGGACTTGAAGGTGGCGCGGGAGGAGCGCAATGATTTGCAGGACGAGATTTACGAGGTGCTGAAGGCTTATCGGCTGAAGGTGCCGACGCTTTTCGCCGAGGGGCATGCGCTGCTGGATTCGCTGCCGGTGCTGACGCCGGGCCCGGGTCATACGCCGGCGCCGGTGACGGCGCAGGGGGTGTGGCAGTCCGGGACGCAGCAGGCGAAGATCACGTGGGCGGCGAGTGCGGAGCCGGGGGTGGAGTCGTACCAGGTGCGCGGGGTGCCGGGGGATGATTACCAGACGGATGATGAGGAGGTGCTGGCGACGCTGGCGCCGGGTGCGCCGCGGGAGTTTCTGACGGATTTTGCGCTGGGCGCGCCGGGGGTGTCGGCGGGCTTCAAGGTCTATGTGGTGCTGGCCGGGGGGAATGAGCGGGGGAGCGACGCGGTGTATGTGACGCGGCCGGAGTAGGCCGCGGCGAGGTGGGTGGGGGCGTCATTCGGTCGGGCCACCGGGCCGGTGGCGCCGGTCGGCGGGGTGCCGGCTCTCCGAGGCTCGCGCTGGTGCGGCCTCCGGGCGGTGCGCTTTCGCTTGGCAAAGCGGGGCGCGGGGCTTTGAATCCCGCTCCCCGAATTCATGAAGCTCCTCGACCGTTACGTCCTCCGCAGTTTTCTGGAGCCGTTCCTGATGTGCTTTGTCGGCTTCATCATGATCTGGCTGATCATCGATCTGAGCGATAATGGGACGGATTTTCTGGAGGCGAAGGCGCCGCTGAAGCTGATCGCGGGTTACTACCTGACGCAGCTCCCGCAGACGATCCTGGTGTCGCTGCCGATCGGGCTGCTGCTGGCGCTGCTTTTTTCGCTGAGCCGGATGTCGCGGACGAATGAGATCATCTCGATGCTCACGGCGGGGCGCAGTGTGGTGCGGGTGCTCCTGCCGCTGATCGGGGTGGGGGTGCTGGCGAGCGGGGCGGCGCTGTGGCTGAACTGGGAGCACGCGCCGCGCTCGGAGGGGATCAAGAGGATCGCGCTGAAGCAGATCGCCAAGGGGAAGAAGGCGGGCTCGATGGAGGTGGTGCAGGGGCATCTCTTTCGCGACCGGCAGAATAATCGGACGTGGTTTGTGCGCTATCTGCGGCCGGGTTCGCCGCGGCTGGATGGGGTCCACATCACGCAGCAGGATGCCGAGGGGCGGATCACGAAGAAGTGGTATGCGGTGCGCGCGCTTTACGATCCGCGGCTGAAGACGTGGACGCTGGAGAAGGGGATGATCGTGGAGTTCACGCCGGAGGGGGACATCGCGGATACGGATTATTTCCCGGAGAATTCGCGGGTGATCAAGGACTGGAGCGAGACGCCGTGGCGGGTGGCGAGCTCGGAGCTGAATCCGCAGGGGCTCACGGTGCCGGAGCTGCGCGATTACCTGGAGTTCAACGGGGACTTCCCGCCGGTGCAGCTCGCGCCTTACCGGGCAAATCTCGCGGATCGTTTCGCGCTGCCGATTTCGTGCCTGGTGGTGGTCTTCATCGCGGCGCCGCTGGGGATCGTCTTCAACCGGCGCGGGGTGGTCGGTGGCGTGGCCGGGGCGCTCTTCATTTTCTTCGGGATGATCATGGCGCGCGGGTTTTTCATGGCGCTGGGCAAGGGGCTGCGGATCGATCCGTTTCTCGCGCCGTGGATTCCGAATATCTTCCTCGCGGTGCTCGGGGTGATCCTGCTGTGGTTCCGCTCGACGAACCGCGATCTGCCGAGCTTCAGCTTCCGCCGCAAATGAGGGCCGCGACTTTATGAATCAGGAATGGACGATCCAAAGCCGCTCGACGAAGTGCGCCGTGACCGGGCGGGAATTTACCGACGGGGAATACTTCTACACGCTGCTCTACGACGAGGTGGCGGGGATGCGCCGCGAGGATATGAGCGAGGAGGCGTGGAAGGAGCGCAATGACAGCCAGCAGCCGTATTCGTTCTGGCGCTCGAAGTTTGAAGTGCCGCCCGCCGGGCCGCCGGAGACGGTGACGAAGCAGACGGCGGAGGACTTGCTCCGTCGCTACATGGAAGACGGCACGTCGCAGGAGGCGGCCGCGCGTTACCTGCTGGCGGTGATGCTGGAGCGCAAGCGCCTGCTCAAGGAGGTGCAGACGAAGCACGGCCCCGATGGCCAGCTCACGCGCATCTACGAGCACACCAAGACGGGCGAGGTGTTCGTGATTCCCGATCCGCAGCTCCGGCTCGACCAGATCGCGCAGGTGCAGCAGGAGGTCTCCTCGCTGCTCTCGCCGAGCTAGACACAGCACACGCGATCGTCGGCGGGGATGCGATTCCGAGGTATGCCAGCGAAAGATTCCAAGAACATCGTGGACAGTGCGGTGCCGAAATCGGCGCAGATGAAGCGCCTGAGCGAAGGCGAGAAAAAGGCGCTCGAACTCGCCGATCAGGCGGAGCACAGCGCGGGGACCGAGCGCGAGCATTTGCAGGATCAGGCGAAAAAAGCGGCCAAGTCTGGGAAGGGCTGATTGCCGGGCGGCAAACTTTCCGCCAATCTCGGCAGCATGACTCGCTGCCTGTTCCTCCTCCTTTGTTTTTGCACCGCCGGCCTGCTGCGCGCGGAAAAGATCGTGCTCGTCGCCGGTGGCGGCTCGGCGGAAAAGGACGCGCCGGCTACGGAATGCGCGCTGCGCGAGCCGTTCGGCGTGGAGTTCGACGCGGCGGGCGAGATGATCATCGTGGAGATGACCAAGGGCGAGCGGGTGCTGAAGGTGGGCAAGGATGGCGTGCTGCGGGTGATCGCGGGCACGGGTGTGAAGGGTTACAGCGGCGATGGCGGTCCGGCGACGGCGGCGCAGGTGAATGGGATTCACAATTTGCAAATCACGCCCGCGGGGGACTTGCTGATCGCGGATAGCTTCAACCACACGCTGCGCCAGTGGGACCCGAAGACGGGCGTGATCACGACGCTGGCGGGGAACGGGAAGGGTGGTTTCGCGGGCGACGGCGGCCCGGCGAAGGACGCGCAGTTTGCGACGCTCATCCAGATCGCGCTCGATCCCGCGGGGAAGAAGCTCTTCATCGCCGACATCGGCAACAAGCGCGTGCGCAAGATCGATCTCGCGAGCGGTGTGGTGACGACCGTGGCCGGGACCGGCAAGGGCGGCGTGCCGCCCGATGGCGCGATCGCGACCGAGGCGCCGCTAGTCGATCCCCGCTCGGTGACGCCCGATGCGGCGGGCGGCTTTTACATTCTCGAGCGGAACGGAAACGCGCTGCGCTACGTGGACGCCGCGGGCAAGATCAAGACGGTCGTCGGCACCGGCGCGAAAGGCCTGAGCGGCGACGGTGGCCCCGGCCTGCAGGCGACGATGAACGGGCCGAAATACACGACGCTCGACCGCGACGGCACGGTGCTCATCGCGGACGCCGAGAACCACGTGATCCGCCGCTACGATCCGAAGACTGGCGTGATGACGCGCGTCGCGGGCACCGGCAAGGCGGGCAACGGCGGCGTCGGCGGCGATCCGCTGCAGGTCGAGTTGCGCCGCCCGCACGGCGTGACCATCGGCCCCGACGGCCTGCTTTACATCACCGACAGCTACAACGAGCGCATCCTGAAGATCGTGCCCTGAGCGCGCTGCGCCCTGCTCATCCGTGTCATCCTGAGCGCAGCGCCCGGTGGGCCAGCGGGCGGGCGCGAAGTCGAAGGACCTCCAATATCCGCCTTTCCTCACACGCGCGGCAGTGAATGCGAAGGCGCTCCCGACAGCGACGCGGCAGAAGCAGAAGGAGGTTGGAGATCCTTCGGCTGCGCACTGGATGACCAGGAGGAGGAGAGACCGTGGGTTGGCAAGCGGCGCATCCGTGGTAACCTGCGCGCCTGATGCTTCCTTGGTTCCAAGACCGATTCCCGCTTTACCTCGCGCCCATGGCCGGGGTGACGGACACCATTTTCCGCCAGCTCTGCAAGGAGCATGGCGCGGATGTGATGGTCACGGAGTTCGTCAGCGCCGAGGGGATCTTTCGGAAGAATGAGCGGACGCTGGAGTATCTGGAATTCGTCGAGGCCGAGCGACCGGTGGGCGTGCAACTTTTCGGCGGCGACCCGGCGCATCTTGGCGAAGCGGCGCGGCTGGTCGCGGATTGGAAACAGCCGGACTTCATCGACCTGAACTTCGGTTGCCCGGTCAACAAGGTGGTGTCGAAGAACGGTGGCTCGTCGCTGCTCCGCGATTGCCCGCTTTTGGAAAAGGTCGCGCGCTCCGTGGTGCAGGCCGCGGGTCCGCTCCCGGTCACGGCGAAGATGCGCATCGGCTGGTGCGACCAGACGATCAACGCCACGACGACCGCGCGCCTGCTCGAAGACTGCGGCGTGCAGGCCATCGCCGTGCACGGGCGCACCAAGGAGCAGGGCTACAGCGGCGAGGCGAACTGGGAAGTGATCGCGCAAGTCGCCGCAGCGGTGCGCGTGCCGGTGATCGGCAATGGCGACATCGGCAGCGCCCAGGATGCGGCGCGGCGGATGGAAACCGGCGTGCGCGGTCTGATGATCGGTCGCGCGGCGATGAGCGCGCCGTGGATTTTCCGCGAGATCAAACACTACCTCGCGACCGGCGAGCTGCTCCCGCCGCCACCGCTCGCGACGCAGTGGGCGCACATCCTTCGCCACTGCCGCTGGAAGGTGCAGGCGATGGGCAGCGAACTCCACGCGATGCAGTGCCTGCGCACGCGGCTGATGGCTTACTCGCGCGGTATGCCGGAGGCGAAGCAGTTGCGCGCGCGCTTTGCCCACGTCGCGTCGATCGCGGAGCTCGAGGACATCGCCGCGGGGAATATCGCGCATGCTTCCTCGGAGGCGGTCGCGGCTTGAACACGCGGATCGGGATTGCGGAAACGCGCGAGGAGGTCGCGCGGTGTTTTCCGGTGATGCGCGAGTTGCGCCCGCACTTTGAGATCGAGGCGTTCGTCGAGCAAGTCGCGCGGCAGCAGCGTGAAGGCTACCGGCTGGCTTTTGTGGAAGCGGAAGGCGCAGTCGAAGCGTGCGCTGGATTCCGCGTGGCGGAGAATCTCGCGTGGGGACGCTTCCTTTACGTCGATGATCTCGTGACGGCGGAAAGCGCCCGCTCGCACGGCCACGGTGCGCGGTTGATGGACTGGCTGATCGAGGAGGCGCGCGCCGCCGGTTGCGTGCAGTTGCATCTCGATTCTGGCGTGCAGCGTTTCGCGGCGCACCGCTTCTATCTGCGGGAGCGGATGGAGATCACGGCCCACCATTTCGCACTCAAGCTTTGAGCGCGGCGCGTTCGCGATAAGCCCGCGAAAGCGCGACATACTTCTCGGCCCAAACCTTGATGCCCGCCTGTTCTTCCAGCGAGAGGGTGCGGATGACTTTGGCCGGCGAGCCGAGCACGAGTGAGCCGGGCGGGATCTTCTTCCCGCCGGTGACGAGCGCGCCCGCGCCGATGATCGAACGCGCGCCGATTTCCGCGCCATCGAGGACGATCGCGCCCATGCCGACGAGCACTTCGTCACCGATCGTGCAGGCGTGCAGGATCGCCTTGTGGCCGACGGTGACGAGCTCGCCGACGAAGGCGCCGTAGTCGTCGGCAAGATGCACGACGGCTCCATCTTGCACGTTGGAACGCGGGCCGATGACGATGCGATTGATGTCCCCGCGGAGCACGGTCTGGAACCAGACGCTCGCCTCCGCTTCAATGGTGACATCGCCGATCAGGTCTGATCCCGGCGCGATGAAGGCCGTTTCGTGAATACGTGGTTTTGCGTCCAGATGACGGGCGAGTCGTTCGGAAAGAGACATGCGAAAGGGTGGGCTTACGACCAATCCGAAATCAACCGCCAATGCTGATGATTGCAGGACTTTGGCCGTTTCCGAAAAATGTTAGAGGAATTTGTTGACTTGAGGAAAGGGGGCTGGCAAACCTCGCGCACTTCGCTGGTTGTCCACCCCCAGCTTTAACAATCAAATACAAGGAACATCACTATTCATGAACAAGGCAGAACTCGTAGAGGCAGTCAAAAAAACGCTCGGTAAAGACACGAGCAAAGCGCAGGCGGAACGTGCCGTTGAGGCCGTTGTCGAGGGCATCAAAGGCGGCCTGAAAAAAGGCAAGCCCGTGCAACTCGTGGGCTTCGGCACCTTCAAGGTCGCCAGCCGCAAAGCGCGGATCGGCATCAACCCGAAGACGGGTGAGAAGATCAAAATCAAAGCGTCGAAGAGCGTGAAATTCTCCGCTGGCAAGGATCTCAAGTCCAAGCTGAAGTAATTTCCCCCCCGCAGCCCGAGAAACCCCGTTTTGCCGCGTGCAAAACGGGGTTTCTCACGTACTGGCGGCTCTCTGGGGGGCCGTGGGCGCAAGTCCTGCTAAAGATTTCTTCGCAGATTTGCATCTGATGAATTCCTCCATCGAAAAAAGAATCTTCGCCGGCTTCGGCTTTGCCCTGCTGGTGCTGGTGCTGATCAGCTTTCTGACCTACGCCAACAATCAGCAACTGGTCGAGACCCGGCGCCGCGTGGTGGAGACGCAGGAAGTGCTGCGCAGCCTGAAGCAGATTCTTTCCACGGTCACGGATGCGGAGACAGGCGAGCGCGGGTTTGTGATCACGGGGAACGAGATTTTCCTCGAGCCTTTCCACAAGGCGATGAAGCGGATCGGCGATGATCTGAGCAGCCTCCGCGCAGCAGCCCGGGCGGATGAACCGCTGAAGGGACGACTTTCGATTCTGGAAAAGCAGATCGAGATGAAGCTGCGCTTCCTCGAGAAGGTCATCGCTACCCGAAAGGCGGAGGGCTACGAGGCCGCTCGCCTGCTGATGGCTACCCTGCAGGGCAAGGAGGCGATGGACGGGATTCGCGGGATGGTTGCCGACATCGAGGGGGATCAGTTGATCGCACTGAAGCAACACGAGTCGGCCGAGCGGTTCAGCACTAAACGCAACCTCGTGACCGTGCTCGTGGGCAGCCTTGCGACGGTGGGCATGCTGGCGCTGGTCTATCTGCTGACGCGGATGGATATGAAGGCGCGGCGCAATGCCGAGGCGGCGCTGCGGGAAGTGGAGGAGTTCAAGTCCCGGGTGCTCGAGGCCAGCGGCGATTGCATCAATGTCCTCGGGCTGAATGGTGAACTGATCTCGATGAACGCCGAAGGCCAGCGGCACATGGAAGTGGACGATTTCGAGAAGATCAAGGGCTGCGACTGGAGGGCGATCTGGCAGAATGATTCGAAGGATTTCGCCGAGCAGGCCCTCGCTCAGGCGCGGGCCGGGGGTGTCGGGCGTTTCCTCGGATCGTGCCTCACCTTCCACGGCGAGCCCAAGAAGTGGGATGTCGTAGTGAGTGCGATTCACGACGGCTCTGGGGAGGTGGAGAAGCTGCTGGCTGTGTCGCGGGACGTGACCGAACGCCAGGCTGCGGAGGAGAAATTCCGAATCATCTTCGAGCACTCGAGCGACGCGCATCTGCTTTTCGTGAAGGATCAGATCATCGACTGCAACGTGGCTGCAGTGAGGATGCTCGGCTTCGACAGCAAGGAGGCGCTGCTGTCCGTGCCGATGTCATCGCTCTCGCCGGAGCGCCAGCCGGGCGGGGCGAACTCCATGGAGCGCGCGGCGGAAATCCGGGCCATCATCAAGCAGCGCGGGCGCTACGGCTGCGAATGGAATCTGCGGCGGAAGACTGGCGATGAAGTCACCGTCGAGATCACGCTGACCATGGTGGAACTGCTCGGGCGCAGCGTGCAACTCGCGGTCTGGCACGACCTGACCGAGCGCAAATACGCGGAGGCGGCGCTGCGCGAGAGCGAGGAGCGCTTCCAGGCATTCATGAACAACAGCCCCGTCGTGGCCTTCATCAAGGACGACGGTGGCCACATCCTCTATATGAATGAGGTCATGGAGCAGAAATTCCAAGTGACGCTCGAGGACATGTTTGGCAAGACCGACTACGACTGGATGCCGCTCGATGCGGCCGATGCGATCACCGTGGTGGATCGGCGGGTTCTGGCCAGCGGACAATCGGAGCAATTGATCGAACTCGTGACCACGCCGGACGGTGCGAGCTACGAGTGGTTTGTGATGAAGTTCTGCATCGGTTCCGCCGACGGTCGCAAGATGCTGGGCGGGGTGGCGATCGATGTGAGCGAGCAGAAGAAAGCGGAGCGCGCGCTGCTCGAGAGCGAGCGCCATTTTCGCGACCTCTTCGACGACGCCCCGGTGGCCTATCACGAACTCGATCTGCAAAGCCGCATCACCCGCGTCAATACGACCGAACTCAACATGCTCGGCTACACCCCCGAGGAGATGGTCGGCCGGTCGATCCTGGATTTCATCATCGGTGTGTCCGCGGCAGAGTTCGCCGGAGCCGACGTTAGTCAAGAGTCGCGCGAATTGACCTTCCGCCGAAAAGACGGGCGCAAGGTGCCGGTGCTCATGCGGCAAAAGCTCATGACCGATGTGCATGGCGTGGTCTGCGGCATGCGCGCGACTTTGCAGGACATCAGCGCGCTCAAGCGCAAGGAGCATGAACTCCGGGACGCCGAGGAAAAATACCGCAGCATTTTCGAGAACGCGATCGAGGGCATTTTTCAAACGACGCCCGAGGGCAGCTACATGAGCGTGAACCCGGCGCTGGCCGCGATCTACAGTTACGGTTCGCCGGATGAGCTGATGAGCAAACTCACGCACATCGCCAAGCAACTCTACGTGCGCCCGGGGCGCCGTGCAGAGTTTGCCGCGGTCATGCAGGAAAAGGACTCGGTCACGGATTTCGAGTCGCAGATTTACCGGCACGATGGGTCGATCATCTGGATCTCGGAGCGGGCGCGCGCGGTGCGCGATGTCGATGGCAAGCTGCTCTACTACGAGGGCACGGTGGAAGATGTCACCTCCCGGCGCGAAGCCGAGGAGGCGATCCGCAAAGCGCGCGATGCCGCTCTCGAATCCGCGCGGCTCAAGTCGGAATTCCTCGCGAACATGAGCCATGAAATCCGGACGCCGATGAACGGTATCATCGGCATGACCGGGCTGCTCCTCGACACGGAGATGACGCCGAAGCAGCGCGACTTTGCCGAAACGATTTCCGGCAGTTCGGATGCCCTGCTCACGATCATCAACGACATCCTCGACTTCTCGAAAATCGAAGCCGGCATGCTGGTTTTCGAGGAGATCGATTTCCAGCTCGGAACCGTCGTCGAAGGGTCGGTCGATCTGCTCGCGGCGCGCGCCGCGACCAAGGGCATCGAACTTGCGTCCCTCGTCTACAATGATGTGCCCACGGGCCTTCGCGGTGATCCGGGGCGGTTGCGGCAGGTCCTCACGAACCTGATCGGCAACGCCGTGAAGTTTACCGAAAAGGGCGAAGTGGTGGTTCGCGCGAACTGCCAGGAATCCAACGATTCGCATGTGACCATTCGCTTTTCGGTCACGGATACCGGCATCGGGATCAGCGAGGAGGCGCAGGCGCGACTCTTTCAGGCATTCGTGCAGGCCGATGGATCGACGACGCGGCGGTTTGGCGGCACCGGTCTGGGGCTCGCGATCTGCAAACAGCTCGTCCAACTCATGGGCGGGGAAATCGGCGTGACGAGCGAAGCGGGCAAGGGCTCGACGTTCTGGTTCACGGCGCGCTACGAGAAGCAGGCGGGTGGTGGCATGGCGGCGCCGCGCCCGGCGAAGTTGCAGAATGTGCGCGTGCTCACGGTGGACGACAACGAGACCAACCGCGCGATCCTGCATCATCTGTTCGGCGCGTGGGGCATGCGTGAAAAGCAGGCGGCGAGCGGGGCGGAAGCCCTTTCGCTGATGATGTCCGAGGCGGCGCGCGGCAAGCACTTCGACCTTGCCGTGCTCGATATGCAGATGCCGGGCATGGACGGGCTGGATCTGGCGCGTCAGATCAAGAAAGACCCGCGCTTTTCCAATACCCGGCTGGTCATGCTCACGTCGGTCGATCGGCAGGAAGATCCGGATGCGCTGCGCGAGACGGGCGTGGATGCCTACCTGACCAAGCCGGTGAAGCAGTCCCAGCTCTTCGACTGCCTGAGCATGGTGATGTCGAGCGACCTCGAGACGCGGGAGATCAAGGCCGGTCTGGTCGCATTGAGAACTCCCTCGGCGGAGGACGCGGCGCAGCCTCCGGCGGACCTGCGCATCCTCATCGCGGAGGACAACCCTGTGAACCAAAAGGTCGCGCTCTTTCAGCTCCAAAAACTCGGCTACATCGCCGACGTGGTGGAGAACGGGCGCCTCGCCCTCGAGGCCCTGGCCAGGAACAACTACGATCTCGTCTTCATGGATTGCCAGATGCCGGAGCTCGACGGTTACGAAGCGACGCGCGATTTGCGCGCGATCGAGGGCGATCTACGTCACACTTGGATCGTCGCGATGACGGCCAACTCGCTCGAGGGCGACCGGGAGAAGTGCATCAACGTCGGGATGGATGACTACGTGAGCAAGCCGGTGAAGCCGGAGACGCTGCGGGCGGCGATCAATCGTTTCACGGATCTGCGCGCCGTGGAGCGGGAATCGGCCAGCGAGGGCACCGCCGGAACCATCGACCCAAAGGTCATCGCGGGTTTTCGCGAGATGGATATCGAAGGCGAGGAGAGCATCCTCGGGAAATTGATCGACGTCTTCATCGAGAATACGCCGCGAGTCATCGAGGAAGCTCGGGCCGCGCTGGCCGACCAGATGAGCCCCACGGTGCAGCGCGCGGCGCATACCTTGAAGGGTAGTTGCAGCAATTTCGGCGCGGAGCGGATGCGCCGCGTCTGCGAGCAACTGGAGCAGGCGGCGCATGATGGGGTGCTGGAAGAGGCGCCGAAGTTGATTGAGCAAATCGAAAATGAGTTCGAACTTGTCCGCATCGCCCTCGAACACGAGAGGCCCGTTTTTGCCACATGAAAATTCTCATCGCTGAAGATGATCCGGTGTCCGTGAAGATCCTGCAGTTCACGCTGCAGCACTACGGGCATGAAGTGGTGGCGGCCGGCAATGGCACCGAGGCCTGGGAGCTGTTTGATCGCGACCCGGTGCGCGTGATCGTGAGCGACTGGATGATGCCCGGGCTTGATGGCTTGGAGCTTTGCCAGAAAGTCCGCGAGCGCCCGAAGACGGACTACACCTATTTCATCCTGCTGACCGCGATCAACACGGGCCGCGACAATCTCCGCAAGGCGATGGACGCCGGGATCGACGACTTTCTTTCCAAGCCGCTCGACCGCGAGGCGATCCTGATGCGGCTGCGCGTGGCGGAGCGCATCCTCGAATTCACGACGCAAATCCGGCAGCTCAAGGAGCTCATTCCGATCTGCATGTATTGCAAGCGGGTGCGCGACGACACGAACTACTGGGATCAGGTCGAGACCTACATCCATACGCACACGGGCAGCAATTTCAGCCACGGCATCTGCCCGGAATGTTTCGACAAGCAGATGGGCGGCTTTGGGCGCAAAGGGCTGAACGTCACGCCGACGCCGTAGGATTGGTGGACGGCGCGCATCCTTCGCCGAAGCGCGCGAATGAGTTGCGGCGGATTCGCGGATGCCCCAATCTCCCGCGCTCATGCACGAGCCCAGCAGTAGAAGCAACACCCTCGCCCGGACGATCGGAGCCCTCGGCGTCGCCTATGGAGATATCGGGACGAGCGTCCTCTACGCTTTCAAGGAGTGCCTGCACCACGGCATCAGCACCGACCGCGAAATCGTCGGCGTGCTTTCGCTGATCATGTGGAGCCTCATCATCCTCGTCTCGGTGAAATACATCGCCGTCGTCACGCGGGCCGACAACCAAGGCGAAGGCGGCATCCTCGCCCTGCTCTCGCTGGCCTTCCCCAAGAACGCGAAAACCACCGGCGTCGCCGCGGGCGGCATGCTCGCCGTGGGCATCGCCGGGGCTGCGCTGCTCTATGGTGATGGGGTGATCACGCCCGCCATTTCAGTGATTTCGGCGGTGGAGGGTCTGAATACCGCCACCGACAAGGTGAGGCCGTTCGTCATCCCACTCACCCTCGGCATTCTCGCTGGTCTTTTTGCCCTGCAATCCAAGGGCACCGGAGCGTTGGGCAAATGGTTTGGGCGGGTCATGCTCATCTGGTTCGCAGTGCTGGCCACGCTCGGGATTTATCACATCACGCAGAATCCCACGGTGCTGAAGTCGCTGAACCCGCTGGAGGGTTTTTATTTCCTCACCCACCACGGCAAAGCCTCGCTGCTCATCATGGGCGGGGTCTTCCTCGTCGTCACCGGCGGTGAATCGCTCTACGCGGATCTGGGGCATTTTGGCCGGCCGGCGATCGCCCGTGCGTGGACCTTCCTCGTCTGCCCCGCGCTCATGCTCAACTACCTCGGGCAGGGCGCGCTCGTGCTCGCGGATCCGGCGGCGCGGGTTAATCCCTTCTTCAAGATGGCGCCGGACTGGGCGCTTTACCCGCTCGTCGCCCTGGCGACGGCGGCCACCGTCATCGCCTCGCAGGCCCTCATCTCGGGCGCTTTTTCACTCACCATGCAGGGCATCCAGATGGGCTACATCCCGCGCATGGAAATCCTGCACACTTCCAAGGACGAGCGCGGGCAAATTTACATCCCCAAGATCAATTGGCTGCTGGCCATCGGTTGCTCGACCCTCGTCATCGGCTTCGGGAGCAGCTCCGCGCTGGCCAATGCCTATGGGATCGCCGTGACCCTCACGATGATGGCCACCACCACGATTTTCTACTTTGCCGCCCGCCGCGTCTGGAATTGGAGCCGCCTCCGCGCCGGGTTGACGTGTCTGCTCTTTGGCTCGCTGGAGTGCGTTTTCCTGGCCGCCAACTCCCTCAAGATCCCGCACGGGGGCTGGTTCCCGCTGGTCTTTGGCGCTTTGGTTTTCATCGTCATGATGACTTGGAAAGACGGCCGCACCTTGCTCCGCAAGACCTTGCCGCCCGGCATGCCGCTCGATGATTTCATCGCCTCGATCAGCATGGCGGGAACGCTCGACGAGCAGAACAAACTGCACCGCAGCCACGGCACTGCCGTCTTCCTCGCCGGCAATCCCGAGGGCACGCCGAACGCCCTGATCAAGAACATCAAACACAACCAGATCCTCCACGAGCGGAACATCCTGCTCACCATCGTCACCGATCATGGCCGGCCGCATGTGCCGCCGCACGAGCGGGTGCAGGTCGCCGATCGGACGGAGAGTTTCTTTCGCGTCGTGGCCAGCTTCGGCTTCATGGAGACGCCGCACATCGACGAGGTGATCCGCGCCGCCGGTGTGGCCGGTCTGCCGATTCAGCGCGACCGGACGACTTTCTTCGTCGGCAAGGAACGGATCGTCGTGACGGCGAAAGAGGGGATGGCGAAGTGGCGGGAACATCTTTTCGTCTTCCTCAGCAAACACTCCGAGAACGCCGCCGACTTCTTCCAGCTCCCGCCGGACCGCGTCTACGAAGTCAGCCAGGTCGTCGAGATTTAGCGGCTAAGCGGGTGCGCGGTGTGAGGCGAAGACGCGCCAGCATTCGAGGAAGCCGGTCGCGAAATCCTGCGGGCGGGCGGCGGTCCAGCGATCGACCTGCTCGATCGTGAAGAAGCCGCCGCCATCGAGTTCGGCGGGGTTCAGCTTGAAGGGGCCATCGTGCTGCGCGCGGTAGAGGCGCACGTGTTCCCAGCCGGTCGGCGCGCCGGGCGCGATGTTCCAGAGGAATTCCACCGGCGCGCTCACGCCGAGTTCTTCCTCGACTTCGCGCGGGGCGGTTTCGTCGTAGGTATGGCCGGCATTCACGTGGCCCGCGGCGCTGGAATCCCAGCGGAGTGGATGGGAGTCCTTCCACTTCGAGCGGCGCTGGAGGAAGACCTCACCGCGGGAATTGAAGACGAAGACATGCACGGCGCGGTGCAGGAGTTTTTGGCGATGCACTTCGTGGCGCGAGAGCTGGCCGACCACGTTGTCCTGCTCATCGACGACATCAAAAATTTCGCCATGCACGTCCTGCGCGTGCGCGGGATCGACGGGCGCGGAATTGCCGGTGACAAAGTTGGTCAGCGCGATCCATTGCAGCAGCGAAAGCTCCTCGGCGCGGCACGTTTCGAGGATGCCGAGATAGGCGCAGAGCGCGGGCCAATCGATTGGCTCGGCGCCGCGGGCGTCGGCCCAGAGCGCGAGATTTTTGCGGAGAAATTTGCGGCGCTGGGCGAAGCCGTGTTTCACGAGATCGTTAAAGCGCACGCCGTCGCAGGGCGGGATTTCGCCGGGCGGACGCGGGGTCAGCGCGACGATGCCGGAGTCCACTTTCGGCGCCGGGAAGAAGACGCTGCCGGGCAGGGTGCGCAGATACTTCACCTTCCACCGCCGGCCGACGAGCAGCGTGAGCGCGCCGTATTCCTTGGTGCGCGGCTCTGCGGAAAGCCGCTGCGCGAGCTCCTTTTGCAGCGTGAACATGAGCATGCTCACCGGGCTCGGTTCGTCGGTGAAGCTGAACATGATCTGGCTGGAGACGTAGTAGGGCAGGTTGCCGACGACTTTCACCGGGCCGCGGGCGAAGAGGTCGCGCACGTCGAATTCCGTGGCGTCGCCGTGGACGATTTCGAGATCAGGGAAACGCTCGTGCAGGAAGGCGGCGAGGCGTCCGTCCTTTTCGATGACGATCCCGTTCGTGGAGCGTCGGAGGGCGTATTCCGTGAGCGCGCCGAGGCCGGGGCCGAGCTCGACCCACGCTTCGTCGGGCTTCAGCGCGAGCTGCGCGACGATCCATTCGGCGAGGTTTTGGTCGTGGAGAAAATTTTGGCCGAGGCTGCGCGTCGGCTCCATGCCGAGCTGGGCGAGGCTGGCGGTGATGGTGGAAAGCTTCATGTCTAGCGGCGTGTGTAGCGGAACCGCCGGGCCGCGCCGCACACAAAATGTCATTCTGAGCGGAGCGAAGAATCTGTGGCGCTGAGTGTGTGCCAGGACATCGGCTTACTCCCCAGTGGCGCTGCTGAGGAGAGACGGAGATCAGAGGTTCTTCGCTCCGCTCAGAATCACGGGGTATGGAAGCACATCGTGTCCCGGCTTCACTCCTTGAGCAGCGGAGTCGGCGCTTTCTTTTTCCGGAAGAGGCCGCGGGCGTCCTGGATGGAGACGCCCTCGATGAAATAGCCAACGGCGGCGCGGCCCATGGCGTAGGTGCCGGCGGCGGCGACGGCGCCCGAGATGGCGTTGCCCCAGATGGGCACAAACTTGGCGGCGGCGCGCGAACCTTCACGCAGAACGAGACCGAGCCCAACGTTGGCGCCGAGCGCGGCGATGAATTCGCCGCCGAGCTTCACGCTCATCTCGCGTCCGCTGATGTGCATGATGCCGGCGACCATGGTGGCCTGGAGCGAGGTCAGGATCGGGAAATCGGCGAGCGGGATCGGCTGCGCACCGATGGCCGCGGAGATGGCGGTGACGGACTTGATGACGACTTGCGCGATCTCCTTCTGCAATCCGCGATTGCCGGAGAGCCGCGCCATCTCGAGTTGGGCTTCGCCGGGGAGTTCGAGCGCGATGAGGTGGGTGATTTGTTCGTGGCTGACCGGGGAAAGCGGGAGCGTGCCGAGCATGTGGGTGCCGAGTTCTGGGCGGGAGTGGAGCGTGGCGTGCAGATCCTGCCGCGCGGTTTCGGCGTCGGCCCCGGCGACCGGCAGCGACAGGCCGAGGAGCTTGCCGTTTTCGGCGAGTGCGAGGATCTGCGCGGCGTGCTCGAGGTCGGCGTTGAGATCACCCGGTGCGCTCACGAAGACGAAAAGATCAGGGGCTTCGGCGGTGATCGCGGATTTCAGCAGGGTCAGCGAGGACGGGCGGCGGGCATCAAGGATCCGCAGGCTGCCGCGACCGGCCGAGCCGTGATCGTGCCAGTGGCCGTCGCTGAGGTTTTCCTCGCCGGGGAGCAGAATGTCGGTGCCGAAGAGCACCCGCAGCAGTTCGGCTTTGCCCGCGCCGCCCGGGCCGAGGAGGACGAGGCGTGGTGGGCGCTGGAGCAGGAAGAGCGTCTTGATCGGCGTGATCTCGCGCAAGATCGGCTGTTGTAGACCTTCGGGCAGGCGCCGGACGAGACCTTCGAGTTTTTCGTAGAGGGAGAGAAAGGAGGAGGGTTTCATGCGCGGTGCGGAGAAGATAGGTTCGCTCGCCGGGAGCGCAACGGCCTTACAAAGTCGCGAGCACCTGCGCGGCGTGTTCGTCCGGCTTCACTTTGCGGAAGATGGCTTTGATTTTGCCGTCGCCGCCGATGACGAAGGTGCTCCGCTCGGTGCCCATGTAGGTCTTGCCGTACATGCTTTTCTCGACCCACACGCCGTAGGCTCCGACGATCTTCTGTTCCTCGTCGCTGAGCAGCGGGAAGGGGAGGGAGTATTTCGCGATGAACTTCGTGTGGCTCTTCGCCGGGTCGATGCTCACGCCGAAGATCACGGCCTTGCCGGCGAAATCCTGCCACGCATCGCGCAAGCCGCAGGCCTGCTTGGTGCAGCCGGGCGTGTCGTCTTTCGGGTAGAAGTAGAGGACGACTGTGTGGCCTTTGAAATCGCTGAGGCTCACGGTTTTTCCGTCGCCATATTCGCCACCGACGGCGGTGGCTTGGAAGGCGGGGGCTTGGTCGCCGGGTTGGAGTTCTTTGCTCATGGGGCGGTGGAGTCCGTTTGGAAAAGTGCGGCGGTTGCGCGGTTACTTGCTCTTCATTTCATAGACGCCGGTCCACGGAGCCTGCGGGGGTGCTTTCTGCAATTCCACGCAGCGTTCGATGAAGACCTGGCTGAGGCCGTCGCCGGGGATGGCGGCGAGGACTTCGCGCCATGTCGTCTCCGCCGCGGCAAAATCGCCCGTGCGGAAAAGGCGCACGGCTTCTTCATGCCGCGCGAGCCACGCCGGATTGGTGGTCGAGGGGTTGCGCTTGTCCACGACGGTGAATACCTCGACGGGCTTGGTCTTGCCTTTCACGACGATGAGATCGACCGAGCGCAGGATGAAGCTGTCGCGCACGAGCGCGGCGACGCGTTCCCCGATGCAGAGGTCGATGTGATATTGCTTCGTCGCGCCTTCGAGCCGCGAGCCGAGGTTCACGGCGTCGCCGATCACGGAGACTTCCATCTTCGCCTCGCAGCCGAGGTTGCCGACGATGGCGTCGCCGTGGTTCACGCCGAAGCCGACGTGCATCTCGGTCATCCCGCGCTGGCGCCAGTTGATATTGAGCCGGGTGAGCGCCTGCCGCATTTGCATGACTGCGGTGAGGGCGCGGTGCGCATCGGTCGCCGGGCCTTCGCTGACGATGCTGCCCCAGTGCGCCATGACCGCGTCGCCGATGAATTTGTCGAGCGTGCCCTGGTTGGCGAAGACGATCGAAACCATCTCCTCGAAGTATTCGTTGAGCTGCTTGACGAGCGCGTGCGGGTCGGCGGTTTCGGTGAGCGTGGTGAAGCCGCGGACGTCGGAAAAAAGCACGGTGATCTCTTTGCGCGTGCCGCCGAGGGTGTTGAGGTAGCTCGTCGGATTGTCGAGGACTTCGTGAGCGACATCGTGGCCGACGTAACGCTCCAGCGCGCGCCGGGTGCGCTGCCGTTCCACGCGATCGAGCACCTGCTCCCACGCGGCCCAGGTGATGCCGCTGGCGATGAACGCGAGCAGCGGGCTGAAGATGATCGGCAGAATGCCGGCGTCATTGGCGAGATGTTGGGCGATCTGCTGATAGGCGAGCACGGCGAGGGCGATGAGCGCGAGCCGGAGCAGGGGGCGGCGCACCCAGCCGCCGATCAACCACGCGAAGCCGCCGCCGAGGGCGATGAGCAGCACGTCCACGGCGCGCGAAGTCTCGGTGATGAAGTCGTTGTTCAGCGCGGCGTTCAGCGCGCTGAGGTGGACTTGCGGGCCGAACTTCACGCCTGCGGGCGTCTGCAGCCGATCCTCCGAGGCCTGCCCGGTCGCACCGATGAAGACGATCTTGTCGCGGAAAAGCTCGCCGCCGTTGTAAGGCGGCGCGTTCCACTGCGCATCGACGAAGATTTCGTGCAACGACCGGGGCTGGAAGTCTTCGGCGAAGCGGAACATGTATGGCAGATGACCGGGTGGGATGCGGTGCTGCAGCCCGGTCTTTTCCAGCCCGCGCGCGATCAGCGCGTAGAGCTCCTCGGTTTTGCCATCCGACGGGATGCCGAAAAACTCGAGGATCGTCGTGCGGTAGCGCATCCGGCGGACCAGCCCGTCAGCATCAGGATAGACGTTCACGTAGCCGAGCCACGAAGGGCCGTTCGCTGGCGGGCGGAGTTGCTCGGTCGGGAGATCGTGGCTCGGGACATTCGTCTGGATGCTTCCGCCCACATCCTCCTGCTCCTTGGTCACGAGATTCGTGCCGATGACGACGCGGTCGGCGTGGCGCTCGAGGCCGGCGCGAAAGGCATCGTCGCCCTCTCGCGGGCCGGGGAAAACCAGATCGAAAATCACCACCTTGGCGCCCGCGCCGATGAGTCGGTCCATGATGTGGGCATAGACTTCGCGGTTCCACGGGAAGCCGTTTTTCATGAGCCGCAGCGTGGCCGATTTCTCGAGGTCGTCGGAAAAAAGGGCGTCGAGCGAGCGGGTATCGTCGTCGAGCGCGAGGAAGACGATGCGCGGGTGCTGCGGCGAAGGGTGGGCGGCACTGTTATGGAGCAGCCAGTCCCGTCCCGCCTGATCCGCCCGGGTGAAAAACCACTGGAGCAGATAGAGCGCGATGATCCCGACGGTGATGCCGAGGCAGATCACCGTGAGCGTCCGATGACGGGGATTGAGCTGCAGCGACATGCGCGATGTAGATAGCGGGAGCACCGCTGGGGACAACGCCGGAATTTCGCCGAACGCGCCATTTCCCTACTTGACGACGCGGAACCCCGCGGTAACTCTCCCGCCCCGTGCGCCAAACCCACCATTTGTTTTTCGCGGGCCTGCTCCTGGCTGGGGCCGCGCGTTTGGCAGCGGAGCCGCTGAATTCCGCGACCGTCTCGCGGGTCGAAAATCAGGTGAGCTACGGCAAGGTGATCGGAGACAAGAGCGAAACCCGCCCGGCGGTGCCCAACGACGTCATTGAGTCCCGCAATTTCCTGCTCTCGGAAACGGACTCGCGTGCCGAGTTGCGGTATGAGGACGGCACGATCGTCCGGATCGGCCAGAACACGATTTTCACCTTCGAGGCCAACAACCGCGTTTTTAACCTGAAGAAGGGAACGTTTGTTTTTTACGTGCCGAAGGGCAAGGGCGGGGGAACGATCAAGACGCAGAGTTTTACCGCGGCGATCACCGGCACGATCGGCAAAGTCTCGGACAACATCATCGCCTGCATCGAGGGGGAGATCACGCTGGAGCCCTCGAAGACGAAGATTCCGGCTGGGTTTTTCGCGCAGAAGGACGAGTTCGGGGTCATTCAAGTCAAACCATTCGACGCGGCGAAGGAATACGATGGCAAGCTGATGACCTTCAACGGCCCGCTGCCAGGGCTGCCGGAGTCGGGCTTTGGCTCCTTCATCTCTCTGCTCACGGAATTGGGCATCCTCGAATCCCAGGCCCGCGCCATTAATCTACCGTCCGGAATCCTGAGGTTTAACCCGATCCCGACCCCAGGCCCGACGCCCAAGCCCACTCCGAAGACCAACACGCCGGACCCGACCCCGACGGCGACGGTCGTGCCGACTTACATACCGCCTCCCGCGGAGCCACCCCTGGAGGAATTATAGTTCGGGACTAGGCCATGGCGCGCGCGGCTTTCCAACAAGGTAGATTGACTGATTTGAGGCTTGACTCCCCCGTCGCGGCTGGAAATGGTGCGCGCGTGCAACGCCAGCCTTCACTCGAGTCGTCCACGCAGCTTGTCCTCTTGCTGTCTCTCGCCGTGGTCTTCGTGACCTCGGTTGCGCTTCATGCCGCCATGCCCTTGAGTTCGGCCACCGTCACGCGGGTGGAAAACAAAGTGAGCTACGGTCAGGTCCGTGGCGACCGCAGCGATACGCGGCTGGCGCGTCCGCAGGACGTGATCAAGGCGAGCGACTTCCTCCTTTCCGAAAGCGATTCGCGGGCGGAACTGAAGTATGAAGACGGCTCGATCATCCGCATCGGCCAGAACACCATCTTCACCTTCGACGCCAAGAATCGCGTGCTCAATCTCCAGAAGGGCACCCTCGTTTTTTACATCCCGAAGGGCGCGGGCGGGGCGACGATCAAGACGCCGAGTATCACCGCCGCCATTACCGGCACGGTGGGCAAGGTTTCCGAAACCACGGTGGCCATCGTCGAGGGGGAAGTCGTCATCCTGCCGGGTATGGAAAAAGTCGGGAAATTTCAGTTCGCCCGGCGCAATGGGGACGGCACGCTGACCATCGGCTTCTTCGATCCGGCCAAGGCTTACGACGGTAAGTTGATGACTTTCAACGGTAAGATTGAAGGCATTCCGGACCTCCCAGTGGGCGAGGAATTCCGCTTCAACCTTCCGCCGAACGACCCTCTGGATAATCAGAACGTGCCCAGCGAGGTCATGAAAAATAATCCACCGCCGATGGATAAGCCAAAGACCGACGTCAAAGTCCCGCCTCCGACCACGGACACCAAACCCACTGCCACTCCGTATTATTAAGCTGAGATGAACGTGCGCCAAACCTCTCTAATCCTGCTCGTGACGCTCGGCGTCATGGCGTCCGCATCCGCACAGGATCGCAAGACTTACAACTACTCCACGAGCACCGGCGCCGGAAAACAGAGCGCCCAGGAAGTCGAGGACATCGGGGAAATCGAGGAGAGTAAAGAGGGCTTCCAGACCTTCCGCGACAAACTCCGCTTTAATGTGCAGGCGCGCGCGGCTTACACGACGAACGCCAAATTGGATGGCAGCCACGGGAGCAGCGACGCGCTCTTCCTGCCGACCGTCGAGGCCGGTTTCCACACGCCGCTGGGCAAGCACTTCAGCTTCGACCTCTCGACCAAGCTCGAATCCGTGCTCTACGCGAAATACGACGATCGTAGCTTCGTCGGCTACAGCGCGATGGCCACGCTCGATTATCGCATCAAGAAGGGGTTGCCGCGTTTCTACGCGAGCATCGAACCCTACCGCTACGACAGCTTCGACACCGGTGATCTCATGACGCAGGCCATCGGTTTCACCGGCGGCGCCGATTGGGGCTTTGCTTTCAATGCCGGGCGCACCCTCGGCTTCGTCGGCTACAGCTTTACTGACTACCTCTCCGACCCGAACATCGACAGCCGCCTCGTCCATCGCGCGGTCGTGGGTCTGGCGCATCAGATCCGCTCGAACCTCACCGGGCAGGTCTATTACGTCTATCAGTATAGCGACTTCACCGACTTCAACCGCGAGGACTCCAAACACACCGCCGCCGCCAATCTCGTCTATCAATTCTCCGATCGCTGGTTTGGCAGTCTCACGACTTCTTTCGTGAACAACGACTCCGACCAGAACAACGCCAGCTACGAGTCGTTCAGCACGACTCTGGGCGTCACCTTTCAGTTCTAAGGAATCGCCGAAGGCTCCGGCGATTCGTGAGCCGGGGCGCGGGATGATCGCAGATTCTGCTGATGCTCCCCGCCTATGAAGCCTACGAAACGGAACGCGCCGACTTCGCGCGGATCGTGGAAGTCGTTCGGCGCATTCAGTCTGCCCCTTCTGACGAACTGCTTTCCATCGATTGGCTGATCGAGCGCATTCGTGACATCGGTCTCATGCCCATCCACGGGGCGCACGAGATTTACGAGGGCGAGGAAGACTACATCAACGGCTCGCAGCAGGGCGTCGTCCAAATCCCGCGCGAATTCGCCCGCTGGCTGCTCCTGCTCGCCGAACATCGCCCCGCCAGCTACCTCGAAGTCGGCTGCTTCAATGGGGCCACGGCGACGCTCGCGACCGCTTATCTCCAGCGCTTTAATCCCGCCTTCCAAGCGACCACGATCGACATCTGGCCGACCTGGCTTTTCTATTCGCAAATCCGCGACCTCATTCCCCTGCGTTACGTCGTCGGCAGAAATTCCTTCGAGTTTGCCGACCAGCGTTTCGATGCGGTCTTCATCGATGGCGATCACTCGTTCGAGTGGGCGTGGGCCGATTACCAAAACGTCGGCCGGTCTGCGCGTGTCTGCGGCATCCATGATGTGAACTGCGCGCCCTTTCGCGACCTGCCGCTCGGCGGCGTGTGTGGCGCGTGGGACTTGATCCGCCGCGAAGAAGCCGAAGGCGCGGAGTTCCTCGAGTTTTTCGACCACCCGTCGAAGCCCTTCAACGGCATCGGCGTCCGCCTGCGGAAAGACTGACGCGCCTCACTCCGCGCCCACGGCGGTGGAGCAAATGAGCCCGCTTTCGCGCAAGTCGCGCGCGGCTTGAACCATCGCCGGCCAGTCCTCCAGCAGCGCGCCGTAACTCACCAGCAGGGCCTGCATGAAGCGGCGATTCTCCTCGTCGCTACGTTGCGTCTTGAGGTCGAAGGGGATGTCGAAATCCTCGTAGGTCATCGCCTCGCGGGTATGGAGGATGAATTTTTCCAAGTCACTCCGCCAGTAGTCCGGCGCATCTTCCTCCTCGCGCAGGCGGTCTTCCAGGTAGGCGAGCTTGTCCGCTTCCATCTGCTGCACCGTGAGCCGCAGTGCCTCGAGGAAATCCCGCGCCGGTTGCGCCGCATAGGCGGACACGTTGCGGCCCAGCGTGCGGATCCGCTCCGCCGCATCCGCGTGTTCCGGTGGGCGGCAGTGGAAGAGAATCGCCCGCACGATCGTGGCAAACTCAAACACCGTCGCCCGCCGCTCCGGACTCAGTTCGTCCGGATGATGGATCGTCTTCCCCTGCCCGGAATCGTGATGCAGCGCGTAGGGCAGGTGACCCGAGACCGAGCGTGAGCAGCACAGCCAGGTGGCCGCGGCGAAGAGTGTGTCCTCGGCATGCAGCACGGGAAAAAATGGCGGCAGGATTTCGCGGTGATCGAGGCCGATCGTCATGCCCGGCGAGAGCAGCCCGCCCCCGATCGTCGGGCAGGGCGGACGCACCACCACGCTGCGGCTGGTGAAGGCGCCGCGATAGAGTTCCTCGGAACTCGTCAGCCGCTCGCGCGTCTTCCCTTTGGCATAAAAGTGGTAGCTGCTCGTCGGCGTGCCCGTGTCGCCCACCTGGCCAAAAAACGTTGTCCGTACCCGCAGCGGCCCGGCGTCCAGTCGCTTCAGCATCTGATCGTCCACGCAGGAGACATCGATTTCCTCCGCCCTCAGGTCCGGCGGGAAAAGCGCGCCGATGTCCCGCCCGAGCAGGCTTTCGTGCGTGCCGAGAAAGTCCACGTCGGTAAAAGGCGCCGCCGCCAGCGCGCTCGCGCGGTCCGCGAAAAACCAGCGCTCACACGGATCATCAGTCGCGAACAAGGACACGCGCGCCTTGGCCGCCGGGCCGGGAGAAATCTCCGCCACCACATCGTCATCCACGCTCACCGTCGTCCGTCCCGCCTCGTGCAGGAGCAGCGCGTTGCGATTGGCCCCGCAGGTGAAGCCCGCGTGCAGCGGATCGAACAGCGCGAACTCCACGGAACTCGCGCGCACGCCGCTCCGCCGCACCAGCTCCTCCGCGAAGCGCCGCTTCTCGCCGGCGCCCGCCCAGCGCAGCTTCAGCCCGCGCGTCCCCTTCAGACCCGTGAGCAGCGCGTGCAAAGCCACGCTATCCTCGGGACGCGCCGAACTATCGAAGACCACCACCTCCGGCGCGCGGTTGTGCGTGGCGAAATTGGCCCCGAAGCCCCGCAGGCAGCGCTCCAGCATCGCCGTGCGCGCACCGCCCGTCGGCACGCCCACCACTTCCACCGGCGCCGGAGTGTTCGCCGGATCGATCATCGCCGCGCAGCGAGCCCGCAAATCCTCCGGTGAAACGAGCAGCCCGGCTTCCACGAATTGCGGCAGTAACTGCGTCAGCGCCTCGACTTGCAGCGGGCTCCAGTCGTGGCTCTCCACATGCCGCGCCACATGCCGCTCCATGGACCGGAACTCATTGCAGCGCAGCAGAAAATCCACGGCGAACGACGGCACCGCCACCGGCACACTCCCGCGCCGCGAGACCAGATGCTGGTCGTGCCCCGCAGTGAAACACTCGAACGGCGTCTTCCGCCAGAGCACCGGTGCGGCCACCGCGGTGGCGGGTGTGGCGGTCGCGCGACGGCTGCCGTGGAAAAGGGAGAGCATGCCCATGTCCGGTCATTGAAGCGCGAAGGGGCGGTTGCCTTCCAGTCGCAATTGCCGTTTCATCACTCCGCCCATGACCACCGCCAATAAAGTCACCATCACGCGGATCCTCATGATCCCGTTTTTCGTGATGATGGCCATCTACTACGGGCGCGACAAAGAGGACTGGCAGCGCTGGACCGCCATCGCGATCTTCGTCATCGCGGCGGCCAGCGACGGCATCGATGGCTACATCGCCCGGCACTACAACCAGCGGAGCAAACTCGGCCTCATCCTCGACCCCATCGCCGACAAAGGCCTGCTCCTCGCCGGCATCATCACGCTCAGCCTCTCGAACTGGGCCTACGAATTTCCGCTCTGGTTCCCCGTGCTCGTCGTCGCGCGCGACATCGTCATCATCGCCGGCACGCTCACGCTCCACTTTATGAATGGCACGGTGCACGTCCGCCCGAGCTGGACGGGCAAGACCGCGACTGCCCTGCAAATGATCGCGCTCATCCTCTGCATGCTGCAGTTTAATCTTTTCCAAACGTCCTTCGTGGTTTTCGAGCATACTGTCCCCTTCAGTTTCCTCGACCTCCCCGTCGCCCTCGCCGCCCTTTTCACGCTCATCTCCGGCATCGGCTACATCGCCGATGGCATCTCGCAGCTCCAACATCACGGTCAGGCCGATCCCAAGGCACCGAACGAAGTCTAAAATCCTATGCCCGCCCGCACCGTCGCCATCGTTGGCCGTCCCAACGTCGGCAAATCCGCCCTCTTCAACCGCCTCGCAGGGCGGAAAATTTCCATCGTCCACGACCAGCCCGGCGTCACCCGCGACCGCATCACCTCGGTCTGCAAGCTCGGCAACGACGCCTTCGAGATCATCGATACCGGCGGCATCGGGGCGAATGTGGACATGAGCTTCACCAGCCAGGTCCGCGCCGAAGTCGAGATCGCCCTCGCTGCCGCCGACGTGCTCATCTTCGTCGTCGATGGCCAGGACGGCCTCACGCCGCTCGATGAAGACCTCGCGCGTCTCCTCCGCCGCACCGCCAAGCCGCTCCTCCTCGCGATCAATAAGATCGACGTCGATCAGCACGTGCCCCGCGCCGCCGAGTTCAGCCGCCTCGGGTTTGAAAACCACATCGCCATCAGCGCCGAGCACAACCGCGGCATCCTCCCGCTCGTCGCGTGGACCGAGCGCCTCCTCCCGCGTGCCGAACCAATCGGCGATGAGCAATCCGCACTCAGCGACCCCATCAAAATCGCCATCGTCGGCCGCCCCAATGTCGGCAAATCCTCGCTGACCAACGCCATCCTCGCCGACGACCGCACCCTCGTCTCGCCGATCAGCGGCACCACGCGCGACGCCATCGATATTCCCTACGAGCGCCACGGCCACCGCTACGTCCTCATCGACACCGCTGGCATCCGCCCCCGCGGCAAGCGCGACAACTCCGTGGAAGTCTTCAGCGTCATGCGCAGCGAGAGCAGCATCCGCCGCGCGGACGTCTGCCTCCTCGTCATCGATGCCACCATGGGCGTCACCGCGCAGGACAAGAAAATCGCCGGCCTCATCCAGGAGGCCCACAAGCCCTGCATCGTCGCGATCAATAAATGGGACCTCATCAAGGACCGCACCGAGGACAAGGAAGCCCTCACCGCCGTGCTCGCGGAAATGCGCGCCGAACTCTTCTTCCTCGATTACGCCCCGATGCTGCTTTGCTCCGCCAAGACCGGCGCCGAACTCGGGCGGCTCTTTAAGACCGTCGAGCGTGTGCAAAAGGAAGCGCAGACCCGCATCGGCACCGGCGTGCTCAATCGTTTGTTAGCCGAGGCCGTCGCCAAACACCCGCCGACCATGCACGGCGGGAAGCGCCTCAAAATCCTCTTCGGCACCCAACCCGACTCCGTCAGCGCCGTGAGCTTCAACGTCCCCAAGATCGTCCTCTTCGTGAACGACGAGAAGCTGCTCGACGACAACTACCGCCGCTACCTCGACTCGCGCCTGCGCGAGCACGCGCCCTACACCGGTTCGCCGCTCCTCTTCCACCTGCGCGCCCGCGAAGCCCGCGACAAGAGCAACGACACCCGCGGCCAGAAATTTGGACGCCGCCCCGAGACCGGCGGCAAACCCGGCCCGCGCGGCCCGCGCAAGCTCACGAACAAAAAAGCCGACAAGCCCAAGCGCCGCCTCGGCGGGTAGTCGCGGGTTTGGAGGCGAAATCGAAAGCTGCTCAACTTTGTCTTGCAAAGTATGGCTTTGTCCCGCAAAGTCGTAACTATGCAGACCAGCACCGAAGCCGAGGAAAACCTGCGCATCATCCGCTCGCTCATGGAAAAGGCGACGATCTACCGGGCGATCTCGGCCCCAGCGGCCTTGCTCGGCGGTGTGCTCGCCATCGCGGTAGCGGCGACCGCGTGGTGGTTGTCGGGTCTTTCGGTGACCGGGGCGAAAGTTCCCTTTCTGGTGTCGTGGCTGGCGGTGTTGGCAATTACCAGCGGAGCCAATCTGTGGCTGCTGTGGCGTGACGCTGTTCGCCGGGGCGAACCGTTTGCCTCTCAAGGGATGCGCCTGGCGCTGCGCGCGATGATGCCGGCTTTGCTCGCGGGCGGCTTTTGCACGCTGATCGCCACGGATGGTGGCTGGCCTTTGATCGCATCACTCTGGGTGTTGCTTTACGGCGTGAGCCTGCTTGCCGCCTCCCACTTCGCGCCTAAGTCGCTCTGCTGGTTAGGTCGTGTCTTTTTCCTCTGTGGGAGCCTGCTTTTAGTCCTCGGGATTTGGGTCGCTGACTCGTGGCGCGGCACCGATCAGACGACCCTCGCCCATCTCATCATGGGCGCGACCTTTGGTCTCTTTCACCTCATCTACGCCGCCTGCACCTGGCCGCGCAACACCGGCGGCGCTGCCTGACCGATGTTCGATTTCGAGAAGATCGACAAGATCATCCATGAGAAAGGCCGCCTCGGCATCATGACGCTCCTCGCCACCCGCCCGAGTTGGTCGTTCCAGGATCTGAAAGCCCAACTCGAACTCAGCGACGGCAATCTCGTGACGCACCTCCGCACCTTGCACGACAACGGCTATGTCGCGATCACGAAGGAAATCCTCGATCGCCCGCAGACCAGCTACGCGCTCACCGCCAAGGGGCGGCAGTCATTTCAGGAATACCTGACGATCCTCGAGCAGATTGTGAAAGCCGCCCGTCAGTAAAAAATTTTGAGCTAAAGCTTTGTCGCGCAAAGCGACCCGCAAAAACCACACTATGAAAATCCAACTCGCAGAACACTACGGACTCTGTTTCGGAGTCCGCGACGCCATCGCCCAAGCCGAGAAACTCGTCAGTGAAGGTCCGCTCACGATCCTCGGCGAACTGGTCCACAATCCGGTTGTTCGTGAGCGACTCACCCGTCTGGGCGTGAACGAAGGAGCGCTGGCGGAGACGGCTTCCGCCGCCACGCCGCAGGTCATGATCACCGCGCACGGAGCCTCGGACCGAAAGCGTCGCGAATGGCGGGCTGCTGGCTTTGGCGTCGCCGACGGCACCTGCCCGCTCGTCCGACACGCGCACGATCAACTGCGTTTGCTCGTTTCTCTCGGATACTTCCCGGTGGTCATCGGCCAGCCGGGGCATGTCGAAGTCGAGGGATTGATCGGCGATTTTCCCGGCGCCTGTGTGGTGGAGAAGGCGGCGGACCTCGAACGATTGCCGCGCGCGGAGCACTACGGCGTCATCTCCCAGACCACGCAGCCGCTCGACAAAGTCCAGGCGCTCGTCGAGGCGATCCGCCGGGCGCGACCCGAGGCGGAAGTGCGCTTCAGCGACACCGTCTGCCAGCCGACCAAAAACCGGCAAAACGCGCTACGGAAACTCATCGCCGAATGCGACACGCTCGTCGTGGTCGGCGGTCGCAACAGCAACAACACGCTGCAACTCGTGTCCGCCGCGAAGGTCGCCGGGCTCGCCGTCTTTCACATCGAACGACCGGAAGAACTCGATGAAGCTTGGTTCAACGAAGCGGACATCGTCGGGTTGACGGCCGGGACGAGCACCTTGAAGGAGACCGTCGCGGCAGTAAAGACGCGCCTGGAACAGATCGCTTCCCGACCAGACGCTGTTTTCGTTAGCACCGTCCCCTAACATTCCGGATTCACCGATTTTTCATCAACTCTTCGCCGCGATTTCGCCTTCGTTTCACCTCAAATCGTCAGCCTCGCACTATGAATTCAACATCCATTCCCATTGTTACCCCGCAGGAACGCCTGCTCCCGATTTTCATCACCGCTGGGTTTTTGACTTGTCTGGGTGATTTCCTGTTTTGGAACCAAGTCCTAGGGGTCTCGGTGGCCGTCTTTGCTCTGACTATCGGCGCCTCGCTGCTGGTATCTCCGGGTGATTATCGGGCAAGTCGCAGTGCCTGCATTGCAGCGTTTCTACTGGTCTTGGCCTGCATCGCCACGACGTTGGAAAACTCATTTTCGAACGTCGCTGTCCTGATCGCGCTTCTCTCGGTGCTCATGGGGGAGCGGCATTTCCGAGAGGTGAAGGGTAGCTGGGCGCGCTGGTCGGAATCGTTCGTCGCATGGCTAAGTGCTCCCGGAGGCTGGCTGTGGCTGGTGCGGAATATGGCGGACAGCTCCATCACCAGCGCGCAGTTTCATCACGTCACTGGTGAACGCGCGGTGCGATCGATCCAGATCCTCGCTCCGGCGGCGTGTCTGGTCGTGATCTTCAGCGTGATCCTGGGGTTTGGAAACGCCGTCTTCGGCGAATTGCTGGCGAGAGCCGGGCGAGAATCGGCAAACTGGATTCTCTCCTTCGATTTCTCTCCAGTCCGCGCGCTCATGTGGATCGTGCTGGCCACCTTTGCGCTGGCTCTGGCGCGTCCGCATCGTGCATCGGAGAAAGCACACATCTGGACGCGCTCGCTGCCGATTCTCCGCCGATCCGACTCGAAGGTCGCGCTCTGGCAGAGTGGCGCGGTGTTCGTGGCCCTCAATGCCCTCTTCTTCGTCGTGAATACGATCGACGTCGCCTTTCTTTGGAGCCACGCGCGCTTGCCGGAAAATGTCAGCTTCAGCCAGTTCGTTCATCAAGGCGTCTACAGCCTCGTTTTTGCTGTGCTGCTCTCGGCGCTCGTCATTGCTGCGATCTTCCAGCAGGAGTCCGTGGTGACGAGTCATCGGATTTTGAAAGCTCTAGGCTGGCTGTGGATCGCGCAAAACCTTGTGCTCATCGCCGGTGTGTTTCTGCGGTTGAAGCTTTACGTCGATGCCTATCAGCTTAGCGAATTGCGCGTCTACGTGGGCTGCTTCCTAGTACTCGTTGCCGTTGGCTTTGTCCTACTGGCGTTGCACGTCGCACGGAGCGGCAGTCTCAGCACTTTGATTTGGCGCAATGCGATCGCGACGTTTGGTCTCTTCTTTCTCGTGCAATTTCCGGACGTGGCCGGAGTTGTCGCACGCTTTAATGTCGAGCAGTGGCAAAACGAGCCGGGTCGCACGCTGGATCTTGCCTACTTGGAGGCATTAGGGCCCGGCGCTTGGCCGTCGATTTGCGCGGTCGCCGCTTCGAAAGAACAACCCTTCACCGCTGCCCGGGCACGGGAAACTGTCGAGAAACTGGCGGCTTGGGAAGTCGAGCGCCGTGCGGAATCGAATTGGCGTTCCTATCAGATACGCCACGTCCGCCACTCCCGCCGACTCATTGAGGAAGCGCAACGACTGCAGGCCGCGCATTAAGCCAAACCTTCGGCGGCTACGGCACCTGCGAGTCCTTCGGCCAGTTGAGGATGTCGAGTTCGGGCTCGGCTTTCACCTCCGCGGGCCAGGTGAAGTGGCACGCTTCGCAATAGAACTCCTGCGCGATGATCCCCGTGGCGGCGAGCGCGGCGGGGAGTGCGCCCATGAGGGTGCGGCGGGAGAATTGCGGGAACTCGATGCGCGAGGAGCCGCACTCGGGGCAGATCACGGCCCGGTCCAGCGCGGGCTCGTGATGCAGCCACTCGGCGAGCAGGCCCTGGGCGCGCTCCTCTTCGTGGGAGTGGACGCGGACGCGCATGTGGGCGCGCGGGTGCAGGTTGAAGAGCTTCCACTTTTGCTCGTTGGATTCGTCGTAGACGTCGGCATCGACCCCGGCTTCCCGGAGACGTGTGGCGATGTGATCGGCAGGTTCGCGTTCATTGAACGTAGCGACAGTGATAAGCTGTTCCATAGGTGTTGGTGGAGTTTCGGATTTGCTGGCCTCGGTGTCCGCATCGAAATTGTGCTCCCCTGCGGATGAATGAGCAACGGGTATTTCGGCGGGGTTGTGGCTCGTGGGCGCGCGGCGATAGATCAGCCACGGATACTCCCGGATGATGCACGGATGCTCGGCGGAAGGCGGGTCCTGATCCGTGAAAATCCGTGAGCATCCGTGGCTGATACTGAATTCCGGATCATCGTCTAAGCTTCCTCCCGCGCGCCGGATTGTGGAAGGTGCTGCTCCTTTCCTCCTCCACCCCGAACCCCCCATGAATCCCGATCTCTTCCGCACCAATCGCCGCGCTTTCGTCAAAGGCCTCTCCGCTGTCACCGCGGGTGGCCTCTTTTTCCCGCACATCCTCCGCTCGCAGGATGGAGTCCCTGCTGGCCGGAAGGTCGCCGTGGGTTGCATCGGCGTCGGCGGCAAAGGCGGCTCGGACATGACCAACGCGGCGAAGGACAACGAGATCGTGGCGATCTGCGATGTGGATGAGAAGACGCTCGCGAAGGCCGCGGAGAAGTTTCCCAACGCCAAACGCTTCCGCGATTTCCGCAAGATGCTCGACGAGGTGAAGGAGATCGAAGCGGTGACGGTCTCGACGCCCGATCACACGCACTATCCCGCGGCCATGCACGCCATCGCGCTCGGCAAACACGTGATGATTCAGAAGCCGCTGACAAACACACTCTGGGAGGCGCGGCAGCTCCACCTCGCAGCGAAGAAAAAGGGCGTGATCACGCAGATGGGCAATCAGGGGCACACCTTTGACGACAACCGTATGCTCAAGGAATGGATCGACGCGGGCGTGATCGGGAAGATCCAGGAGATCCACGTCTGGACGAACCGGCCCGTCTGGCCGCAGGGGCGCGCGGTCGCTTACAAATCCGGCGACGTTCCGGCGACGCTGGACTGGCCGCTCTGGCTCGCGCAGACGCCAGACCATGCCTATTCGCCGGACATCCATCCGTTCAAGTGGCGCGGCTCGCTGGAATGGGGCGCCGGCGCCATCGGCGATATGGGCTGCCACTTGATGGACCCGATTTTTTTCGCGCTCGATCTCGGTATGCCGCAGCGCATCGAGGCCGAGACGGAAGAACTCACCGTGCTCGCCTGGCCGCGTGGCGCGTCGGTGAAGTATTCGTGGCAGGGCCACTCGAAGCACGGCGACATCACGATGACGTGGTACGAAGGCAAGAACCTCGACGGCACGCCGAAGCAGCCCGCGGTGCCCAAGGAACTCGGCGACACCAAACTCAAGAACGGCGGGTGGCTGATCGTCGGCACCGACGGCGTGATCTACAACGGCGCCGACCAGTGCAAGAACCCGCAGATTTTTCCCGAGCAGCGCGCCAAGGATTTCCTCGCCAATCCGCCGGAGAAGAAATACCCGCGCAGCCCGAGTGCCGGCGACCCGCAGCGCGAGTGGACGATGGCGATCAAGGAAGGCAAAGCCTACCCGTTCATGTCGCACTTCGACTACGCCGTGCCGCTTACGGAACTCGGCCTCATCGGCGGCCTCGCCATGCGCTGCGGTCTGCCGATCGGCTGGGATTCGGATCGGCTCGAAGTGCCCGGCTTGCCGGAGGCGGCGCAGTTCATCAAACGCGCCCACTACCGCAGCGGCTGGGAATATTCGGCAGCCCGCATCTAAGCCGTGTCCCAAGCCTCGAACGTCCTCGGCGGTCCGCTGCAACCCTGCAGCTTCGAGCCGCTCACCGGGTTCTACCGCGACGGCTGCTGCCACACCGGTCCCGGCGATCACGGCCTGCACACCGTCTGCGTCATCGTCACTGCGGCGTTCCTGCGTTTCTCGAAAGCCGCGGGCAACGATCTCTCCACGCCGATGCCCGAATATGATTTCCCCGGCTTGAAACCCGGCGACCGCTGGTGCCTGTGCGTCACGCGCTGGGCCGAGGCGCTCGAGGCGAATTGCGCGCCCGCCGTCGTCCCTGTCTCTTATACACATCTGACGCTGCCGACGAATAGAGAGGTGTA
>ENA-ORBV01003268-ORBV01003268.1-microbial-mat-metagenome-genome-assembly--contig:-NODE-3268-length-32758-cov-5.939384_pt1 | contig 32758 bp, 29 predicted proteins | sample MGYA00237777_ERZ505514 | MGnify/ENA primary metagenome ERZ505514 (study PRJEB26160, sample SAMN06269048) | microbial mat metagenome | isolation source: Oligotrophic lake microbial mat | place... | reverse complement strand
CGGCGCATTTCGTCGATGATCGCATCGAGGGTGCGCTGGTTGTCGATGGCTCGGCGCATGAGTTCGGCCTGCCCGGCCGACAGGCCCCGGCTGACGGTCTTGCCGGCCACCTTGCGAGTCCATCCCGTCTCCGGGTTCGCCTGGATTCGACGCGCCATGCACTTCTCCCAGCACCGATTTCAGCGCTTCATGGGGCTTGGGTGTCGTCAGCGTCGTTGCTTTGATTACTGCGGTGATCCATTTCAAGCGTCGGCGCCGCTGAAGTGCACGGACTTTGTAGGGGGCAGGGCTCTTGAAATGAGCAAAAGGAATTGACTTGGGAGCCCAGATCCCGAATCAGGCCGACCCTTCGCCGTCGCTTCAGGGGGTCGCTACCCGGACCCGCAGGAATCGCCGCAACGCTGCCGGTCCGGCCAGATCCACGGTGTCGCGGGCGATGACCGTCCGGACCAGACCGGTCCCGGTCTGTGCGACAAACCCCGACCCGGTCGGGCTCGCCGAGCCGGCCGCCACGCAGACCGGCGACCAGGTCACCATGTCCGGCGAGGCTTCGACCGTGTAGGTCAGGTTGGCACTCATCCGGCGGGGGAAGTTGAGGGTCAGGTAACGCCCCGGTTCTCCAGCGACCGTATGGTTTGCGATGGTTGCCGCCGGGAGCGAGGCGGCGTTGGAACCAGTCGGGGCGAGATCGAAAGCGAACTCGGCGAGGTTCTCAACGCCATCCCCGTTCGCATCGGCGTCCGCTGCAGCCGCGGGTCCGGTTAGCCCATGACCCTCGGCCCAGTCGGCATAGCCGATGGGGCCGAGCGTGCCCGACAGCAGTCGCACGTACGAAGCCTGGTAATAGATTCCCGGCTCGGTGATCTCCCAGGAATTCTCCGGCCAGCTCGTGTTCCAGTCGCGGTAGGATTTCTGCACGGGTTGGGACGCGGGCGGGATCAGTGCGGGGCCGGCGTAGGAGGGATCGGGTCCGCCCCAGGCCGGGTTGGCTCCGCCGGGGACGTAGCCCGGAGGCGGCCCGTACAGCGAGGTGAGGGCGTTGTCCCAGTTTGTGCCATGGCCAAACCAGGCGTGGTAGATTTCGTTGGCGCACCGGTCGCCGCCGTGGGCGTACAGATTCGTCAGGTAGACCATCGAGAGCGGGTTGATCCCGTGATGGTAGTGGAGGTACGCGTTCGCGGCATCGCGGTAGATCGTGGCGTTGGCGGTATCGAGCTGTTGCGTCAATTGCTGACGGAAAAGATGTCCGACCCGGGCTTTCACCGCGTTGCTGCCCCAGACGTAGTCCGAGTCCTTGAGGTACGCCCGATACGCGTCGGTCGAGCCCGTGTAGGCAGGGCGAAATTCACTGCCGCCCATCGAGGTTTGCTTGCTGGCGCGGATGGCGCTGGCAGTGGAGGAAGCGGCTCCGGGCAGGCTGCTGTAGAGCAACAGGGCATCCTGGATCTGCGGTTCGAAACCGTACCAATACCCCCACTGAAGCGCATGCGCCGTGGCATAGTTGGCCTCGACATACGTGCGGTAGGTCGCATTGCCCGTGAGGGCGTAAAGCTGGATCGCCGCTCCCAGTTTGAACATGCTTCGCCCGTAGGCGTCGACTTCGGGGTTTGCGCTCCCGAAGCCGGCGTTGGTGAAGGTGACGTTCGGGTTCGCGGCGGCCCAGTTCCAGGCTGCCATGGAGGCGTTCCGGAGCGTGGCGGCATAACCTGGATCGCCGGCCGCTGCGTACACGCGCGCGGCGTGCGCGAAACTGCCGGCCGCGCAGAGCGTGGCCGAGGTGCTGGCCGCGCCATAGAAGATCTGTGAGGCGTCGGTGCTCGGAGGGGAGGCGCTCTGGAACCCACTCACCGCCACCTTGCTGAGCACGGCCCCGTCGGCGTTTTGCATTCGCAGCAGCCAATCCATTTCCCACCGGACTTCATCCAGCAGATCCGGGATGCCGTTGCCCGAGCCGGGCAGGTCGTAGTCGTCCCGCCAGATGAGCGGATTGTGCTCATACGCGAACAGCAGGTCGCTCAACGTCACCCCGGTGAAGTTGGTGTACTTGTTGTAATCACCGGCGTCGAACCATCCGCCGCGCAGATCGCGGGTCAGGCTCGCGTTGCCGGGGGTCGAAACGAATCGGCACTGGCTGTCCTGGAGCGGGCCGAGATGGCTGGCAGCGTCCGCCCATTTTGGGTCCGCGAACGGCGCCTGCTTCGCGAACCCCCGACGCTGATAGAAAAAGACCCGCACGGCCTCCCGCAACACCCCGTCATACACGTCCGGCCCGATCCGGAACCGGTCGGAGCGACGGTCGGTCGCCGGGTCGTAGATGTAGTATTCGCCCCATTTGCGGAGGGCGGAGAAGTCGAACCACCACGCCTTGTCGCCCGACTGCGCGTGGGTGGCCCCGACTCCCCAAACGCTGCGGTTCCCGCTGAAGGCCACCGTGTGCGTGCCCCATGCGCGCACTTCGAGCGTCGTGCCCGGCGTGTAAGCCTCGGCCGCATTGAATCCGCTCTGGGGATCGGAGATCACCGCCACCTTGGTCATTTCCGGTCGGTATCCGAATTGATCGACCGCGATCCGTGGCGTCGCGGTGCCCGGGGCTGCGGCCCCCGCCGGAGAGGCCGCCAGCATCGCGGCGGCCAGCGCCACGCGAAGGCGGTTGAGGACGGGCGACATGGCGGAAATCTACCGCGCATCTCCCGTGCCGCAAAGCGGTTTGCTCGGCCGCGGCCACCCGTGGGCGTGATTGGAAGTGGGTGAGGATTGAAGCCTCGTTCCGCTGTAGACGGGGGCGCTGACCCCGGTCTGCCATCCCCGCCCGATCCACGTCCCACGACCCCCGGGGTCATCGCCCCCCGGCGGCTACAACAGAGGACACACCACTTCGAATCGTGCCCAGGCCGTCCGGTGCCGGATCCCGGTCCGGAATTGGGCGTGCGGGCACGCGTAAAAAAATCTCCAACCGCCTATTGCATTCCGTGACGCGGTTCCTACGATGCGCCTCGTTCATGCCGGATACTTGGGACATTCAATCAGCGGTTTCGCTCTACAACCTTGACCGGTGGGGTGCCGGGTATTTCGGCATCAATCCCAAGGGGACGTTGCAGATTCTTCCCACGCAGGATCCCACGCGGGCGATTGACATCATGGATGTGGTGGCCGAGGCGAAAGAGCGAGGGCTCTCGTTCCCCCTGGTCGTGCGCGCGCAGGATCTGCTCCGTCACCGGGTGCAGGCCGTGAACCGTGCGTTCGAGTCGGCCATCGCCCAGTTCGGTTACCAGAACGTTTATCGCGGTGTTTTTCCCATCAAGGTCAACCAGCTCCGCGAGGTGGTCGAAGAGATCATTGATGCGGGCGAGGAGTTCCATTTCGGGCTCGAGGCCGGCAGCAAGCCCGAGTTGCTGGCCGCGCTGGCGGTGCACCGCGATCCCGAGAGCCTGATCATTTGCAATGGGTACAAGGATTCGACGTTCATCCACAACGCGCTGCTCGGGAACAAGCTCGGGAAGAAAGTGATCATGGTCGTCGAGAAGCTCGAGGAGCTCACCCAGATCCTCGATGTGTCGCGCGAGGCCGGGGTGGAACCGTTGCTGGGGCTTCGCGTCCGACTCCAATCGAAGGGAGCGGGGCGCTGGGCGAAGAGCGGGGGCGAGCATGCCAAGTTCGGGCTGTCCACTGCCGATCTCGTCGAGGCGAGCGCGTTGCTCAAGCAGGCGGGGCTCGGGCATTGCCTCCGGCTCGTTCATTTTCACGTCGGTTCCCAGGTGCCGGACATCCGCACCATCAAACGGGCGGTCCGGGAAGCCGCCCGTTACTACGCCAAGCTCGCCGGCCTGGGCCACCCGTTGGGCTACCTCGATGTGGGGGGCGGGCTGGGGGTCGATTACGACGGGTCGCGGACGGCGTTCGACAGTTCGACCAACTACAGCCTCCAGGAATACGCCCGCGACATCGTTTACAACATTCTCGAGATCTGCAACTCGGAGGGGGTGGCGCACCCGGTGATTGTCAGCGAGAGCGGACGCGCCATTGTGGCGTATCATTCGGTTCTGGTGGTCGAGGTGTTCGGGTCGATCGAGAAACAGCGTGCGGGCGGCGAGCTCGCGGCGCCCGGCGACCACAAACTCGCCCAGGACATGGCCGAGATCCTGCGGGGCATCTCACGTCAGAACCGGATGGAATCGCTCCACGACGCCGAGCAGATCAAGGAACAGGCGCAGGGGATGTTTGACCTCGGGATCCTCGACCTCGAAAGCCGCGCCAAGATCGAGACGCTCTACTGGCACATCGCCAGCACCATCGTCGGACTGTTCCGCGGCATGCGGTACGTCCCCGAAGAGGTGAGGGAACTCGAGACCGCCCTCGGCGACCAGTACCTCTGCAATTTCTCCGTGTTCCAATCGATGATGGATCACTGGGCGCTCGGACAACTCTTCCCCGTCATGCCGCTCCACCGGCTCGACCAGCCACCCGAGCGCGCTGGCACGCTGGTCGACATCACGTGCGATTCCGACGGAAAGGTGAGCCGGTTCATTGATCTGCAGGACGTGAAGGACACGCTGCCGCTCCACGGGTTGAAGTCGGGCGAGCCCTACTATCTCGGGTTCTTCCTGATGGGCGCCTATCAGGACATCATGGGCGACCTGCACAACCTGTTCGGGCGGGTGAACGAGGTGCATCTCTTCCTCGATGAGGACGAGGACTCGGGTTATTACATCGAGGAAGTGATCGAGGGGAGCACCATCGCGCAGGTCTTGTCGCTGACCCAATGGGATCAGAACGAACTGATCCGGCGCATGAAGGCCCAGGTCGATGCCGCGATCAAGGGGGACCGGCTCAAGCCGAACGAGGCGATGAAGTTGCTCTCGCATTACGAACGGGGTCTGCAGGGTTACACCTACCTGACTTTCAACGGACGCAAGCCGACCCCTCCTGTCGACCCGCCCGTCGGCTGAGTCCGACCCGGCGGCGACGATCCGCCCGCGGGGATCGGATCGATCAGCCCGGTCAGGCCGGCCCTGTCGACCCTGCCTGGATCGGCGGGTGTTCGCGGAAGCGCCTGGCGACCTCCACGTATTTCAGCGCCCAGGTTTTCACCCGGGCCTGCTCGGCAAGATCGAGTGTGCGCACCACTTTGCCGGGTGAGCCGAGGACCAGCGATCCCGGCGGGATGCGGGTGTGCATCGTGACCAGCGTTCCGGCCCCGATGATCGAGCGTGCGCCGATCTCGGCGCCGTCGAGCACGATGGCGCCCATGCCGACCAGCACCTCGTCCGCCACCGTGCAGGCGTGCAGGATGGCGCGGTGCCCCACCGTCACCAGTTCCCCGACACTGCATCCGAAGTCGTCGGCTAGATGGATGACGCTGTTGTCCTGAATGTTCGAGCGCGGTCCGACGACGATCCGGTGGATGTCGCCCCGGAGCGTGCACTGGTACCAGACACTTGCCGATTCTCCGACCGTCACGTCACCGATCACGACCGCGCCGGGTGCGATGAAGGCGCTCGGGTGGATGTGCGGGCGGGTGCCTTGATGGCGGGATAGTTGTGCTTCAAGCGACATTCGCTTCCATGATCCGCCCGGCAATCCGGGCGCGCAAGCGCGCAGTGTGACCTGGGCAGTGGGACCTGGCGTCCGAGCCCGATGATTGCTTGCTCCGCGGCGGGTCGGGGGTCCCGTTTGCTGTTGACAGACAAGGCGCGCGGTGACAAAAGCCGGTTTACATCTCCGTTCCACCCCAGGCTCGGGCGATGGTCAACCAACCGCAAACTTCGGGAACCATCCTCTACCATGAATAAAGCAGAACTCATTGAGGCCGTGCAGAAGACGCTCGGCAAGGAAGTCAGCAAGGCCCAGGCCGAGCGCGCCATCGAGGCGACGATCGAAGGGATCAAGCAGGGCCTTCGCAAGAGCAAGAGCGTGCAACTCATCGGCTTCGGCACCTTCCGGGTCGTTGACCGCAAAGCGCGCAAAGGCGTCAACCCCAAGACCGGCCAGCCCATCTCCATCAAGAAAAGCCGGACCGTAAAGTTCGCCGTCGGCAAGGCGCTCAAGAGCAAGCTCTGACTGTTCACGGCTATCGCTTCCTCAAGAGCCCGCCCCGTCGAGTCGGGGCGGGCTTTTTCGTTGGCACGCACCCACCCGGCTCCATCCCATGACGCCCCGCCCGGCCTTGCTCTACCTCGCGCCGTGGGGCTGGTCGTTTCTTCGAAACCGAAGCCAGCCGCTCGCCACCGCGCTCGCTGATCGGTGCGATGTCTTTTATGTCGATCCCACGATCAAGCGCGTGGGTGGCCCGGCCTTGGATCGCTGGGTTTCGCGGTTCCCCGCCCTGCGGGCCGTGGTCGAGCGTCCGGTGCTGACCCTCCGTCCGAGCTCGGGCGTCGAGGGCGTCCACTGGGTCAAGTATGCGGGGCTGCGCGGGAGCGGTGCGGATCGGGCTGCGGTGGTGCGCGATGCGTTGCCCGCTCTGGTGCGGCTCGCCCGCAGGATCGGGCGGGGCCATCCACGGAGGGTTCTGCTTACTTCGCAGCCGCTGTCCGGGGCTCTGGTCGACGCCCTGCCCGGGTGGCGGGTTGTGGTGGATCTCCAGGATCCGTGGTTCGAGGTGTCCACGGCGGAGGAAGCCCCCCGGGCTGAAGTGCTCGCCCTTCTCGCCCGCGCCGATGTGGTCACCGCCAACGGCGGGGCGATCGCCTCCGAGTATGCCGAACTCGCCGGCCGGTCGATCCACTCGCTGCCCAACGGGTTGGATCCCTGCTTCATCGAGTCGTCCGTCGGGCCCCCGCCCGGCGGACGGCCGCGGGCGGTGTTTGCCGGCAACCTCAATCCCCGCACCGATCTTGCGCTGCTGGAACGCGTGGTGCGCGCGATGCCTGGTTGGGATTTTGTGTTCGCGGGGCGAGTGCAGTTGTTCCCGGAAACACAAGCCGTTTGGGACGCGATGCGGGCCCTGCCGAATGTCCGGTTTCTCGGTTCGCGTCCCCATCCCGAGATGCCCGCCCTTTACGCATCCGCCACGGCCCTGCTGCTGCCGTACGCGCATGCGGGGTCCGGAGCGATGTTCCCGCAGAAACTTCTCGAGTACGTCGCGTCTGCGCGGCCAATCGTTTCCACACTGCCGTTCGAGTTGCCGGGCCTGCCCCCCGGACAGTTGCTTCATACGCCCGATGCCGACGCCCTGATCGCGGCCCTTGGGGCTGTCGCGGTATCCGGTCGCGCGTACGATCCCGCCTTCGCGGCCGCATGTCGTGCGTATGCCGCCGAGCATCTCTGGGAAAGACGGGCGGAGGAATTTGCGCGGCTTGTCGGGTTGGATGCGTGAGGCTAGCCCTGCCGGCCGACGTGGACTCGTGTCCCCTCGCACTGTTCCAGCAGCACCGACTCGATCCCTGGGCCCGAGGCATCGAGGCCGGCCCCGTCGATCGATCCCCCGCGCAGGCCGCGTCCCCAGAACCCGTGGAACAGGGCCGGCAGGGTGTCCGGCCAATGTACCGCGCACGATTCGATCCGCAGATGGCGCAGGTTTTGGGCGACGAACGCGGCGCGGGCCGCCCGGGCTTCGGGCGTGCGGGGTGAGAATTGATTCCCGCGCGCGGCGGCCCCGCCCGGTGCGGGGTCGAAGACGTTTTCCGGTTGGAACAGCACGCCCCGGAGCATCACGTTCTCGACCAGCGATCCTTCCTCCGCCGTCAACAGCACCCGCCCGTTGCTCCGGCAGACAACGTTGTCGATGACGACATTCCGGATCGATCCCCGTGGTCCGGCGTCGTTGCCCGGGGCGCGGGCGAGGTCGATGTGGATCGGTTGGTTGAAGTCGGGATTCGAAAATGCCCGGCCCGTGATGTTGCTCACCGCGATGTCCTCGAGATCGCCGCCGTTCCGGCAATAGAGACCGACGAGGGCGACGCTCTGCTCGACCGTGCAGTTCGAGAAAACGATGGATCGCATCGCGTGGTAGGATTCGATCGCACCGAGCTTCAGCGCCCGGCAATTGGTGGCGATGCTGCAATTCGTCACCGTGACCCGCTCGCAGGAACGGGAATCCGGACAGGTTTTTATGACCACCGCATCGTCGCCCGCCTCGATCCGGCAATCGCTCACCATCACGTCGCGGCACCCGTCGATGTCGATCCCGTCGGTGTTCGGGCCGAAGAGGTGGTTGCGGATCGCCACGCCCCGCACCCAGACCCGGTCGCAGCACTGAAGGTGGAGCGTCCAGCCCGGGGAGTTGGCGATCTCGATGGAATCGAACCGGATATCCTGCGAGTTGTGGCAGTGGATCATCGGGCTGGGGCGCGGACCTTTTTCGCGGAGCCACCCTCCCGCCACCGGTTCCGGGTGCCAGAAGGAGCTGCCGGCCCCGTCGATTCTCCCGCCGCCACGCACGACCACGTTCGAGATCCGGTGGAGCCGGAGGAAGTGATACGGCTGGCGGTCCTTGTTGTGACCGCCCTGCGTCGCCGGGTAGTCCGCAAGATCGTCCGACGCCTGGAGCGTCGCCCCGGGCCGGAGATCGAGCACCAGGTTGCTCCGGAGATCCAGCGTGCCGGTCCGGTAAGTGCCGGGCGTCAGCACCAGAATGCCCGACCCGGCCGCGGCGGCGTCAATCGCCTGCTGGAGTTCATGGGTGCAAATCCGGGAACCGTCGCGGAACGTTTCAAGTCGGGAGGCAGGGGTGGAAGACATGCCGCGAATCCTTGGCGCATCGAGGGATTTGCGCAAGCATGCCGGCCGCGGGAGCGTTGTGACTCTGCCGGTGCGCCCGGGCGGTGGCGGGCGATTCGGACTGGGCGAGTCCTCTGCTGTAGCCGGGGGCGGTGACCCCGGAGCTCGCAGCGCGTGGATCGAGGGCTGGGGGCGGCTGAACCGGAGCGCCGGGTGGCGCGGAGATGGACCCTCGGCCCGAAGGGCGACCGAGCCGGGAGGCGAGGGAGTCAACCCGGGTCAACCGCCCCCGGCTACAGCGGAAACGAACCGCGCGATCCTCACCCGCGTGTCATCGCGCCCAGGCGGTGGCGGGACCGATCGCGCGGCTTCCCATGCGACCCGGACTCCTTCAGAGTACAAAGGATGAAAAGTTTCCCCGTTCCCACGCCTTACACCTTCGGCTCGATGTCGCTCGGATCGTCGGAGGCCGTGTTGGAGCATGACATCCGCATCGCACGCCGCGCGATGGAGGCGGGGATCTGGTTTCATTCCAGCCCGACCTATCATCGCGGATTCACTTACCTGGTGCTGCGCATGGCATTCGATGAGGCGAGATCGCAGGTGCCGCCGTTGATCATCAAAATTCGCGACGCGCGCCCATGGCTGTTGCGATTCGAAGTGGAAGATTGCCTGCGCCGGCTTGGCATCGATCGCATCACCGTGGCGCAATTGGTTCAGTTGGAGCCCGGCCAGCTCGCCGACGATTTCCTATCGGACGGACCCTTGCGTGCGGAGTGCGAGGCTCTGCGGGCAGAAGGGAAAGTCGGCACCTTCGTTCCCTATATTGACCCCGCCCGCTCGGAGTCGACGCTGCGCGCGTTGGAGGCCGGTTGTTTTCCGGGATGCACGTTTTATTTCAATCCCGCCCAGCGGGACGTCTCGGACCCGTTCTGGGCGAAGCTGGCCGACGGGACCTTGCCGGTGCTCGCGCTGCGCACCCTCGGGGGTGCCTTCTTCCGGTCGCCCGACACAGGGAAGGGGACCGCAGTCGCCGCCTCGCTTCGCGCGTTGCTTGAGGAAAGCGGGTGCCGCGACCTGGTCGAATTGAGCATGCGCTACGCGTGGAGTTTTCCCTTTGTGAAAACCACCATTGGCGGCACCGCCTCGGCGGAGCATCTGGACCGGTTCCTCGAAGTGGCAGCGAGTCCGGGTCCGCTCGATCCGGCCCTGGCGGACCGGATCGCAGCGCTCACGGGGCGAGACTAAATGTGGGTGAGCGACAATGGCAGAGGCCCGGCGACTGAAGTCGCCGCTCCTTGGTCACCCCCGGCATTCTGAAGTGAAACGTCTATTTTTCCCCCTCGCCTGGATTCCCGCGGGCATCAATTCCCTTCTCCGCCACCTAGTCTTTCGCGAAATCCATGTCCGTCGAAACCAAGCCTCTTTTCCATCCGGAGGTGCTCCGTCAGCACCTGCACCCGTTCACGCTGCCGGAATCCGTGGAAGGCGCGCGGCCGAGGCTGAGCCATTGGGCGGAACTCATCGCCTCCGGGAAAGCTGACACGTTTAAGGAAACCGCGCTGCTCCCCGATTTCATCACCGACATCTTCGGCACCCTCCTCGGCTATGCCGGTCCCGCCGGGCCGAGTGATTCCTTCACTTTGGCGCGCGAAACTCACGTCGAGGTGGACGGCCAGTTTGCCGATGCCGCGCTCGGTCGTTTCGGACCGGAGGGGAATCGATTTGTCGTCGCGCTCGAAGGGAAGGGGACTCGCGATCCGCTCGACCGGCCCTTTGGCGGGCGGCGCATGTCGGCGGTCGACCAGGCTTATCGCTACGCCATCAATCTCCCGTGCGACTGGATCATCGTCACCTCGATGCGCGAGACGCGGCTCTATCACAAGGGCTCGAATCAGCAGACCTACGAGCGCTTCGAGACCACGCGACTCGCCAGTGATGCCGCCTTGCTCCGCGGCGAGATGCATGCGGCGCTGCAAACCTTCGACGCACGCCCCCTTGCTGAAGAAACTCGAACGCGCCGCAGTTCAAGCGCGCACGCACGGAGAGGAATGGGATTGGCAAATCACCCCGAGCGCTGAGCCGAAACGGGCGAGATTTGTTTTCGTGACGTGCCCGATATTCAACAGCTCGCGAAAGCGGGTTGAATGGTTTCACGATCGGTTCCTGCCGCTCAAGCTGAGCGGGATCGAGGAAGCATACGGGCGTCTAATTCCGTGTCTGCGTCCGAAGTTGAACGAATTCATCCCCGGACAGTTTCCCGATGAAACCGCCTACGACATCGGTGCAGACGATCTTCCGGTGCTCCTGCGCCTCATCATCCCCGGCGAGCCGAATGCATGGGCGGAATTGCTTGATCGAAATCGCGGCACGGTCGCCATCGCGAAAGGCCGCCGCTTCACCGTGGAATGGCGGGAATGGCCCGACTGGAAAGCCCCCGCCAAATTCACGCACTGGCGGGCGCAGGATCCGCAGCGCCTCGCGGCGCTGGGAGGCTCATACGATGGCGGGGAAATCGCGACGAACAAAGATCCCGATTCTCTCCGCTACGCCGACACGCTGCGCATATTTCAGGCGTTCTTGCGTGGCGAGCTGCGCCCGGCGCAGTATGCGTGGCGGAACATCAACCCTTTCGTCTCGTGAGCGAATCCCCCATCCAACTTCATCCCGGGTGCCAGGCGCTGCTCGATGAGATCGCCCTGCTGCGCGAGGAGTTGGCGCATTTGCTCACCGAGGAGCACGACCTTCTCCACATCGTGAAGCAGAACCTGCTTGCGCTCTATCAGCAGAAGATCGGTGCATGGGAGTTGCGGCGCTTGCAGGCGGAGACCGAAGCGTTGCGCGCACGGCGGCGCCTGGAGCTGGCGCAGGCGGCGGTGAATCAAGGCAAGGCGCCGGACTGGACCGCGATCGACGGGCATCTCGAGCTCGAATTTCTCGCGTGGCAGCAGCGGATCAAGGAAGCCGCCGAACAGATCAGCGCCGCCGACTTCAGGCTGCAACATCTGCTCGCGCCCGCGGAGGCGCACGAGTTGAAGAAGCTCTATTACGCACTCGCGAAGCAGCTGCACCCCGACCTCAATCCGCAACTCACCGACGACCAGCGGCGGCTCTGGCTGCGCGTGCAGGAGGCGTATGAAGCGAGTGACGTCGAGGAACTGCGCGCCCTGACCTTGCTCGCGGAGCCACACTCCCCCGCGCCCACGCCCGCCACACTCGACGCACTGCGCATCGACCGCGAGGCGCTCGCCAAACAGATCGCGACCATGCTACAACGGATCGAGAAGATCGAAAGCCAGCCCCCTTTCACGCTGCGCAAGCAACTCGCCGACGAAGCGTGGGTCGCCGCGCGTCGCGAAGAGACCGAAACCGAAATCGCAAAATTTGAGAGGCAGCGCGAGGCATTCGAGATCGCGCTCAAGCCATTCCTGCACCTGCCCGACGATGGACAAAAGTTTGGTTCCAATTGACCCCGCGCTGATCGCGCTGATCCACGGCTCATTTGGCAAAGGCGGCGCGCTGATGCCATTCGCGCGCGAGATCATGCTCATCGAGTGCCACATCGCAGGCACCACTCACCGCGACGTGAAGAGCATCGAGGCCGCACTCACACCCGGCACCTTGCTGGTGCTCCAGCGCGAACCCGCCAACGAACACGACCCACTCGCGATCCTAATCCTGACCGAAGCCGGCGAAACGCTCGGCTACGTCCCTCGCGCCAAGAACGAAGCGCTCGCACGGCTTATGGACGCCGGCAAACTGCTCTTCGCCAGGCTCGAAGCGAAGGGGTGGCAGGGCGACTGGCTCAAGGTCGAGGTGCGGATTTATCTGCGGGATTATTGATGAACGAGAATGAAAGGCCGTTGCGCACGCCCTGCCGCACGCTGAAACGCGCCGTGTCGATCACGAACTGATGAAGCATCCTCCAAAAAAGATCAGCCCAGCCAAGCGGGGCGTCCTGCCGCGCAAACCTCCACTCCTGCCGGACGAGGCAGCCGGGCTTGATTACAACAACGGCGGGTATCTCTACGACGCCGCGCAGGCCGGGGCGTTCATCGGGTTCGGATTCCGGTTCTGAGCGGGTTCCTCGTGCCAGGTCCGCCGGGGAGCGTTGCCGTGCCCACGGAATTACGCTGGTCGGAACGATAGCCTGTGTGGTCGCCGGATTTTTCTGGGGCTTGGGCGGTTCGAGCGGAAAAGCGCTCTGGGCTGCGTCGGGAACAGAGGATCGCAAAGGGGGGTGAGCGCCGACGCTGGGCACGATCATCGGTTCCCTCTCCATCGGGAGGGTCGCGGTGCGGCGAAGGGTGGCCTGCAGGCGCGGCTGCCGGGGAGGCGAGCGAGCGATTTCGGCGCGGCCTGAGGCATCGACAAAGCGATGCCCTCCACGATCGGGGGCGCTGGGTGCGAAGGGCACCACTTTGTCGATGCCCAGAATTGCTGAAAGCCCACCCGCACCGATCGGCGGAGGACATCTGAAAATCGTCCGCTTCCCGAGGGGCCCCACCCCCGGCAGGATGATGGGATCGACTGCGCCCGGAGAGACTCGAACTCCCAACCTTCTGATCCGTAGTCAGACGCTCTATCCAATTGAGCTACGGGCGCTGCAGAGCGGGGAATCTTCGTGGGTTCTCCGGCGGGGGTCAACCGCAGAGTGGGGACCGACTCGCAAATTTCTGAGGGGCCATCCGCCCCCGGGAGGTGCTCCCTTTGTCGGTTGCCTGTCGGAGGCGTGAATCTTCGGGCGGGACCGCCCTGGAACCGTCCGTTGGCGCCCTGCGTCGCCACCAAAGGGGGAACCGGGATGGGTTACCGGGGATTGGTGTTCGGATCCAGCACCAGATCCATGGCGACGGGGCAGTGATCGCTCAGGAACAATTCGGTCCCATTGACGGTGACCTTGAGATCGGTCAGGACTTCCGCCCCCGCCGCCCGCCACCCCGACTGCGGGGACAGCCAAAGATAGTCGATGCGCTGGATCCGGTTGCGTGCGTCGGAGGTGAGACCGTCGCCTGCCGCGCCGGCCTCGATCCATCCGTCACGCCATCCCGCTTCCTTGAGCCGCTGCCAGGGCGCCTCGCCCGGCCGGGTATTGCAGTCCGCCCCGATCAGATCGCCGGCGGGGCTGCTGAGGAGGGCTTCGAGTTCGGCCAGTCGGGTCGACTCACGCTTCATTCCACCCCAATCGGCGCAGAGGTGCATGCCCTGGACCCTGAGGGTGTGGGCGCCGATGGTGACGGCCACCGATCCCCAGTGTCGCTGGAATCGTTCATCGCCGGGCCTGCGGATCGCCCTGGCACGATCTTCGATTTCGGAGAGGGGATACTTGGAGAGGACCGCGCCCGGGAAGCCGAAGGGCCACTCTGCGTTCGGGTTGCTCTGTGCGGGAAAAAAGGCGACCTGCATTCCAGCCAGCCTCGCGACCTCACGCACATCGGTTTCGAGAGGTGCCTCCTGAAGAATCACCACATCGGCGCGCCAGTGAACGAGACGATTCGCCAGCGCCTGCACCAGGGCGGGCGAGACTTCCGGAAACGACACCGGGCCGCCCGATTCGAGCGGGAACCCGCGGCAGCCCAGAACGTTGAAACTGACCACCCGAATGGAATGGGTCGTGTCGAAACAGTTGGAGGTGAGGTCGTGGAGAAGCGGCGATCACTCCGGAACGATCCGGAGTCGGGCAAAGCCGCGCTCCGTAGCCGGGCCTTTCAGGCGGAGACTGACGGTTTCCGAGCCGTCGCCGTGCGGGATCGCGGGTGCCGCGACTTCGAACAGGGACCCGCCCCCGGCGTCGGTGGAATGCCACGTCCCTGACGCCATCGATTCCGAATACTCCGCCAGGATCCGGACCCCGCCGACCCGATAGTCCAGCCCCGCGGTGCCCCAACCGCCAGCGCGCTGGCGGTAGGTGATTTGAAACCGCGGCGCACCGTCGGGGCCAGGCACCCAGCCGGAGGTGAGCCGAGAATCGGGGTCGCGCCCGGTCGGAGGCGTCACGGCGGCGTATTCCTCGAGGTTGGTGCGCCCGTCGCCATCTGGATCACGCTCGGGCATGCGGTCGTTGGAGGGCAGGGAGGAACCGGTCGACTGGATCCAGTTGTAGTAAGTGGAATCCGTGGCTGCTTGTGGAGGTGCCATAACCGCGAGGGTGAGTTGGGAACCATTAAACCCGACCGTCTGGTTCCCGATCGTGAGGTTCGTCCCCGAAACTTGAATGGGCGGATGCGCTCCGTTCGAGGAGAGCGTGAGGATCTGAAAGGTGCGGTTGCCAGCAGCGGCGGAGGCGGCACGCACCCGGGGGTCGAGCGCAGGGGTGATGTTCGAGGCGCCCGTGGCCCCGTTCCCGGTCATGACCACAAGGCACGGGACACCGCTGGCACCGGAGAAGTCCACGGCGAAGTGGGTGCCGGTGTTCAGGCTCGCGAGGATGCCCGAACCGTCGGCCCGAGGCGAGTAAACCGAATACCCTTCCCGCTTGAAGATCCCGAAGTCGGTGCGCGTTCCAAGCCCGACGTGAAGCGGGCCGTTCGTGCGAACGGACGCGAGTATCCGCTGCCCGCCGAGACGGATGCCGCGGGCGACGTCAGGACCGAATGGAAACTGGTGCAGAATCGATTCGCCGGTTTGCTGCCGGGCATCGCGTTTCTGGGCATCGCTCCGTGGCTGTCCGCTTACCTGCTCGCGGCGATCCTTGGCTTCCTGCTCTTCAAGCGGCTCCTGCGGGTTCACTAAGCGATGGGTGGGGTTGGGGGATGGATGTCACCGCATAGCGGGCGGACTGGCGATACCCCGCCGTTCGGGGTCACGCCCGGTGCCGGGGAGACGAATCGCACGTCGTGCCTCAGCGTGGGCTCTGCAGGCCGGATTACGGCAACCGCTTCGACCGCGCGCTCAGGCGGCACCGCGACCACGAGTTCAACGGGGTCAACGGGGTCAACGACCTACCGGGATGCGAGCGAATGGATTGTGGGGACGACGACGGAGAGGTAGAGAGTCTCTATGAGGTGGAGTTGTCTGGCACTGGCCATCGCAATCAGCAGCTGCGCAACTATTCCCGCGGCCGGCTCAAAGCAAAAGTGGACCAACCTCCATCACGAGGATCCCAACCTGGCGGGGATCGCTGTAATTCAGTATCCGGAAAACCCCGAGGCACCACGCTATCGCGGGCGGCACCCCTGCAATGTCTGGTACGCATTCTGGGACGGGTCGGTTCGACAAACTCAGTTCCTGCCCGACGGCACGAAGTTCGACGACTTTATGTGGCCCGACAACCAGCGGCTGCGGCCGGGAGAGGGTATGTGGTGGGAGTTCGATTTCTCCTACGGGAGTGACCCGGCGTTCCAGCAACACGCCGATCCCAGACCGGGCAGATGAATCTCCCCGCCTTTGGAAAATGCGCCGCGATTTGGGCGGTTGTTTTGGTCAGCGTGGCAGGGTGTCCACCGGGGAGGCATGAAGTTCCCATGCACAAAGGCGATTATCGTCCTGACCACCTTGAGCCGGTCACGCCCGGGCCGCCATGGCATGGGCGGTACAGATCCATGGTGCGGGAGCTGCTGATCGTCTCCCCCGGAGATTGCGGCCGGGTCATCATGACACCGGCATTCGCTTCCGAGTCTGCCGTTTCGGTTTACACGCGGGATGGCAGGTGTTTCATCACCGCCACGGAGGCGACAAGGCAAATTTGGGGGTCGATTGCAGCGCATGAGAGCGAAGAGGTGACGCGCGCCATCGCGATTCTTCGATGGGACAAGGAGATCGATCTGGACCTCGCCCAGGCGATTCATGCGGTGTGGTCCGACCGTGTCCGCAAGGCGCGACCAGCGGAAAGTGAGTACAGAGGGTCTGACGGTGAATGGATGGAGTTCTCGGTCGAATCGACGGATGGCGCAGAGTTGGCTGGGGAAACTTGGTCGCCCGATTCCGGGCCGTTACGCCGTTTGGTGGATTTGGCCAGGGAGCTTGGGAATTTCTGTGCGGACACCCCGGGGCGCAGAAACATGACGCGGGAGGAACTGCTTCGGCTATGCGCAGCGCTGGTGTGCGAGGGCGACCCGGAGTGACCCGCATCTCCTGCAAGTCTGTTGCGGAGCTGCTCGAGACGCTCCGTCGGGAGGGCTGCCATAAGCAATTCGTCCGCCGACACGTTCTGAACCACAAACTAGTCTGGACGACTGCTTCAGAACTGTTCTTCAAAGCCGCGCCTTTTGGGCCAGGGCACTTTCTGGCGGGCGGTTTTCACCTCCCGCCCTCGATTCCGATACCGCGCCCGCACTCTCAACACTTCTCTCCGGCTTTCCAGGCTCATTTGCAATGGCATCGGGCGGTGTCATCCGTTGTGAGTAGACGTATCAAGACGCCCACACTCTCAACCATCCCCCGGTGTCATTTCATGTGCGGCAATTCGTCCACGATCGACTGCAAAAAACATGTTGCCGGGCGGATGCGCCGGGGGGCATTCTACGCGACCACTCGGGAATCGGTCTGGGTTTTTGGGTCTGCACGGCGCTGCCTTGCGGGGATTCCGAAACCCGGCTAGCTTCCGCGAGTCAGGTGTCCGGGGGTATAGCTCAGTTGGTAGAGCGTCTCGTTCGCAATGAGAAGGCCAGGGGTTCGAATCCCCTTACCTCCACCACTTCAGTGGTGGGTTCCTTTAGGCCCGGAGGGCTGGGATGGAAAGCGTCGGCGGCGCAATCCCCTTACCTCCACCACGCCTTGCGTGGCGGAGACCCTTTGGGGCCCGGAGGGCTGACCAGGAAAGCGCCGGCGGCGCAATCCCCTTACCTCCACCACGCCTCTCTGGGCGTGGTGGGTTTCCCCTAAAACTCGGATGGCAGATTTGCGCCGACGCGCCCGGGCCTTGATTTGCATCAAGGAAATCGTAGTCGCCTCTTGCGCCGGTCGCCGGCGAAGTTTAGTCCGTGATGCATGCACGTTGTACCAACCCGCGCCGGACGCTTGCTGATCGCTCTCGCGATCTGCGCGGCCCTGGGCGGGCACTGGTTCCTGCTCCAGTCGGTGGCCTGGACGGGGATGCTCATCACCTACTCGCGCGACGCCGGGATCGTGGAGGCGGTGGGCAAAACGCTCGACGGCGAACATCCCTGCGGGCTCTGCCTTGCGATCGAGAAGGGCCGTGAGCAGGAACGCGAGCAGTCCCCGGCAGCGGGGATGTCCGCGATGGATTTGAAGTATCTCAAGCCCGATGGGGTTCCGCTGCCGGTCCCGACCTGCCGCCCGCACAGGTGGCCGGCCGCCGCGTTCGCGGCGAACCGGATTTGTCAGGAACCGGCGGTTCCCCCGCCGCGTGGGAACGCCTGAATCGCATCCCGCCCGGGCCATCCGGGGGGATGCGCCGGGCCAAGAGACCCGGCTGGAAGCCGCTGCCGTGTGGATCGGGTCGACCCTTCGGCTTCTGTAACGCGCGCCGGGATCCCTGTCGGATTCGGGCGCGGAGTCGGCCCCCCGCGTCGCTGACGTCCCGGACGGGGCGCGTCGGTGCGCGGTTCGGGAGAATCTGTATCCGGGCGACCCGAGGCCCGGCCCAGCGCCCCGCCGTATCACCCAGCAACCCACTCAATTCATGAAACGATTCACTCCGATCTTTATCGCCGCCGCCCTGCTGCTGGGCGTCGGGCGTTTGCAGTCCATCGACCTACCTACGATCCCAGGACCCGACGACCAAGGGGGCATGATCATGCCCATGATCACCCTCAACGGCACCACACTGAATCTTGCATTCAATCCGTTGACGGTGCCGCAACTGCGTTCCCTGAGCGATTGGAGCCCGGGTGACACGTTTGTCGATTCCGCCTCATGGAACGCGCCGCTTGATCCGGTTGACGGGCTCGGATCGCTGTTCAACAACCAGTACGGGTTCATGTTCATGGCCAACCCGATGATGGGGAGGGACGTCATCCCCGTTGGCCGTGCGCTCGGGATCCGGCTGCAATCGCGCAGTTCGTCACTGCTCGAGTCGTGGAATTACGTGAATAGCCAGAACCGGTTCGACGAGGTGTTTGGTGGCATCGGGGATCAGGTGCTCTGGAGTGGGAGCATGTGGCACAACTACTTCACGGTGCCGACCAGCGCCGCCCCCGGGACCTACACCGCCTCGTTCGAGGTCTTCGTCGCCAACACGACGTTCACCGTGGGAACGGGGTTCGCCGATTACTCGCCCGCCGCGCGCGCCGCCCTGGCCGACCCGGCTTACAGCGTGGTGACGTTCCACTACACGTGGGACGTGGTGCCCGAGCCTTCGGTCTCCCTGCTGGCGGCGCTCGGGTTCCTGGCGGCCTGCGTCCGACGCGCGCACCGTGAGCCCTGACCCGACAGACTTCGCGGTTTCCCGGGTGATGCCGGGTCCGCACGCGGTCGGGACGGGGTCGCTCCCATCCCGGCCGCGCCGGATCGCGCGGGGCGGCGGGTTCAGCCTCGTGGAACTGCTCGCTGCGCTCGCCGTGGTGGCGGTGCTGGTCACGCTCGCTTCCGTCGCCGTCACGGGGTCGTCGCGGAAAGTGAAGACTGCGCAGTGCGTCTCGAAGCTGCGGGCGCTGGGCTCGGCGGCCCTGCTCTGGTCGAACGATCACGACGGCCAGTTGCCGCGCAGCCTGCACAGCGCCGGCGGGGCGGGGGTCGATTCGTGGACGTATGCCGTGGCGCCCTATCTCGGGTTGGCGCTGCCGATGTCGGCCGCCGATTGGGAGGTTGCGTTCGAGCGGCATTATCGGTGCCCGTCCGATCCGAACCGCTCGGTGGCGCGCTGGAGTTACGGGTTGAACGTGCATTTCGAACTCACTCCCGACGGGGACGATTACGAGGGGAGCCCCGCGACCTGGTCGCGGTTAAGCACCGTGCCCAGGCCGGGCCGGACGATCCTGATGGCCGAGCCGCGGAGCGTCGATTACGCCGACCATGTGATGGCCCATCTCTGGGGGAGCGATGCGGCCGCGCGCAACGCGCTCGATTACCGGCGGCACACGCCGGGCGCAACCTACCTGTTCGTCGACGGTCATGCCGAGATGCTGCCCATTCCATCGGTCTATTCGCGGGCGGCCGGGGTGAACCAGTTCAATCCCGGCCTGGCGCGGTAGGTCGATCCTCCAGTTGCCAGATTGACCCCTGCGGTCGGGCCGCCTAGTCTCCGCCCTTCCCGGATGAGCCAGAAGAACTACAAGGACACGGTCAATCTCCCGCGCACCGACTTTCCGATGAAAGCCGATCTGGTCGCGCGGGAACCCCTCCGGTTGGAGCAGTGGGAGGCGTCCGGGTTGTATGGAAGGATACAGGAAGCCCGCCGGGAGGCGCCGTTGTTCGTGCTGCATGATGGGCCGCCGTTCGCGAACGGCGATGTCCACATGGGGACCGCGCTCAACAAGATCCTGAAGGATTTGATTGTTAAATCGAAGAGCATGGCGGGGTTCCGTGCGCCGTTCGTGCCCGGTTGGGACTGTCACGGCCTGCCGATTGAGTTCAAGGTGGTGAAGGCCGCGGCGGGGCTGGGTCCGTTGGAGATCCGGCGGCGGTCCGAGGAGTACGCCCGGAAATTCATCGACATTCAGCGCGGGCAGTTCCGTCGCCTTGGCGTGCTGGGTGACTGGGATTCGCCGTATCTCACGCTCGACCCGGCTTATGAGGCGGAGGTGCTCCGGGCGTTTGCCGACCTGGTGGCCAGGGATCTCGTCTATCAATCGAAGAAGCCCGTCTATTGGAGCACCGGTGCGCAGACCGCGCTGGCGGAGGCGGAGGTTGAATACACGCGCCGGATCGATCCCGCGATTCACGTGGCGTTCCGTGCGGTCACCGGCCCGCTGGCTGAGTGGAAGGGGCGGTTTGTGATCTGGACCACCACGCCGTGGACGCTGCCGGCGAATGTCGCCATCGCGGTGCATGCGAAGGAGGAGTATCTCCTGATCGAAACCACCGGCCCGGTTCCCGGAAATTACCTGGTCGCGCGTGCGATGCGCGAGCGGTTCCTTGCGGAAACCCAACTGACCGAAGTGCGCGTGCTCGCCGAGTTTCGCGGGAGCGCGCTGGTCGGGTCGGAGGCGCAGCATCCGTTCCTGGATCGCACGGCGCGCGTGATCACGGCGGAGTTTGTGACGATGGACACCGGCACCGGCCAGGTGCACATCGCGCCGGGGCACGGTGCGGACGATTACGTGGCGGGGCAGGCGAACCGGTTGCCGGTGTTGTCGCCGGTGGATGATCGGGGTTGTCTGACCGACGAGTGCGGGGTGCCTTCCCTGACCGGGCGGTATGTGTTCGACGCCAACGAAGGCGTGGTCGCCTTACTGGGCGAGCGGCACGCCCTGCTCGCGGAGCATCCCTATGACCACGAGTATCCGCATTGCTGGCGGTCCAAGACCCCGGTGGTGTTCCGGGCGGTCGAGCAGTTTTTCATCCGCATCGAAGCGATCCGGTCGGCGGCCCTCGAAGCGGTCGACGCGACCGGGTGGCTGCCGCGCTGGGGCCGGAACCGGATTCGGGGCACGGTCGAATCACGGCCCGATTGGTGCATCTCGCGTCAGCGGACCTGGGGGGTGCCGCTGCCTGCGTTCGAAGACCCCGCCGGCCGGTTGTTGCTCGATTCCGAGCTGATCCGCAAGGTTGCGAATCTCGTCTCGGTTCACGGAACCAACCTGTGGTTCGACCGGGATGATGCGTGGTGGGCGGGCCAGTTGGGACTGCCCGCTGGCACGACCCGTCGCAACGACACACTCGATGTCTGGATCGATTCGGGGGTGAGCCACCGTGCGGTGTTGCGCACCCATCCCGCCCTGGCGTGGCCGGCCGATGTTTACATCGAGGCGACCGACCAGCATCGCGGGTGGTTCCAGTCCTCGCTCATGACCGGCGTGGCGCTCGACGGCGCCGCCCCTTACCGGACCGTGATCACGCACGGATTCGTCGTTGACCGCGATGGCACCAAGATTTCCAAGTCTTCCTCGTATCAAAAGCCGATGGACGCCGCGCATTTTGTGGGGCGTCACGGCGCGGATCTCGTCCGGTTGTGGGTGACGAGTGTCGATTACCAGAACGAGGTCCCGTTCTCGGAGGAGGCGTTCACCCGTCTGGCCGATGTCTATCGTCAGTTCCGAAATGTGCTGCGCATCCTCTTGGGCAACCTCTACGATTTCCCGGCCGGGACCGATTTTTCCGCAGGGGCGACCACCGTGGATCGCTGGATGCTGGCGCGCTTGGATGAGGTCACCGCGGCCTGCCTCGAGGCGTATGCGGAGTACGATTTTCGGCGGGTTTTCCAAAACCTCAACCAATTCGTGACGGTGGACTTGAGCGCCCTGTACATCGACATCACCAAGGACCGGCTTTATTGCGACGCCCCCGGTTCTGCCCGGCGCAGGGCCACGCAGGCGGTGTTGAGCCGGGTGTTCGACGCGCTCTGCCGGTTGCTCGCCCCGATCCTTGCATTCACGGCGGACGAGGCGTGGGAGTTCGCCGGGCATGCCGGGTCTGTGCATCTCGAGTTGTTTCCTGCGGTCGGGGACGCGGCGCGCGACGGCGCGGCGCTTGGAACCGTTGCCGCCTGGCTTCCGCTGCGGGCGGTTGTGGCCCAAGCGGTGGAACAGTCGCGCCAATCCAAGGCGATCGGCAAGGCGTTGGAGGCGGAGGTGATCCTGCGCATTGCCGATCCGGCGGTGTTCGCCGCCGTGGCCGGGCGCGAGACCGAGTTCGCGGAGTTCTGCATCCTGAGCGGGTTGCGGGTTGAACAGGGACCGGAGACGACCGTGGTGCTCGGCCGGTCCGCCCACGCGCGGTGCGGCCGGTGCTGGCGGCATCTGTCATCGGTTGGCAGTCACACCGCGGATCCGGAGTTGTGCGACCGCTGCGCCGAAGTGGTGATCGAATGAAATTCGTGTGGCTGGTCACACTCCCGCTGTTCGTCCTGGACCAGCTTACCAAGCTGGCGGTCGAACGTTCGCTGCCGTTCGGCATGGCGGTGCCGGTCCTGCCCGGGTTCTTCGATCTGGTGCATGTGGGGAACACGGGCGCGGCGTTTGGACTGGGGCAGGGGAACAACCTGTTTTTTGTCGTGCTGTCGTCCGCTGTGCTGGTCGCCCTGATGGTGCTGGCCCGGCGCGGCGGATTCCACGACGGATGGACGCGCATGGGGGCCGCACTGGTGGCCTCGGGAATCCTGGGCAACGTGACGGATCGGTTGGCGCGAGGACACGTGGTCGATTTCCTCGACTTTTATTGGCGCGACCGGCACTGGCCGGCGTTCAACGTCGCGGATTCGTGCATCTGCGTGGCGGCCGCTTTGTTTGTGATCTCTTCGTTCCGGCAAAAGCCGACCCGGCCCGTGGCAGACCGGGCCGAGTGAGCGGGGGCTGGGCGGGCTGCCCGTGGGTATCGGAGTTGGGTCCGGGCACGATCCGTTCCCGGTCTTCGCTGATCCGGTCCGGCAGTTGCTGTGATTTTCGTCATCCGGCAACCCCGGGCAGGGCCGGGTTGGATAGATTGTCGACCGGAGGGGACAATCCGGTGCATAGTGTGCCGTCCGAATGAGCCTTGCCTTCACCCATCATAGCATCGCCCGTCGGCTCCAACTGCGCGTCGGGTTGGCAGCCGGGCTCGTGCTTGGCCTGACCGTTTGGTTCAACTACCGCAGCGGTCGGGCCGAGCTGGAGGGGCAGACCAACGCCAAGGCAGTCGCCGAGATCCGGGCTGCGGCGCGTCGATTGGACGATTTCATCGCCCGAATCGGCATGTTACCGCGCAGCACGGCAAGCCGCCAGCAGACGTTCGGACGGGACCCGGCGCCCGACATGGTTGCGCTGATGGCCCAGCTCCTCGCCCAGACGCCGAAAGAGGAGGTGTACGGGCTCGCCATGGCCTTCGAGCACAAGGATTGGCGGGACCCGGACGCGATGCCCTGGGTGGATCGCAAGAGCTGGCCGAACCAGGCGCCCCTAGGGTACGACTATCATGACCCGAAACAGGAATGGTATGAGGGGACCAAGCGGTCCCGGACCTTTTCCGTCACGGAACCCTATTTCGACGCGGACGGCTCGCAGATCACCATGGTGACCCTGGCGGTGCCGATGTTCGATGCCGGTTTGGAGTTCATCGGGGTCGCTACGGCGGATCTTGCGCTGGATCGCATCCGCGAGATGGTGAATTCCACCCGGCTGCATGGCGAGATCGAGGAGAAGCGGGCGGGGCTTGCGAACGAGTACGCCTTCCTCGTCAGCCGCGCCGGCCGGATCGTGGTGCATCCGGATCGGAAGCTCATGCTCAGCAAGGAATCGCCGGGAGAGGATCTGGCGAGCCGTCCGGGCGGGTGGATGGTGGCGGCAGAGCCCGAGGGGTTCGGGGCGATCACGATGGAGGGTGAACGCCGTCGGCTGTATTGGTCGACGTCGACGCTCACGGGCTGGAAGGTCGTGCTCAACATCTCCGAGGACACGATTCTGGTTCCGGTGCGGGAACTCATGCTGAGAACGGCATTGATCGGCGCGGTAGGGCTGGGGGCGCTGTTGCTGATCGTCTCCCTGACCGCCCGCCATCTCGCGAACCCGCTGCTGAGCCTGACCCGCACCGCCTCCGCGCTTGAGCGGGGGGATTTTCGCGAAGAGATGCTGGGCGACCTGCCCCGGCGTCGGGATGAATTAGGCGAGCTCGCGCGCAGCTTTGGGGAAATGGCCGCCCAAATCCGAACGCGGGAGGAAGGTCTCGCGGAGTTGAATCAACACCTGGAAAGCACCGTCAGCGAGCGCACGGCCGAGTTGACCTCACGCGCTCATGAACTGGAGAAGATGACGCAGGCATCGCAGGACCGCGCGACGCTGGAGTCCAGCCTCTCGACGCTCAATACCCGGCTTCGCGGAAATCTGACGGTGACTCAGGTCGCGGAGCAGGGCTTGGCCGGAGCGATCGAGTTCCTCGGAGCCCCGATGGGAGCGCTGTTCGTTGCGGCCAGGGGCGGAGTCCTCCGTCGTCTGGCTGCTCATGCTTATCCCGAACATGCCGACGTGCCGGAATCCTTCCCGGTTGGCAGCGGAATCGTCGGGCAGGCGGCCCGGTCGCAGAAGCCCATCTTCACGGAACCGGACGACGAACGGTTGCGCGTGCATTTCGGGTTCGGCGCAGTCAGCCCCTCGCAGGTCGTGGCGTATCCGCTGGTGGTGAACGAGGCGCCGGTCGGCGTCCTCGAGCTCTGCCTTTTCAAGCCGCTGAGTGCGACCCAAACCCGCTGGCTCGAAAATGCAGCCGATTCGGTGGCCAACGCGCTGCGGTTCGCCGTGGAAAGCGAGGAACGGAGGCAGGCCGAGGAGCGGAACCGCCTGATCCTCGAATCGAGTGCGGAGGGCATTTTTGGGACCGACACCCAGGGGCGGATCACGTTTATCAATTCCGCCGCGAGCCGGATGCTCGGGTTCGAAGTGGAAGAGCTGATGGGGCGTCCCAGCCATGCCGCATTTCATCACCATCATCCCGACGGGCGGGAGTATCCGGTCGAGGAATGTCCGATGCATGCCGCCTACAAGCATGGCAGGGCGAGCCGCATCGACGACGAGTTTCTCTGGCGCAAGGACGGCACGGGGCTGCCGGTCGAGTATGGGGCCACGCCGATCCTGAAGGACGGCGCCGTGATCGGCGCGGTGGTCAGCTTCACCGACATCGCGCTGCGCAAGCAACAGGAGTCGGAATTGCTCGCCGCCAAGGAAACCGCAGAGGATGCCACCCGGGCGAAATCCGATTTCCTGGCCAACATGAGCCACGAGATACGGACGCCGATGAACGCGATCATTGGCCTTTCCCATCTCGCCCTCAAAACGCCGCTCAATTCCAAGCAGCGCGATTACATCGGCAAAGTCCACAACGCGGGCACCTCGCTGCTGGGTGTCATCAACGACATCCTGGATTTTTCAAAAATCGAGGCCGGCAAGCTGGACATCGAGTCCACGGATTTCCGGTTGGACGAAGTGATCAGTTCGGTCACCACGCTCACTGCCCAGAAGGCGCACGAAAAGGGCCTGGAATTCCTGGCCCATGTCTCGCCCGACATCCCCGAAGATCTGCTCGGCGACCCGCTCCGCCTCGGTCAGGTCCTTACCAACTTTGTCAACAACGCCGTCAAGTTCACCGAGCGGGGCGAGATCCGGCTCAACATCGACCTGATCGAGCGGGCCGGCGAGAAGGTCCAGCTCAAGTTCTCAGTGCGCGACACCGGGATCGGCATGACGCGGGAACAGTCGCAAAAGCTCTTCCAGCCCTTCGTCCAGGCCGACACCTCCACGACGCGCAAGCACGGGGGGACCGGGCTCGGCCTGACCATCTCTCGGCGGCTCGTGGAACTGATGGGCGGGCGGGTGTGGCTTGAGAGCGAGCCCGGCGTTGGCAGCACCTTCAGCTTCACCGTCTGGCTCCAAGTCGGCACCGCAACCGGTGTGCGCCGGATCGTTCCGGAGCAGCTTGCGAAGCTCCGGGTGCTGGTGGTGGACGACAATCCCGCCGCCCGTGAAATTCTTGCGGAACCGCTCTCCGGCTTGGCCCGCCATGTGGTGAGCGTGGCCTCCGGGCCCGATGCGATCGCCGCCATCAAGGCACAGAACCCGGCCGAGCCCTTCGACATCGTTTTCATGGACTGGCGCATGCCCGGCATGGACGGCCTGCAGGCGAGCCGCCAGATCAAAAGCGACGAGACGCTCCCGAAACAACCGGCCATTGTGCTGGTCACCGCCTTCGGTCGCGAGGAAGTGCGCGAGGAGGCGGAGCGGCTCGGGCTCGACGGATTCCTCGTCAAACCGGTGACCCGCTCGATGCTCGTGGACACACTGGTGGATGTGTATGGCGTGCCCGATCCCGCGGGGGCGATTGCCGCCGGCGCGGCAGCGGCGGACGGCAATCGTCTGAAAGGCGCGCGCATCCTGCTGGCCGAGGACAACGAGATCAATCAGCAGATCGCGGTGGAACTGCTCGAAGGGGTTGGTGCCAGCGTGCAGATTGCCCACAACGGGAGAGAAGCCGTGGCGAGGTTGTTCGACGTCCCGCAGCCTCCGCCGTTTGACATCGTGCTGATGGATCTCCAGATGCCGGAGATGGATGGGTACCAGGCCACCACAAAGATCCGCAGCGACCCTCGGTTCGGTGGCCTGCCGATCATCGCCATGACCGCCCACGCCACGATGGAAGAGCGGCAGCGCTGCCTCGCGGCCGGGATGGACGACCACGTCTCCAAGCCCATCGATCCGGCGCTGTTGTTCGAAACCGTGGGCCGGTTCTACCAGCCCCCCGCGGTCGCTGCAACGCGCCCGCCAGCCGCCCCGGTGCCACCGCAGATCGGTCCGGTGCCGGAGGATCTCCCACCCGTGGACGGACTCGATGCGCTCGACGGCCTGGCCCGAGTCGCAGGCAATCGGCGGCTTTATCTGAACCTGTTGCGCCAATTCTTCGATCACCAGGGCCCGGCCGTGTTGCAGATCAACGCGGCTCTTGCCCAGGGCGATGCGGCCCTGGCCGAGCGGCTTGCGCACACGCTCAAGGGCGTGGCGGGAAACATCGGAGCCAAACCGGTGCAGGCCGCAGCCGGTGCGTTGGAGAAGCTCATCCGGGAACAGGCTGCAGGTGCCGAAACGGATGCCGCCTTGCGGCAGGTCGCCGCCGCCCTCGATCCTCTGGTGGCGCAATTGCAGGGCGTTTTGCCTTCGCCCGCGCCCGCCGCCGCTTCACCGGCCACTCAACCGGCTGGGGATCCCGCGCAAACGCGGGCAGCGGCGGCGGAATTGGTGAAGCTTCTTTCGGAGTTCGACCCAGGCGCAGCGGTTTTCATCGGGACGAACCAAGGGGTCTTGCGTTCGTTGTTCCCGGGCGAGGCGTGGACGGAGTTTGAGAAACTGGTGAGCGGCTATGCCTTCGACGATGCACAGGAACAACTTGAGAAGGCGCTGAATCAGTTTGCCGCCACATGAACCGGAAACTTCAACAGGAGGAAGCAGAGGTAACAGAGAGCGTTTTGTCGGCATCCTCTGCTTCCTCCGCGGCCTCCTGTTCAAAACCTGCTCCGGTTGAACTACCCCTGCGATGAAAAATCTTGCGGACTGCCGGGTGCTGATCGTGGACGATGCCAGGGCGAATCTCGACATCCTGGTCGAGGGTCTCAAGGCCGATCACAAACTCAGCCTGGCCATGAACGGTGCCATGGCGCTGCAGATTGCCGCGCGCACGCCTCCCGACCTTGTGCTGCTGGACATCATGATGCCCGACCTGGACGGCTACGAGGTCTGCCGCCGGCTGCGCGCGATGCCGGAGACCGCCGAGGTGCCGATCATGTTTCTTTCCTCGCTCGAGGAAGTGCAGAATAAAACGCGTGGGTTCGAGGCGGGTGCGAACGATTATCTCACCAAGCCATTCGACATGCTGGAGGTGAAGGCCCGGGTCCGGTCGTTGCTCAAGGCCAAGGCCTACAGCGATGCGGTGAAAGAGCAGATGGCGGGCGAACTTCGAGTGGCGCGCGATATTCAAATGGGCATGTTGCCCCACGATTTCACCCCGTTCGAGCGTGCGTTCGGGGTGGAGTTCGGGGCGGTGCTCGAGCCGGCCCGCGAAGTGGGCGGCGATCTTTACGGCGTTTGCTCCGCCGCGGGGCAGAGGTTGGTTGTGTTTGTGGGCGACGTTTCGGGCAAGGGCATCCCCGCCTCGATGTTTATGGTGCGGGCCATCAGCCTCGCCCGGCTCCTGTCGCGGGAGATTGCCGAACCGGAGCGCATCCTGGCGCGGCTGAACGACGAACTGGCGAATGACAATCCATCGGGCATGTTCGTCACGTTCCTGTGCGCCGTGTTCGAGCCTGCCTCCAATCGGCTCGTCCTGGCCAATGCCGGTCATTGTCGTCCGCTGCTCCTCCGGGCCGGTCAGCCGCCAGGCTGGGCGGTGAGGAATCTCGGCACGGCTCTGGGGTTTGAGCCGGGTCTCGAGTTCGAGCGCACGGAGCTGATCTTGCACGCAGGCGACTCGTTGGTCTTCTACACCGACGGAGTCAGTGAGGCCTTCAATCTGGAGCAAGAATGCTACGGCGACGACCGGATTCTGGCCGCGGCCGGCGCTCTGGCCGAGCAACCTGCGTCCGCCATCCCGTCCGGCTTGTTGAAGAAGGTGCGCGCCTTTGCCGGCGGTGCCCCGCAATCGGACGACATCGCCATCCTGGCGATGCGTGTCAGCGCCCCCGCCCCGGACCCGGAGGCCTTCGCATGACGCTCGAGTTGCAGGCCAGCGCCGGGGAGGTCATGCGCGCGGTGGAAGCCCTGGAGACCTTCGGTCGGACCCGGGGAATCGGTGAGCGAGTCCTGTTCGGGCTCTCGCTTGCATTGGAGGAGTGCGCCAGCAACATCGTCAACCACGCCCTGCAAGGCGACATGCGCCGGACATTCCGGGTGACCTTCGAATACACGGGTGGCAGCATGGTTGTCGAATTGCGGGATCCCGGTCCGGTGTTCGACCCCACCCAGGCTCCTGCACGGGAACCGTCAGCCGATAACGACGATCACCCGCCCGGTGGGTGGGGCATTCAAATCGTTCGCCGCTATACCGACGAGGTCCGCTACACACGTGAGGCGGGCGAAAACGTCCTTCGCCTGACCAAACTGCTCGACCCGCCCACCGGATAGGAACAATCTGGGTCGTCGGCGGAACTGCCGGTTTCTCAGAAATCCAACCCCACCCAACCATGCCCCTCGAAATCCAGATCCACAAAAGCATCGCCGGCCAATACGCGGGCGCCACGCTCGTGAGCCTTACCGGCAGTCTCGACACCGCCACTGCGCCCGGCTTGGAACGTCAGCTTGATCCCGTGCTTGCGGGTCCGACGAACGACCTGGTGTTCGACCTTGCCCAGTTAAAGTTCATCAGCAGCGCCGGCCTCCGGGTGTTTGCCATGGCGCGCAAGAAGCTCAAGGAACGCGGCGGGCAAGCCTCCTTTGTACACATGCAACCGCAGATCAAGGAGGTGTTCGAGATCATCCGAGCGCTTCCGGGAGTGGCCGTGTTTGCGAATATGGCGGAAATGGATGCCTACCTTGCGGCGAGGCAAAGCGCCTACGACCAGCCCAAGCCGCAGACCCCCGGCAGCACGCCGCCGCGCCAGGTGTTGTAGGTTCACCGCGACGGTTGCGGCCAGCCCCAATGCCATTCGGGAATTTCGCGCAAGCAGGGAGCGTTTCCGAGGCTTCCACCCGGGGACCGGCCGCAGGCTGGACTGCTTCCGTCGAACTGCCCACCCGGGCTCCACCCGAAACCCGTTGCCGCCGCACGCACCACGCATTTTGCCCATGAAAACCAAAGATGTCATCAAGGCCGCGAGCAAGTTGTGCAAACCCTACCGCGTGAAGGCCGGGAGCAAGTTCCGGCTTAAGGACGCCGATCCCGGAGACACGGGGCCGCTGAAGTCCGAGGACAAACCGCGCGCCAAAGCGGCTCTGGAAACCGGCGTTCAGGCTCTCGCCGAACTCCAGGATGTGCTTTACGCGCAGGATCGCTGGTCGGTGCTGCTGATCTTCCAGGCGATGGATGCGGCGGGCAAGGATAGCACGATCAAGCATGTGATGTCCGGGGTGAACCCGCAGGGGTGCCAGGTGTCGTCGTTCAAGGCGCCGTCCAGCGAGGATCTCGATCACGATTTCATGTGGCGTTGTCAGAAAAAGCTGCCCGAGCGCGGGCGGATCGGGATATTCAACCGGAGCTATTACGAGGAGACGCTCGTGGTCCGGGTGCACCCGGAACTGCTCGCCAAACAGAAGCTCCCACAGGAAGTGGTGACGAAGAAGATCTGGAAGGAGCGGTTCCAGGACATCCGCGCGTTCGAGCGTTACCTCCACCGGAACGGCACAATCGTCCGGAAATTCTTCCTGCACGTCTCCCTCGACGAGCAGAAACGGCGTTTTTTGGAGCGGATCGAGAATCCGGAGAAGAACTGGAAATTTTCGTCGTCCGACGCCAATGAGCGCGGCCATTGGGATGCTTACATGGATGCGTATGAGGAGATGATCCGGGAGACCTCGACCGCGGAGTCGCCGTGGTATGTCGTCCCGGCCGACAACAAGTGGTTTACGCGGGTGGTGGTGGCCGCGGCGATCATCGACGCGATGGCGTCCCTCAAGCTCAGGTATCCGGAGGTTAACGACGCGATGAAGGCGGATCTGGAGGAGGCCCGAAAACTCCTGACCGGGGGGAAATGAGGTCAGGCGGGTGGTTCGGGCTGGAGCGCTGCCCGGTTTGGGCGGGCGGATTCGATCCGGAGCGCCCTCCGGGGCTGTTCCCGAGTCAACCCTTCCTCAAATCTGGGCATGCGGCGGGTCCCCGGGCCTGTGGTCCCCGGGCCTTGACACCCCCTTCCGTGCAGCGTATCCATTCCGCCCCCGCGATTCGCAGGGAACCCAAACCAAATCCGGACACCGCCATGAATCCATTGCTCGTTGAAGAAGCCTCCAAAATCGTCCCGAGCGTGCCGCTCCTGGTGAATCTGCTCTCCCGTCGTGTCCGCCAGCTCGGGCTGGGTCAGCGTCCGATGATCGAGACCGGACCGTTCGCACAGTTTGCCGACATCGCCTTGCAGGAGATCATCGAGGGCAAGCTCACGTACGAGTCCCCCGAGAAGGCGACCGCAGCCTGAGGGGGCGACCCCCGGCTGCAACTACGTCGGCGCGCCCGGCGCGCATCCCCCGGAATGAAAGCGGAAATCGCCACCAACCGGAAGGCGTTCCATGAGTATCACATCCTCGAGCGCTACGAGGCCGGCATCGCGCTCAAGGGCACCGAGGTGAAGTCGATCCGGCTCGGGTTGGCCAATCTCCATCACGCGTTCGCCCGTGTCGACAATGGGGAGGTTTTTCTCCATCAGGCCGATATTCAGCCGTACGTGAAGGCAAGCCACGAGCAGCATGAGCCGCGGCGTGCCCGGAAATTGCTCCTGCACCGGCATGAAATTATAAAGCTCGCGGCTCGCACCGCGGTCAAGGGTTGCACGTTGCCCGCGCTCCGGATGTTTTGGAAGAATGGCAAGGTGAAGATCGAGATCGGCGTGGGGAAGGGAAAGAACGCTCCTGACAAACGTCAGAATCTCAAGGAGCGTGACAGCCGCCGCGAGGCCGACCGTGAAGTCGCGCGGTTCAACAAACGGCGGGGCTGAGCCCCGATCCCACGCCGAAGGTGTTGCGCGGTTCCGGCGCGTCCCGGCATCGGCTCCTGCGATTCGGGCCGACTCCGCCCCCTCGGGCTGGGCCGGGGAGTGCAACCCTCAAACCGCTTTGCGGTGTGGGAGACGCAGGGTAGGATGCCATACGTGAGCATCTGGAACTCACTCCGGTGGTTGCCGGGGGTGGCGTTGCTTGCCGACGGCGGATGTTCGGCGGGTGACACCTCGCGGGATGAGGCTGCCCTCGCCCGAGCCAGGGAGCAGATGGTGGCGCAGCAGATTCAGGGACCCGGGCGGGCCGTCCAGGACGACGCCGTGCTGGCCGCCATGCGTGACGTGCCGCGGCATCGGTTCGTGCCCGAAAACCTGAGAGCCGAGGCGTATGCCGACCGTCCGCTTCCGATTGGCCATGGTCAGACGATATCCCAGCCGTTCATCGTGGCTTACATGACGCAGCACCTCGCCCTGCGGCCCGGAATGCGGGTGCTCGAAATCGGGACCGGGTCGGGGTATCAGGCCGCCATCCTCGCGCATCTGGGCGCGGAGGTTTGGTCCATCGAGATCGTGCCGGCTCTTGCGGCCGCTGCGGTGAAGAATCTCCAGGCCGCCGGCTACGATGGGGTAAGAGTGCGGTCCGGCGACGGCTATCGGGGTTGGCCGGAGGCCGCGCCGTTCGCCCGGATCATCGTCACCTGCTCGCCCGAGGCCATTCCCGCGCCCCTGATCGCGCAACTCGGCGAGGGCGGACGCCTGATCATTCCGGTTGGGGAGAGGAACGATCAAAGCCTGGTCGTGCTCGAAAAGCGCGACGGTGTCATCACCCGCCGGGCGGTGATGCCCGTGCGATTTGTGCCGATGACGGGGGAGGCGGGGCAGGTGCGGTAGAGGGGTGCCGGGTGTTTGATTACCGAGCTGTCTCTTATACACATCTGACGCTGCCGACGAATA
>ENA-ORBV01003266-ORBV01003266.1-microbial-mat-metagenome-genome-assembly--contig:-NODE-3266-length-32764-cov-115.880962_pt1 | contig 32764 bp, 24 predicted proteins | sample MGYA00237777_ERZ505514 | MGnify/ENA primary metagenome ERZ505514 (study PRJEB26160, sample SAMN06269048) | microbial mat metagenome | isolation source: Oligotrophic lake microbial mat | place... | reverse complement strand
CTCGCCGAGATCAACCGCGTCACCAAGGACTAAGCCATGGCCACTGCCGCCAAATCTGCCAAAGCCCCCGCCGGCAAGACCGCTCCGAGAAGCGACAGTCTGCAAACCTACTATTGGCAAGGAACCGACAAGCGCGGCAAGAAGATGAAGGGCGAGTCGCTCGGAAAGAACGAGAACCTCGTCAAGTCCGAATTGCGGCGCCAAGGCATCAACCCACAGAGCGTCAAGAAAAAGAAGGCTGGTTTTTTTGCGAGCAAGGGAAAGATCAAGCCAGGCGAGATCGCCATCTTCGCGCGCCAGCTCGCTACGATGATGCAGTCCGGCGTACCTATGGTGCAGGCGATCGAAATTATCGGCAGTGGCAACAAGAACGCAGCCATGTCCGAAATGCTTGCTGACATCAAGGCCAACATCGAGGGTGGGTCATCACTCTGCGAATCACTGAGCAGGCATCCGGTTCAGTTCGACGAACTGTTCCGAAATCTGGTTCGCGCGGGCGAGACCGCGGGTGTACTCGATACGATTCTGGACACCGTGGCGACGTACAAGGAAAACATTGAGGCGCTGAAGGGCAAGATCAAGAAGGCGCTGTTCTACCCCGCTGCCGTGATCGCAGTCGCGATCATCGTGAGCGCGGTGCTGTTGATGTTTGTCGTGCCGCAGTTCAAGACTGTGTTCGAAGGATTTGGTGCGGAACTTCCGGCATTCACGCAATTGATCGTCAGCCTCTCAGAATTCATGCTGAGCTATTGGTGGGTGATGCTACTGGTCAGCGTTGGGTCGGTTTTCGCGCTGGTGGAAGCCCTCAAACGATCGGAAAAGTTTGCCCATCTGATGGATCGCATGATGTTGAAGATGCCGGTGATCGGACAAATTTTGCACCAGTCTGCCGTCGCCCGTTTCGCGCGCACACTGGCGTTGACTTTCAAGGCCGGTGTGCCACTGGTGGAGGCCCTGGAGACCGTTGGCGGCGCCACCGGCAGCGTGGTGTATGCGGAAGCCACTCGCGCCGTCAGGGAGGACGTATCCGTCGGCTACCCGCTTAACGTTGCCATGCGCCAGGTAAACCTGTTCCCGCACATGGTGTTGCAAATGACCGCCATCGGAGAAGAGGCCGGCGCACTCGATACGATGCTGTTCAAGGTCGCGGAGTTCTATGAATCTGAAGTCAACAACGCCGTGGACGCTCTGAGCAGCCTGCTCGAACCGTTTATCATGGTGATTATTGGTGGGCTGGTTGGTAGCATGGTGGTAGGCATGTACCTGCCGATCTTCAAACTTGGCGCGGTTGTGTAATCACGCTCGGGAATATCGAGATCAAGCTTCGACTGAACCGAAGCGGCGAACATCAGCGGCGTGAAATTGCCTGGCGTACATGTATTGGCATTTCGCGAGTTGTCGCGACACAAGGTGCGTATACAATCGCGATCAACCGAGTCTCCTGCACACTCGGTGCTGCTCCGTGGATCCGCGGAATACACCTCAAACGCATGTGAGAATATGCTGGTGCCGAGCTGGCATTCCGCTGGACCCGCAAATTGCCCGCGAGCCATTCTGCTTCCATCGTGCGCGTGCGTAGCGAATTCACGACGTGGAAACCCCTGGCATTAGTGCCACTGATACCCGTCAGGTTCGATTGACCCAAAAACCGACTCCCTTGCCGCAAGTTTCCGCAAAAGACCAATTATCGATAGCAAGTGCCCAGCACTGGTGCCACGGCGGCAGCCGCCTAGGCACCGAGTCTCAACGTAATCACCGACCATGCCTTGTCATTTGGACTCACGCACATCGGATAAGGCCAATAGATACGCGCGTATCGGCGGCAAGCTACCGGTATTTCCGACCTGCAGCTCGAGATCTGACTCTGCGTTTTCGACGCCTGCGTTGTCGCCTTGCGCAAGCCTTGCCAACATCACGGCCAGAACCGCGTACTGACGAGCCGCCGCGGATGCTGCTGAATCCTGCTTGCCGATCAGCGCGGTGGCACGTTGCGCCATCTGCGACGCGTCGCGCTCCGCGATAGCGGCCATGAGCTGCATCCATTGCCATTGCTCAGAGTTCTCATCACGGCACCCCATCCATTTTGCCGATGTAAACAGTGCGCTGCTTTTTGTGGGCGATAGCGACGGCAAGCTCAAGCTGAAAACATTGACCAAGCTATTGATCCAGTGGGTCAGCTCCGGACCCGTGCGACACGATTCAGACAGACTGAGCAATGCCGGCAACCAGCTCTGAACCTCAGGATACTCCTGCAGCCGGCTGTAGGAGACAGTGCCACTCAGCATCGCGTCGCGGATCACGCCCGCACGGACATGAGCCCTCACCATAGGCGAGTGTACTCCTGAGGTGCCTTCGAATAGTTGCGCCGAAGTTTCGATCTCAGGCCGGTGATTAGCCATCTGCTGCACTGGAAGCGGCGGGTCCGCCAAGCTGAGAATGCCACGTGTCATCTCGCTGCGAAACCGGGCTTCCGGCCCCTTCAAGCTGACCTCGGGATAGAAGTCCGAGTGTGCTCGCGTGCTGTAAATCAGCGCGTAAGCTTTCAAGCCCTCGGTGTCAGCAAGCTTGCGCGCCAGATACGCCTCCGGAGCGGCCAAACCATTCTGCGACAACTCCGCCAGCCATGCATCGCCGTGGAGCTGGTCGTACGCCTGCGGAAACGCGCGCGCGCTCTGTCGTGCCACAAGCAACAAATCGCTGCTGTTGGTGACGTACATATCCACATAGGCAAACTTATCCAGTACTGCGGCCACCATGGTCGCCAACAATGGATCAGACAGCTCATAGGCCTGAACCCATTGCACCAGCACGCCATTCGGGGTCAGATGACGACGCGCCTCATCATAGAATTCGACGGTGAACAGGCTCGCAACGCCGCTGACCCAAGGGTTTGAGGGCTCAGAAATGATGAGGTCGTAGTGCCTGTTTCCGCTGGCGAAGAAGGTTCGAGCATCATTGATGACTATGGCCGAACGCGGATCCTTGTAGGCCCGCTCGTTGAACCTGCCAAATGCGCGCGCGGCCATGACCATCTCCGCTTCGATTTCGATGGTGTCGACGTGGTCGACAGTCGACGAACCGAGCAAGGTGTGCGTTGTCAAGCCCGAACCAAAACCGATAACCGCGACGCGTTTGAAATCACTTCGTGATGCCAGCGGTAAACTGGCCGCCATTGCCATCGTGACCTCATCGGAAGACCTGGCTCGATCAGGATCCATTTGGACTGACGCGTCGACTTTTCCATTGGTGGAAATGGCCCGCGCACCGCTGGGGTCATCGCGCAAGGAAATCGTTGCCGTCTTGCCATCGCGGATGTACACGACACGATCGCCCCCGATTCCAGCCCGAGCTGAGCCTCCGCGATACACCCCGCTCGCCTGTTGCTCGGGCGTTACTCTTCCCGCCGTCTGCGCAATCACCAAGGCGAACACGGCCGCGATCAGGCTACCGAAATAGGCCGACTTGGTTACGCTTTCCGAATAGAGCCGAAGCAATACCACACCCAGGAAAACATCAATCAGCGCCGCCAGTATCAGACTGAGACGAACCCCCATCAACGGAACGAACAGGTGGATCGTCAAGAACACACCAACGATCGCGCCGATGGTGTTGGCGGCATACATTTTACCGATCTTGTCCGTGCCATGGCCTTTGCCCATCACTGCAGCAGTCATCAACGGCAACGTCATGCCGGCAAAGAACGCCGCTGGAGTAACCACCACGAGCGAGATCGCTGCGCTACCAAACAAGTAGAGTGAGTATCCTTCAGAACTCGGTCTAGAAGCGGCGATGAGCCATTCAACAAATCCAAAACTGCGGGCATAGAGCACCAGACACAACAACGTTGCTATGCCCATTGCGACTTGCGCAAGTGCTGCAGCGCGAATGACGTCCTTTATGCCGTTGCGCGTCCATCGACGCACCGCCAAGCCGCCAAGCGCCAGTCCCAGAATGAATGCTGAAAGCATGAGCTCGAAAGAATGTTGCGTACTGCCCATCGCCAGGTTGAGCATGCGCACCCAGGCGATCTCGTAAACGAACGATGTGGCGCCGGTGATTGCCGCTGCCCACATCATGACGATCATGATGCGATTGTCCGCGGGCTCAGGAGCGGGATTCGCAGCAACGGTCATCGTCGCTTTGGCATCGTCATGGACATGCGGCACCTCTCGGACTCGCACCGCCCTGGAAAAAACAATCGCAGCGATGCCAATCAGCAGGTTGAGCAATCCCGCGACGCGAAGCGTGCCTGGAGTTCCCATCATCGGCATCAGCAGGAAGGTCGCCACGAGCGCACCAAATGCGGCGCCAATACTGTTGGCGAAGTAGAGGGAGCCAAGTATCGAAGAGTTCGCACTGTCACGGCGCGATAGACATGCGGCGCCGAGAATTGGAAAGGTCATACCGAGAAGAATTGATTGCGGCAAGACCAGCGCCGCCCCGGAACACCATTGCCACAAGAGTGCGGCCGTTGCGGAAGTTGTGCTCGGCAGCACCCGATTGAGCGAAAATTCAGACAGCAACACAAATTCGCCGTGAAACAACAGGCCGAGTATGCCTATTGCAACCTCAATCACACCGTACGCCAAAACCAGTCGCGCGGCTCCAACATTTATCCGACTCGCCAACCAGGATCCGATGGCCATTCCGCCCATGAAGATGGACAGCACCAACGCCTGCGCGTAGGCGGCGTGACCCAACACAAGACCCAGGTACGTCGACCAGACTGACTGGTAGATGAGTGCAGCAAAGCCGGATACAACGAAGAAAGACATAGAAACAGCAAGGACGACATGACCCACGGCCCGCTCTGGTCTGCTCACGGATTGGCCGACAGTGGCTACGGAATTTGTCATGTGTACTCCCGGTAGATTATTTGCATTGCGTATGTAGTTGAAAATGCCGCAGGCAGTTTCACGGGCGTGCGGTGCAAGCGAGAGTCGAAACGCTACCGGCCGTGAGCAGATCCGCCCACAATAGCGAGAAAGGTAGCTGCTATGGACCAATCCGTCATCCCCTCCGGGTCAATGTGTTCGAGATGAAGGAGCAGCTTTGCATCGGGCGAAGTAATCGAGTTACTTCAGCAAATGCGCACAGCGCATCGTGCATCGGCAAAGCAGGAGGTGAACGCCATGCGTGCTCCTGCTTAGTCGCCTGTCAGACGTCCACTGACGGGCAGCTAGCTTGAACCTTGAGCAAAATGCGTGAGGCAACGCTGGGCATTGTTTTTGCTGCGGGCGCAAGCCGTCCAAGCTAGCCGACTGAGCGGCCCACCTTGACGACCGCATTCGAAAAGCGCTTGTGGATTCACTCAATGACTGCTCCCACGCTGCGTAACCACCACCCAATCAGGTTGTTGGCGCTAGCATTCAGAACATATTTGTCCGCGCCCAGAAGACCCCGACCAAGTCGAAGCAAACTCGGCCCGACGATCGAGGTTTTTTCGATGCTCCAACCTTGCTTGCGGCACCCGTGAATTGAAAAGCGCCACCTGAGCATCTTGCCAGAAGAAATGGATTGGCCGGACACTGTGTCCCGCAACGACCTGTCAGACCCAATGGTCGGAGAGGAGATTGTGATTACGTGCAGTAACGTGTGGGCAGTATCGACGCGTGAAGGAAAACGCGTGGTCCGTGAAAAGCTCTATTCGGGGTTGGCCACCTGAGCTCAACATCGGAAGAAGGTCAGACTAGTGGGTTCGCGTGTTTCGACCGGATCGGGTGCAAGGAATTCGCGCCGTTGCTGCGCAATGCCTCTCATTGCGAAGATGACGACCACCAAGCAGTCCCGTTAGATCGGCGCTCATGCAAAATGCCTGGACAGTCCACCAGGCTCGTGTCGATCAGTACTGCCCCCTGCACACACAGCACAGCCACAGATATCGCCGTCCAATCGCCTAAACCGAGCGCGCCGTGAACCTTGAAGCAGTGAGTGCTGATCAACCGCGATGGAAATACCCCAACCCACGAGTGCAGTGTGCGTGATCGAGGTCAACCGAGTTGCGAGATCCTCCTTCCGAGCATCTGCGTCTACCTTCTCATGAACTGAGGTTCGTTCACTGTCGATGGCATTCCAAGTCTCCGCGGGCGGCGACTTCAACATTGGTTCGGGCAGGCACGAGGGGCTCCGATCCGGCACCACAGTCGACTCGTGTCGCGTCAACGCGACGCGATCACGACTGTCGCTTTTATTCTCACCTAGTTTGAAGCGAAAAGTGGCACGCAAGACTTTGACCACATAGTGGAGCTCGAACGGCCACGGTGCGCCCGGTGGCCCATGTCGCGCCGTCGAACCAATAAGGGACGGTCGGAGCGCCTAGGCGTTGAATTGATTCAACGCATACCGTGCCATCGCGCTCAGGCACAGCCTCAGGTGAGACTGTACCGCGCCCTCATCGGCACTCGGAGGGAACAAATCTCGCATCTGCTACTAAGGAAGTGCAGGTCCATTCAACGATGCCCCCGACGCCGAAGGCGGGTGCGATCGCCAGGGTCACACTACCCGCCCTGGCGGACGTCGTAACGATAATGGTGCCCAGCGCGCAAGTGAACGTGCTGACGTTTACTGTGTTCGGTGGTTGGACATCTACGCCCTGGCAGGCCGCCGCGTTGATGGCGTTTTCATTGGAGATGTTCTCGGTAATCGTTGCCTTTGCTGCGCTGGCAAGCGTAATAGCTTCTGTAACGCGCGCGCGAATGGTGTAGTCCTGGTAAGCCGGAAGCGCAATCGCCGCAAGAATGCCGATGATGGCGACCACTATCATTAATTCGATCAAGGTGAAACCCTGTTGCGTGACCATTGGTGCCTCCATCGGATCAACCTCAGATGCCACTCTCAGCGGAGTCGCACCAACGCGCCGGTTGCAATTGTCCCCAGTCGTAAAGTTTTGACGCAGGAAGTGTGCCATAGAGCCGGTGAGTAAATAACCGGGCTCGAAAAGCGCTTCACCGTGACTGGCGATAGAGTGAATCTTTGGACTTGCGGGTCGCGGGTGAACGCGTCAAATTCATCGTCAGCAGTAGCCAGTCGACCAGACGATCAACAGGCAAAAAAAAAGTCACTCGCCGAGCGGCGAGTGACTTCTAATACAGCGATACTAAATATTAACTTAGCGACATTCCGCCGGAACCCACTTGGCATCAGTAACAGCCGAAGTGCAGGCCCAAGTCGTGCCAACAGCACTGTTCGCCACTGCGGTCGGGGTGTAGGTAAGTACTACGCCCTTCGCAGGCACGCCACCGGTAACCACGACAACGCCGGTACCGGCGCCGCAAGTGAACGTCGCGGTGTTCTTGGTGACCGCAGCCTGCGTGACGCCGTTGCAAGCTGTAGCGTCGACGATGCCGCCCGCATTGGCGATGTTCTCACCGATGGTTGCTTTTGCACCTGAAGCCAGAATCGCCAGTTCCGATACGCGAGCGCGTACGGTGTAATCCTGATACGCCGGCAGCGCAATGGCTGCCAAGATGCCGATGATCGCAACAACGATCATCAGTTCGATTAGGGTAAAGCCTTGTTGGTTCTTCATGGAGTTTCCTCAAAAATGACAGGTGGATGAAGCCTCAGTAGAGGGCACCGTACGGGACCAAGTGAACAGTCGGCCCGTTACTGCGGCGTCCGCATTAATACCAGCAACTTGTGTGCCACCCCCTCAGGCGCCCCAACGCTGGTGACCAAATAGTAGCAGTCCCGCCGTGGGGAAACACTTGGCACGTATCGTCACATTCTGCCGCGCAATGCCCGACAATCAAGGCTCATCAAGTGTGACGGGGTCGACATTTATGGGTCCGACGATGGCGCCGGTCTTGGCGTCCAGGAGTATTCCGGCCCAGCCGCGCGTGCTCGCTAGGTCGTGATACACAACGTCGCCGGGCAGCAGCGCCTTCTCCGCAACACGTCGCAAAATCTCTTTCTCCAGAGGCGTTTGAGGGTCCTGATTAATCACCCTAGCTCGACCCAGCATTCCCCCCGCAACATCGCCATAGTCGACGAAGTATTTGGGATTTCGCTCCAGTCGGTTTCCCGCCATGACCTCTAACATTCGTTCGCGTAGGGCCTCGCCTTCGGTCGGAATCCTGGCACCTACACGCTCGGGTGTGAACCAGCCAAGCGTGTTGAAGCCGGGCGCGCCTTGCCGGAGGTTCTCGGCCTCGATTTCGTTGGCAAATACCAGCTCGAATCGGTCGGGTACCGCAACCAGAAAAACCGGACGGCTCTGAAACATCACGTGCAGGCCATAGACCAATCCCGCGATCTGTAACAAAGTGATGACTGCCAGGTCGAACTTCATGCCACGCTTTCCGTGCTTGAAGACCGCTAGCGTCAACAACGGTCCCAACGTGACGTCAACCGACCCGAGAATCATTACCAACCCCGCAACCTTGGCCATGCGCCAAAGTTCAGGGGGGTACCACAGCGCGATAAGTCCAAGAAAAATGAGCGAAACCACCACGACGCTCAAGCAAAAATGGATGCCTGCGGCTTTCCAACGTGACATAGCTCGATCCTCAGTCGATTCCCAGTTTCTTCAATTTGTAACGCAGCGCCCGGAAGGTGATGCCAAGCGCTTGCGCCGCCTTGGTTTTGTTGTAACGCGTTTCCTGCAATGCCTTCATGATGGCCTCACGCTGGAGGTTGTCGATGTAGTTTTCAAGGTCGCCGCGGGCGTTACTGGCCGGCGCCGAGAGGGGCGCCGCCATCGCGCCTGTTCCAACGGTTGTAAGCGGCGCCGACGTTGCACTGTCTGCGCGCTGTGGCAACCTCAGATCTACCGCTTGAATAACATTTTCTTCACACAATGCGACCGCGCGCTCCAGAATGTTTTCCAGTTCGCGAACGTTTCCTGGAAACAAATAGTGCTGCAGCGCGGTTCTTGCAGATTCTGACAATTGTGGTCTATCTATGCCCCACTCGGGCGCGATCCGATCCAGCGTGCGTTCCGCCAGCAACAGGATGTCATCCGCCCGATCGCGCAACGGCGGTACGCGAACCTCGATGACATTGATACGGTAAAACAAATCCTGCCGAAAGCTGCCGGACTCAACCAACTTTTGCAGATCTTTGTGGGTGGCGCTAAGGATGCGCACATCAATAGGAATTTCGCCGTTGAAGCCCACCGGGCGCACGGCTTTTTCCTGGATGACACGCAGCAGCTTCACTTGCATGTGCATGGGCAAGTCGGCAACTTCATCGAGAAACAGTGTGCCGCCACTGGCGGCCTGGAACAGCCCGTCCTTGTCTGCATTTGCACCGGTGAAGCTGCCTTTTCGATGACCAAAGAATTCGCTTTCCATCAGCTCGGACGGAATCGCGCCGCAGTTGACCGGCACGAACGGACCCGCCGCACGTGGACCAAGATCATGCACCATGCGCGCGACCAGTTCCTTGCCGGTGCCGGATTCACCACAGATGAATACCGGGGCCTGGCTGCGGGCTACTTTAGCGATGGTCTGCCTCACCAGTTGCATCGGCGCCGAGTTGCCGAGCAAGCGCTCACTGGAAACACTCGCCTCCGCTTTTTTTGCCTCACCAAGTTTGAGCGCAGTCTGCACCAGGCGGCGCAGCACGGTCAGATCCACCGGTTTGGAAACGAAATCAAAAGCGCCGTTCTTAAGCGCCTGTACCGCGGCATCGACATTGCCGTAAGCGGTCATCATTGCCACTGGCAACTGTGGGTAATGGCGGGCGATATATACGATAAGATCTTGCCCACTGCCGTCAGGCAGACGCATATCGGTAAAGCACAAATCATAGTGGTGTTCTTTCAGCCGCTCATGCGCCTCGCGCACGGTCGCAGCGGTTTCAACCGTCAGTCCCATGCGGGTCAAGGTCAACACCAGCAATTCGCGGATGTCGGGCTCGTCGTCAATGATCAGGGCTGTCTGGCGGGTCATCGGGTTCTTCTGCAGGGGATGCATTTCTACCAAATCCAGGGGCGCTACGCCATGGACGCCAAAAACGCGGGGCCGAACGCTGCCTCAGGTGACTGTGCGCGCGGTATCTCCGCTCGATCCCATGAACTCATCTTCGCCCATGCCACGCAACACTTCCGGCTGGGCGTGGAAGGCCACGCGGAAGCAGGCACCACCACCGGCCACCGAGACCAGTTCGAGCGTGGCCTGATTGGCTTCACATAGCTGTCTGGCGATATACAAGCCCAGTCCAGTGCCGTGCTCATTGGTGGTAAAAAACGGATCGAACACATGCGGTCGCATTTTTTCCGGTATGCCTGGTCCGCGATCGATCACTTCGAGTACCGGCTGACCCGATTCCGGCAGTCGCCGCGCGACGATCGAAACGCGCGCCGCCTGGTCCGGTAGACGGCCATGGCGCAGCGCGTTCTTGGCGAGGTTCCACGCCACCTGCTGGAGTTGGTCGGAGTCGAACACGACGCTGATGCCACTCTCGGGAATAATGCCGCGAAGTTCGTCTCCGCCCAGCGGCTGGACGTTGCGAAACTCTTCGACGAAGTTGCTCACCCAGCGATTGAGTTGAAGCAATTCGGGTTTGGAACGTTCGCGCCTGGATAATTGCAGGATATTTTCAATGATCGCGTTCATGCGCAAACACTGCGACCGGATTATTTCAAGCAGGCGCAAATCGGAGTCCGGCAGTTGCTCCGATTCGGCCAGCAGCTGGGCCGCGTGGCTGATCGCAGCCAGTGGATTGCGGATCTCGTGCGCGATGCTGGCGGACAGTCGCCCGAGTGAACTCAGCGTCATCTGCTCAGCCTGCCGGGTGGCCATGGTGGTGTCTTCAAGGAACACGATCACCGAACGCTGCGCAGATTGCGGCACCGCGACGAAGCGCGGAATCACTTCGATCGAACGGTCAACCAGGGCAGCTGGCGCGAAGTCGGACTTGCCGCTGGTGCGCCAGTGCTCCAGCCGTCGCATCAGTTCGGGCGAGATGGCCGCGACATCCTTTATCGTTGGGCTGGGGTTACCCAGCGCGTGCCATGCGGATTCATTGATGCGCTGGATTCGCCCCTGGCCATCAAGCACCAGCACGCCGGACTTCATGCGCCGGATAATCAGGTCGTTGAGTTGCGACAAACTCTCGACATCGGATTCGCGATCTTCAACCAGCTTCTGGCGCTGGCGCACCTCCTGCCGCAATAGCTGCATCAACGCCGATACCGCCATGTAACCGATACCGACCACCGCTACTTCCAGCAATGTGCGTTCTTCGACTTGCAGGTAGCGGATCGCCACCCAGCGTTCGAGAAATCCGACAAGCACAGCCAGTGAGGCAAACACGAACGCGATACGTGGCGCCAGCAAAACGCCGCCTGACGCCAGATTGATCAGAAGCAACATGGCGATGCCGCCATCCATGCCCTGAGTTGCCAGCAAAGTTAGACCCGCGACGGTGATGTCCAGTGCCAGCCCGATCAATGTGGGCGCACTGCGTCTGCCACCGGCAGAATTTTCCCACGACAGCAAGCCGATCGCTCCGAGAAGAAATAACAAAGAGGCGATGCGCGCGACGTTGGGCGCCGCCAGACTGACAAACTCTTTGGCCAGCGGGCTGAAGCAGATTCCGACCAGCAACATCGCCTCAAACAGCCGAAACAGCCCAAAGAAATAGCGCTCGCGTCGCACCAGATCGATGCTGCGGACCAGTTCGGACGGACTGCGGGGAGCGTTTTTGGCAGTAGCCATGGAGGAAGAGTATAGATTGGGGGGTGCGCAACGGTGGGGCGCAAATTGAGGTTCCCTGCGAGCGGACCGCGTGAGGGCAGCCGGAGGCGCAGCGGTCAACCGCGGCGCGGATCAGCTGGCTTTGGCAGTGAATTCGCGGTCGGCGCCGCTTCCACGCAGGCCGCTCCCACATGGTCTGCGGCCCTCGCATGCGGCCGGATGCGCAGTCGCACAGCACGCCCGGCTGTCTTGCACAAGCCCTTTCATTGCCGCGGGTCTTTGGCACAATACGCGTCCCAAACCTCCGAACGCTCGGCGGCGGGCTGTGCATCAGTCCGAATTGTTTTCTGCAGCGATCGCTTCCATCAAGGTGCCACATGAACTTCCACGAGTATCAAGCGAAACTGCTGTTCGCCGATTACGCCATCCCGGTACCCGCGGGGCGCATAGCATCTACCGCGGATCAGGCAGCAGAAGCCGCCCGCGCCATCGGTGGTGAGCAATGGGTAGTGAAGGCACAGATCCACGCTGGCGGTCGCGGCAAGGCCGGGGGCGTCAAACTCTGCACCACCGTTGACGCGGTCAAGGAAGCCGCGGCCAAGATGCTGGGCACCAAGATGATCACCTATCAAAGTGCAGGCCGTGGACTCCCGGTCAACGTAGTGCTGATCTCGGAAGCGAACGACATCGAGCAAGAGTTGTACCTCAGTGCGCTGGTCGATCGCTCTACCAAGTCAGTGTCATTCATCGTCTCCGCTGCCGGCGGCGTCGACATCGAAACTGTGGCGCGCGAGACACCAGAGCAAATCCACACCGTGATCGTCGACTACGTCCAGGGATTACAGCCCTATCAATGCCGCAAGGTCGGATTCGCGATGGGCCTGACCGCCAAGCAAGTGGGCCAGCTCACCAAGATCATGCAGGGCGTCTACAAGCTGTTCATGGACAAAGACATGAGCTTGATCGAATTGAATCCGCTCGCGATTGTTGCGAACGGCGATTTGATGGCGCTTGATGGCAAGCTCAACTCTGACGACAACGCCGCTTTCCGTCATCCGAAGCTGGTGGCGATGCGCGACATCACCCAGGAAGATGCGGCCGAGGCCGAGGCTGCCGATCACCACCTCAATTACGTGCAGATGGATGGCAACATCGGCTGCATGGTCAATGGCGCTGGCCTGGCGATGGCAACGATGGACGTGATCAAACTCAATGGCAGTGAGCCCGCCAACTTTCTGGATGTTGGCGGTGGCGCCACCAAGGAGCGCGTCACTGAGGCGTTCAAGCTGATTCTTTCTTCCGACAAAGTGAAAGCGATCCTGGTCAACATCTTTGGCGGCATCGTTCGCTGCGACATGATCGCCGAGGGCATCATCGCCGCGGTAAAAGAAGTGGGCGTGAAAATTCCTGTAGTGGTGCGCCTTGAAGGCACCAATGTCGAAAAAGGCCGCGAACTGCTGGCCAATTCGGCGTTCAAGATCATCACTGCCACCGACCTCAACGACGCTGCCAAGAAAGCCGTCGCCGCCATCGTCTGAAGCTGATTTTGCGAGCGGTCTCTGACCGCGACTGAATGATTCACGACGCAGGCCGGGCTACGCCGACGTCGATCCAACCAAGGAATTAGCATGAGCGTCCTGATCAACAAACACACCAAGGTGATCTGCCAGGGATTTACCGGCAGCCAAGGCACCTTCCACTCTGAACAGGCGATCGACTACGGCACGCAACTGGTCGGCGGCGTCACTCCGGGCAAAGGCGGCAGCACGCACGTTGGCCTTCCGGTATTCGACACCGTTGAGGACGCGATCAACGAAACCGGTGCCGACGCCACGATGATCTTCGTGCCACCGCCGTTCGCTGCCGATGCCATCCTCGAAGCAGCAGATGCGGGTATCAGAGTGATCGTAGCGATCACCGAGGGCATTCCGGTGCTCGATATGTTGCGCGTCAAGCATGCACTGGCGCATTACCCTGATGCGGTGCTGATCGGACCGAACTGCCCCGGAATCATCACACCCGGCGAATGCAAAATCGGCATCATGCCTGGTCACATCCACAAGCCAGGCAAGATCGGCATCGTCTCGCGCTCTGGCACGCTTACCTATGAGGCGGTGTTTCAGACTACCAATGCGGGCCTCGGCCAGAGCACCTGTATCGGTATCGGCGGCGATCCGATCAACGGCCTCAACTTCATCGACTGCCTGGCGCTGTTTCAGGATGACCCGCAGACCGAGGGCATCATCATGGTCGGCGAAATTGGCGGCAGTGCGGAAGAAGAGGCCGCCGAATTCATTACCGAATACGTACGCAAACCGGTGGTTGCATTTATTGCCGGCGCTTCGGCTCCAGTCGGGAAGCGCATGGGTCATGCAGGCGCGATCATCTCCGGTGGCAAGGGCACTGCGGCGGCAAAGTTTGCGGCACTCGAAGCTGCGGGCGTCACCACGGTGAAATCACCGGCTGATCTGGGCAAGGCCATTGAAGCGGCATTGAAAGCCCGCAAGTAAAGCAATACCCGTGCGAGCGTTTTTTTGTGGGACCGGCTTCAACCGCGATTCTTGACGATGCCAAAGTCTTGAGGAATCGCGGCTCAAGCCGCTTCCACAAAGGCCACTCCCACCTTACCGCCCTACTCGAGGCACCCGATGAAACCGATCCGCATCGCGCTCGCGCAGTTCGATTTCCCGGCCGGCGCGGTCGAGCAGAATGCCGAGCAAATTCTTCAGCTTGCGGTGCGAGCGCGTGATGAATTGGGCGCGCGGTTGATCTTGTTTCCCGAACTCGCGATTTCCGGGTACTTGGCCGAGGACCTGTTCCTGCGTCCCAGTTTCGTGGAAACCTGCAATCGTGAGCTGGCCCGAGTAATCGCCAGCCTGCGCGGCATTGATGTGGTCATCGGCCATCCGCTGCGTGAAGGCGAGCAGTTGTTCAATGCACTGAGCTGGGTGCGCGATGGTCGCGTGATTGTGCGTTATCGCAAGCAGGCGCTACCCAACTACACGGTGTTCGACGAAAAGCGTTACTTCATGGCAGGCGACCAGGCGGCGATCGTCGAACTCGATGGTGTGCGCTTCGCGCCGTTGATCTGCGAAGACATCTGGGAAGCGTTCCCCGCTGCGCGTGCGATACAGGCCGGCGCCGATGCCCTGCTCGTTATCAATGCCTCGCCGTTCGACATTGGCAATCGCCGACACCGTCACGCCGAGGTTCGCGAACGCGCCACTACGCACAACGTGCCTATCGCCTACGTCAATGTCGTCGCCGGGCAAGATGACCTGGTTTTCGACGGCGGCGCTTTCTGCGTCAACGGTGATGGCAGCATGCAAGGACCCGCACCCGCTTTCGAGGACCACTTGCTGGCCATCGACTACGTTCCCGAATCACGGCGCTTTCATGCGATCAATTGGCCCGTAGCTGAAGCCGATGATCGAGCTCGCTTTTACAAGGCACTGGTACGCGGCACGCGCGACTACATCGAGAAGAATCATTTCCCCGGAGTGCTGCTGGGTCTGTCCGGTGGTGTTGATTCGGCCCTGACCCTGGCGATTGCCGTGGACGCGCTCGGCCCGACGCGAGTTACCGCGGTGATGATGCCCACGCGCTTTACTTCGCAGCTGTCGCTGGACGAAGCTGCAGCGCAGGCGAAACTGCTCGGCGTGCACTATCACGTGGTGCCGATTGAGGACGCATTCAGCACCCTGCTCGCATCGCTCGCCCCGATTTTCGGCGAAAGGCCGGTTGACGTCACCGAGGAAAATTTGCAGGCGCGCATCCGCGGCATGATTCTGATGGCACTGTCCAACAAGTTTGGTGCCATGGTGTTATCAACCGGCAACAAAAGCGAAATGGCTTGCGGCTATGCCACGCTCTATGGCGACATGTGCGGCGGCTTCGCGCCCCTGAAGGATGTTTACAAAACCGAAGTCTGGGCACTGTGCCGGCACCGCAACGCGATTTCGCCGGCTATTCCTGAAGCGGTGATTACGCGCCCGCCATCGGCCGAGCTACGCGAAAACCAGAAAGATCAGGACTCACTGCCGCCCTACGAGTTGCTCGACGAAATTCTCAAACGCTACATCGAGCAAGACAAGTCGCGTGCCGAGATTATCGCTGAAGGGTTCGACCAAGCTACGGTGCAGCGCGTCGTCAAGCTGGTCCTGCGCAACGAATACAAGCGTCGCCAATCGGCGCCGGGACCGCGCATCACTCGTCGCGCGTTCGGGCGCGACCGACGCTATCCAATCACCACCGGTTGGCGATAAGCATGACCGTGGGAGCGGCGTCAGCCGCGACTCCCAATACTACGATGCGTTGGAATATCGCGTCTGACGCCGCTCCCACAGAAGCCACTCCAAAAATCCTGATTTCCTAATTGGAATCGATATGACCAAACCCAGCAAACCTCTAGGCCTCGGAACTCGCGCCATTCATGCCGGGCAATCGCCTGACCCGACAACGGGCGCGATCATGACGCCGATCTACGCAACATCCACTTATGTGCAGCAAAGCCCTGGCGTGCACAAGGGTTTTGAATACACGCGCTCGCACAATCCGACGCGTTTCGCTTTCGAGGATTGTGTGGCTGCGCTGGAGGGTGGCAGCAAGGGCTTTGCGTTTGCGTCTGGTTTGGCGGCGACATCTACGATTCTGGAAATCATCGACAGCGGCAGCCATGTCATCGCGATGGATGACATGTACGGTGGCACTTTCCGCCTGTTCGAACGTGTACGTCGGCGCAGTGCTGGACTGGATTTCAGTTTCGTCGATGCCAATGACGAAACCATGCTGAAGGCTGCGTTGAAACCAAACACGCGCATGATCTGGGTAGAGACGCCAACCAATCCGATGCTGAAATTGGTCGATCTGAAGCAGCTGGGCAAGTTTGCCAAGAAGCATGGCCTGATCCTGGTCGTCGACAACACTTTCAGTTCACCCATGTTGCAGCGCCCGTTGGAATTCGGCGCCGACATTGTCATGCACTCCGCGACCAAGTATCTCAATGGCCACTCGGATATGGTCGGTGGTATCGCGGTGGTGGGTGAGAACGCGGAACTACGCGAAAAACTCACCTTCCTGCAGAACGCAGTCGGCGGAATTGCCGGTCCCTTCGACAGCTTTTTGGCGCTGCGCGGCCTGAAGACGCTGCACCTGCGCATGCGCGCGCATTGTGAGAACGCGAAGCAACTGGCGAAATGGCTGGAAAAGCATCCTGCACTTCAGCGTGTGATCTATCCAGGACTCAAGTCGCATCCACAGCACGCTCTTGCTGCCAAGCAGATGGACGATTTCGGCGGCATGATCTCGATCGAAGTCCGCGGCGGGCTGAAGAAAGCCCGACGCATGATGGAACGTTGCACTTTGTTTGGTCTGGCCGAATCGCTGGGTGGTGTTGAATCCCTGATCAATCATCCCGCCATCATGACCCACGCTTCGGTCCCTGCTGACAAACGCAGGCGCCTGGGCATCAGTGACGGCCTGGTGCGGCTTTCGGTCGGTGTGGAAGACGTGGCTGATTTACGCGCTGAGCTGGCGTACGCATTGGAATAACCGGCCGTGCCCATGTACGGCGGGGCTTGCTCCGCTACTGTTCACTTGGGGTGTTTCAGTATATGTAGGGTGGGTGTAACCCACCATTGCGCAGCGTTCGAGAATGGTGGGTTGCACCCACCCTACGACTCAGTAGCAAGCATGTAGGGTGGGTGCAACCCACCATTGCGCAGCGTTCGAGAGCGGTGGGTTGCACCCACCCTACGACTCAGTTACAAGTTCTGCGCAACAAACTGCGCGCTAAGCCTCAACGCTTCGCCATAACCATGGCAGTGCAAAAGCCATGAGCAACGCCCCGAATATACCCGCAAGCGCGTCGTCCAGCATGGCGCCAAAGCCGCCGTGCAATTCGCGATCGGCGACGGATGCAGGCCAGGGTTTGAGAATGTCGAATACGCGAAACAGCACGAACCCGATCGTCAGTTCGGCCCACAGCGGCGGCGCGAATCCAATGTACGGCCAGTACGCAGTCGCTGGCAGCAATACGATCCATTGGCCGACCCACTCATCCATCACCACTGCACCAGGGTCTTCCCGCCGCAAACGTGCGATCACCCAATCGGCAGCGAAAACACCCAGCACAAACGCCACTACGCAGCCGCCAAACACCGCCCACGGGCCGTAAACGCGCAATCCGAGGTAGGGCAGCAATGCCATCAGTGAACCCACCGTGCCTGGCGCGATCGGCGACAGACCGCCGCCGAATCCACTCGCGATCCAGCCCCAGGGATGGCTGAGCAACATTGATATTTGTGCGCGCGTCATATGGTTCATTGCTTTCATGCAAAGTGATCCCAACCCGCTTTGTCGACGTGGATCAAATTGCCCTGCGGGTCACGAATACGCAGCCCGGGTTCGGCGCTCACGTGGCCTATGGTAGTGAGCACGGCGCCCGTACTTTTCACTGCAAGCTCGGCTTCTTGCAATCGATTCGGCGGCACCGTAGCCAATACGACGTAGTCGTCACCACCACTCAATACCAGCCTCGTGGCCTGCTCCAGCGACAGCACCTCACTCAGCGCCTGCCATCCGGGCAGTAAGCCGAGCTCGATATCGGCGCCGGTTTCACTCAGACGCAGCACATGCCCAAGGTCTGCAGCCAACCCATCGCTGATGTCGATAGCGCTGGATGCGTAATCCCGGAGCGCGATCCCCTGCGCGATTTGCGGAGCCGGGCGATCCAGCGCAGTTACGCATTGGTGATCGAAGCGATTCGGATCCAATCGATAGGCGCGGCCGCATTCTGGTCGTAACTCAAGAAAATGCAAACCGGCAGCCGCAGCGCCCAAGGCGCCGGTCACCACGATGGTGTCACCCACCTGCGCCCCGCTGCGTCGCAACGCCCGGCCGCGTGGCGCAAAGCCCAGCGCGGTCACGGTCACGGCAAGTGGGCCGCGCGTGGTATCACCGCCAATCAACGCAACGTTATGCATGCTTGCCAGCTCGGAAAACCCGCGAGCGAATGCACGCACCCAGGTCTCGTCTGAATCCGGCAGACACAGCGCCAACAGAGCAAACGCTGGTGTGCCACCCATGGCGGCGAGATCGGACAGATTCACCGCCAACGATTTCCAGCCGATGTCTTCGGCGCGCGTGTTGATCGGAAAGTGACGACCAGCGACCAGCGTGTCAGTGCAAATCAACAGTTCGTGTCCCTCGGGCACATCGATCGCGGCCGCATCGTCGCCAATGCCAATGCGCACATCGGGTCGGTGCAATGCGCACGTTGACTGGATCAGGTCGATCAATGCAAATTCATTCATTGACGCGCGCACTTTGTGGGAGCGGCTTCAGCCGCGAAGCGAGGGAAGCCAGGGCGTTCGCGGCTGAAGCCGCTCCCACAAAAACGGGTCGCGCATGCCACGCTTACTTGCGGTACTCGAGCGCACGACTCTGTGCCGCAAGTTTGTCGAGGACGCCATTTACATAGGTGTGGCCGAAATCGGCGCCGAAGCGTTTTGTGGTCTCGATCGCTTCATTGATCACCACGCGATACGGTACGTCGGCGCGGTGCATCAGTTCGTAGGCGCCCAACCTGAGCACTGCACGTTCGATCGGATCGACCAGATCCACTTCCCGATCGAGGAATGGCTTGAGCGCGGCATCGAGTTCTTCGCGACGCTTTTCAATGTTCACCAGCAGGTCCTCGAAATACTCGAGATCGGCGACTTCCATTTCCTGTTCGTGCTTGAACTGCGCAATGATGCCGTGCATCGGCGTGCCGGAGACCTGCCACGCATAGAGTGCCTGCAGTGCTCGACGACGGGCACGACTACGCGCGGCAAGATCAACCCCATCGGGGCGGTGGTGCTGGCTCATCGGAACATGTCCTCATCCAAGTCGAGATCATCCAGCTCAGTGGCCAGACCGCCGAAAGACGTGTCGATGGCCGCCATCACGCCGAGTGTATCCAGCAGTGCCTGTGCCGCTTCAGTACCTTTATTGCCATGCGCGCCGCCGCCAGCTCGATCCAATGCCTGGTGCTCGGTTTCGCAGGCGAGTACGCCATTGGCAACCGGAACGGAATGATCCAGCGCCACCTGCATCAACCCGCGCGCGGATTCATTTGCGATCACATCGAAATGCGCGGTCTCGCCACGGATCACGCAGCCCAACGCGACAATTCCGTCGAAGACCAGAGTCTCGGCCAGCGCACCGGCGACCACGGGCAGTTCCCAGGCCCCGGGAACGCGCACCAAGGTAATGCCGTTGGAGGCAACGCCGGCCTTGTTCAGCGCTGCGATCGCGCCTTCGATCAGTCGATCGACGATCACCCCATTGAAACGCGCCGCAACAATGGCGATGCGCACTTCAAGATCGGAACTGTCCGGATCCAGCATCTGCACACCGCTGCGCAGCATGTTGATGGCGGGCAAAGCCGCGGCAGTTTTTTTGGATACTTTACTCATGGGATATCCGGAGGCGAACTGCGCTGTGCAGTCGATAGAACGTATTGACGCGGCGCTGGAGTGGTTCCCAGTTGCCCTGGTGCAACGCAGAAGTATCGAAACATGAAAGCGCGTCGTCTTGGTGGTGGCGTCGCTGCGACTCTTGCCAGGCCCGACAGGCCCGGCGAGGGTTGACAAGCAACTTCGGTGCCCATCCACATGAGCGCCGATTCAACACTTTCATATGTACCGATGCTTCCGGGTTATGACACCAAGGAACCTCTAGTCGTCCGTCGGCGACGCATAGTCTACCACTTCGAGCCCAAAGCCCGAGAGGCCGAGATAGCGGCGTTGCGTACCGATTACACGCAGCCGGTGTACGCCCAGCCCGGCGAGAATCTGCGCGCCCAGGCCGCTGCTGCGCCATACATCTGCGGCGCTCGCCTGCGGCCGGCCTTCCTGCCTGAGCCGCGCAAGCCACTGTTCGGGATCGGCGGAATCACCCAGTGCAACAAACACGCCGCACTCCGATGCTGCAATAGTAGCCAAAGCGCGATCCGCAGAGACGCCGATATCCGAACGCGTCAGCTGCATCACATCGCTGAGCATATTTCCGACATGCACGCGGACTGGCACGGCAGTGTCAGCGTTCCAGTTGCCGCGCGACAGCGAGAAATGCAACGAGTGGCTGTAGCGATCGCGCCATGCAACCAGATGAAAGCGTCCATGACGGGTATCCACATCCTGCTCGAACTCACGCTGCAGCGTAGTTTCTATGCGCATCCGGTAGCGAATCAGATCGGCGATCGTGCCCATCTTCAGGCCATGCTGCGCTGCATACTGCTCGAGTTCCGGTCTTCGCGCCATGGAGCCATCGGCGCTCATGATTTCAACCAGTACGCCGGCGGGTTCGAGTCCGGCCAATCGCGCCAGATCGACGCTGGCCTCGGTGTGCCCGGCGCGCACCAGCACACCGCCCGGCTGCGCCGCGAGCGGAAACACGTGTCCCGGTTGATGCAGATCCGCAGGCAGCGCATCGGGATGCACCGCGGTGCGAATGGTATGCGCACGATCGAACGCAGAAATGCCGGTGCTGACGCCCTGCGCGGCCTCGATTGACACAGTGAACGCAGTGCGATGTCGGGCGCGGTTGTCGCTCACCATCGGCGGCAAGCGCAATTGCCGGCAGCGCGCCTCGGACATCGCCAGACAGATCAGGCCGCGCGCATGCGTGGCCATGAAGTTGATGTCCTCAGGCCGAACCAGGCTTGCGGCCATGATCAGGTCGCCCTCGTTCTCGCGATCCTCATCGTCCAGCATGATGATCATGCGGCCGGCACGGACTTCGTCGAGCAGTTCGGGAATGGGTGAGAAAGTCATAACGGATCGGTTCCGAAAAGGCTTCGCATTGTACGGGCGTTGACGACCGCAACTGGCGGCCGCCTTTACCCGGCGATCATGCGTTCGGCGTAGCGCGCCATCAGATCGATTTCGAGATTGACCGGATCGTTCACCGTTGTCGCGCCAAAAACGCTATTCGCCAACGTGTGCGGGATCAGATTGACACTGAAGCTGTGAGCATCGACCGCGTTGACGGTCAGGCTCACGCCATCCACCGCAATCGACCCCTTCACCGCGACATAGCGCGCCAGATGCACAGGCAAGGTAAAGCGCCAACGCGAGGAACGCGCGTCTGCGTCGATGGCAAGCACAGTGGCGATGCCATCGACGTGCCCGCTAACCAGGTGCCCACCGAGACGGTCACTCAGGCGCAATGCCTTCTCAAGGTTGACGCGTCGACCCTCGCGCCACGTTCCTAGCGTGGTGCAAGCCAATGTTTCGTTGGACACATCCAAGGCGAACGCATTTGCCTCCAGTAACACTACCGTCAGGCACACGCCGTTGACACAAATGCTGTCGCCAATTTTTACATCGGTGCAATCCAATGCACTGCCAGCGATCCACATCCGCACGTCGCCGCCGAGCTTGGCAACGGATCGCAGCTGCCCGATTGCCTCGATCAATCCGGTGAACATTCCTGCTCCTTCGCGGCAGGCCTCAGCCGTAGCCGCCAGTCCTCGCCGATCTGGCGAACGTCCTTCAGTTTCCACTCGATCCGGTCTGCCAGCCAGGCTGGCGAGGACAATGACAAGAGTGGCCTCGCCGCATCTCCGAGCAGACAGGCATGCTGATAAATCAACAACTCATCGGCCAACTTCGCTGCTACCAGAGCACCGGAAACCGTTGCTCCGGCCTCGACATGCAGTTCATTGACGCCGCGGCGGGCAAGATCGACAAGCACTGCCATCAAATCCAGGCGCCCGGCAACTGCCGATATCGGGAACAGCTCGACACCCGCCTTTTCCAGCGCCGCGCGTCGCTGCGGATCGGCATGCGCAGCGGTGTAGATCAGCAGTGGTGTGGATATCTTCAACATACGCGCGTGCAGCGGCATGCGCAGATCGCTGTCCAGCACTACGCGCAACATCTGGGCATGCGGCTGAGAAATACGCACCGTCAATTGTGGATCATCCGCGAGCACCGTGCCAATGCCGGTCAGCAGCGCAGAGGCGCGCGCGCGCCAACGATGTCCGTCATTGCGCGCAGCCGCGGTAGTAATCCAGTTGGAGCTGCCATCGGCCAGCGCCGTGCGACCATCCAGGCTGGCGGCCAATTTGATGCGCACGAACGGGCGGCCACGTTCGATGCGACTGAAGAATCCGATATTGAGTTCGCGCGCTTCGGTATGCATCAGCCCGACCTCGACCTTCACGCCCGCAGCGCACAGACGTGCCAACCCACGGCCATCGACCTGGTCGAATGGGTCCTCACAGGCGACTACCACGCGTGCAATGCCGGCGTTGATCAGCGCGTCTGCGCATGGGCCAGTGCGGCCCTGGTGCGCACAGGGTTCCAGGGTCACGTAGGCGCTGGCACCGCGCGCATGCAACCCCGCCTGCGCCAGCGCGTAAACCTCGGCATGCGCTTCGCCGGCGCGCCGGTGAAACCCGCTGCCAATGACACGATCGCCCTGCGCAATCACACAACCGACGCGCGGATTGGGTTGCGTAGTGAACAGACCTGCCTCAGCCAGTCGCAGGGCGTCGGCCATATGCATGTGATCGCAGGCGCTGAATTGGCTCATCGCGTGGCCGCCGCTGCGCCCGTATCGATTGCCATTACATCCACCCGCGCGCTGCCCAGGGGCACCGAGTCAACAAAACGCCAACCGAGCCGCGCGTACAACGGCTGCTGCCCCGCGGTATAGAGATACAGGCGCCCGACCCCGAGTGACCGCGCTTCCTGCACACAGCGTTGAATCAAGGCAATGCCATGTCCACTTCCGCGGTGCGCGGGCACTACAACCAGGCTGGCCAACCAGGGCGTGTAGTCGCGAATGCGGTCATCGTCGTTTTGCAGCAGGCTAACCGAGCCAATCAGCGCCGACGTCGCGGTCGCAGTGTGCTCTAAGCACGCCAATTGTGCGCTATCCAGCGCCAGCAGCGTTGTCGGGATGGCAGAGCGCGACCCGTGGGTTTGCAGCTCCGCAAGCGCGTCGGCCTCACTCCAGTTGGGCAGCAATTCTCCCCACTCGGCAAAGTGCAGACGCGCCAATTCCGATGCCAGATGCATGTGATCGCACAGATAGGCGAACGTCACCTTGGGAAGGTCTGAATAAGTCACCACTTCGCCTTCCCTATAAAGCCTATCGTTTGCCACACCCTGGTTTTCAACAGCGGAGCTGGTCAACCTGCGGTTTTTCGCCCCCTGACTCATTGGGCTATCGAGGCTCCGAACTTGTTCAGAGGTTCCCTTACCCATTGCGCTCACGAGGTCTTGCGCGAACTCGGCGTCGCTATCGGAGTTTCATCCTGCAGCAACGACATCTGCTTTCCTTCCAACGCCGGCAGGTCGCGCTCAAGCTGTTCGACTTCTTCGCGAAATGCCTGCACATCTTCGAAACGGCGATAGACCGAGGCGAACCGTACATAGGCGACTTGGTCGATGCGACGCAGCTCAGCCATCACCCAGTCACCGAGTTTGCGCGACATTACCTCGCGATCACCCATCGCGCGCAGCTTGCGCTTGATCGCATCAATGGCGGCATCAATGGTGTCGCTTCCGGCCGGACGCTTGTGCAGTGCGCGTTCCAGGCTGGAACGCAGCTTGCGTTCGTCAAAAGATTCGCGACGACCATCCTGTTTGACGATCGCCGGCAATTTGAACTCGACCGTTTCAAATGTCGTGAAGCGTTCACCGCACTGCTCGCACGCGCGCCTGCGGCGCACCTGCGCACCGTCTTCGGTCAGTCGCGAATCGACGACACGGGTGTCTTCGTGGTGACAGAACGGACAGTGCATCCCTGGTCGCTAGTCGACGATAGGCAATTGCGGATCGCGGCATTCGGCCGCGACGGTCTGGGCCCATAATGGCATGACCAGTGGCCATAAGCAGGCGAGCCGGCGCGATGGGTTCACAGGTAAACGGGATGGCGCTGACATTGCAGCGTGACATTGGCCCGCACGCCGGCAATCACGGCGTCGTTGCCGGGGTCGTCGAGCACGTCGCAAATCCAGTTGGCCAACGCGACGCTCTCGGGCTCCTTATAGCCACGCGTGGTGATCGCGGGTGTGCCCAAACGCAGCCCTGAAGTAATGAACGGCGAGCGCGGATCGTTCGGCACCGCGTTCTTGTTGACCGTGATATGCGCCTTGCCGAGCGCTTCTTCGGCGTCCTTTCCGGTGACATCGCGACCGATCAAGTCGACCAGAAACAGGTGATTCCTGGTGCCGCCAGAAACGATGCGGTAGCCGCGTTTGGTCATAGCGTCCGCCATCGCCTGGGCATTCAGAACGACTTGATGCTGATAGATTTTGAACTCGGGTTGCAGGGCTTCCAGAAAAGCCACCGCCTTGGCGGCGATGACATGCATCAACGGGCCGCCCTGGGTGCCGGGGAACACCATCGATTGAAATTTCTTCTCGATCTCGGGGTTGGACTTGGCCAGGATGATGCCGCCACGCGGCCCGCGCAGCGTCTTGTGCGTGGTCGAGGTCACCACATCGGCATGCGGCAGCGGATTGGGATACTCACCGGCAGCAACGAGGCCGGCGACATGCGCCATATCGACAAAAAAATACGCCCCGACTTCTTTGGCGATTGCGGCAAACTTCGACCAGTCGATCACTTGCGAATAGGCCGAAAACCCGGCAACGATCATCTTCGGCTTGTGTTCGCGCGCCAAGCGTTCGACTTCGGCATAGTCAATCAAGCCGGTTGCAGTATCGATGCCGTATTGCACAGCATTGAACAGCTTGCCGGAAAAATTCACCTTGGCGCCATGAGTCAGGTGTCCGCCATGCGCCAGGCTCATGCCCAGTATTGTGTCTCCTGGCTTGAGCAGGGCCAGATACACCGCCGCATTGGCCTGTGAGCCCGAATGCGGCTGGACATTGGCGTAATCGGCTCCGAACAACTGCTTCACCCGATCGATCGCCAGGCGCTCGGCAACATCGACATATTCACAGCCACCGTAATAACGCTTGCCGACATAACCTTCGGCGTATTTGTTGGTCAGCACCGATCCCTGCGCCGCAAGCACGCGCGGGCTGGCATAATTCTCGGAGGCGATCAGTTCGACATGGTCTTCCTGGCGCTGTGCTTCGGCCTGCATTGCGGCATGGAGTTCGGGGTCGAATACGCTGATTGGGCTGCTGTCTTTGAACGATTTGCTGTTGTTGAACGACGAGAACTTGAACATGGGTCGGTTCCTGGAGTTCGGGGCAGGCGCGCATGGTAGCGGGCAGCCTGCGACTGGCGAAGCTACCCTACTGAATATCGCGGAATTGCCAGACCGGCCGGCGCACGCACGGGTGAGCTGGGCGACCTGTTTGCTGCTCCAAGGCGCCTGAATTACACCTTTCCCGGATGGACACGAGTACATGATTTCCCCGATTGCGGCCGAGTTTGAGCAAGCCATTGCGCTCGGTAACACCGAGCAAGCCTTGAATCTGGCGCAGAATCGAATCAAAGACGCTGCGCTCGATGCCGGCGCCTGGCACTGTTTGGGGCACGCGCTGGATTCCGCGGGCCGGCTGCAGGAATCGGACGCCGCGTTCCTGCGTGCACGTGAGCTGGCTCCAGGAATGATCCGATATCGCTTCGCTTTGGCCGGCGCATGCTTCATGCGGGGCGACTGGCGGCGCGCTTCTCGGCATTTTGGCGCCTGCGTCGATACTCAGCCGCAGTGGCGCGACGCATGGACAAACCTGGCACGCGCCGAACTCAAACGCGGCAACCCGGATGCGGCGTTGGCGGCAGCGACGCGCGCTGTCGATCTGCCGCCAGAGGACCTTGCTGCGCTAAAGCTGCAGGCGATCTGCGCCGAAATGGCCAATGCGTCCGCAGCGGTTGTGCTGGCTATCCGTGAGCGCATTGCAAAACTCGCGCCCGGCGATCCGGAGTCGCACTTTCTGCTCGCAATGGCACACTGGGCCTCGCGTCGTCACTCGCAAACGCATGCATGCCTACGGCGCTGCCTGGAGCTCGCACCGGATTACCTCACCGCACGCTGGGTTGTGGCGCAACTGCCGGCGCAGGAACAGTTTCAGAGCGACGATGATCGTAAGGCTTATCTGGCGCAATGGCGCAGCGGAATGGCGGCAATCGAAGCCATCAACTTCGAGTCTGCAGTCATGCAGACGCATTGCGAAGCGATCATGCAGATGCATACCAACTTTTACCTGGCATATCTGGGCGGCGCATTGCGTGCTGAGCAGCTGCGCTATGGTGCGCTGATGCAACGCGTCGCCACTCGCGTTTGCGGTGACCTGCAGATCGCGCCGCGACCGATCACGCGCCAGCGTCGCCGCATCGGAGTGATCTCCGGCATGCTGCAGCAGCATTCCGTCACCAAGTTGTTCATGCTTGCGTTTCTGGGCTTGGATCGCGCCCGCTTCGAGGTGATCGGCTTTTGTCCGCGCAACCTGCGCGACACCTGGAGCGACCGCTACGAACGCGAACTCGACGGCTTTCATCTGGGCACCGGAACCCCGCGGCAATGGGCGCGGAAAATTGCCGAGGCGGATCTGGATGTGCTGGTCTATCTCGACGTGAGCATGCACGCGCTTGCCAGCGGTCTTGCCGCGCTGCGCCTGGCACCGGTGCAGGCAGTGCTTTGGGGCCATCCGTTCAGCACCGGCCTGAAAAATATGGACTGGTTCATCAGTTCGGCCGCGATGGAACCCGATGCATACACAGAACACTACAGCGAACAGACCCTATTGCTGCCCGGCATCGGCTGCGTGTTCGATCCGCCGGAATTTGTCCCTGATGCTGCTTTGCTCGATCAGCTATCGCTGTCAGCGCACGGGATCCGCGCTGCATGTCTGCAAAGTGCGGAGAAACTTTCGCCGCGCCACGACGCATTGTTCGCGCGTCTGCTGCGGCAGGTGCCCGAGTTGCATCTGAGCTTCACGCCCGGCCTGTTGCCCGCCGGCCTGGAGCAATTCATTGCGCGCTTGCGCGGTGCCTGCGCGGCAGAGAAAGTGGATTTCGCCAAGCGTGTGACCGTGCATGGGCGATTGAGCCAGACACAATTCGCAGCGGTCACGGCGAGCCAGGACTTCGTTCTCGACTCGCTCGATTGGTCGGGCGGCGTGACCGCACTGGAGACCTTTTGGCTGGACAAGCCCATCCTGACTTTGCCCGGAGCGCTGATGCGCGGCCGGCACACCTATGCGATGCTCAAGTTGATGCAGATCGATGAACTGATTGCAGACGATGAGGATGACTATCTGCGTCGTGCAAGTCGTCTGGCAACCGACAGCTCCTGGCGAACCCAACTCGCGGAACGCATCGCAGAGAACAAGCATCTCCTCTATCGGGATGTCGCCGTGATCGATGCGCTTTCCGATTGGCTGACCAGCGTACAACCGGATTAGACGGAACAATCTCGTGCACCCCGAACTCGAACAGCATATCCGCAACCGCAACTACGTCGCCGCGCTCGCATTCAGCCGTGACTTGTACGATCGCGCGCATTCCGATGGTGAAATCGCTGCGATGCATGGACACGTGCTGCAGCAATTGCGCATGCACAGCGAGGCGAGGCGGGTGCTTGAGCAAGCCGGCACGCTCCTGCCCAAGCTGCCGTCGATCTGGATCGACCTGGCCGGCGCCTGTATCGCAGTTGCCGACTGGATCGCTGCGAAGGACGCGGTATCACGCTTTCGAGAATTGGCCCCCGCTTCCGGCGCTGGCATGTTTGCCGAGGCTGAAATCCAACTTGGACTCGGCAATGGCGATTGTGCCGAAACGCTTTTTCGGCAAGCGGCCGCAACCCATTCGGCCTATTTCGAGCGCCGACTGCAACTTGCTGGCCGTGCCTGCGATGCCCGTGACTTTACCTTGGCCGGCTGGCACTACCAAGGCTGCATCACGCAGCGACCGGACGCATTGCCGGCACATATCGATTATCTCGCCTGCTTGTTCCAGCAACGCCAGTACGTAACGGCTGTCGCGCTGGCTCGGGACGCGGCGAAGCGCTTCCCGGCCGATGCGCGGCTGCTGCATCGATACTCGGTCTTGCTGGATCTGATCGATTGCGATCCGGCGGAGCGCCTGCAGGTACGCACGCGGTGGCTGGAAAATGCACCCAACTCGGTAGATGCCCACCTCGCCATGGCCAATGCATTAGCCTCGTCGTACGATTTCGTCGGCGCGCATCGGCATTGGCAGCGCGCGCGTGAACTCGATCCAACGCAAGTCATTGCACGTTGGACTGCGCTCCACTTTCCTGCACACGTACTTTTCCAGCCCGCCCAGGCGGGCGACGGTCGAGGGGATTGCGATCATCAGGCGCATGCCTTTGCACAGCGCTGGATGGACGAGCTCTCTTACTTCGATTCGATGCCCACCCCAGAGACCGACATCTGCCTGCGCTTGATTCAGAGCTGCGCCAGCCATCACCTCATGTATGCGCAGCAGGACGTGGTCATGCCCTTGTGCAAACGCGGCGTCGTGCTTAGCCGATTCTGCGATCAGGCACTGAGTATCGCCCAGTCCGCTCGACCGGCGCAGAGTGCGCGTCCGCGCCGGCGCATCGGCATCGTCTCGTCCAGCTTCGGCTGGCATTCGGTATCGCGCGTCTGGCGCGAGTTGATGCTCGCCGTCGACCGCACCGCGCTGGAACTCATCTGCTACCACATCGATGCCAGCGACGACCACTCGGTGGCCCAATGGCGCGCCCGTGCCGATGCCTTCGTCGAAAGGCAGGGCGACTTGAGCGATTGGCACCGATGCCTGTCCGCGGCCGATCTGGATGTGCTGATCTTCCTTGACCTCGGCCCACATACAATGGCCCAGGCGTTGGCGACGCGTCGCTACGCGCCGGTGCAGTGCACGACCTGGGCTCATCCAGTCACCTCCGGACTCAGCACAATCGATTACTTCCTCTCATCGGATTTGATGGAACCCGCAGACGGACAGGTGCATTACTCCGAACAGCTGATCCGATTGCCCGGTTTGGCCTGCGCCTATCAGGCCGCGGCCGGGTCGGGCAGTGACATCACCCCTGGGTCAAATATGCACGACGGCGACGGCATACGCTATCTCTGCGCGCAGACCAGCCTGAAGTTGCTGCCGGTACACGATGCGCTTTTCACGCGCATCCTGGCGAGCATGACCGGCAGCGTGTTGACCCTCAGTCACGGCGGCCAGGAACTGGCGAGCGCGGCCATCCGCTCACGAATCGGTCCAGTGTTGAACGCGGGCGGGGTTGATGCGGAGTCAAGGATTCGAGTTCTCGCCCACATCCCCTATGCCGACTATCTCAAGCTGCTCGAACAAACCGACGTGCTGCTCGACACCCTGCATTTCTCGGGCTGCCTGACCTCACTCGACGCGCTCAGCATGGACATTCCGATCGTTACCCTGCCCGGCACCACGATGCGTGGACGGCAAACGGCAGCGATGTTGCGCGTGCTTGATCTGCCGGAACTGATAGCGCAGGACGAGGATGATTATGTTCGCATCGCTACTGGCCTGGGGCGCGATCATCTGTGGCGCAACGCCATCCGGCAACGCATCCGCGAGCGCAAGCACCTCCTGCTGGATTCAGCGGAGAGCGTGCGCGGGCTTGAGCGCTTGCTGCGCGAAGTTCAGCCGCGCTGCCAATAAGATTAGGCGAATCGACGCGAGCCACACGATGTTTTATCGTCGCTGATTGCGTCAAGCCATCAGATTCGCAGCACCTGCTCGAAAGCGGACGTGAATCGATGGCCGTCGAATAGCGTAGTTCCTTGCAATATCCAGCGCATGGCGCGGCGAAGTTGCGCCAGTTCGTCGAGGTGTTGCGACCAATGCACGGCGCGCGCGCAGATCGGCCGCGTCGATCGCCGTGAAGGCGTCCAGCCCGGCTCAGCCATCTCGTCACGCTCGTTCAAGCTGATGAAAAACAGCTTTCCGGCCTGATAAGTGGTGAACGCGAGGCTGGAGTTTTTACTCAGCCAACCAGGAGACAAACAAACGCGAGGCGGTAATTTCGACCTTGGCTTCTGGTTGGGACACGCGATCGGCTCAAAGACGGTGGCCAGCGACGTTGACCCGGATAGCTGCGCGTTCAGCGCCTGGCGCTCCGCCTGCCCTGCTACGCCGCCATTCGCGCCGCCAGCTCAGGCACGCGCCGTAGCCGCTTGCCTACTGGATGTCAGCACATTACCCGCCGAATTGGCTGGACTTGCCTGCCTCAAGCCCGGACAATTCGCGCCCTTTCCCCGACTTAGCCGATTCCGCCATGCAATACATCTACACCATGAATGGGGTGAGCAAAACTGTGCCGCCCAAGCGCACGATTATCAAGGACATCTCGCTGTCCTTTTTTCCGGGCGCGAAGATCGGCCTGCTCGGTGTGAACGGCTCGGGCAAGTCGACGGTGTTGCGCATCATGGCGGGCGTAGACACCGAGTTCAACGGAGAGGCGCGTCCACAACCGGGCATCAAAATCGGATACCTGGAACAAGAGCCGAAGCTCAATCCGGAAAACAGCGTGCGCCAGGAAGTCGAGCTGGGCATGGGTGAAGTGATGGCAGCCAAAACCCGCTTGGACGCGGTCTACACTGCTTATGCCGAGCCCGATGCCGATTTTGATGCGTTGGCCGCGGAGCAAGCGCGCCTGGAGGCGATCATCGCCGCAGCCGACGGGCACAACCTCGAACACCAATTCGAAATCGCCGCGGATGCGCTGCGACTGCCCGACTGGGACGCGAAGGTTGGCACGCTTTCCGGCGGTGAGAAGCGACGTGTGGCCCTGTGCAAACTGCTGCTGTCAAAACCCGACATGTTGCTGTTGGATGAACCGACCAACCATCTCGACGCCGAGTCGGTGGCCTGGCTCGAACAGTTTCTGACGCGCTACACCGGCACCGTGGTTGCGGTGACCCATGATCGCTATTTCCTCGATAACGCTGCCGAGTGGATCCTGGAACTCGACCGCGGCCGCGGCATTCCGTGGAAGGGCAACTATTCTTCATGGCTGGAGCAGAAAGACGCGCGATTGGCCCAGGAAGAATCCGGTGAGAAATCGCGGCGCAAGGCGCTGCAGCAGGAGTTGGAGTGGGTGCGGCAAAACGCCAAGGGACGTCAGTCCAAGAGCAAGGCACGTCTAGCGCGCTTCGAAGAGCTCAATTCAGTCGAGTACCAGAAGCGCAACGAAACCAACGAAATCTATATCCCGATTGGCGAACGTCTCGGCGACAATGTCATCGAATTCAAGAACGTGAGCAAAGGCTTCGGCGACAATCTGTTGATCGATGATCTCACGTTCAAACTGCCGCCCGGCGCGATTGTTGGCGTGGTCGGCCCGAACGGCGCCGGCAAGTCGACACTGTTCAAGATGATCATCGGCCAGGAAAAGCCGGATTCAGGTGAGGTGTCGATCGGCAAGTCCGTGCAGCTCGCCTACGTCGACCAGAGCCGCGACGCGCTGAATCCAGAAAACAATGTTTGGCAGGAAGTCTCCGGCGGGCGCGACATGATCACCGTCGGAAAGTACGAAACGCCGTCACGTGGCTATATCGGTCGCTTCAACTTCAAGGGCGCCGATCAGCAAAAACTTGTCGGGCAATTGTCGGGAGGAGAGCGCGGCCGACTGCATCTCGCCAAGACGCTGACCACTGGCGGCAATGTGTTGCTGCTTGACGAACCGTCCAACGATCTGGACATCGAAACCCTGCGCGCGCTCGAAGAAGCTCTGCTTGAATTTCCCGGATGTGCGGTAATCATCTCGCATGATCGCTGGTTTCTCGACCGCATCTGCACGCACATTCTTGCCTTCGAAGGCGATTCGCACGTCGAGTTCTTCAATGGAAACTACAAGGAATACGATGTAGATCGCCATCGCCGCCTTGGCTCAGACGCCGACCAGCCGCACCGACTGCGCTTCAAAGCACTGAAGTAAGAGTTCGCCAGGACCTGAACTCATCGCCATTGTCGTTGTAGAGCCAGTCTTGCGCCAATACTCTTCACTTGGGACGTTTGGGCGCGTGTAGGGTGGGTGCAAAGTATGGGAGCTAGCCCCGCTCCACATGAGTGTCATCCCATGTCACTTCGTAAGCGTCCAGCCAACCCACCTTCCCACGTCTCCTCTCGGGCTGCAGTCTCGCGCATTTCGGCGAGGAGTTCAGC
>ENA-ORBV01003265-ORBV01003265.1-microbial-mat-metagenome-genome-assembly--contig:-NODE-3265-length-32765-cov-13.795827_pt1 | contig 32765 bp, 27 predicted proteins | sample MGYA00237777_ERZ505514 | MGnify/ENA primary metagenome ERZ505514 (study PRJEB26160, sample SAMN06269048) | microbial mat metagenome | isolation source: Oligotrophic lake microbial mat | place... | reverse complement strand
GCCGATCGCATCGCCGCGACGTGCGCGTGAACCACGCAAGCTGTAGTCGCCCTCGCGCAGCGCTTCCAGCAGATTGGAGAGCGTATACAGCGGGTAGATCACCCGCTGCCGCATGCGCAGGGTGAGCGCGATGGTCAGCAAGACGGCGGTCGCCAGCGCCAACCACAAGGCGGTCGACAGGGGCCACAAAAGCCACACCAGCAAGCCGCTGAGCGACAGCATTGGCAGCAGCAGCAGGCCGGCGTCCACCAGCAGGCGCCGCTCAAAGCTCAAGCCGACCGATGGCGCGAGCTGACGCGGTGGCAAGGTGGCCATCTCGTCGCTATACGCTCAAGCCGTACTTTTCCAAACGCCGATACAGTGCGCCGCGCGACACGCCGAGTGCTTCGGCGGCGCGCTGGATATTGCCGGCGCACTTGTCCAGCGCGTTCCTGATCATGGCCAGCTCAGCTTGCTCCAAGGTCTGGCCCGCAGTCTGCTCAGTGCTACTGATCTGCGCAGGACTCGGCAAATCCAGACTGAAATCCAACTCGGCAATTTCTTGCCCCGCGCACATGAGCACGGCGCGCTCGATGACGTGCGACAGTTCGCGCACATTACCCGGCCAGTGATAGGCCAGCAAAGCGCGCTGTGCCGATGCGGAGAGACTCATCCCGCTACGCGCATAGCGACGGGCAAAGCGAGCAAGAAAGTCCGCTGCCATCGGCAGGATGTCCGCCGCGCGTGCGCGCAGTGGCGGCAGTCGAATCTCAACAGTATTCAAACGAAACAGCAGGTCTTTACGAAATTGCCCGCTCGCCACCTCGCTGCGCAAGTCGGCATTGGTGGCCGAGATCAACCGCACATCCACTTTCAGCGTGCGCGAGCTGCCGACCCGCTCAAGCTCGCCGTCTTCCAGCACACGCAACAGTTTGGGTTGTTGGCTGGGCGGAATATTGGCGATCTCATCCAGGAACAGACTGCCACCATCGGCCAACTCAAAACGGCCGATGCGATCCGCCTTGGCATCGGTGAACGCGCCTTTGACGTGACCGAACATCTCCGACTCGAACACGTGTTCGTTGATGCCACCCATGTTGACCTTGATCATGGGCAAGCTGGCGCGCGCACTGAGCGCGTGGATGCACCGAGCAACCACCCCCTTGCCGGTGCCGTTCTCGCCCAGGATCAGCACATTGGCCTCGGTTGGGGCCACTCGCCGCAGCATCTCCAGCACCGGCTGCATGGACGCGGCTTGCGCGATGAATGGCTCGTCGGCACCGCGCAGCAACGCATTCTCGGCATCCAAACGTGCTTCGCGACGGCGGCCTTGGGCAAGTTTGACCTGCGCCGCCAGCACATTCACTAGGCGCCGGTTGTCCCAAGGCTTCTCGATGAAATCGGCTGCCCCCGCGCGCATCGCCCGCACCGCAATATCGATGGTGCCCCACGCCGTCATTACCACCACCGGCAGTTCCACATCCGCGGCGCGCAAGGCCGCCAGCAAGGCCATGCCTTCATCGCCTGAGGTGGTGTCGCGCGAATAGTTGAGGTCGATCAGGGCGGCATCGAAGGGCTGCTTGGCCAAGGCTGCCAAAGCCGCGCCCGGCGAGTCGACAGTCAAACAGCTGTAGCCGTCGTTCTTCAGCAACAAGCGCAATGCGACCAGCACGTCGGCTTGGTCGTCGGCGATCAGGATGCGCGGAGATGCGGCGGTCATGCGCTGATAGTCAGGTTAAAGGATGATCATTTCAGAGGATAAAAAGGTGTTCGCTGCGTGCAGCGGGCACCGCGCTGCGTGCCACGCCCGCGTCAAAGCTGACGAAGCGGCCGCCGTGGCTTACCGCCAAGCTCAGCAAATAAATGTCGGTGATTTGCTTGCTGCCATGCACTCGCCGCTGATCGACTGCCTTGGCATCGAGCAGGCTGACGGTGTCGGCCCAGAATGTGTGATGCGGGGTCGCTGTCGCCCGCCGCAGACGTTCCATGGCCTCGTTGATCGACACAGGCTGCGGATAATTGGGCTGCGCCAAGATGCGCACGCAGCCGTTTTGAGTGATGGGACACGACGCCCAGCCGTGGGCGATGTCCTCGCTCAGCCATTGGCGGGCGCGCTCGTGGTGCAGATGGGATGCGTCGAGCAACGCAATCAATACGTTTATGTCGAGTAGGGCGCGCACTCGCGGGCGAGTGCCTAGTCGCCAGACTCGACGCGCAAGCGGTCGATCAAGGCATTGGTGACTACCACGCCGCGCGCAGGTAGCGGATCGAAACCATACAGCGCGGCAGCTTCGCCAACGCCTTTGGCGGTGGCGACTGACTGCCCGATCAGCGCACACCGGGCCAGCTCAGAGATCACGCTGCCCAAGGATTTTTGCTGACGCCGACCCAGATCACGGGCAGCGGTCAACACGTCGTCGTCGATTTCCAAAGTGGTGCGCATGCATCAAATGCTAACGCATCATTCCGGTGCGCACAAGCGACCATCGCGCATCTGCAACCCTCGTCCCGCACGGGCGGCGTACTCGGGGTTGTTGCCAAAGGCATCAGTCATAACGCAAGGCCGTGGTCGGCTCGACGCGCAGCGCTCGTCTGGCTGGCAACCAACTTGCCACGGCGGCGGCTGATGCCAGCATCAGCAGCGCTGGCAACCAGACAAACATATCAACCGTGGCGTTGCCATCGCCGACCACGCCAAGTTGCCGGCTGAGCAGGCTCGCGAATGGAATGCCGATCAGCAATCCCACTGAGAGGCCCAGCGTTACCTGCGCACCGGTGCGCATCAGCACCGCCCGCAGCACGCGCGAGTTGTCTGCACCCAAGGCGCGACGAATGCCGATTTCACGCGTGCGGCGACCGACGTTGAAGGCAACCACGCCGTACAAGCCAGTGGCCGCCAGCAGCAAAGCAATAACCCCGAACGAAGTAAACATGCGCGCCAGCAATTGCTGCCCGATCATCGCCTCGCGCAACACGTCGGCGTAGGCGCGTACCCAGTACAGCGGGGTATCGGCATCCAGCGTTTGACTGATCTTATTCAGCCGGCCAGCAAACGCCAGCGGCTCACCACGGGTGCGCACGAACAGGCTGAAAACCTTCTCCGGTGCCTGCGCAAACGGCACAAAGATGGACTCTTCGCGCTGATCATCAATGTCGTCCATCTGGATCGACCGAACCACACCGACCACGGTCACGGTACGTTCGCCGTCTTCCCCCGGATCGAGCACGATCCGCCGGCCGATGGCCTGCTCTCCATTGACACGCCCACCGTTGAACTGGCGATCCACAAAGGTCTGATCGACGATAGCCACACGCTCACTGTCCTGGCCGTCGGCGTGAGTGAAGCCGCGCCCGGCGACAAGCTCGCCACGCAGGGCTTCGAAGAACCGATGATCGATGGCGCTGTAGCCGGGGCTGGGCACGCCGGTGGCGGGCTTGGCGACGCCCAATGCCAAGGCGTCCACATTGCCACCCATCAGCCCCGGCAACGAAGTGCTGATGGTGGCGGACTCGACAGTGGGCTCGGCGCGCACCGCCAGCAGCAGGTCATCCACATAGCGCTGCACTTGCGCATCCGCCTTGAAGCGCTCGGCGAACAAGCCGATCCGCACAGTCAACACGTTGTCGGTGGTAAGGCCCAGATCAAAGTTCTGCAGGGTGCGTACGGTCTTCACCAGCATCAGGGTGGTCATCAGCACCGCCAAGGAGAATCCCACCTGCGCGACCATCAACGCTTGGCTGACCCGGGCAAAGCCTCCGGCACCTTGAGACTGGCTGCGCAAGCTCAGATCGCGTCGCGTCGCCGCATGCAATGCTGGCAAGAGACCGCTCAGCAGCGCCGTCAACATTGCACAACCAGCCGCCATTGCGACCATCCGCCCATTGATCGCGAACACCATCCAATGCGGGGGGCCTTCATCTGCCGTCGCACGCATATCGGCGACGACGGCATCGACACCAAGCTGGGCAAGCGGCAGCGCCAGCAGCAGCGCAAACAAGCTCAGCAGGCCCGACTGCAACAGCAAACCAAGCAGCAGACGCCCGCGGCTGGCACCCAGAGCCATGCGCAACGCCAACTCACGCTCACGCGCCAGCAGACTGCTCAGCAACAGATTGGCGACATTGGCGCAGGCGATCAGCAATACCAGCGCCACCGCCACCCCCATCACCGCAAACAAGTCGATGGTTTGCCTGTCCACAAAGCGGTACTTGAGCTGATCGAATCCGACCGCGCGTGCACGCTCGGCCATGCCGACCGGATCACGCGCGCTCGCATCAGCCAACCAACGCGCCAAGGCTTGTTCGATCTGCTCAGCGCTGACGCCTGGCTTGGGTCGAATCACGGTGTCGAAGCAGCAGGCCACCGCGAGCGCGCCACGCTCGAGCTTGGCCGGCACCCACAATTGCTCACGCATCGGAAAGCTGAAGTCGGGCGGCATCACCCCAATCACGCTCGCCGGTGCCGCGTTGACGCGCACGTTGCGGCCGACGATCTGCGGGTCAGCGTTAAAGCGTTGTTGCCAGATCGCGTGACTGATCAACAGCACGGCCGGCGCACCGCTCACCTGGTCAGCCGTAGTGAAATTGCGGCCCATGAGCGGCTGCACACCCAAGGTAGGCAAGACCCCCGCGCTCAACATGCCGCCCGCATAGCGCTCGCTGCGCGCATCACTGCTGAGATTGATGGTGCCGGTGGAATGCGCACCCATCTGCGCCAAGGGTTCGAGGTAATCCTCCCAGTCCAGCACTTCTTCGCTGTCCAGCTCATCGTACTGACGGCTATCCAGCGGCTCGTTGTCGTCCAGCAAGCCGCCCCGATACAGCTGTTCGGCGTTGGCAAACGGCAGTGGATTAAGCACCAGCGTGTTCATGAAACTGGCAATCGACAGCGCCGAAGCCAAGCCCGCCGCCAGCACCAGCACAGCCAGCGTGGAAAAGCCCGGCCGGGCGGCAATGCTGCGCCACGCGTGACGCAACTCGAGTGCGAATATGGACGCGACAGCAACGAACTTAGACATGACGAAGGGCGACCAAGGGATCAATGCCGGCGGCGCGGCGGGCCGGTAACCAGCAAGCAAACAGGGCGACCGCGGCGAGGAAGGCCGGCACGCAGACGAAGGTGAGTGGATCGTAGGCGGCGACGCCAAACAGCTGCGCTCGGCCCAGTTGCCCGAACAGCAAGGCCAACACCACTCCAATGGCCAAGCCCAACACCGTCAAGCGCGCACCGTGGCGAAGTACCAGACCAATAATCTGGCGCTGGCCCGCACCGATCAGCATGCGCACGCCCAGTTCACCCGTCCGCTGGCTTACCGAAAATGCGAGCACGGCAGAGATGCCGATCGCCGAAAGCAGCAAAGTGATCGCTGCAAAGCCAGCCAATAAACTCATCGGCGCGCGTTGCTGGTCGACACTGGTGGCGATGCGTTGATCCAGCATCGTGACGTTGAACAAGAGCTGCTCCGGATCGACACTTTGGACGATTTCACGCAACGAGCGTGTGGTCGCGCTGTTGCCGGCAGCAGGCCCGCGCAGTAACAAGGCAGCGACATTCGGGGCCAACTGGCGGTGGGGCCAGTACAGAGTTTCCACCTCAGCCAGATTGACGCTGCCGCCGGTGTACAGGGCCAGATCGGCCAGTCCCTCGGCTTGTTCGCGACGGTCCAAGTAATCGGGAATCGAGCTGCCGGCGTATTGCAGGCTACTGGTGGGATAGGTGTTGTAGACGTCGACCAGACGCTCGCCATCGGGATACGGCAGCGGCGCCAGAAACAGCCCATGCAGCACTGAAAAAATGGCCGCGTTGGCACCGATGCCCAAGGCCAAGGTGAGCACGGCCACCACGCTGAACGCCGGTTGCAGCAGCAGGGCGCGGAGGCTGTAGCGGAGATCGGTCAACAGATTGCGGAACATGGAAGATGACCTTTGGCGAATGGGGCTGGGATGCAACACACGGTTTTTAGGGGGAGCGCCGGAATGCTTTTTGTGGGAGCGCCGGAAGGCGCGATTCGATACCCCGGTGGCGGAGCAGCGCGCCTTCCGGCGCTCCCACAACCGTGTGCCTCGAACACCTCCACAGGATTGATCGGGGGAGTCGGCTAGGCCGCCGACCGCGCCCGCGATATCTGCGCGTCCAGTCGCGAGTCTTCTTCCTGACGCAAGCGGTGCAAGGTGTCCTCATCCACCACCCGGCCGTCGAACATGAAGACTTTGCGCTCGGCAAAATCGGCGTAGCGCGGATCATGGGTGACCATGCAGATTGTCGAGCCTGCCTTGTGCAGCTCATCGAGCAAGGCCATCACCGCTTCGCCATTTTTTGAATCAAGATTGCCGGTCGGCTCATCCGCCAACAGCATCGATGGTGCCCCCACCAAGGCCCGAGCCACCGCCACGCGCTGTTGCTGTCCACCTGACAACTGCGCCGGGAAGTGCTTCAGTCGATGTGCCATGCCGACCCGCTCCAAAGCCGCTTGTACGCGGTCGCGGCGCTCGCCTTTGCTGACTCCGTCGCGATAGGTCAAGGGTAGCTCGACGTTCTCAAACACGCTCAAGTCGCCGATCAGGTTGAAGGCCTGGAAAATGAAACCGATCTCCTTGTTGCGGATGCGCGCGCGCTCCGCCGCATTGATCGCTTCCACCGGCACATCGTTGAGCCGGTAGTGACCGCCGGTCGGTGAATCCAGCAACCCCAGAATCGACAACAAGGTCGACTTGCCACAACCCGAAGGCCCGGTGATGGATATGTACTCCCCACGCCGAATGTCCAAATGCACACCCGAGAGCGCGTGGGTTTCGACTTCATCGGTGTAGAAGACTTTGGCGATGTCTTTGAGTTCGAGGAGGGGGGTGGTGCTTGTCATCTGATTGTCCTGTCAATGTGGAGCCCCTCTCCCAGCGGGAGAGGGGTTGGGGTGAGGGGGTGGACTTGCGAAGAGTTCTGTCACTTGCTGAGTTTTGCGCAAGGCCTGCCGCTCACCCCCGGCCCCTCTCCCGTTGGGAGAGGGGAGCAAAGCAGCCCCGCACCTTCTTCAATCCACCCGCAATCGAGCAAACGCCTCCCACTGCGAGGTATCGGACAAAATGATCTGATCGCCCACGGCAAGGCCTTGCTGCACTTCGATGACGCTGACCGAGGCCCGGCCCAAGCGCACAGGGATGCGCAGGGCGATACCGGTCTCCGCATCGATGCGGAATAGGCGGACTTCGGAATCGGCTTGGCCGTAGGCGGGTCGGCCGACGTACAAAACGTTCTCAAGGCGTTCGATCTCGATCGTGCCGTCGACGCTCAGATCTGGGCGCGCGCCCGCCGGCAGCTCTCCCGCCAATTCGACGTCGACCAGCACACTGCCGTTCAGGACGGCGGGATCGATGCGGGTGACCCGGCCATCGACGATGCCATTGCGGGTATCAATCCGCACGCTCTGGCCGAACACGATGTCCTTGATCTGGGTTTCTGGAATGCGCAGTTCGGCACGCAGTTCGCCGGGTTTGGCGACACGTGCCAGATTGGTTCCTGCGATCACTTGCTGGCCTTCCTGCACCGGTACTTGCTGCAATACACCAGCGATGCCAGCGCGCAGACGCAACCCTTCGACTTGCCGCATACGTTGCACGGCAGCGTGTGCCAGTTGCTCGGCACGCGCGCGGTCCGCGGCCAGTTGCGCACCGATGGTGCGCTCGAACTTGGCGATGCGTTCCTTCTCGATGCCCACGCGCAGTTTGAGCTGGTCGGCGGTCAGTTGACTGCGCTTGTATTGCAGGGCAGAGATGATGCCCTTGCTGGCCAGCTCAGACTCGGCATCGGCTTGCAGCCGTGCGCTCTCGAAATCGGCCTCGAATCCGGCCAGATTGGCGCGCTGATCAAGCAGCTGACTCTCCAGGGTCATCTGCCGCGCCAGATAGTCGGCCTTGGCCGCGGTATGCGCCGCCTCCGCCTGCAGCTGCGCTTCCACCACGTCGGGATTCGACAGCTCCAGAATGACCGTGTCAGCGGCCACGGTTGCACCTGGCTTGACGACGATGCGATCCACCCTGGCGGCGGTTTCCGCAGCAATCCAGCGAATCTCTTTCGGCACCAGCGTGCCCGGCCCACGCACCTCGCGCAGCATCTCGCCCTGCTTGACCGTGTCCAACCACAAACTCTCGCGCGGTACCTTCGGCGCGGCCGGATCAAGCTGCGCAACAAACCCGCCCAAGGCGATCACGGCAACTACGCCGAGCAGACCAAAGCCGATCTGACGGCGTCGTTTGAGCTTTGCAAAATCGATGCGTTGAATATCCATGAGCATCCCATAGCACGCCGCGTGCCAAGTGATCTATTGCCTCAGGATCAATCAGTTAACTCGAATGGCTCGGCTGGATCGCTGGAGACTGTCCAGTTCCAAACAGTCGCAACTGTCCACTTTCGAACAGTTCTGTTGGTCGCGATTCTGCTGCCGCACCGACCCGGATTGCGTCGCTATCGCGCGCCAAGGACGAGCCGGTGAGGCGGGTCGTCTCAGGCCGAGGACGGTTGCCAAAGTGTGCGGGGGGATCGCCACACGCAGCCAGCCGCCAGCAGCAGCAAGACAGCCGCGAGCAGGAAGGCCGCGCCCGGCAATTCAAAGCTGACCCCGACCGCAATCGAGGCAGCAAACACGCTGGCAAAGGTGGCCGGACCAAACACGCCAGTCAGGCTGACCGCGCTGGTCAGCGCCCCTTGCAGTCGACCTTGATGGTCCTGCGCCACTTGGCGGGTAATCAAGGCCTGACTCGACGGCCCCGCCAATCCCCACAGTGCCAGCAACGGCACCGCCAGCAAGAACATCGGACCCGTCGACGCGAGCGCCTGCAGCACAAAGCCGGCACTGCCAAACAGCAGTCCGGCCAGCAAGCAGCGGCGCTCGCCAAATCGCGCCACCAAGCGGCGCATCAACACGGCTTGCACGATCACGTTGCAGACACCAACCAGCGCCAGCACATAGCCGACGCGATCCTGGCCCCAGCCATAGCGATAGCCGGCGTACAGCACGAACACCGCTGGCAATACGTAATGCGCTAGCTGCGAAAGCACATTGGCGATCACCAATCCGCCGACCTGCGGATAGCTGCGCAGCAATCGCAACGCGCCGAGTGGGTTCGCGCTCTTGACCTCAAACGCGCGCCGCCGCTCGACTGGCAAGGACTCCGGCAGGACCATCAATCCGTACAGAAAATTGAGGCCCGACAGCGCCGCCGCCACCCAGAATGGCAAGCGCAAATCAATGCCGCCGAGCACGCCACCCAGCGCCGGTCCGATGATGAAGCCGATTCCGAATGCCGCCCCAAGCATGCCGAAACTAGCCGCGCGACGTTCCGCTGGAACCACATCGGCGATATAGGCATTGGCGGTACTGATGCTGGCCGAACAGACGCCCGCCAATACCCGGCCGAGAAACAACAGCGGCAAGGTATTGACCACCGCCATCAAGACGAAATCGAGGCACAGGCCGGCGTTTGACAACAAGATCACCGGGCGCCGCCCAAAGCGGTCGCTGAGCGCGCCTTGCACCGGCGAGAAGATGAACTGGGCCAGCGCGAACGCCGTTCCGAAGCCGCCAATCCACAGCGCCGCGCGCGCCGTGTCGCCACCGAGAAAACGCTCAACCAGATGCGGCAATACGGGAATGACAATGCCGATTGCCAAGATGTCGAGCAGCACGGTCACAAAGATGAAAGCCAAGGCCGCGCGACGCACTGTTGGCACAGCCACTGGCGATTTCAGCCCGCTATGATCCACGCCGTTCTGATCCACCGAGTTCTCAACCACAGGCTTGAGCGAAGCCGCGGAGTCTAGCAGTCGAGTTGCTGGCAAGCGGCGTGGCCGCTGCGTCCGGTCACCTCGTCACACCCGCTCCCAGCTTCCGTCAGCCAAACTAGCTCGCACTTCGAGCGACCCCAACAGGAGCAACCGCGATGAGCGCAGGTCAAGGCAGCAGCGGCAACGTGATCGCCGCGCTGTGCAGTTTTTTTATTCCCGGACTTGGCCAGCTGGTGCAGGGCAGGATGCTGATGGCGTTGTTGCACTTCGTGTTGGCGAGCTTGCTGTGGCTGATCATGCTCGGCTGGATCGTGCATTTGTGGTCGATCATCGACGCCGCAATGTTCAAGCCGCGCGGCGGCTGATCAGCAAGACGCACGGCGGCTTTTGGAGGGTTGTGCTCCCGCGCGACTGCCATTGAGATGTGCTGGGAGGTGTCAAGGGCGGCGCCGCAGGAGCGGCATCCTCCAGGGCGTGGGTGGAAATTGCGCGGGCGACACTCCGCTAGGCCCGCGCGCGCATCCACTCCGCCAAGGCGTCTCCCGTCATCGGTCGCGCAAACAGAAAGCCCTGCGCTTCGTCGCAATCCAGCGAGCGCAGGCGCTGGGCGACTTCATCGGTCTCGACGCCTTCGGCAATCACTCGCAACCCCAAGGCATGGCCTAGACCGACGATGGCTTGCGATAGTCGCTCCAAGGGTCGGTCGTTGAGTAGTTCGAGGACAAAGCTGCGGTCGATTTTCAGATGCTTGACCGGAAACCGATGCAAGTAGTGCAGGTTGGAGAAACCGGTGCCGAAGTCATCCACCGACAAACCAATACCGTGTGCTTCAAACAGCGCAAAGGCACGCCGTAGTGATTCGCTGTCGCGCATCAGTGCCGACTCGGTCAGCTCCAATTCCAAGCGCGCAGGCGGCCATCCGGCGGCTTCGCAGGCATCCAGCACACTGGCGGCAAACTCGGGATCGCGCAGTTGGATCGCCGAAACATTGACCGCCATGCGATCAAACTTGATGCCCGCCGCCGCCCACTCGCTGGCCTGTTTGCAGGCTTGCCTGAGCACCCAGCGACCGATGGGAATGATCTCGCCGCTGTCCTCGGCAATCGGGATGAACTCCGAAGGCGAGCTGCTTTCGCCATCCGGGCGCGGCCAGCGCAGGAGTGCCTCGATGCCGCGCACATGGCCATCGCGCAGGTCGATTGTTGGCTGGTAGACCAGGCGCAGCTCGTGCTTGCCGAGCGCCTGCTTCAGCTCGCGCTCCAGCACCACCCGGCGTTGCATGCGATTGAAGTAGGCATCGTTGTAGAACTGGTAGTTGTTGCGACCGGCCTCCTTGGCGGCGTACATCGCGGTGTCGGCCGCGCGCAGCAAGGACTCGAAGGTAGAAGTGTCAGCGCTCAATACGGCGATGCCGATGCTGCAACCGACCTGTGCTTCGCTGCCGGACAGCTTGACCGGTTGCCCCACCGCTTCGATGATTTTTGCGGCCACGCGACCCGCATCTTCGGGCCGACCGATATCACGCAGCAAGACCAGAAACTCGTCGCCGCTTTGCCGCGCCACGATATCGCCAGTACGCACCACCGCGCGGACCCGCCCGGCCACATCCAACAGCACTTGATCGCCAGCTTCGTGACCCAGCGTGTCGTTGACCAGCTTGAAGCGGTCCAAATCCAGAAACAGCAGGGCAAGTCCACCGTTACTGGCCAAGGTCTGGGTAATCGCGCGCGTCGCCATTTCGCGAAACTGAAAGCGATTGGGCAGTCCGGTCAGGGTGTCGTAATGCGCCAACTGCTCGATACGCTCGCTGGCTTCGCGTTCAGCGGTGATGTCGCGGGTGTGGCCGGTGATTCGAAACGGCTTGCCGTCGCGACGCTCAAGCTGGCCGTGAATGTGCAACCACACGCGCTCTTCATCAGGGGTGATGAACTGCACTTCGATGGTTTCTTCGTCGCGCTCACCGGTTACCACGCGCGTCACGGCGGCCTCGAAAATCTCCCGCGAGCGGCCCTCGTACATATGCTTGGTGGAGTTGACCGACACCGGCGTGCCGATCGGGATACCGTGGATGCGATAGTTTTCGTCGGTCCAATCCAACTCACCACTGACTAGGTTGTATTCCCAGCCGCCGATGCGGCCGATCTTGGCAATGCGGTCGAGCAGGGCATTGCGACGGCCAGCCACTTCCTCGGCGCGACGCTGTTCGGTGACGTCCTGCAACAAACCAAAAATCCGATCCACCTTGCCGGCCGGATCGCGCAGCGCCTCGCCGCGCGCGACCACCCGCCGGCGAACCCCGTTGGGACGTTGGATATCGAACTCTTCCTCATAAGGCTCGCCGCATTCAATCGCCGTACGGACGCCCTCGCGGAGGCGACGGCGGGCAACTCGATCCACCACGAAGCGGCCCAGGTCGCCGTTGCGAAGGTCGCTTTCGGCACCATTCAGACCGAAGATTTTCTGTGCGCCGCTGGACATCCAGAACCGATCACGGTCTACCCGCCAAATCCACACACCCATGCTGCCCATGTGCTGCGCGCGATCCAGCAGCACTTCGCGCTCATCCGGATTCAGTCCAGCATCGTCATTGGCCGAGCAAGAGAGAGAAAATCCCAGCAGCTCGCCGGCCGCCGCGCGGGCGGCAATCAGGATCAGGTGTTGCCCCGGCAACGCCTCCTCAGTCGTCCACGAAACCTGTTCGGGCGTGGCCGCCAGCATCTGCATCGCAGTTTGCAAGTGGGGCTGCAACCCTTCCCACAGCACGGCCTCCCGCAGAGCCTCGGCACTGCTGTTTTGCAGCAGCAGTGTCCCATCCGCAGCGAACACCATCAGGGCGTCGCGAAGCGGGTGTTGCAGCAGACTCGCAAGCAAATCGCGCGGCATACGAAAAAGAGTGAAAAAGTGACAGTCGAAGATTACCCGCAAAGCGGCGGCGTCGGGATAGGCTTTGCACTCAACCCCTCAAGGAAGCTGGGAAACATGCAGAACGTGCTCATCGCCGGTGCCAACCGTGGCATTGGATTGGCCCTCGCCGAGGTCCACGCTGGCCGCGGTGATCAGGTGATCGCCGCCTGCCGGCAAAGCTCGACTGGGCTGCGCGATCTGGCCCTTCGGAACGGCGCTTCGGCTGGACCAGCCTTGCGCATTGAAGAGGGTGTCGATGTCACCAGCGACGCAGCCTTGGCCACGCTGGCCGCGAGCGTGCAAGCCTGCGTGCTCGACCGCCTGGTGGTCTGTGCCGGGGTCCTGTCGCGGGAATCGCTGGACAGCCTGGATGCGGATGCCAGCGAGCGAATTCGACACCAGTTTGAGGTCAATGCGCTGGCCCCGCTGCGGGTGGTCGCCCGCCTGTTGCCACGTCTGGCCGAAGGCTCGAAGGTCGCCATCCTGACCAGTCGCATGGGCTCGATGGCTGACAACAGTTCAGGCGGCTACTACGGCTATCGCATGTCCAAAGCCGCCGTCAACGCCGCCGGCCGCTCGCTGGCCCACGACGTGGCAGCGCGCGGCATCGCCGTGTTTCTGCTGCATCCAGGCTTTGTTCGCACAGAAATGACCGCCGGTAACGGCGACGTCTCCGCCGCGCAATCCGCTAACAGCCTGGTCAACTGCATCGACCACCTCAGCCTCGCAGACAGCGGCGGGTTTTGGCATGCGAATGGGCAGGAGATTCCGTGGTGAAGCGTTTTGTGAAGTGGGGCTGGGTGCCTGCACATGATTCCGGTGCAGCAATTCGGTAGCCTTGGCAACGCGCCCCAACCCCAAGCCCCAACCCTGCACTTCAACAAAAGAGGATGCCCCATGGCCCGTTACGTCGATGGTTTCGTACTGCCGGTTCCGCTCGCCAACATGCCTGCTTACAAGAAGATGGCGCGACTCGCCGGCAAGGTGTGGAAGGAGCATGGGGCGCTGGAGTACGTCGAATGTATTGCCGATGACGTCAAGCCGGGCAAGCTCACTTCGTTTCCGCAGAGCGTCAAATTGAAAGAAGGCGAGGTCGTTGTTTTTTCATACATCGTGTATCCGTCCCGCAAAGCGCGCGACGCCATCAACGCCAAGGTGATGGCCGATCCGCGGTTGGCACCGATGATGGATCCCAAGACCATGTCTTTCGATGGCAAGCGCATGTTCTGGGGCGGCTTCAAGCCGTTTCTCGAGCTCTAGCCATTCAGGCGGTTTGCTGCGGCGGACATTGCCGCATTGGTTTGGGCCGAATACAGGCTTGCCGGTGCTCGATGACCGGCGAAGAATTGGCGCGGAAACCTTCTATTGAGCCTTTCGAGAAATCTGCATTGCTACCGCGCGTTCGGTCTCTGCATCCAGTCTGAGCTAGCGCTTCCGGAGCTGATCGAAGCCGACGGACCTGCTGACGTCCTGATCACGCTGGGGTCGGTGCCGGCGCAGCTCGCCGAGGCGATAAAGGCAGGTGTGCTTTTTCAAGTGTCAGAGTCGGCGATCCTGGTCAGCATGGAAGCCGTCGGTCGATTTTTGGTCAGCGGCGGAAACGCTGTCGTCATCGAGCCGGCCAACGAAGCCGATGCAGCCGACATCCGCACCTTTTTACTTGGCTCGGTCATCGGTGCCTTGCTGCACCAGCGCGGGCTGTTGCCGATCCACGGCAGTGCGGTGGCGGCGGGCAAGGGCTGCGCGGTATTCACCGGTCCCTCAGGGGTAGGCAAGTCAACCCTGACCGCAGCATTGGCGGCGCGCGGTCGGCGGATTTTGAGCGACGATATTTCGGCCGTGCAGTTGCACGAAAAACAAAGCCTGCTATTGCCGGCGTTTCCGCGCTTGAAGCTGTGGGCGGATGCGTTGCAGCAGTTGCAGCACGTGCCGGAAACCTATTTCAAGCTGCGTCGCCGCATCGATAAATACGCTTTCCCCATTGAGCATCAGTTCCAAGCCACGGCCTTGCCGCTGCACACGCTGATCGTGCTGGGCACCCACGCAAGCGCAGACCTCCGGGTGAGCGCCCTGCGCGGCGTGGATGCACTCAAGGCGATCAAGGACAACGTGTACAGGCTCAATTTCGTCGCCGGTCCGCAAGCCACCCGCCGTCTGTTCGACTTGTCGACGCGCTTGGCGAAGCAAGTGCGTGTGCTCAGTCTGACTCGGCCCACCCGCCCGTTCCTGCTCAGCGAACTTGCTGATCGTGTCGACGCTGAGCTCGGACAATGAGGCCTGCGTGGGCAACCTGATCTGGCTGGCTTCGTTCCCGAAATCCGGCAACACCTGGTTTCGCGTGTTCTTGAGCAATCTGCTGCCGCGGCGCCAGCTGCCGGTCGAGATCAACGCTCTGGAAATGATCGGAATGGCCAGCTCGCGCAAACTGTTCGACGAGCACTGCGCGCTGCATTCCGCCGAGTTGTCGATGGACGAAGTCGATGACCTGCGCGCCCATGTGTTTGATTCGATCAGCGCGCAGACCCGCGGCAGCCTGTTCTTCAAGATCCACGACGCCCGCTTCAACACGCGTGGCGGTCGTCCGCTGGTCCCGGCGAGCGCCACTCGCGCGGCGGTCTATTTCATCCGCAATCCGCTGGACGTCGCCGTCTCCTTTGCCCATCACTCGACGATCAGTCTCGATGCCAGCATTGACGCACTCAACGATCCTCAGCACGCCTATGCGGCAACCACAGACCGGCTGCACGTGCAGCTGCGCCAGCACCTCGGCAGCTGGAGTGCACATGTACGCAGCTGGACTGAGCAGGTTGATTTCCCGCTCCACGTGGTTCGTTACGAGGACATGCTGGCGACACCCTTGCTCACCTTCGCGGCAATCATTGAGTTCTTGCAGATTGAACGCAGCGATGCGGAGGTTCGCCGGGCCATCGATTTCAGCCATATCGACGAACTGAAGCGGCAGGAGGCGCTGATCGATTTCAAGGAAAAGAAGCACGCCAGTGGTGCGCGCTTTTTCAGACAAGGCAGCAGCGGCGGCTGGCGCGATGCACTGACGCCAGCGCAGGTGGCACGGGTGATCGATCATCACCGCGAGGTGATGGCGAAATTCGGTTACCTCGATGCGATCTGAGAGATTGACTGCGCTCATGTCGCAGGTTTTCCAATGATCGCTGGCGTCGTCGATTTTGCGGCGGAAGCGTGTACGCCCGAACTACGCGCGCGCGCGCTCAAGCTAGTCGCGGGCAGTGCCGATCCGCGGCCGCCACAGACCGCCGGGGCCGTGCTGTTCGCCACCTGCTGTGCACAGGCACGCCGCGGCAGCGCGCGACTTTTCAACGAAGGCGCGAGCGCCGGTCTGCTGGTGGTGGCGGATCTTCGACTGGATGGTCGAGCGGCGCTGTTGAGCGCACTCGGACTCGACGCCGAGGTCGACGACGCCAGTCTCATCCACGCCGGTTGGTGCCGTTGGGGCGCTGACTGCGTGGATCACCTGTTTGGTGATTTTGCCTTTGCGGTGTGGGACCGCAGCAATCGCGCGCTGTGGCTGGCGCGTGATGCGCTGGGCCAGCGCCCGCTGTTCGTGCTGCGTTCCGGCTCGCAACTGGCGTTTTCTTCGGCGCTGGGTCCGCTGCGACAGCTACATGAGAATGCGGATGCCGATCCCATCGCCATTGCCGATCACCTGTTGAATCTGCCGGGCGATCCTGAGCGCAGCGCTTGGCGCGCCATTGCGCGCGTGCCGGCTGGTCATATCGGTCGTTTCGCCGGCCGTGGCTTGCCCGCGCTGCGACGCTATTTTGTGCTCGCGCCGCCGCCTTTCAGCGATGAACTGAGCGAGTCCGAATGGCGTGCCGGCTGGCGCGAACGCTTCACCGCCGCAGTGTCTAATCGGCTCAGCGCGGACACCCCGATCGCGGCGACGCTTAGCGGTGGCTTGGACTCGTCGGCGGTCGCCGCGATGGCTGCCCATCTTCGGCCCGACCGGCCGGTGATCGCTTATGCCGGGCGATTCCCGCAGACCCTTGCCTGCGACGAAGGCCGCTATGTTGACGAACTGCGCACGCTTGCTGGATTGCCGCGAGCTGGATTGCCGCGTGCTAGATTGCCGCGTGCTGGACTAGAGGTTCGCGATCTTGATGTATCCGCGAGCTCGCCGTTGGCCGAGTTCGCCGAACTCCTGCCGACGCTGGATGAGCCCCTGCTGATTCAAAACTTGCACCTGTGGACGACGATCTATCGCGCCGCGCAAGCCGACGGCCTGCGCAGCGTCCTCGACGGCCACGACGGCGACAGCGCGCTGGGTCGGTCAGCAGGCGGCGACCTCGCCTTGCGGCCGACGCGGCCGACCTTGCCGACGCGCCTGTTGGATCAGTTGCGCGGCCTTGGCCAGCGCCTGCGCTCCACACCGCCAGCGTTACACGTGATCGACCTGCTGAACCCGGATTTCGCACGCGCCAGCCAGGCCCGCGAGCGGCTGGCGTGCGCGCTCGCTGATCGACGACAGGCATTGCTGCGTGCGCCATCGGATCGCCACGTCTGGCGGCTGAACAACGGCTACCCCGCCTATGCTACCGAACGGTTGAGCATCATCGCCGCGCACTTCGGGATCGACGCGCGCCATCCTTTCTACGCTGTCGACCTGCTGCGTTGGTCCGTTGGACTCCCGGCGGCTCTGAAGGAGCGCGATGGTTATTCGCGTTGGGTGCTGCGTGACGCCCTGGCTGGCGTGCTGCCAGAGACGCTGCGCTGGCGGGCTGACAAAACCTCGCTGTCGACGCAGTTTCATCGCGCCTTTGGCAGCCTTGATGCCGCCCTGCTCGACGCGGTGCTGGGCCCCTCGGACAGTCGGCTGGCGGAGTACGTCGACTTGAAAAAAGTCCGCCAGCTTGTCCGCGACTATCGCCACCAGCCCAGCAACCAAGCCAGTACGCCGCTGTGGGCGATAGCGACGCTTGGGCTGTGGTTACAGCGGGGCTAGCGAGTCCTGTTCGCTTAAGCCCCTTGTGGCGAGGCATCCATTGGAGGGTGCCGCTCCTGCAGTGCTGCTCTTGGACCAACATCCACAGCAGCCGCGCAGGAGCGCGTCCCTCCCAAATCAAGAGCCACCACGCAGCCCATAGGTTCTGGAAAAGGCGTCGCGTGGTCGATCAAAACGGGGTCGATCATTGCGTGGCCGATCAGCTCGCCCGCATGGCTGCGTCCAATGCCGCGCAAACCTCATCCAGTCGCCCGTAATGGCTCGGGTAGCGCAGCGTGTAGACGCTGAGACAGCGCAGGGCAGCGCTCAATACCCGTAGTTTTTCAGCGCCGTGGCCCAACTGTTCCGCCGGGCCGGCCATCTGCCCATTGCGCATGAGGGTCAGCAGAGCGGCGCTGGCGGGCATCCTTTCGATCTTCACATTGGCATCTTTGGAGCCACGTTCGAGGACAAAAATCGCCCGCAAGCGCGGCACCTGTGCGGGCGCACTCAAAGGCGGCCGCCAGCCGCGCTTGTCGCCTTCAAGCGTCACGATGGGCAAGCTCTCCGCCGCAGAATGGAACTCGCGGGCACTATCCATCCATAGCGCAAGCTGTTGCCTGCCAGGGTGCACCGGCACCTCGCCGTTGACCACGGCAAGCGGCAGCAAATCGTCCGCACACAAGTGAAAACCGCAGCCAAGCAAAGCCGCTGCGAGGGTAGATTTGCCGGCGCCGCTCTTGCCAAGCAAGGCAAGTGCGCCGGCCTCATTGGCGACCGCCGAGGCATGAATCGGGGCCATGCCCACCATCTGCAGCCATAGCGCCAGCGCGCGCGTTTGCAGGTACTCAAGCCTTGCGGCGTCAGGCGTCGGGCTCACTCGAATTTGGTCGCGCGTGAAGTGCATGCGATCCGTGTCCCGCGCCAACCAGCAGCCGCCATCAGGACCGGGATCGCGAAACAAGCCATAGCCGGTATGCGGGCTGATGCTCAAGCAGCGGCCGGGTGCCGCAGCAAGACTGGGATCAGCGACGATCCGCAAATGCTGGGCCGCCGGCTGCGGTAACAGACAGGGCGGAAAGGCAAGCGGCAACGCACTGAAGATGTCAATGCCATGCCAGCGATACGTCGCCTCCGCAGCGGTCGGCAACTTGGGGGCGTTGGCGGCGGGCATCGACAAGCGAACAGGGCCTTAAGTCGGTTGAAATAGGCGGCGCGGGCCGCTTGTGAGCTGGAAGGGGCGCGCACCCATTAAACACGAGCTAACGGGTTGTTTTTGCTGCCGCAGCGACAAACCGAAGCTCCGAAATCCGCTGTGCGGCGGCGGTTGATCTTGGCGGGCCGTGCTCCCGCGCGGCGGCTCCAGATGTTGGCCTAAAAGCGCGGCGCCGCAAGAGCAGCGCCCCCCAAGCGCCGCGATGGCTCAGGACGTGCGGACGACCAAAAACCCTTCGGCCTGCAATCGATTGAGAATGGCCAAGGTCTCGCTTCGGCAGCGCGTCTCCTCGACCGCGTACTGCGTAAGCAGCTGCGCGACCAGCGCAGCGACGGTGCGCGGCTCCTGCAGCAGTTGCCAGATTCGATTGGCCGCGCCGCCCAGCGAGAAATACTCGCCGCTGGAAAGATGCAGCAGCACTGTCGCGTCATCCAGTTCGGCACCCATGTGCTCTAACGAGGCCTGCACGACACTGTCATCGTTGATGGTCAATGGACCCATGTTTCAGATTTCCCAGTCGTTCCAAAAAAAACGGGCCGACAGCGTGTGCTGCCGGCCCGCGATTTTAAGCCGCGATGCTATTGCGCGGTTCTATTGCGCGATTTTAAGCCGCGATTCTATGGCGCGATTCTACTGCGCGATTCTATTGCGCAATCAAGCTGGCAACCTTAGCGCCCTTCCTTCGGCGCGAACAGCGGGTCGGCGTTGTCGCGTCGGGCGTTGGCCGCGTCGTTGGCGTCTTGCTGGGCGCGACTTACTTGTTGATCAAGTTGCCCAGTCGCGGTTGGCACCGGATTGTTGAGAGTGACGCCCAACACCTCCAGCCAGTCATCGGACATCAGGTCGCCGTTGGTCACCACCGAGCGCACAAAGCCGACGCCAAACTGATCCACGCCATAGGTATCGGGCAAGCTGCGGACCAGCACGTCGTTGATCGAGAACAACAGGTTATGGCTGGATACCGCATTGATGCCGGGGGCACGGACGTTGTTCTGCACCCGCGCCACGGTAAGGGTGTTCGAAAGTGGTGCCCGGTTGATGGCGACGCCGACCGGCGTTACCCACCGCTGCAGCGCCACCGGCAGGCCAGGGCCGTTGTAGCTGAAGATCGAGTACCTGCCGTTGTGGCTGATGTTGAAGGCGATGGCCCGATTCCAGTTCCGGGTCGCGGTCTGCAGCGGCAGCGGCGAGCCGGCCACCAACAGCGAAGAAGCAGCGCTTGGTTGCCGCGGACGGTTGGCGAGCAACTCGACTTCGTAGACGTACTCACCCGGCAACGAGCCACGCAGTTGCGCAGCCGCGAACTCGTACATCGCCGATTCGTAGCGCGCGGTGGTGGCGTTGCTGACGAAGTTGCCGCAGCCTCCGGGTCCCACGCCCCATTCGCCCACAACGGCGGACAGAGTCGCGCAGTCAAACCCGACATCCAAGTTGCCGAGCACGACGTCATCAAAACCGATCCCATTCTGAGTTCCGCCAAATCCAATGGACCGCGCTATGCCCGCAAACGGAATGATGACCTGTTGCCAGTTGTTGAATGAAGGCGTGCCAGGCGGCAAGGTCGGTGTGATCGGAAGCTGGACCGTGGCCAGCAAAGTGCCGCCGCCATTTATCTCGGAATGCAATGTCACCGAGCCAGGATTGAATGCAGCAGAATAAAAGAAAGAAGCCTGATCGGTGAAGCCCTGAGCGCGATTCAAGAACGTGTTTGCGCCACTCACCCAAAACAGGATTGTCGGTGGGCTGGGGTTGTTCGAATAATTTCCACCCGTCAGCGACAGCCCGTTGGCAGTGAAGGTCGTACCAAATGCCGGACCTGGACCAGAACCACTTCCCCCAAAACCACCGTTGTAGAAATTCAGCACGGATTCCTGATTTCCCAAGCCCTCGAAATCCAACAGCGCGCCGGTCCCGAAAGGTACGACGGCACGCTGCTGGCCACGCGGACCCGGCTTCGAGCCATCCCATAGTCCCGGCGTGGAACCGGGCGCCAATCGCTGCGTTTGCGCAATGCCGGTCAGCGGCAGCAGCAATCCCAACAGCAGCAATCCCGTCGCGATCAAACGCGGCTTCCGTACGCACAGGTTCAATTGTTGCCGCAACGACGCATTCCCAACATTCTTGATAAGCATGGACATTCCCCCTGAGGAATCGTGATTTTCAATTGCAGCGGTTTTTCTTAACTTGATTGCAGCGTTTTTTCTTAACTTGCTGGCACTGATCGAGCCCGACCGACGGGCAAATCTGCGGTTAAGAATTGGCGTCGGTGAACAAGCCGTCGCCGGGACCGGCGTTGCCCACCGACTTGGTCAGTTGCTCCAGCGAGCCGTGGCTCTCCAGTGTCGGCGTCTGCCACGGCAGGCGGTCTTGGTTGGCGGTCGTCGAAAGGTCTTTCATACAGTTCCTTTGTGGTTCAAATCGCAACGTGGATCAGTGCGGCATGCGGCCGGTACGGCAGTCATCGAAAGACGGTGTTTCATCTGCGTGCGCATTATGCTGATAACGCACGTTGCGCGATGGGTATCATTGCGCTTTGCGGTCGCTGCGAACGGATGCAGCAGAGTGAACAATTGTGGCAATGTTTGACATTTAAGCCCAGCCAAGGGTGCCGGCCAGAATTATGGAACGCGGTGATTGCACGATCAGGCAAGTCTGAGTCGGTCTGCATCCGCTGATTCGCGGTCATGCAAGACACGTGGTCAGTCGCCCCACGCCCAATCACACAGGAGTTCGAAGTGCATGGCCGTGGGTCTGCCTGCAAGCCACCATCAGCCACTCAGCCCGGAAGCACAGTTGCTACTGATCTGCGCGCGGCCGCGCTTAAGCGACGAATGGCGAGCGGTGCTGCGCGCGCTGGTCGAAAGGCCGCTGGACTGGGATGCCGCGTTGCAGGCCGCACAGCGCAATTTCGTGAGCGTGCTGCTGCGCAAGCACCTGTTGGAGTCGGTCGCTGATCTTTTGCCGGCGGCGGTCGTCGACGCGCTCAATCGGCTGCGCAAGTTGAGCACGCTGCGGGCACTGGAGGTGGTGCGCATCCAGCGCATGCTGGCCAGCGACATCCTCGCCAAGGTGCCGCACGTATTCATCAAGGGCGCAACGCTCGCCCAGCGCTATTTCGGTGACCCGTTCCTGCGCCAGTACCGGGACATTGACGTGCTGCTGGACGACGCTGGATTGCTGGCCGTCGGCGCGGCGCTGATTGGCCGTGGCTATGTGATCAGCAATCCGGATTGGGGCAAGTTCAAGGACGCCAATCTTGCCGCGTTTTGCCGCTACACCTGCGTGCTCGAGCTACGCTCGCCGACTGGCGTCAGCGTTGAGCTGCATCGCACGCTGGACAATACCGGCTGCGTCTTTTCGAGCAAGCACTATCTGGCGACCGCAATCACCGGCACCCTTGATCGCGACCCGATCAGCGTGCTGCCGAGCGCCGAGCTTTTCGTCTACCTCTGTTTTCATCATTCCCGACACCAGTGGTCGTCCTTGCACTGGTGCGCCGACCTGCACGCGTTCTGGCAACACCCTGAGCACGATCCGGCGGCGGTCAAGCAGCTGGCGCGGCGATTGGGCATGCAGGCCACGGTGGCGGAATGCGAACAGCTGCGGCGGGATCTTGATGCGCTAGCCCAACACGGCGCACTGCCTGACTCGCAGGGCAACTCGCGGCTGCTTGCGGATTGTTTGGCGGCGCTGCACGCCTCGATCACGCCGCCGCTTGCAGCGACGCAACCCGCCCTGCCGGAAGCGCTGGCTGAGCCAGACTTTCGCTACCCGTGGCAGAAGACCCTGCGCTATCGCTGGCGCTTCCAATGGGCGCGCCTCAAACCAACCGCCAACGACTACAACGCCTTGCCGCTGCCGCTCCACTGGCATTGGCTGTACTACCTGCTTAAACCCATCCGGGTGCTGCACACCCATTGGGCCCGCGTGCCCGCTGCGCAGCCATGACCCAGCTTGCGTATCGATGGCTGTGGTTGCGCTGTTTGTTTGCCGTGCTGGCCGCGCGCATAGCAGTGCAGTTCGCCGCAGCACATGCGCTGCGCCAGGCGCTGCAACGGTCAAGAAGCGGACGTGATCCAACGACGCCGGAAGAGTGGCAGCGATTGCACATGATGGGTCTCGCCGCTGCCACGGCCGGGGTGTGGGTAACGGATCGAAGACGCCCCTGTTTGCCGGTAGCGCTGGCGACGCAGCGGCTAGCCGCCCGCTTGGGCTATCGCGCCGTGCTCCGCCTCGGCGTGGTTCGAGGCGAAGGCATACTCGAGGCGCATGCATGGGTCGAATGCGGCGGCCGCTGTATCGTCGGCCAATCCGCGCGTGAGCTGGCACCGATGCGAGAGCCGGCAGACGCAGGTCGGCCGCCTTGAGTCCATGCCACGCGCTCTCCGCTACCAGCAGGCAATGTGTTGCGGCCTGCGCAAGCTGAGGCGACGCGCCTGCACCTTACAGGCTGTATACATCGGCTATGCACGCGGGCGCGCGGTCGCACGGAATTGGGCTCGGAAACAGAATCCGAACGGGTGTCAGTCGCCCACCCTGTGTTGATGGCGCTTAAGGGACTTCAATTGGACCAACACCCATGAGCCGCTACGCCTTGCTCGCAGACGCCATCCTGCTGCTGCACGTTGGCATCGTGCTGTTTTTGCTGCTCGGCCAAGCGCTGATTTTGATTGGTGGCCCGTTGCGCTGGCGCTGGGTGCGTCGGCCTGGTTTTCGCTACGGCCATCTGGGACTGATGGCTTTTGTCGCGGTGCAGACGTGGCTCGGACAGTTGTGCCCACTCACCGTTTGGGAGCAGGCGCTGCGCGCCCGCGCGGGTCAGTCCGTGTATGCGGAATCGTTTATCGAGCATTGGTTGTCGCGACTGCTGTTCGTCGAGGCACCTTGGTGGGTGTTCATCACCGCTTACAGCCTGTTCTTCGCCCTCATTGTGTTCAGCTGGTGGCGCTGGCCACCGCAGAGGCGCAGCGCCTAAACGGCGGGCTTGCCCCCGCCGACCGCACAAAAATCCGGGCTAGAAGACCGCCGCCGCACAAACAGGCATGCTGCGCGGGTCATGGTCGATGATCGCCTCCTTCCTCCACCACGCCGAACGCCCACGTCGGCGCGTTCGGCGGCGCGCATTGACGCCGTCGAGCGCTTGCCGCGCGCCTTGTACGGTATTGCCCACCTCGCCAGTTCCAGCCTCGACATGCATGCCGTGTTGGCGGAGATGCATCGTCTGGTCGGCGAACTGATGGCCGCTGAGAGCCTGTTCGTTGTTCTTCTGGATGCAGACCGCGCGCATTTTCGCTTTCTGTATTTCGCTGATTCCCACGAGCTCAGACCGCCGCCTGCGAATCAGCCGATGGCCCTTGCCGACTATCCCAACAGTGCCACCGCTGCGCTGATGGCGCGTGGCCAGCCGGTGTATGGCAGCGTCGAGCAAGTCGCCGCCGAGCTTGGCGTCGCCTTTCCGGAAGTGCATGGTCCACTCGCCACCGATTGGTTGGGCGTGCCCATGTTTGATGCCTCGACCACCGACACCGGGGTCGTCTGCGGCGCGCTGGTGGTGCAGACCTATGACGGCTCGGTCCGTTTTGGCGAGCAGGAACGCGACCTGCTGGTGTTTGTCGCCCAGTTGGTGCAAAGCGTGCTGGAGAGGCGCTCGCTGCAACAGCGATTGGAACAGCGCGTCGAAGAACGCACCCTCGCTTTGCGCGCCGAGATCGGCGAGCGCCGCCGCGCCGAGCATTTGCAGCGGGTGCTGTATCGGATCGCCGAGCTGTCGGCCAGTCCGATTGCGCTCAGCGACTTCTTTGCCGCCGTGCACGCCAGTGTCGGCGAGTTGCTTAACGCCAAGAACTTCTACATCGCCTTGCTCGACGAGGACGGCGAAGGCCTGTGGTTTCCCTATCAAGTAGATGAAACCGGCGACACCTATCCACCCCGACGGTTGCGGCGTGGACTCACCGAATACCTGTTGCGGCAAGGCAAGCCGGTGATGATCGATTTCGCGGCGTCGATGCAACTCTCCAGTGCCGGCGAGATCGAGGCGATTGGCACCGAGTCAGTGTGTTGGCTAGGCGTGCCTTTACGACCCAGCGAACGCAACGTCGGGGCCGTGGTCGTGCAGAGCTATACCGAGGGCGTGGTCTACAGCCAAGCCGATCAAGACTTGCTCAGCTTCGTCTCCGTGCACATCGCCAACGGCTTGGAACGCAAGCAAGGCCAAGACGCGCTGCGCAGCAACAACAGCGAATTGAAAGAAACCCTGCAGCGCTTGCGCGACACCCAGCGAGAACTGGTCAATGCCGAAAAAATGGCTGCACTGGGTCAGTTGGTGGCCGGCGTCGCGCACGAGGTCAACACCCCGCTTGGCATCGCCATCACTGCGACCAGTGGGCTGGCGCAGGAAACCCAGACGCTGGCAAAAAAGTTCGCAAGCGGGCAACTGCAGCGCAGTGAGATGGAATCGCACTTCACCTTTTCGGACGAGGCGCTGCGCCTGTTGGGGCGCAATCTGCAACGCGCCGCCGAGCTGGTACGCACCTTCAAGCACGTCGCGGTGGATCGCTCATCGGATGGTCGTCGCCAGTTCAAGCTCAATGAGTTCATCGCTGAACTGCTACCGAGTCTGGCATTGCTGTGGAAGCATCGACCGGTACAACTGGAAGTCAACTGCGCGCCAGAGCTGACGCTCGACAGCTTTCCTGGCGCACTCGGACAAGTGCTTACCAACCTGGTCCAGAATGCCTTGCTGCACGCTTTCCCAGGCGACCGCCGAGGGCATATGCGGCTGCTCGCCAGCGCCGACGGCGACGCCCGCGTGCGCATCGAGTTCAGCGATGACGGCATTGGCATTCAGGCAGAACACCTGCCCCGCATTTTCGAGCCCTTCTTCACCACGCGCCGCGGCCACGGCGGCACTGGCTTGGGCCTGCAGATCGTGTTCAATCTGGTCAGCGAAAAGCTCGGCGGCAGCGTGCAGGCCGCAAGCGAAGCCGCCACTGGAACCCGTTTTGTGCTGAGCCTGCCGCGGTTGGCACCAGGGGAGTGAGTACACGGCGGGCACCTTGGTTTCGAGCAGCGGAGCAAGCGCCTGTCTACAGAGGAATGTAGGACGCGCTGTTGCCAGCCGACCTACCTCGGCTGTATCGGAGCCGATCCTGCGCCCATGTTGTTTACTAAAGCCTATCGAGTAGCCAGCGAACGAAGATGAGCACTGCGCCGGCGCAAGATTGCGCACGCTGTCGCGGGTGGGCTGGCCGTCGCTGCGCATGGGCTGCTGCGGGCCAGCAAAGACATCGATTTTCTTGTCGATCATGCGGATCGGGTTGGCGCAGACGAAGCGCTGCGGGCGCTAGGATTCACCCCATTGATTGCTGGGGATGACCAAGGGTTTGTGCGCTACGTCAGGCACCCACTGCCGGAGGTTCCGGAAATTACCGAGTGGGTTGATCTCTTGCTTGCACGCCAGCCGATCGGGCGGCTGTTGCTGATGCGAGCTGGCAACGAGCCGGTGCTCTGGCAAGGCATCAAGCTGCCGGTGGTTTCGGCCGAGGGCCTAGTGTTGATGACGGTGCTTGCCAGCGTCGACGATCCTTCGCGCCGACGCGACGACGAAGACATCATCGGTCTGTTAAAACTGCACCCTGCAGCGATTGATCGCCAGTGGGTCGAAAGCTCAGCGCGAACTTTGGGAGAGCGCTATGCAAATTCATCGAACTCGCATCCGCATCCGACGCCACATTCCAGCCCCCGCCCCAGCAATTCGGGCTGTGACCCAGGGGCGCTGGCGCTCGACGAATGGGCGGCGCTGCAAAGCCTCACCGAGAGCATCGCGCAGGCAGCCTCTGGCGACCTGTGGCGACGGGGTCCACCGCCTGCACTTCCCGCCATGGACTGGGTTTATGAGGTCGAACGGCTGTTGCTTGCCCGGCCTTTTCATGAACTGCGCACGCCCTCGCTTGTCTCCTGACCGCTCGGGGAATTCTCTGCAGTCAGCCGTATGGCCCGATACGCAACTCCTTCAGAGAATCCCTTGTGCGATCAGTATCCTGCGCGATCAGCGTACGCATTCGTGAAAAGGCCGGGCTAGTGTGGTGCTTCGTAATCAGAGGACATTATCCGCGAGTGGATTTGCGCGGCTGGCAAGGCGCGACGACGAGACACAGCAGCGCTATGCCGAGGAGGAGCAACGCCGCCAGACGCGGAAAGACGCCGCGAAGTTAAGTTTGATTGATTGCGAAGCACCACACTGAGCACGACTCGGCTGCCAGCGGGCGAGCACTCCGCATCTGTGGCGATCTCGGCGGCTGGCAGCGGCAGCATGCGGCTCTTGCCGTTGCGCTGATCTACCCGTGGCGCTGATCTACCCGTTGCGCTGATCTACCCGTTGCGCTGATCTACCCGTGGCGGCTGCGTCCGAGGCTCAGGCCGCCGCAGTGGCGGGCGGTGCTTCGCCGCAGATGCGGGCGAGGGTAGTTAGTTAACGCAAAAGGCCCGACATCGCTGCCGGGCCTTTGCTGTTCGGGTGACGGGTAGCGCTTACAAGCTGTAATACATCTGATATTCCAGCGGATGGGTGGCCGCGCGGAACTTGGTGACTTCCTGCATCTTCAGGGCGATGTAGGCGTCGATGAAGTCATCGGACATCACGCCGCCGGCTTTTAAGAAATCGCGATCAACATCGAGTGCGTCCAGCGCCTGGTCGAGCGAACTGCACACGGTCGGGATGCCTTTTTCTTCTTCCGGCGGCAGGTCGTACAGGTCCTTGTCCATTGGCGCGCCCGGATCGATCTTATTCAAGATGCCGTCGATGCCGGCCATCATCAGCGCGGTGAAGGTCAGGTAGCCGGAGTTCATCGGATCCGGGAAGCGCATTTCGATGCGCCGCGCTTTCGGGTTGGTGACGAACGGAATCCGGCACGAAGCCGAACGGTTGCGCGCGCTGTAGGCCAGCATCACTGGCGCTTCGTAGCCCGGCACCAGGCGCTTGTAGCTGTTGGTGGTCGAGTTGGCGAAGGCATTGATGGCGCGTGCGTGCTTGAACACGCCGCCGATGTACCACAGCGCGGTCTGGCTCAAGCCGCCGTAAGCATCGCCCATGAACAAGTTGGTGCCGGCCTTGGCCAGACTCTGATGCACGTGCATGCCGGAGCCGTTGTCGCCAACGATGGGCTTGGGCATGAAGGTGGCGGTCTTGCCATTACGATGGGCGACGTTCTTGATGACGTATTTCATCGTCAACAGGTCATCGGCCTTCTTCACCAAGGTCGAAAACTTGGTGCCGATTTCGCACTGGCCGGGACCGGCCACTTCGTGGTGATGCACTTCGGTTTCGATGCCCAACGCTTCCAGCGCTTTGCACATTTCACCGCGCAGGTCATTCAGCGAATCGACGGGGCTGACCGGAAAATAACCGCCTTTGATGGTCGGTCGATGGCCGGAGTTGGCACCTTCATATTTCTTGTTGGTCGACCACGGCGCTTCTTCGCTTTCGACTTCAAACGAAGCGCCCGACATGTCGTTCTTGAAGCGCACCGAGTCAAAAATGAAGAACTCGGGCTCAGGACCGAAGAAGGCCTGATCGGCCAGACCGGTCGATTTCAGATAGGCCTCAGCGCGTTTGGCGACGCTGCGCGGATCGCGCGAATAACCTTGCATCGTGGCCGGCTCCAAGATGTCGCAGAGCAGCACCAGGGTCGGATCGGCGGTGAACGGGTCGAGGAAAGCGGTGGATGCGTCCGGCATCAACACCATGTCGGATTCGTTGATGCCCTTCCAGCCCGAAATCGACGAGCCGTCAAACATCTTGCCTTCTTCAAATAGGCCGGGCTCGAGCACGCGGGCCGGAAAGGTGACGTGGTGCTGCACGCCGCGCAGGTCGGCGAAGCGCAGGTCGATGAACTCGACGTTGTTTTCCTTGGCGATTTTCAGACAGTTTTCGATGGACACGGGTGGCTCCGATTGGCGAGTTTAAGAAGCGGGTTGAAAAATTGGGGTTGGGTGGCAATGCTGTTCGGTTGCGCGTCCCAAGATCCGTTCGCCCTGAGGTATCGAAGGGCGCAACCTTGAAGTTTCGGGCTGCTGTGGTTCGATACCTCACCACGAACGGCTAAAGCGAACGGCACTGGGTTGCGTGGCAGTGTGTCGCAGTGCAGCAAGGTGCGTGCCAATCCGGTGCCGACTGCACGTGCTTGATGTAAAACAGATTTTGTGCGGTCGCGCGAGTTTCGTTTTCAGTGCTGGTGCAAAGAATGGCAGGTTTGCACCTACAAAGCCCAATGCTTTGCACCATATTGATGCGTTACTCAGGTCCCAGCAGGTGGCGACACTCGCAGCAGGCGGCCGTTGTCGCTGTCGGTCAGCAGGTACAAGGCACCATCGGGTCCAACGCGAACATCCCGCAAACGCTCGCCGAGTTCGTCGAGTAGCTTTGTCTGCTGGTTACTGCCATCGGCGTTCAAGCGCACCTGTCGCAAGCTGCGCTCGGCCAGCGCGGCGACGAAGAAACTGCCCTGCCACGCCGGAAAGCGTATGTCGTTGTAGTAGGCGAGACCGCCGGGGGCGATGCTGGGGGTCCAGTGCAGCAAGGGTGCTTGGGTATTATCAAGCTCGCTGAATGGACTGATCTGCGCGCCGCTGTAGTCGATCCCGAAGGTGGCCAGCGGCCAGCCGTAATTCTTGCCGGGCAGGATTCGATTGAGCTCGTCGCCACCACGCGGTCCGTGTTCGTGAGCATAGATCTGCTCGCTGCCATCGGCGGCGGTGATCACGACGAGCCCCTGCACGTTGCGATGTCCATAGCTGTAGATTTCCGGCTGCGCGTCGGCCTGGCCAACGAAGGGGTTGTCCTTCGGCACGCTGCCATCGGCGTTGATGCGAATGATCTTGCCAAAGTGGTCATCAAGCGCTTGCGCGCGTTCGCGCGAATCGAAGCCATCACCCAAGGTCAGCAACAAGCTGCCATCGGCCAGCCAGCCCAAGCGACCGCCGTAGTGCGCCGAGGTGTCGCGCATTGCTTTCGCGGTAAACAGCACTTGCAAGTCGGTAAGCGCGTTGTCGATCAACTTGGCGCGCGCCACTCGGGTGGTACTGGATTTCGCGTTGCCGTGCGCATAGCTGAAGTACAACCAGTGGCTGCTGGCAAAGTCTTTGGCCGGCAGCAGGTCGAACAGGCCGGCTTGGCCCCTGACATGCACAGGTGGCAAACCCGCCACCGGCTCGGCGCGTAGTTCGCCGTTCTCAACCATGCGCAAATGGCCGGGACGCTCGCTGATCAGAATGCGACCGTCCGGCAGAAATGCCAGCGACCATGGATGATCCAGGCCACTGGCCAGCGTCTGCGGGCCAGTCTGGGTTTGCGCACACGCTGTCACCGCTGCAGTGAGCATCAAGGCGGTCAGCAGGGTCTGAGGCAGGGTCAATCGCATGGGCAATCCTTGTGGACTAGGGAGTCGGAGTCAGCTGATTCAGGCCGTTCGCCGCAGCGCCAGCGTCAGTAGTTTGGCGGCAATTGTTTCCCCGATTCCGGCGGGCGCGGCGAGCGCCATGCGGCTGAGGGCGGCAGTGTCCACCGCGCCACGTGAGCTTAGCGCCTTGGCGATCAACCTGACCTGCGCCAGCCGGCTGCCCGTATTCGCGCGCAGCCATCCCAGTGCCCGCAGCAGGCGCTGCTCGACCTCGCTGAAGTCGCTGCCCAACGGATAGTCCGGCAGCAAACCCATTTGTCGATAGGGCCGCAGTCGGCACATCAGCTGATCCGGGGTGTGTGTGCGCCACGCCTCTGGAATCTGGAAGTCTGCCGCCAACTTGCCAGCGCGTTTGGCGGTATCGGCAAGTGCGTCAACAAAGCGTGCGTCGCTGATCGAAAGCATCGCCTCAATGCAATCCTCGTCCGACTTGTCACGCAGATCGGCGATGCCATATTCACTGATGACGATGTCGCGCAAATGCCGCGGGATGGTGATGTGGCCGTAGTTCCACAACACGCTGGAACTGGCGTGGCCGGCGGTTTCGCGACTGGCACGAAACATCAGCACCGAGCGACCCTCTTCCAGCGCATGCGCCATCGCGACAAAGTTGTACTGCCCACCAACACCGGAGACGACGCGGCCATCCTCCAAGCCATCGGAGACTGCCGCCCCCAGCAGGGTGGTCATCATGCAGGTGTTGAAGAACCGCGCATCGCGACGCTGCAGGCGGTCGATACTCTCGCGGCCGCCATAGAGCTGGTTGATGTTGGATACCCGCGTCATTCCGATCGCGGCACGGGCCGTACGCGGAAGCTCGCGCAACCATCGATAGAAATCAGGCGAGCCTAAGAAAAATGCGGCGTGCAGATACTGCCCGTCGCGCTCCAAACGCGCGCGATCACTGGCAGTCGCGCTGCCGTCAAACAACCGCTGCATCAGCGCGACGTCGGCCAGCACACGGCGCTTGATGACGCCGCAGTCGACTAGGTGCATGAAGCCGTCGGTGATCATCTCGCTGGCGCCAAACAGGCCTTCATTGAATTCGCCAAGACCGCCCCAGCCACAGTGCAGTGCCGATTGATGCAGCTCCGGCGCGACGACATCAATAAGCCCGCGATACTCACTATTGCGACAGTGCCGCAAGCGCAGAGCGTGCGAAAGTGCGTCTGAGAGCGCGCCAATGCCGATCTGCAAGGTGCCGCCATCGCGTACCAGCGTGCTGGCATACAAACCAATCGCGAACTCGGCAGCACTCACCGGTTGCCGTGGCAGTGCAAACAACGGCTCGGATTTGCCCGGCAGGCGAACCACGGCATCGAACAGCTCGGCGGCAACCACCGCATCACCACCCATGAAGGGCAGGTCGGGATGCACTTCGGCCACGAACAAAGGCCGCGGCAAGCCCCGTCGCGCCATTTCGTCGAGCAAATCGAGGGTGAGGTCGGGATTGCAGCTGAGCGAAAGCTCGCCGCTGCTGGCATCCTGGGCCACGCGCTGGACAATCAAGTTGACGCCACGGCTGGCCATTGCCCGCGCCACATGGGTGTAGTTGATGCTGGTGTAGCTGCGCTGGGCTTGGCTTGAGTTCAACAACGCGCCCGATTGCAGATAAAACTCCTCCACCCTGATGTTCGCCGGCAGGGCACTGCGGCGTTGCGCGAGTGTCCAGTCCAGTGGCTCGAAATCGGCACCGAAGTGACGTTCGACAAAGGGTTGCAAAAAACGCCGCTCCAGTCCCGCACCCAAGGGCGGCGGCGTCAGCGACAACGCAGTGGAGACGGAAAGCGACCGCGTCGGGTCAGCCGCGACTCGCCGATACAGCGCATTCAACAAACGATGCGGCTTGCCCAAGCCCAGCGGCGCGGCCAGCACAATGGTTTGGTCCAGACGTTCGAAAACGAAGTCGACGGCAGCCTCGACACTGGTGATCGCGAGCGGAGTGGTCATGTGCTCAGACCATACCGCTCACCAAGGTCAAACGAAAGCGTGGCAACTCGCTGGACTCGCTGCACACGACGCTGGCGCGAGCCGCCGCAGCTGCGGCAGGATAGGCAATGACCTTTTCCCGCGCCGGCTTTCTGAATGGGCTACTTGCCTTTGTCGCCGCGATCGCCTTGACCGCGATAGTTGGCTCGATCGTGCAGAGCCAACTCAACTTGAACACATTAGCCGAGCTGGGCGTTGCGATTTCAGCGAGCACCCGTTGGCAGACGACGCTGGCAGATTTGCTTGGCTTTGCGCCGACTTGGGCGGCGATCGTCGCAGGCGGTTTTCTGCTCGCGTTCGCAGCCGCCGCGGGCTTAAGCCGCTGGCGACCGCAATGGCGACTTTTCTGGTTTGTACTGGCCGGCGCCATCGCCGTCCTGACCGCGCTGCTTGCGATGCGCGCGAGTCTCGGGCTGACCGCAATCGCCGCAGCAAGAGGTGCGTTGGGGGTGAGTTTGTTGGTAGCTAGTGGGGCGCTGGGGGGAT
>ENA-ORBV01003264-ORBV01003264.1-microbial-mat-metagenome-genome-assembly--contig:-NODE-3264-length-32767-cov-5.338054_pt1 | contig 32767 bp, 30 predicted proteins | sample MGYA00237777_ERZ505514 | MGnify/ENA primary metagenome ERZ505514 (study PRJEB26160, sample SAMN06269048) | microbial mat metagenome | isolation source: Oligotrophic lake microbial mat | place... | reverse complement strand
ACCACCGAGATCTACACCTCTCTATTCGTCGGCAGCGTCAGATGTGTATAAGAGACAGCCCAGCGCATGCGCCATCTGCAAGCCCAGGCCGCGCGAACCACCGGTCACCAGGGCCGTCTTGCCCTGCAGGTCGAACAGTTGGTGTACGGTGCGTGGTGTCATGTGGTCTCCCGGCAATGGAACAAAAAAGGCGTGGGCTGGTCAATGCTCTTCGTGCAGGCGCGAACGCACGTACACCAGCGCCACGCCACAGGCCACGACGAGGGTGCCGATCACGACCAGAACAAAACCGGAACCCTCCTGCTGCCGGGACATGTAGGCGCCGACCAGCAACGTCAGCAAACCGCCGTAAATCAACACCCAGATCAGGGTTTCCAGGCGCGCCAGGCGCCGATTCGTGGTGCCGTTGTATTTTTTGAAGAATGACATCAGAAGGCCTCTTCGGGCAGGTCGGCGCAGGTCATGTCACGGGTCTCGACGACGCGCAACCAGGCTGCAGTTTTGGGAAGTTCGTAATGGAAGAAAAAGCGTGTCGCACCCAGGCATCCCTGCGTGCGGCTGCCAGACATGGCGGGATCGGCAACCAGAGCGCAGTGGCATACATCAAGCCAGATCCACGCCAACACCGCGTGGCCGAACGCCTGCATGTAGGGCACGGCGTTGGCCAGCGCGTGCGCCGGGTCCCCGGTCGCCCACCCGGCTCGGGTGGCCACCAGTACCTGCTCCCAGGCCAGCGCCAGATCCCGGGCATGCGGCGCCAGTGGCGGCAGCCGTTGGGCACGTTGTTGTGTGGCCTGCATGCGCTGGCCAAGCAACTCCAGCGCACGACCGTTTTCCATCAGCACCTTGCGCCCCAGCAAATCGGTTGCCTGAATGCCGTGCGTGCCTTCATGGATCATGTTCAGGCGATTGTCGCGCCAGTACTGCTCTACCGGAAAATCGCGCGTGTAGCCGTACCCGCCATGGACCTGGATCGCCAGCGAGTTCGCCTCCAGGCACCATTCGCTGGGCCAGCTCTTGGCAATCGGCGTCAGCACTTCCAGCAGCAGTCGGGCCTCGTCAGCCGCCAATGCGTCGCCGGTGTGTTGTTCATCCACCAAACGGGCGCAAAACAACTCCAGCGCCAGCGCGCCCTCGCAATACGCCTTCTGGGCCAGCAGCATGCGTTTCACATCGGCGTGTTCGATGATGCGAACCTGCGGTCTCGACGCATCCTTGCCGGCGACACCGACCGCTCTGCCCTGCGGCCGGTTGCGCGCGTACTCGAGCGAGGCGTAGTAACCGGCGAGCCCGAGCATGGTGGCCGCCATGCCGATGCCGATGCGCGCCTCGTTCATCATGTGAAACATGCAGCGCAGGCCTTCGTGTGGCCGCCCCACCAGATAACCAATGGCACCGGTACGACCCGCCACCGGAAACTTGCCCTCACCAAAGTTCAGCAGTGTGTTGGTCGTCCCGCGCCAGCCGAGTTTGTGGTTCAAGCCGGCCAGCGCTACGTCATTACGCTCCCCGGTCAGGCGTCCTGCGGTATCGACCAGTTTCTTCGGCACGATGAACAGCGATAGGCCCTTTGTGCCCGGGATCAGATTACCATCCGGCCCGGGAATTTTCGCCAGCACCAGATGCACGATGTTTTCCGTCAGTTCGTGGTCCCCAGACGAAATCCACATCTTGTTGCCGGTGAGGCGGTAACGCGGACCCAATGCGTCGTCGCTGGCGCCCTCCCCGTCCAGGACGGCGCGGGTCGTGATATCCGACAGGCTGGAACCCGCCTGGGGTTCACTCAGGCACATGGTGCCAGCCCAACGCCCGGAGAATTGGTTGGCGGCGAACACCGCCTGCTGCACAGGCGTTCCGTGCACCAGCAACAGATTCGCATTGCCAGTGGTCAGCAAGTTGCTGCTGATGCTGATCGAGGCGAGGCCGAAAAACGCGTTGGCGCTGGCGTTGACGGTGTAGGGCAACTGCATGCCGCCCATCGCGTAGTCCTGCGCCGCCCCCAGCATCCCAGAGGCCACGTACGCCGCATGGGCATCGTGGGTGGCCTGCGGCAGGACAACCTTCTCGCCATCAAAACGCGGCTCCTGGGTATCCACGAGGCGGTTGAACGGCGCGTATTTCTCGCGCGCGATGCGCTCACACGTGTCGAGCACCGCGTCGAAGGTCTCGCGCGAATGGTCGGCGAAGCGCGCGCGTGCGACCAGAGACCCGGTGTCGAGCCACTGGTAAAGAAGAAAGTCAAGCGTGGAGCGAAAACCCATCTCTCACTCCGTGCTGCTGGCACAGGTCACAGAACTTCGAACACGCCGGCCGCGCCCATGCCGCCGCCAATACACATGGTCACCATGACGCGTTTGGCGCCGCGCCGCTTCCCTTCGATCAGCGCATGGCCAGTCAGGCGCTGGCCGCTCACGCCGTAAGGATGGCCGACGGCGATGGCGCCGCCGTTCACATTCAATCGATCCGCCGGGATGCCGAGCTTGTCGCGGCAATACAGCACTTGCACCGCAAACGCTTCGTTCAGCTCCCACAGGTCGATATCGCTCACGCTCAAGCCCAGGCGCTTGAGCACCTTCGGAATGGCGAACACGGGGCCGATGCCCATCTCATCCGGTTCGCATCCGGCCACCGCGAAACCGAGGAAACGCCCAAGCGGCTTCAGTCCGCGTTTTTCCGCCAGCGTTTCGTTCATCACCACCACCGCGCCCGCACCGTCAGAGAACTGGCTGGCATTTCCGGCCGAGATCAGGCCACCGGGCATGGCCGGCTTGATGCTGCTGATCCCTTCCTTGGTGGTGCCTTCGCGAATGCCTTCGTCCTTGCTGACCGTCACCTGTCTGGTCGTCATTCCCATGACCTTGTCCACCACACCGGCGGTGACGGTGATGGGTGCGATTTCCGCGTCGAACAACCCGGCAGCCAGCGCCGCGGTAGCCCTTTGCTGGCTTGCCGCGCCGTATTCGTCCATCGCATCGCGCCCGATCCCGTACCGCTTGGCGACGTTCTCCGCCGTCTGCAGCATGTTCCAGTAAATCTCCGGCTTGTTCTTGGCAAGCCAGGGATCTGCCAGCATGTGTTTGTTCATTTCCTGCTGCACGCAGGAGATACTTTCAACGCCGCCCGCCACATAGACATCACCCTCGCCGGCAATCACGCGTTGCGCGGCCGTGGCGATGGTCTGCAAGCCGGATGAGCAGAAGCGGTTGATTGTCATGCCCGACACCGTGATCGGGCAACCAGCGCGCAGCGCAATCTGTCGTGCAATGTTGGCGCCGGTGGCACCCTCCGGATTGGCACAACCCATGATCACGTCGTCGACCTCGGCCGCCTCGATGCCGGCGCGTTTGATGGCGTGTTCTACCGCATGTCCGCCCAGCGTGGCACCGTGGGTCATGTTGAAGGAGCCCTTCCAGCTTTTGGCAAGCGGGGTGCGGGCAGTGGAAACAATTACGGCATTGGTCATGGGAGTTCCTCGGACAGGGCAGATGCAAATGGAGCTCAGGATGCCTGCGCACCTGCAGAGATCAGGCGGTGATAAAAGCGGATCAGCTCGGCCAGGTTGTCAACCGAGATTCGTTCGTTGGTTCCATGCAGACGCGGCACGTCTTCTGGCTTGACGCGGATCGGGGAGAAGCGGAACACGTTGTCGCTCAAGGCCACGAAATGGATGGAATCCGATCCGGCCAGATACAGGCCTGGGGTGACGAGTGTGCCTGGAAACACCTCGCGCACCGTCGTGTTGAGCAAACGGTATGGCGCAGACGCGGTGGAACTGATGCCGGTCGCCTCATTGCCACCGGGCAAGGCGTACAGCTCGAAGCTGTCGCTGCCGGTGGCCTGTTTCACCTGTCCCTTGACGCGCTCCAGCACCGTGGCAATCGTATCGCCCGGCAACAAGCGGAAGTTGACTGTGGCCTCGGCCTGGCCGGGCAGCACGTTTTCCTTGTTGCCGGCGTTGGCCATGGTCAATGCGGTGGTGGTTCGCAGCATTGCATTGGTACTGGGAGCGGCCTCCAGCTGTTTCTGCACCAGCGGCCCGAACAACCACAGGTTGGACAACGCAACGCGGGAAAAGCCCGCCATTTCAGGCGCCAGTGTGCCAAACATCTCACCGGCCACGCCCCGTATGGCGGCAGGCAACTGCTCGTCGTCAATGCGTTTGAGGGCCGCGCTCATCATCGCGATTGCGCTGCCACCCTTGGCTGGCGGCATGGAAGAGTGGCCCGGTTTGCCCGACAAGCGCAACACCACCGACACATACCCCTTCTCGGCCACTCCGATAATCGCTACCGGCCTGGTCACTCCCGGCAGGATGCCCTCGGTGATCACCATGCCCTCATCGATGACAAACTCCAGGCGCACACCGCGCTCCTTGAGCAAGGCGGCAATCTGCCTGGCCCCGCGCAAGCCGGCGACTTCCTCGTCCGCCCCCGCCACCAGATAGATGGTGCGTTGCGGCTTGAATCCAGCGGCCGCCAGCAGCTCGAACGCCTCCATCTGCGCGATCAAGTTGCCTTTGTTGTCCCAGCTGCCGCGGCCCCACACAAAGCCGTCTTTTACGGTGCCGGCGAACGGGTCTACCGTCCAGTCCTTCTCGGTACCCGGTGCGATCGGCACCACGTCCTGGTGCGCCATCAGCATGATAGGCCGGGCTTTCGGGTCACTGCCCTGCCAGGTGTAAAGCAGGCTCAGGTCACCCACGACCTCGCGCTTGAGCACGCTGTGCGCCTTCGGATAACGCGCCTGCAGCATGGCGTGCAACTGCGCGAACTGGTCGGCATTGAGTGCGGCGTCGTCGCGTGAAGACACCGTGCGCGCGCGAATGGCTTCGGACAGATGCCGGGCGGCGGCTTCCTTGTCAAGCGCCAGCGGCGCCAGCGCCGGCACCTCGATCTGGCGCGACCCCTGGCGCAACGTATTGACGGCAACAAGCACGGCCAACACCAGCAGCAACGCCAGCAAGCCCAGCAACAGGCGCTTGATCATGGTTCGCCAGCCACTGCGGGCTTTCTCGGGGTCAGCTGAAGCTCTTGCCTTCGGCCGCCAGGCGCTGGATCAGTGGCGCCGGTTTCCAGAACTCGGCGTCGTCCAGCGGGTTGGCAGCAAACCGGTTCATCGCCTGCAACACATTGAACAGACCGAACTGGTCTGCGTAGTGCATCGGGCCGCCCCGGAACACCGGGAACCCGTACCCTGTGATGTAGACCATGTCGATGTCGCTGGCCTTGGCGGCGATGCCGTCCTCCAGAATATGGGCACCCTCGTTGACCAGGGCGAACACCAGCCGCTGCACGATCTCGTCGTCCGGCACCTTGCGTGGCGTGATGCCCAGCGACTCGCGGTGCGCCGCGATCATCTTCAGCACCAGCTCCGACGGAATTGCATCACGCTTGCCAGGGACGTAGTCGTACCAGCCGGCATTCGTCTTCTGGCCAAAGCGCCCGAGTTCACACAACAGATCGGCCGTCTTGCTGTATTTCAGATTGGCGCGCTCCACCGCGCGGCGCTTGCGGATGGCCCAACCGATGTCGTTCCCGGCCAGGTCCCCCATCCGAAACGGGCCCATCGCGAAACCGAACTTCTCCACGGCCTTGTCGACCTGGGTCGGTGTGCAGCCTTCATTGAGCAGGAACCCCGCCTGGCGGCTGTACTGCTCGATCATGCGGTTGCCGATGAAGCCGTCGCAGACGCCCGACACGACGGTAGTCTTCTTGATCTTCTTGCCCAGCGCCATCACCGTGGCGAGCACGTCCTTGCCGGTTTTCTCGGCCCGGACCACTTCAAGCAGGCGCATCACGTTGGCCGGGCTGAAAAAGTGGGTGCCGATCACATCCTGCGGACGCGCCGTGAAACTGGCGATGCGGTTCATGTCCAGCGTCGAGGTGTTGCTGGCCAGGATGGCACCGGGCTTCATCACCGCGTCAAGCTTCTTGAAAACAGTTTCCTTCACACCCATCTCCTCGAACACCGCCTCGATGACCATGTCGGCGTCCTTGAGGTCGGCGTAGTCCAGGGTGGTGCTGAGCAGCGCCATGCGCTGCTCGTACTTGTCCTGCTTGAGTTTGCCGCGGTTGACCTGGGATTCGTAGTTCTTGCGGATGGTGGCGATGCCGCGGTCCAGCGCCTCCTGCTTCATCTCCAGCATCTTCACCGGGATGCCGGCGTTCAGGAAGTTCATCGCGATGCCGCCACCCATGGTGCCGGCCCCGATCACCGCCAGCGACCCGACGCTGCGCTGCGCCGTGTCTGCAGGAACGTCGGCAATCTTGGACGTGGCGCGTTCTGCCATGAACAGGTGGCGCAGAGCCCGTGACTCTGGTGTCCACATCAGGTTGATGAACAGGTCACGCTCGGCAACCATACCTTCGTCGAACTTCATCCTGGTCGCCGCTTCCACCGCCGCAATACATTTGAGCGGCGCCGGGAAGTTCTTGGCCATCGCACCCACCATGTTGCGCGTGAACTGGAAGTAGGCGTCACCCAGCGGGTGTTTGCACGGAAGATTGCGTACCAGTGGCAACGGTCGCGCCGCTGCGACGGAGCGCGCGTACGCCAGTGCTTCGCCCGCCAGTGACTCGGCCGACGCTGCCATCTTGTCAAACAACTTCTGGCCCGGCAACATGGCCAGCATCTCGCTTTTGATCGGCTCGCCGCTGACGATCATGTTGAGGGCGACCTCCACGCCTAGCACGCGCGGCAGGCGCTGCGTTCCGCCAGCACCCGGCAGCAGCCCGAGCTTGACTTCGGGCAAGGCAACGCTGCAGCCAGGTGCCGCGATCCGGTAGTGGCAGCCCAGGGCAAGCTCGAGCCCGCCACCCATGACCACCGAATGCATGGCAGCCAGCACCGGCTTGGAACTGTTCTCGATGGCCAGTATCACGCTGAGCAGGTTGGGTTCCTGCATCGCCTTGGGGGACCCAAATTCCTTGATGTCGGCGCCACCGGAAAAGGCCTTTCCGGTGCCGGTGATCACGATCGCTTTGACGGCTGCATCCGCGGTGGCCCGCGCCAAACCGTCGGTGATCGCAGTTCGCGTCGCCAGACCCAAGCCATTCACTGGCGGATTGTTCAGGCTGATCACGGCCACATCACCCTGCACCAGGTACTCAGCGCTCATATCAATTTCCTTATGAAAACGGGGTTTTTCAACAGACAAGAACTTCAGCTTCCTGGTTGCACCAAAATTGTAGGCTCTGCCCCTGCCATCACCCTTGTGGTATGTCCCTCGTGGGACAGCCGGGCGCCCACTGACGCCGAACAGACGGCCAGGGCTGGCTCAGGACGCTAGACCTCCAGCCACTCCTTTCGGGTCTGGGCGTCGGCTCGCAACTGGTCTGGCGTACCGTCAAACACGATGCCGCCGTGACCCATCACCAGGGCACGGTCGGAAATTGCCATGGCTATCGTCAACTTCTGTTCAATCAGCAGCACCGAGACACCACGCTGCTTGAGCGTCTGGAGATACTCACCGACCAGCCCGACAATCTTGGGTGCCAGACCTTCGGTCGGCTCGTCGATGATGATCAGGTCCGGGTCACCCATCAGCGTGCGGCACAGGGTCAGCATCTGCTGTTCGCCCCCGGACAGAACGCCGGCCTCGGTGTGCTGACGGTCCTTCAGGCGAGGGAACATCCGGTACATGTCGTCAAACGACCACCGACTGCCCTCCCCCGCCTTTGCGCCGCCTTTCTTCTGACCGAGCAACAGATTCTGGTGCACGGTGAGCGCTGGAAAGATGTCGCGGCTTTCCGGCACATAACCGAGCCCAAGATGCGCGACTTCAAACGCCTTCTTGCCACTCAGTGACTGGCCCTTCCATAACATGTTGCCAGTCCACTCGACCAGACCCATGATCGCCTTGGCGGTGGTGGAGCGGCCCGAACCATTGCGTCCGAGCAGCGCCACAATTTCGCCGGGACCGACCGCAAAGTTTACGCCGTGCAGTACATGGCTCTTGCCGTAAAAAGCCTGCAAGTCCTGGATTTTCAGCATGCTCAGTGTCCTCCCGCCTGACCGTCGGCGACCGGTAAGCCGAGGTAGGCCTCCTGCACCCGCGCATTGGCGCGCACCAGGTCGGGCGCGTCAAAAGCCAGCACCTCGCCATACACCACCACGGCAATCTTGTCGGCCAGGCCAAACACCACTCCCATGTCGTGCTCCACTGTCAGCAGTGTCTTGCCGAAGGTGACTTCCTTGATGAGATCGATGAAGCGGCTGGTCTCGCTTCGGCTCATGCCGGCCGTCGGTTCGTCAAGCAAAATCACGTTGGCACCGCCAGCAATGGTGATGCCGATCTCCAGCGCGCGCTGCTCGGCGTAGGTCAAGTTCATCGCCAGCACCGCGTGTTTGCGGTGCAGGCCGATCTGCACCATCAGCTCGTTGGCGCGCTGGTTTGCATCGTCCAGGCCAACAAGAAACTTCAGAAAGGTGTACTTGTAACCCAGGCTCCAAAGCACGCCACAGCGCAGGTTCTCGAACACACTGAGTTTGGGGAAAATATTCGTGATCTGGAAGCTGCGCGACAGGCCCAGCCGGTTGATCTCGAACGGACGCTTGCCGTCAATGCGCTGGCCATTGAGCAAGACTTGTCCGGCCGTCGGGGCAAAACGCCCGCTGATCAGATTGAACAGTGTCGACTTTCCAGCCCCGTTCGGGCCAATCACGCCAATGCGTTCGCCTGCGTTGACGCAGAGGTTGATGCCACGGATGATTTCGGTCTTGCCAAAACTCTTGTGCAAGTCCTTCAGTTCAAGCGCCGGGCTGCTGTGGGATATCGTCATTGCGCTGCCTCCCGACGCCGCATCTCCAGTTCGATACCTTCCTGTATCGCGTTCCAGCGCAGTGCAAAACGCCGTCGCACCAGCTCGAACAAAGCCAGTCCCACAAACATCAATAACGCCGATCCAAGCCAGCTGCCCAGGCCGCGGGAGTCCAGTGGCAGCCCCAGGAAAACCAGGGTACTGCCCAGGGTGGCGCCGAGTTGCAGGTGGTACACCATCTCGATCATCGATGCCGCTCCGAACAGCGCCATCACCAGCGTCACACCCATGCCGAAGTAGGCGCCCAGAAGCTGCTTGAGCTTGCCAAAAAGCGCCACCCGCAGGTTCATCATGATCAGACTGGCGATACCGCCGGGGGCGTACATGACCATGAACAGGAAGACAAGCCCGAGGTACAGCAACCAGGCTTTGGTGATCTCGCTCAACAGCACAAACGCCAGCACCATCAACACCGCACCGATGATGGGGCCAAAGAAAAACGTGGCGCCGCCCAGAAAGGTGAACAGCAGGTACGCGCCCGAGCGCGCCGCTCCCACCACCTCGGCCGTGACGATCTCGAACGTCAGTGCGCCGAGCCCACCGGCGATGCCCGCGAAGAAGCCGGCAATGATGAAAGCGTAATACCGCACCCGCTGCGTGTCGTAACCCACAAACTCGACACGCTCGGGGTTGTCGCGCACGGCATTGAGCATGCGTCCGAGCGGCGTCCCGGTGAAGGCAAACATCGCTGCCACCGCCAGGAAGGTGTAGATTGCGATCAGGTAATAAACCTGGACCGCCGGGCCAAAAGTGATGCCCAGAAACGGCTGGCCTACCACCCGGTTGCCCGACACACCACCTTCTCCGCCAAAGAATTCCGGCACCATGAGCGACATGGCAAATACCAGTTCTGCCATTCCGAGGGTGATCATGGCAAAGGTGGTGCCGGATTTGCGCGTGGTGACGTACCCCAGCAACACCGCGAAACCCATGCCGGCGAAACCACCCACCAATGGGACCAAGGACACCGGAATCGGTGCGCCGCCGCTGCTGGCCAGGTTGAGCGCGTGAATTGCCATGAACGATCCCAGCCCGGTATACACCGCATGTCCAAAACTCAACATGCCACCCTGACCCAGCAGCATGTTGTAGGACAGGCAGGCAATGATGGCAATGCCCATTTGCGACAGGACGGTAATGCCCAGCCCGCTCTCGAACAGCAGCGGTGAGAGCAACAGCAGCAGAGCGAACAGGCTCCAGGTCAGCCAGCGGCCAAGGTTGAACGGTATGGCAAGGGTTTTGGTGGTGGTCATCATGGGTCAGCCCTCGCGTTTACCCAACAGGCCGCGCGGCCGGAAGATCAGGATCAGGACCAGGAACAGGTAGGGCAGGATCGGCGCCACCTGCGACAGGGTCATCTTGAACAGCGTGTTTCCTGCCGCCGCAGCGCCAAGCGTCAGGCCGAGTTGTGTGGCCAGGCTTCCGAGCGAAACATCAAAGGCGATGGCAAAGGTCTGGATCAGCCCGATCAGCAACGAGGCCAGGAAGGCGCCCGACAAGGAGCCCATTCCGCCCACCACCACCACCACGAAGATGATCGATCCCAGGGTGGCGGCCATCGAGGGCTCAGTGAGAAAAGTGCTGCCACCGATTACGCCGGCCAGGCCCGCCAGCGCCGTGCCAGCGCCAAAAACCAGCATGAACACGCGCGGCACGTTGTGGCCCAGAGCCTCCACCATCTCCGGGTGTGTCAGGGCGGCCTGGATGACGAGGCCGATGCGTGTGCGTGTCAGCAACAACCAGACCGACATCAGCATCACCAGTGCCACCAGCATCATGAAGCCGCGTGTCGCCGGGAAGGGCGAGCAGACGACCCGTACCGCCGCGTCTGCGGAACTGCACAACTCGACCGGCGCCGCGCCCCACAACAGGTTCAGGCCACTGACGGAGTGGTTGATCAGGGTAAAGGCCGGACCGCGCAGTGCGTCCGGCGGCTGGAACTGCACTGCCAGCCGACCCCAGACCAATTGCACCAGTTCAAATATCACGTAGGACAAACCAAAGGTGACGAGCAACTCGGGCACATGGCCGAACTTGTGTACCTTGCGCAGACAGACGCGCTCGAACGCGGCGCCCATCGCACCCACGACCAGCGGCGCAATCAGCAGCGCGGGCCAAAAGCCCACCACCTGCGACACGGTGTAGCCGACGTAGGCACCCAGCATGTAAAAGCTGGCATGCGCAAAGTTCAATACACCCATCATGCTGAAGATCAGGGTCAGGCCCGAACTCAGCATGAACAACAACAGGCCATAGCTGAGCCCGTTGAGCGTCGAAATAATGAAAAACTCCATGGTCCCGAACCTTCCCCGGCGGCAAAAAGACAAAAAGGCCCGGCCGCAAGCCGCGGCTCGGGCCCCTGCTGCAATTCAGCAGGCGATCACGGACGTTTCATCTGGCAGCTGGTGGGCGTGCTGGAAACGTAGTTCGGGTACTCCTTGACCAACGCCAGGGTCATGCCGGTGTTTTCCGGGCTGTACGGGAACTTGGCGTCGGCCTTTTGCCAAACCGTCATGTACAGCGGTTGCTGCAACTGGTGATCGGACTTGCGCATCTGGATCTCGCCGTTGAAACTTTTGACGTCGATGCCCGACAACGCCGCCGCCACCTTCACCGGATCGGTGGATTTGGCCTTGGCCATTGCCGCGCCGACGGTGGTGAAGAGATGCGCGAACTGCACACTGATGAGGTCGTCGTTGTACTTGGCCTTGAACTCCTTCATCCACTTCTCCATCTGGCCGCCCATGTTGTAGTGGCCGCCTGCGATCTGGAACACCCGACCCGCGCCATTCGTGCCCAGTGCAGTCGGCGTGCCGGTGGCGGCGGTGTAGTAGGTGAATATCTTGCCGGTGTAGCCGCCTTCGTTGGCCGCCTTGACCAGCAGCGACAGATCGGAGCTCCAGTTTCCGGTCACCAGGGTGTCCGCGCCGGAGGCCTTGATCTTGGCAATGTACGGAGCAAAGTCGCGCACCTGGGCCAGTGGGTGCAGGTCTTCACCCACAATCTGGATATCCGGGCGTCTGCGCGCCAGGGTCTCCTTGGTGTACCTGGCAACCTGCACGCCGTGCGAATAGTTCTGGCCAAGGATGTAGACCTTCTTGATGTCCTTTTGCTCCGCCATGAAGCTGGACATGGCCTCCATTTTCATGGAGGTGTCGGCATCAAAACGGAAGTGCCAGTAACTGCATTTGCTGTTGGTAAGGTCCGGGTCCACGGCGGAATCGTTGAGGTAAATCACCTCCTTGCCCGGGTTGCGCTCGTTGTGTTTGGTGACCGCATCCGACAGTGCCAGGGCGACCGATGAACCATTGCCCTGGATGATGTAGCGCACTCCGCCGTCGATCGACGCCTTCAAGGCAGTCAGGCTTTCGGTCGGGCTCAGCTTGTTGTCGATGAAACTCATCTCGAACTTGACACCGGCCGGGTTGCCCGCGCCGCTGAACTTGTCGGCCAGGAACTGGTAGGTCTTTTGCTGGTTGATGCCGGTCGGCCCAAGCAGCCCGGTCAACGCGTCAATACGCACCATCTTCACGGTCTCGCCCTTCTGGGCAATCGCCGAGCCGGCGCAGACCGCAACCACCAACGCAGCCACACTATGTAATACGAACTTCATTACTTATCTCCCGGGGTTTGAAATTGAAAAAGAACTCGCGAAGCGTACATGGTCTGGGCGCAATCACCCACAGGGAATGCCCTAGGGATGTTCTGCACAATTCGCGCCGTGCGCGGCGTGGGTTTTGCGGGATGAGGCGCAATGCGCAAAACCCAAGGCCGGGCCGAGGCCCTGCCTGGCTTTGCAACGCCGCGGATCGCCCGCAAAACCACGCCCCTACAGAGCGTTCGAACCAAAACCGGCCCTTCGCCCACCCAACCGCTTGCGTGTGCCTCGGGCATACGCTGCACCGTGTTGGCGTGTAAATCATCCCGTTTCGGACTCGAACGCGGATGGCGGGAGTGCTGCAGAGTATCCCCAGGCGAACGGGGGAAATGTGCCGCCGCTTCGCCTTGCCCGATGCTTTTTGCAGCAGGAAGTGTCACAAGTCCGGAAGCCGGTAATCCTTGAGCATTTCGCGCAGTTTGGTCTTCTGCATTTTTCCGGTGCCGCCCAACGGTATCGCGTCGACGAACACCACGTCGTCGGGCACCTGCCACTTGGCGATCTTGCCGGCGTAAAAGGACAACAAGTCTTCGCGCGAGACGGTTGCAGCGGGCTTCTTGACCACGGCAATGATGGGCCGCTCGTCCCATTTCGGGTGGGCCACGCCAATACACGCCGCCATCGCCACCGCAGGATGGGCCATGGCGATGTTCTCCACGTCGATGGAGCTGATCCACTCTCCGCCCGACTTGATCACGTCCTTGCTGCGGTCGGTGATCTGCATGTAGCCGTCCGGGTCGATGGTGGCCACATCGCCGGTGGGGAACCAGCCGTCCACCAGCGGCGAACCGGTGTCGGATTTGTAATAGTCACGAATCACCCACGGGCCTTTCACATGCAGGTCGCCAAAGGCCTTGCCATCCCAGGGGAGTTCCTTGCCGCCGGGATCGACGATCTTCATGTCGACCCCGTAAATGCCACGTCCTTGTTTGACCCGCACCTTCAACTTGTCTGCTGGCGCCATATCGAGGTGCTTGTTCTTCAGTGTGCATATTGTTCCAAGGGGCGACATTTCGGTCATACCCCAGGCGTGCAGCACTTCCACACCGTAGTCGTCGTTGAAGGCGGTGATCATGGCGGGCGGGCAGGCAGAACCGCCGATGACGGTGCGCTTGAGCGTGGAAAAACGCAGACCACCCGATTGCATGTGGCCCAGCATCATCTGCCATACGGTCGGCACACCCGCAGCAAAGGTGACCTGTTCCGACTCGATCAGTTCGTACACCGACTTGCCATCCAGCGCGGCGCCCGGAAACACAATCTTGGCGCCGGTCATGGCTGCGGAATAGGGCAGGCTCCAGGCATTCGCATGGAACATCGGCACCACCGGCAACACTGTGTCGCGCGCACTCATGTTGAGCGCATCGGGCAAGCCTCCGGCGAACGCATGCAGGATGGTCGAGCGGTGGCTGAACAGCACGGCCTTGGGGTTGCCAGTCGTACCGCTGGTGTAGCACATGCTTGACGCCGTGTTTTCGTCAAACTCTGGCCAGGCAAATGTGTCCGACTGCTGTGCCAGCAAAGCCTCGTAACTCTGCAGCCCGGCAATGCCGCTGTCAGCCGGCAGTTTGTCGGCGTCGCACAGGGCAATGTAATGGCGGATGCTGGTCGCCTTGCCCTGCAGGGCCTTGACGATGGGCAGGAAGGTCAGGTCAAAAAACAGCACCTGGTCGTCGGCGTGGTTGGCAATCCAGGCGATCTGGTCTGGATGCAGGCGCGGGTTCAGGGTGTGCAGGACGCGGCCAGTGCCGCTCACGCCGAAATACAGCTCCAGATGCCGGTAGCCGTTCCAGGCCAGTGTGGCAACCCGGTCGCCGAATGCCAGCTTCAAGGTTTCCATTGCGTTCGCCACCTGGCGCGATCGCCGCGCGATGTCCTTGTAGGTGCAGCGGTGGATGTCGCCCTCGATGCGGCGCGAGACGATTGCACCTTCCGGGTGGTGGCGCTCGGCGAAGTCGATCAGCGACGCGATGAGCAGCGGTTGGTTTTGCATCAGGCCAAGCATGGGCGAACTCCTGTGAAAGGAAATGGTGGGAACAGACAGCGGCACCAGACCGCCAGGCTGCGAGTATTGCCCATGCCAGCGCGCCCGGACCCCCGTAAATGCCCTCACTCTGGCAGGGCCAGTCAACTGCGGGACAATCGGGAGATGACTATGCCCGATTCCTCCACGCTGGACTGCGCGCAGCAGTCGGCGGCGCCGGACCGGGCGGTAACGCTCACGCCGCTGCGCTGGAACAACCGCTTCGCCCGTCTGGACCCGGCTTTTTTCACCCGGCTTGCGCCGACCGCTCTGCCCGAGCCGTACTGGGTGGGTACCAACCCGGCGCTGGCGGCCGAAATGGGCCTGGACGGCGCGTGGCTGACGTCGCCCCAGGCGCTGGCGACCTGGAGTGGTAACACCATTGCCGCCGGATCCGATCCACTGGCCAGCGTTTACAGCGGCCACCAATTCGGCCAATGGGCTGGCCAACTCGGTGACGGACGCGCCATCCTGCTCGGCGAACTGGAAACCGCCGGGGGTCCGCCACAGGAGATTCAGCTCAAGGGAGCGGGCCTGACGCCGTACTCGCGCATGGGCGACGGCCGCGCTGTCTTGCGCAGCTCGATCCGCGAATTCCTGTGCTCCGAGGCCATGCACGGGCTCGGCATCCCGACCACACGCGCCCTCGCGGTGACCGGCTCCGACGCCCGCGTACGGCGCGAAGAAGTCGAAACCGCTGCTGTAGTGACCCGGGTCGCGCCAAGCTTTTTGCGCTTTGGCCATTTCGAACACTTCTCCTACAGTGGCCAGAGCGGGCATCTCAAGACCCTGGCCGACTACGTGATCGACCGCTTCTACCCCGACTGCCGGGGCACCGATCAGTTCGGCGGCAATGCCTATGCCGCGCTGCTCGAAACCGTCAGTGAACGCACTGCGCGTATGCTGGCCGACTGGCAGGCGGTCGGGTTTTGTCACGGCGTGATGAACACCGACAACATGAGTATTCTCGGCCTGACCATCGACTACGGCCCATTTCAGTTTCTGGACGGTTTCAACCCGGCGCATGTCTGCAACCACTCGGACAACCAGGGACGGTACTCCTACAACCGGCAACCGAATATCGCCTACTGGAATCTTTTTTGCCTGGGCCAGGCGCTGCTGCCGTTGGTCGGTGAACAGGAGTTGGCGCTGGCCGCGCTGGAGAGTTACAAGACCGTGTTCCCGCAGGCCCTGCAGGAGAAAATGTCCGCCAAACTGGGCTGGAACGAGACCCGCGGGGAAGACAAAGGCGTGATCGAGCGCGTCTTGCAATTGCTGGCAGCGGAAAAGGTGGACTACACCATTTTCTGGCGCCGTTTGAGCCATGCGGTCCGGCTGAACGACTATGAACCGGTGCGCGACCTGTTGCTGGACCGGCCGGCGCTTGACTCCTGGATTGCGCAATACCGGCAGCGGCTGGAGCACAGCACGGCGCCCGATCCGGCGCGCCAGATGCTGGCGACCAATCCAAAGTTCGTATTGCGGAACCATTTGGGCGAACAGGCCATCCAACTGGCCAGGCAGCGTGACTACTCAGGCGTGTCCACCCTGCTGATGTTGCTGGCGGATCCGTTTTCGGAGCATTCCGATTTTGAGTCCTACGCTGGTTTCCCGCCGGACTGGGCCTCGGGAATCGAGATCAGCTGTTCTTCCTGATATCTAGGCGAAAATCCTGCCATGACCTACAAAATCGAAAAAACTGATGCGCAGTGGAAGACACTCTTGCAAGAGAAAGGCGCCGAACCGCCGGCCTTTGACGTGGCCCGCCACGAATCCACCGAGCGCGCCTTTACCGGCAAATACGCCGACCACAAGGGAATGGGTACCTACACCTGCATCTGTTGCGACAAACCACTGTTTGACGCCGACACCAAGTTCGACTCTGGCACCGGCTGGCCGAGTTATTTCCGGCCCATCAGCGAGGAGGCAGTCGGGACCAAGGTTGACGGCCTGTTGTGGATGAAACGTACCGAGGTGCATTGTGCAGACTGCGGCGCGCACCTCGGCCACGTGTTCCCTGACGGGCCGGCGCCCACCGGCCTGCGCTACTGCATGAACTCGGCGTCTTTGGATTTCAAGCCAGCATGAGGATCCTGATCGACTTTGTCCCGATCCTGCTATTCTTCGGCGCCTTCAAGTTCTACGACATTTATACTGCCACCGCCGTGTTGATGGCCGCCACCGTGCTGCAAACCGGCGTCATCTATGCGATGGACCGCAAGATCACCGGCATGCAGAAGGTGACGCTGGCATTGATCCTGGTGTTTGGCGCGCTTACCCTGTGGCTGCACGATGAACGCTTCATCAAATGGAAACCGACCGTTCTGTATGCGGCGATGGCGTTTGGTCTGGGCCTGACTGTGTGGGTGTTCAAGAAGAGTTTCCTCAAGCTGATGCTGGGTTCGCAACTGGAGTTGCCGGACCGGGTGTGGATGCGCCTGAACCTCGCCTGGATCGTCTATTGCCTCTTCATGGCGATCATCAACGCTTACGTCGCCGCGTTTTTCAGCACCGAGGCCTGGGTCGACTTCAAGTTGTGGGGCTATGTGTTCCCGCTGGTCTTTTTGGTTGCCCAGGGCTTCTACATTTCTCCCCACCTGAAGGCCGACGAGCCCAAAACCGGAAGTTGAATATGGCCCCCACTGCGACTGCAATCGAGCAACGGTTGCGCGAGGTTTTGCAGCCCAGCGCCTTGACGGTGCACGATGAGAGTGCCGAACACGCCGGCCACGTCGGCGCCAATGGCACCGGGGCGGGTACCCATTTCCGGGTGTCTATCAGCTCGGATCTGTTCATCGGCAAGTCGCGCGTGCAACGCCATCGGCTTGTGTATGATGCGCTGCAAGATTTCATTGCCGGTGGCCTGCACGCGCTGGCCATCGAAGCCCATTGAGATAGCCACACGCTGGCCGCAACGTGCGCCGCCGGCGGTCATCCAACCAAAACACACCGTACGAAGGAACCCATGAAAAAAACACTGACATTGAGCCTGCTTGTCGCAGCCATAGGCGCTTTCGCCGCCCTGCCCGCGCTGGCGCAGAACATTGCCATCGTCAATGGCAAAGCGGTGCCGACGGCGCGGGTGGAGGCGCTGGCCCAACAGGTGGTCAAGTCCGGCCGCGCCGTGACGCCCGAGATGCAGGGCCAGCTGCGCGAAGAAGTGATCGCCCGCGAGATCTTCATGCAAGAGGCACAAAAACGCTCCCTCGACGTCAGCGACGACTTCAAGGTGCAGATGGAACTGGCACGTCAGTCCCTGCTGATCCGCGAATTGTTCAACGAGTTCCAGAAGCAGAACCCGGTCTCGGACACGGAAGCCAAGGCCGAATACGACAAGTTTGCCGCCGCCAACAATGTCAAGGAATACAAGGCGCGCCACATCCTGGTGGAGAAGGAAGCCGAAGCGAAGGCGATCATTGCGAGCCTGAAAAAAGGCGGCAAGTTCGAGGACATCGCCAGGAAGTCGTCCAAGGACCCAGGGTCCGGGGCCAACGGCGGTGATCTGGACTGGGCACCAGCGGGCAGCTACGTGAAGGAGTTCTCGGAGGCGATGGTGGCACTGCAAAAGGGCAAACTGACCGAAAACCCGGTCAAGTCGCAGTTCGGCTTTCACGTGATACGGCTGGACGATGTGCGCGAGCCACAACTGCCCAAGTTCGAAGAGGTCAAGCCGCAGATTTCGCAACAACTCGCGCAGCAAAAGCTGGCGCGCTTCCAGGAAGAGTTGCGCGCTAAGGCGAAGATCGAGTAAACAGCTTGAGCGCCATCAAGGCGCCAATCAGCAGCGGCTGGTGGATCAGGTAGTAACTCAGGCTCCAGCGTCCCAGCCAACTCAGCAAATTGCCCACACCCGGAGGTTGCCAATCCAGCCACCGGGGTGCATGCGCAAGCAGCCATCGCCCGGCAGCCACGCCGCACCACACCATTGCCATCCAGGGCAGCAGCGGGACATAGTCCTCCGTGATCGGTTTGCTGGTTATAAAGCCGAGCCAGTTGAGCTGCGGCGCATTGAATAACGGCGCCACAGCACTGCCCTGCAGCAGCCAAGGCGCAGCCAGAGGCGCCGCCAGCGCAACACCCGCGAGCGCCAGCAACACCGGGATGCTTCGCCCTGCGCTGAGCCGCGCGATCAGCAGCATCACGGCCACAGCGTGCAGCACGCCAAAATAAATGAAGCTGCGCGGGAACATCAGCCAGGAGCCAAAACTCACCAGCGCCGCGCCAGCCACCACTTGCCACCAGCGCCGCCAGAACCGGCCCCAAGTCTGCCCTTGTGCCGCCGCCACCGCCTGACCAAGGCCGACGCACAAGAGGAACAGGCCCAGGATGCAGCTGCGTTGCCAGGTCCAGACTGGATCCCGATAGAAGTCCTGCTTCCAGTAGCCCAGGTAGCTCAGGTCAAAGCAGAAGTGGAACACGGTCATCCAGACCAAGGCGAAGCCGCGCAAGCTATCGATTGCGTCCAGACGGTGCGATTGCATGACCGGCAGTGTACGGGCGCCCTGCGCAGCGCCGGAGGTTGCGGAAGCGGTCCTGGCCGCGCCTCCTGCCCCTTGCGAGCAGGACAAGGGAAAACCCTTTGTTGACACCTATATCGATAAAGTCAACAATGAATCCAAACCCTCTGGCATCCCCAAACGCATGTTTATCGCCGCGCTCGAAACGATCCGGTCCCGCGAGAACGACAACCTGTTGTGGCTGGTCGTCGAGACCGACACGGGAATTGCCGGTCTGGGTGAAGCTTTCTTCGCACCGGGCGCAGTCGATACTTTTCTGCATGAAATCGTCGCCCCGCTGGTGCTGGGCCGTGACGCCACCCGCATCGGCGCCATCAATCGCGAGCTGACGCGGTATCCAGTCGGTTATGCCTCTTCGGGTGTCGAGATGCGTGCCGCTGCCGCACTTGACATTGCCCTTTGGGACTGTTTGGGGCAAAAAGCCGGCCTGCCCCTGCACACCCTGCTGGGTGGGCGCGCCCGGGACACGATTCGCATCTACAACACCTGTGCCGGCCCGCACTACGTCACCAAGGCACGCTCGCCCGATGTCGATGCGTGGTTCGGTCGCGACCGCGACCTGCAGGCGCTGGATGACCTGCACGCCTTCGAACACGAACCAGAGCGCCTGGCGCGGGAGCTTCTGGACGAGGGCATCACGGGCATGAAGATATGGCCGTTCGACCGGGCTGCTTTCGCCAATGGCGGTGTTGGTATCACCGGCCCGCAAATCCAGGAGGGCCTGCGGGTGTTCCAGCGTATTCGCGCGGCAGTCGGCACCGAGATGGACCTGATGGTCGAAATGCACGCGTTGTGGGATCTGACCAGCGCCAAGCAGATCATCCGCGCGGTGGAAACAGTCGATCCCCTGTGGATCGAAGACCCGGTTCGCATGGACGACACCCGTGCCCTGCAGGAGCTGTCCCGCTTCACCCGCATCCCGCTGCTGGCATCCGAGACGCTGGCTCCGGCGGCATCGTTTGCACCACTGATCGGTTCCGGTGCACCAGGTATCGTGTGTTTCGATCCCGGTTGGTGCGGCGGCGTGACCCAGGCGCGCGCGATCTGTGAAATGGCAGCGGCGGCGCAACTGCCGGTCGCCGCGCATGACTGCACCGGCCCGGTCGGTTTCGTGGCTGGCACGCACCTGTCGATGTGGGCACCGACCGCGATGATCCAGGAGACTGTGCGCGCCTACCTGCGAGGCTGGTACGCAGACGTGGTAACCGAGTTGCCGGTGATCGACAAGGGGCGCCTGTTCCCCTTGAACGGGAGCGGACTTGGCACGAAACTGAAGCCCGAATTTCTCGCCGCAGCCTCGACCTCGCGACGGCGCAGCGGCGTCGCGCAAACCCCTGCCATGTAAGGAGTACCCCATGACCAGCGTGACCAAGACGATTGCCAATGAACTGCTCGATCTGGACGCAGCACACGCGGCGTTCGAGCGCGACGGATTCCTGATCGTGCCCAATGCCCTGGATCCGGCCCAGGTGCTTGCGCTGGACGCGGCATTCAAGACCCATCTGGCCAGCCATGCGCAAGACTGGGCCAATTTCAGCGAGAGTTTCATCACGGCGCCGGACGTGTTGCCCCGCACCGAAGCGTTTGACTGTGTCATCGAGAACGCCCGCATGTTCCCCCTGCTCGAACGCCTGATTGGCCCGGACCTGGCGTTCGAGGAGCTCGCCCTGATGCAACGAAAACCCACCGAAAACGTCGGTGAACTCAAGGGCTGGCATCGCGATATTATTCGCGCGCATGAGCGGCGCCATGAGATCGATGCAATTTCGGTGGTGTATTACCTGACGGATGTGGGGCCAGACGACCATTGCTTCAGCATCGTGCCCGGTACCCATGGACCACGCGTCGACATGCGCACCGACGACGTGCAACCCGGCATGGAATTCGACGCCCTGGGTGCGGCGGGCTCGGCGTTTGTTTTTCACGCGCGCTGTATCCATGCCGGCAAGCTCAAGCTGGGGTCGCGCGAGCGCCGCACCATCCATCTCTATTTCGGCCACGCGGCGACACCACGCACCTCGGAGTGGACGGAGATTCCGCAGCGCCTGGCCAAGCGCCGCGATCCAGGTCTGCCGCCCCAGCTGTATGCGAAAGCGGCAACCACGGCCAGCGTGGATGGCGTTGGCCGCAGGCCGCGCCATCTGCCACCCGGCCTGAGCACGGCCGAACAGCTGATCCATGTGCAACGGGCGGCAAACCGTCGACCAGGAGTGGCGGCATGAGCGCGGCCGGGCCGCTCCCATGGCGCCCGTCACCGCAGCCGCCAGGCCAGGGTACTCCAATGAGCTACGCAATCAACGACATCCGCGCAAGACTGTTCGCCTCGGTGCTGTCGGACTGCCTGGACCAATGCGGCCTGATGCACCAGGCGCTGCCAGCGCGCATCCGCCCGCTGGACGAGGGCGGCGTCATGGTGGGGCGGGCGCGCACTGCGGCATTCATGGAGGTCTACGAGGTTCCTGAGGGTTCGAACCCCTATGAGTTGGAGATAGCCTTGATCGACAGCCTGACACCCGGTCAGATTCCGGTGTTTGCCTGCTCCAATCCGGCCCGGGTCGCACCCTGGGGCGAGTTGCTGTCGACCGCGTCAAGGGTACGCGGAGCCGCTGGCGCGCTGATGGACGGGTGTGTGCGCGACATCAAGCCGATCAAGGCGATGGGGTTTCCGGTGTTCCACGGTGGCATCGCGCCGCTCGATTCCAAGGGCCGCGGAAAAATAATGGCTATCGACGTGCCCATTGAATGCGCTGGGGTACCGGTGCGCCCGGGGGACCTGATCTTTGGTGACGCGGACGGTGTCGTGGTGATTCCGCAAGACGCCGAGGCACGCGTGCTGGCGCTCGCCTTCGAGAAGGTCAACGGAGAGAGAAACACTCTGCGCGATCTGCAGCGCGGTGACAGGTTGGCGGACGTGTTCGCCCGTTACGGCATTTTGTAAAGAAGGGGTTCAGCACCATGATTGTCGATTGCCATGTGAACGTTTATGAGGATGCGCAGATCCTGCCGCTGCATCTGGAGGTCACCCGTTTTGCGCGGGCGGACGCTGTCGAGTTGCCCTCCAACCCGGACATCGTCGTCAACGCCATGCGCGATGTGGACCGGGCCATCGTCTTTTCGCTGCGCTACAAGGATTCGATCGGCATCGACGGTGACGACGAGGTGACGGCCCGCCTGGTGGCCCGCGACCCCAAAAAATTCATTGGCTTTGCCTGCATGGACCCGCGCATGCCCGACTACATGGACCTTCTGGTCCATGCCATCGAAGACCTCAAGCTTAAGGGGGTCAAGTTCGGCCCGATCTACAACGGCGTGTCGCTGCTCGACCCGCGGCTGGAGCCGGTCTACCGCTACCTGGTCAAACACAATCTTCCGCTGACCATGCACATGGGCACCACCTATGGCGCCAACGCGCCAGTGCACCTGGGTCGCCCGCTCGACGTGGACACCATCGCCAACCGGCACCCCGACCTCAAGATGGTGATGGCCCACATGGGCCATCCCTGGTACGAGGAATGCATCATCGTGGCGCGCAAGAACCCGAACGTCTATTGCGAGGTCTCGGCGCTGTATTACCGTCCCTGGCAGTTCTGGAACATTCTGGTCTGCGCGCAGGAATACACGATTGCCAACCGCAACAAGATCTTCTGGGGCACGGATTTCCCTTTCACGACCGTGGCCGACTCGGTCGCCGGACTGAAGAACGTCAATGCGGTGATCGCCGGCTCCGGCCTGCCCCGAGTGACGCAGGACACGATTGACCAGATCCTGCACTCCGACCCGACCGCCCACTGGTGGCACGGCGGACTCTCCAGCTGAAGGCCGTCCCTATGGCTGACGACAAGACCGCGCCCGATCCCAAGCGTCCGAATGGGCTGCGCAGCGACGAGTGGTTCGCGCGGCAGGATTCCTACGGGTTCATCTACCGTAGCTGGATGAAGAACCAGGGCCATGCCGCGCGCATGTTCGACGGCAAACCCGTGATCGGAATCTGCAACACCTGGTCGGAATTCACGCCCTGCAACGGCCACTTGCGCGCCCTGGCCGAGCACGTCAGACGCGGTGTCTACGAAGCAGGCGGGTTCCCGCTGGAGTTTCCCGTGACCTCGCTGTCCGAGCCCCTGATGCGGCCTACAACGATGTTGTTCCGGAATCTGGCGAGCATGGATGTGGAGGCATCGATCCGCTCCCAGCCGATGGATGGCGTGGTGCTGCTGGCTGGCTGCGACAAGACGACACCCGCCTGTCTGATGGGTGCGGCCAGCGTTGATCTGCCGACGCTGCTGGTCTCCGGCGGGCCGATGCTCTCCGGCCGCTACGAGGGGCGCACACTCGGCTCTGGTACGGACGTGATTCGCTTCAAGGACGCGGTGGCCGCCGGCACCATGACCATCGAGGCGTTCATGGCGGCCGAGGCGGCGATGTCGCGCAGCGCCGGCTCCTGCATGACCATGGGCACCGCCTCCACCATGGCCAGCCTGTGCGAGGGCCTGGGCGTGGCACTGCCCCAGAACGGGGCGATTCCGGCGGTCGATGCACGGCGCCAGGCGCTTGCGTTCGAAGCCGGGCGGCGCGCCGTGCAAATGGTGCACGAAAACCTGCGCCTGTCGCTGGTGCTCACCAAGCCCGCGTTCGCCAACGCAGTGCGCCTGAACGCTGCACTGGGAGGTTCCACGAATGTCGTCGTACATCTGATCGCGCTGGCTGGCCGGCTGGGCGTGGACTTCGGTCTTGACGACTGGGACCGGTATGGCCGCGGGATACCCTGTCTGGTGAATCTGATGCCGTCGGGCAAGTATCTGATGGAGGACTTCTATTACGCCGGTGGCGTGCCGGCCGTGTTGCGCGAGATCGCGCCCTTCCTCGACCTGGACCAACCCACCGTGGCGGGCACCACGATCGGGCAAGGCATAGCGGATGCGCAAGTGTTCGACCGCAACGTCATCTTTGAGTTGGGCAAGCCCTTCAAGCCGCAAGGTGGTATTGCTGTATTGCGCGGCAACCTGGCACCAGGCGGTGCGGTAATCAAACCTTCGGCAGCCACACCGGCGTTGATGCAGCACCGCGGGCAGGCCGTCACTTTCAGCGATGCCGACGACCTCAAGAAGCGCATCCACGATCCCGGGCTGCAGGTCGACGCGAACAGCATCCTGGTGTTGAAAAACTGCGGGCCGCGGGGTTATCCCGGCATGGCAGAGATCGGCAATCTGCCGATTCCGGCCAAACTGCTGCAGCAAGGCGTGACCGACATGGTACGCATCTCCGACGCCCGCATGAGCGGTACCGCGTACGGCACGGTGGTGCTGCATGTCGCCCCGGAAGCCGCTGCCGGCGGGCCGCTGGCGCTGGTCGAGACGGGAGACTGGATCGAACTCGATGTCGGCGCGCGGCGCCTGCATCTGGATGTGCCGGACGATGAACTCGCGCGCCGACGCGCGGCCCTGGCGACCTTCCAGTCGCCGTATGTGCGTGGCTGGGAGAAGCTCTATATCGACCACGTACTGCAGGCCGATCAGGGCGTCGACCTCGATTTCCTCGTTGGAGGCTCGGGCGACTATGTGCCCCGGGAGTCCCACTGATGGTCAAGCGCGGCGCCAGAGTTCCCCAGTCCGCCGCGTCTGGCGCAGCGGTGACGCTGCGTGACGTAGCCCGGGCTGCAGGCACGACGCCGATGACGGTCTCCAACGTGATCAACGGTCGCAAGGGCCAGGTCGGCACCGAGATGTTTGCCCGTGTGCTCGCGGCCTGCGAGCAGCTTGACTATCGGCCCAATGCGAATGCCCGGCAGCTGCGCACCAACCGCCGCATGACGGTCGGCGTGATCATCGTGGACCCATCTGCGCACTACCTGTCCGACCCGTTCACGGCCGCCATGCTGGCCGGCCTTAACGATGTGTTGCAGGTAGCCGGTTACTCCATCGCGCTTCAGGGAGCATCCCTGTCAGGGCTGTCCACTCTGCCGCTGCTGCGGCGCATCGAAAGTGATGGCATCTGCCTGCTCACGTCGGGCCCCCCCGCCGAGCGCCGCAAGACGATCACCCAGGTGGCGGCACTGGGTCAACCGCTGGTGCTGATCCAGGACGAACTGCCCGACTCCATCGTCGACGGCTGCTCACTGACCCAGAATGACGCCGGCGGCGGTGCGGAAATCGCCCACCATCTGTTCCAGCGTGATTGCAGGCACGCGGTGATGCTGCTGCCTTCGGTTTCCTGGGCCGCCATGGAGCGGCGCGAGGCGGGAGTGCGTTCGGTGCTCGAACAGATGGCCCGGCCACCAGCCTTCCATGTGCTGCATTGTGGCGACGAGGGCTTCGATGACACGCAGGCCGCGTTCTCCGTGCATATTGAACGGCATGGCGTGCCCGATGTCGTCATCGGTGGCAACGACCGCATGGCGATTGCTGCGATGAAGCTGCTCGCTGCGCGCGGATGCCGTGTTCCGCTGGACGTGCGGGTCACCGGCTTCAACGGTTTCGATTTCTGGCGTTATGCAAGCCCTGAGCTCACCACGGTATTCTCGCCAGCGTTCCAGCTTGGCGAGGAGAGCGCCCGAGCCCTCCTCAGACGACTTGAAGACGGCAGCTTTCCCTGGCGCAGGCGATTGCTTCCGGTCGTTTTTGCGCCCAAGGCTTCCTCTGCCCCCGTTCCACAGACGAAGGCGCAACGGATGAAGAGTGAGATGGACAGGACCCCAAACGCTGCCAAAGGGCGGCACTTAATGAAGGAGTAATTGCAAATGTTGACGAAACGGATATCCCAACAAGGTCTGGCACTGGCGAGCGCGACCGTTCTTCTGGCGGCGATAGCCGGTCAGGCGCAGGCGCAGGCGTTCCGATGCCCACGCACCGGTGGCGACCTGATTTTCGCGCTCGAGTCCAAAGTGCCTGGTCTCGACCAGCACACCTCGAACGCGGGCGCGACGCGCAACGTCGCCCTGAATATCTACGAGTCCCTGGTCACACGGGACGAGAACATGAGTCCGGTGCTGGAACTGGCCGAGAGCATGACCGTCAGCCCGGATGGCAAGAATTACACCTTCAAGCTGCGCCAGGGCATCCAGTTCCACAATGGCAAGACCATGACCTCGGCCGACGTGATCGCCTCGTTCGAGCGCTACAAGCGCGTTGGTGTGGACCGTTCCATCCTCGACCCGGTGGACAAGTGGACGACGCCGGACGCCAACACCTTTGTCATCACGCTCAAGGAAGCGCGCCCGCTGTTCATCGAGGCGCTGTCCTCGTTCACCGTGCCTATCGTCATCGTCCCGGCCGAGAACGCGCAGGCTGCGGCGCAGCAGTTGCCGGTGGTGGGAACCGGTCCGTTCCGGCTGGAGGAGTTTCGCGCCGACAGTTTCGTCAAGCTGCGTCGCTTCGATGGCTACAAGCCGGACACGCGGCACAACCAGATGACCGGTTATGGCGGCAACAAACGCGCCTGTGTCGATACGGTGACCTTTCGCATGATGACGGAGGCTGCTGCGCGCACGGCGGCGCTGGAGGTCGGCGAGATCCATGCTGTGGAGGATGTGCCGGCCGCTTCCCAGAAGCGCCTGCGCGACAACAAAGCGATCAAGCTCGAACGCCTGGAGACGTTCTGGATGAACGTCGTCTACCCGAACTTTTCGGCGCCGCCCACCGACAACCTCAAGGTACGCCAGGCGATGCTCGCCGCCATGGATTTCGACGAAATCATGGAGGCGGCCCATGAGGGCCAGTACAAGCTCAATCCCGGTTTCCAGTTTCCCGGCCAGCAGTACTTTACCGACGCGGGCAAGGAGTTGCTGAACCAGAAGAACCGCGCCAAGGCCCGCCAGTTGCTGCAGGAGGGCGGCTACAAGGGGGAAAAGATCGAGCTGCTGACGAACCGTGATTTCCCGGTGATGTACAACACTGCGCTGGTCATGGCCGAGCAGCTCAAGGCGGCCGGCATGAATGCCGAGCTGGTCGTGCTGGACTGGCCGGCGGCATTGCAGCGCAGCCAGAAAGAGACCACCGGCTGGAACGTGTTCTTTACCGGCTGGATCACGGTGATCGCCCTCGGTGGCCCGCAGACCCTGCGCCAGATGGCCGAGCCGAACCCGGTCTACAAGCCCAAGGACAACAAGGTCGACCCGGGTTATATGGCTGCATTCAACGACATCAACACTGCGCCCACGCTGGCAGGACGCCAGGCGGCCTTTGCACGCGCCCAGCGCATCGCGCTGGAACAGGTGATGGCGATCCCGTTCGGCGTGGCTCCGAAGACGCAGGCAGTGCGGTCCAATGTAGAAGGCTACAAGGCCTACTACACGCCGCGCCTGTCGAACGTGTGGCTGACCAACTGAGTGTTGACCGCTGGCGCAATTGACAGCCGGGCAGGCGCTCTTACTCGCCTGCCCGCGGGCTTTCGAGCATGATCGCCTACCTGATCAAGCGGCTGGTGCAGTGCATCCCGTTGCTGCTGTTGGTCAGCCTGTTGTCCTTCGGCCTGATCAAACTGGTGCCAGGCGACCCGGCGGTGGTGATGGGTGGCACCAATGCCACTGCCGCCGAGATCGAGGTTATCCGCAAGAACCTGGGGCTGGACCGGCCCTTTCATGTGCAGATCCTGAGCTTCTACGGCAACCTTGCCCGAGGCGACCTGGGCCGATCGCTGATGTTGGGGCAGCCGGTGCGGGATGCAATCATCGAGCGGCTTCCGGCCACCATCGCGGTAGCGCTGTATTCCATGGCCCTTACCCTGCTGGTGGGGCTGTCCATCGGCGTACTGGCGGCGCTGCGACACAACACCTGGGTTGACCAGACGGCGATGACGGTCGCGCTGATCGGTGTATCCCTGCCGAACTTCTGGCTCGGGCTGGTGTTGATTTTGTTGTTTTCGGTGCATCTGGGCTGGTTCCCCACAGGCGGTTATGTGGAGCCGACCACCAGTTTTCTGGGCTGGCTGCGCAGCGCCACCTTGCCGGCCGTGTCGCTCGCAATGTTGCAGATCGGCTTGTTGGCGCGCATCACACGTTCGGCGATGCTGGAAGTATTGCGTCAGGACTATGTACGCACTGCGCGCGCCAAGGGATTGAGCGAATTCGCGGTGATCGGCAAACACGCCATGGCCAACGTGGCGATCCCCGTCGTCACTGTGGTGGGTCTGATCTTTTCCGTGCTGTTGTCTGGTTCCATCATCGTGGAGACGGTGTTTTCCGTACCAGGCATGGGCGCCCTGCTCGGCAACGCGATCCTGCGACGGGACTATCCGATGATCCAGGGTGGCCTGCTGTTTGTGGCCACCGCGCTGATGCTGCTCAACATCCTGGTGGATTTGGCGTATGCCTGGTTTGATCCGCGGGTGCGAGTAGGCGGGGCACGCTGAGATGACCGGTCTGCGCGACTCCCTGACACGGGGCACCTTGGGCCGGCTGCTGCGCCACCGCGCCTTCGTGATCGGCGCCGTGCTGTTCGGCACCATGGTGCTGCTGGCCGTGTTGGCACCCTGGCTGGGCGGCGGCGACCCGAACAAGCTGGCCGTTCGGATGCGCTTTCGGCCGCCGTCCTGGGACTTCCCGCTGGGCACCGACAACCTGGGGCGCTCAATGCTGAGCCGCGTGTTGCACGGCGGGCAACTCAGCCTCATGATCGGGTTCTGGGTCGTCGTTCTGAATGCCAGTTTTGGTGTTTTGCTCGGCGCGATGGCCGGGTATTTCTCCCGGCTCGACGGCCCGTTGATGCGGCTGGCGGATGCGTTGATGGCATTCCCCTCCGTGTTGCTGGCGATCGGCATCGCCGCGGCCCTCGGCCCGTCGCCGACCACGGTAGTCATCGCGCTGGCGGTGGTCTACATCCCGCGCACCGCACGTATCCTGCGCGCCTCCGTGCTGGTGGTGCGCGAACTTGACTACGTGCACTCGGCGCAGGTGTCCGGCGCCTCCCATTGGCATATCCTGTTCCGCCACATCCTGCCCAACTGCATGGCCCCGCTGATCGTGCAGCTGAGTTTTGTATTTGCCTACGCCGTGTTGTCCGAGGCGGTGCTGAGTTTCCTCGGGCTGGGCGCTCCGCCCACGCAGCCGAGTTGGGGCATCCTGATCGCCGAGGGACGCGGCTACATCCGCGAAGCCTGGTGGCTTACATTCATGCCTGGCGCGGCGATTGCCTTCACGGTGCTGGGAGTGAACCTGCTGGGTGATGGGCTGCGCGATGTGCTGGACCCACGCCTAAAAATAGAGCAAGGCTGATGCGCGATCCGATCTTGTCTGTGCGCGGGTTGACCACCACTTTTCGCACCGAGACCGGTGTCTTTCCGGCGGTCGACGACGTCAGCTTCGACGTCGCAGCGGGCGAAGTACTGGGCATCGTGGGCGAGAGCGGCTCGGGAAAAAGCGTCACTGCCCTGTCCATCCTGGGGTTGCTTCCCGATCCGCCGGGGCGCATCGCGTCCGGCTCGATCCGCTTCGACGGGCGCGAGATGGTGGGGCTGCCAAAGAAGGCGCTGCGGGCGCTGCGTGGCCCATCCATCGGCATGATCTTCCAGGAGCCCATGACCTCGCTCAATCCGGTGTTTCGCATCGGTGACCAGATCACGGAGACCATTCGTGCGCACGAAAACATCAGCAAGGCCGACGCGCGCAAACGCGCCATCGGTCTGCTCGACCGCGTGGGTATCGCGATGGCTGCGCAACGCCTCGACGACTACCCGCACCAGCTGTCGGGCGGCATGCGCCAGCGCGTGATGATCGCCATCGCATTGGCCTGCTCGCCGCGGCTGCTGTTGGCCGACGAGCCCACCACTGCGCTCGATGTGACGATCCAGGCGCAATTGCTGGACCTGCTGCGCGACATACAGCGCGACACCGGAATGGCGGTGGTCATCATCACGCACAACATGGGTGTGATCGCCGAATTTGCCGATCGCGTGCTGGTGATGTACGCCGGCCGCGTCGCTGAACAAGGCACGGTGGACGCCGTGTTCAGCACGCCGCGCCATCCCTACACCGTGGGTTTGCTCGGCTCCACGCCGAGCCTGGAACGCGATGAGGTGCGGCTCACCACCATCCCCGGCGTGTTGCCACAGTTGTCGCAGACACTGCCAGGCTGCCGGTTTGCGCCGCGCTGTGGCCGCCGTACGGACGCGTGCACCAATGCCAAGCCACCGCTGGTGGAGTTTGGCGGCGGCCAGCGCGTCGCCTGTTTCCACGGCGACGTCACAGAACCGGGAGCCGTGCCATGAGTGCCGCGCCGGGCCGCCCCAAGCAAGCTCGCACCGCAGTGCGCAGCACGAAGGTATCCCGGTGAGTGCCGCGCCGGGCCGCCCCAAGCAAGCTCGCACCGCAGTGCGCAGCACGAAGGTATCCCAGTGAGTGCCGCGCCGCTAGTCGTCGTCGAAGGCCTGACCAAACACTACCCGGTCAAGGAAGGCATGCTGATCCCGCGCGAGATCGGGCGGGTGCGCGCTGTTGACGGCGTGTCCTTCAGCATTGGCTCGGGGGAGACGCTGGGTCTCGTCGGTGAGTCCGGCTGCGGCAAGTCCACCGTGGCCAAGCTGCTGGTGCGCCTGATCGAGCCGACCGCCGGCAGCGTGCGCCTGGACGGTGTCGATCTGGCGGCGCTGGATCCATCCGCCCTGCGCTCGGCGCGGCGCGCCTTGCAGATCGTATTCCAGGATCCGCAGGCATCGCTGAATCCGCGCATGCGCGCCCAGGACATCATCCTGGAGCCATTGCGCATCCAGGGTGCGCGCAATGGCTCCGAACTCACGCGCCGTGCCGCCGAGTTGCTGGAGATGGTCGGCCTGTCGGCGGCCCAGGCCAAGCTGTATCCGCACGAGTTCTCCGGCGGCCAGCGGCAGCGCCTGGGCATTGCCCGCGCCATCTCCACGCATCCGCGCTTCATCGTCTGCGACGAGGCCGTGTCCGCGCTCGATGTGTCGGTGCAAGCCCAGATCGTCAACCTGCTGCAAGACCTGCAGCGCGACCTGGGGCTGAGTTACCTGTTCATCTCGCATGACCTCTCGGTGGTCAAGCACATCAGTGACCGCGTGGCCGTGATGTACCTGGGCAAGATCGTCGAGATCGCAGACAAGCGCACCCTGTACCGGACGCCGGTGCATCCGTACACGCGTGCCCTGATCGCGTCGATCCCGGTGGCGCATCCACGCCTGCGCCAGCCGCGCGAGCGACTGGCTGGTGACCTGCCCAGCGCCTTCGCGCCGCCGCCGGGTTGCACTTTCCACACGCGCTGCCCGCATGCCGCGGAGATCTGCAGGACCCAAGTCCCGGCGCTGCGAAGTCTGGATGCAGGTCGCCAGGTCGCGTGCCATTTTGCCGAGCGCTTCCTGCCCGCGTCAGCAGTCATCGGCCACGCGAACGTTTGAGCCGCGCACGCCAACCCCCTGGAGCCCGCCATGCGCATCACTGCGGTTGAACCCATCCTGCTCAAGGGCAGTGAAACTTACAAGGCTACTGCTGGCGCCAGCGAGGCCACCGACAACGGTGACTGGCAGCTGATCATCAAGGTGTCCACCGACGAGGGCCTCACCGGCTGGGCCGATGTCGAGACGCTCGGCCCGGCAGCCGTGGCCATCATCGCTGGGCAGGGCATGGCGATTCTGGGTTTCAAGACGCTGGGGGAGTTGCTGCTGGGCGAGAACCCGCTGCACACAGACCGACTCTGGGACAAGCTGTACATTGGCAGCGCCTATTACGGGCGCCGTGGCATCGCCATGCAATGCATCTCGGCGATCGACAACGCCTTGTGGTCGATCCGCGCGCAAGCCTCCGGTATCCCACTGGCCACCTTGCTGGGCGGGCGTCGGCACGATGAGGTGTTGGCCTATGCCTCGACGCTGTTCCGGGAGACGCCCGAGGCCATGGCCGAGGCGGCGCAAGCCTATGTGGCGCGCGGTTTTCGCGCGGTGAAGTTCGGATGGGGCATATTCGGGCAGGATCCGGGTCGCGACCGCGAGCTGGTGGCCGCCGCGCGCGCGGCACTGGGCCCGGACCGCCACCTTCTGGTGGATCCTGGCTGGTACCCGGCCGGCTGGACCCGCCCTGGCCCGATGCGCAGCCTGCGCGAGAACATTGCGCTGTGCGAATGGCTGGCCGACTACCAGGTGGGCTGGGTGGAGGACTTCATCCACCCCGAGAACTTCGCCGAATACGCCACCGTGCGCGCAGCCAGCCCGGTGCCGGTGGCGGCGGGTGAACAGGTGGCCACCCACTGGGAGTTCGAGCGCTTCATTCAGGCCGGTTGCGTGGACGTGATCCAGCCCGACCTGTCGCGCTGCGGCGGCCTGACAGTGGCGCGGCGTGTGGCACAGATGGCCGAATCTGCGGGCATCGACCTGGTGCCGCATTCCTGGCTCACCCACTTGCTCACCGGCTATTCGTTGCAGCTGATCGCCACCTTGCCGCGGGCCCGGTTCGTCGAGTTCAACGTGGCGCAGAGCGCCTTGACCCGGGGTATCGCGCCAGCGCGATTCGCGCTCTCGGCGCAGGGCACGATCCAGATTCCCGACTCGGTTGACATGGGTGTGTGGGTGGACGAAGAGTTTGTGGCAGCCCATCGGGTCAACTAGGGATGCGCTGCATCACTCCCGCCATGCGCGTTCGAATCCGAAACGGGATGATTCGCACGCCAACACCGTGCAGCGTGTGCCCGAGGCACACGCAAGGGGTTTGGTGGGCAAAGGGCCTGTTTTGGTTCGAACCCCTGTGGGGGCGTGGTTTTGCGGGCGATCTGCGGCGTTGCAAAACCAGGCGGGGCCGCGGCCTGGCCGTGGGTTT